>Ga0172379_10000416_pt1 | contig 108494 bp, 77 predicted proteins | sample GrowelOW334metaG_FD_119756 | JGI IMG/M metagenome (GOLD analysis project Ga0172379, IMG submission 119756) | Groundwater microbial communities from an aquifer near a municipal landfill in Southern Ontario, Canada - Groundwater well OW334 metaG | ecosystem: Environmental > Aquatic > Deep...
CGATTGAATTATTCTCGACCACAATTAATTTGACACTGAGTTTTTAATACAGTATCTCAAAAATACCTCATCAATGTCATCCCGATCCCGCTAAAGCGGGATCGGGATCTCGGTTTTTGACTTCAAGTATTAAAACGAGATTCCTCACTCGGTCCTTCGGACCTTCGTTCGGAATGACAAATAAATTCATTTTTAAGACCACTTCTAAAAATTATGTCATCGTGTGGAGAGTTCACATCGGCGACCCGACAGGGCAAATGATGAATCTCGATTTTATTCGTGAAGCTAAAAACAAGACTTCTCTCCCGACTCCGTCGGATCGCCACGAAGTGGCCACCTGGCCATTAGTGCCGTCGGGGAAATGACAATGCCTGCATGTTCTCATCTCTAATTTGGAGACGATCCTTCATATTACGGAACATTTTTCGTATCATGTCGGACAAATCGTCTATATCACCAAGCTTCGGACCGGCAAGGAAGCTGAAGTATTATAACCTGTAACAAATCCAGAGCACTGTAAACGTATGCAAGAACAGGTCCAATCCGAGATTCGCATCCACCACCGGCCGATCATCCGGTGGACGCTTATCGTTGCGGGCACCGTGCTCGTCGGAATCGGCATTCTTGGAATCTTCCTTCCGCTTCTTCCCACTACGGTTTTCTTTTTAATGGCAGCATGGTGTTATGCCCGCAGTTCACAAAGATTCTACGATTGGCTTCATCAAAACAGATATTTTGGAAAATATTTGAGGAACTATCGTTCTGGAATGGGTGTAACACGTACATCGAAAATATCTACAATTGTCATCTTGTGGTGTGGAATTCTTTATTCTATATTCGTTTCAAATTCGTTGGTGGTGCAAATGATCCTTGTAGCAATTGCCATTGGCGTAACGATTCATATGATTGTTGTCCCGACCTATAAAGAGTAATCACTGAAGCATTGAAAGAGTTTTCAATCAAGGAGCACTATGAAGAAACAATTCCTGCTGCTGGTGTTGAGCTGTGTTCTCCTCTCCGCTCAATCGACCCAGCCGGCGGAGGGGATTCGAAAGAACACCCCTGCCGTTCACGCACTGAAAAACCTCACGATCATTCAAACACCCGGGAAGAAGATTCAAAAGGGGATAATCATCCTGCGGGATGGAGTGATACAATCTGTGGGCGTAAACATCCCCATCCCTGCAGACGCGCGCGAATGGGATTGTGATGGCTTAACCGCTTATGCAGGTATGATCGATCTTTCGTCCGAGTACGGACAGCCGAAAAAGAAACCGCAGAGCGGGACCGCGGAACCGATCCGGGGGCCGAAATACTGGAATCCGAATGTTGCGGCGGACTATTCTGCGGCGGAGAATTTTCTTTCGGATAAAGAAACGGCGGAAAAATTACGTACGGCAGGATTTACCACCGTCCTTTCCGTCCCCCAAGAGGGGATCTTCAAAGGAAACAGTGCACTGGTGAATCTTGGCGACGGCGCCGCGAACACACAAGTGATCAAACCGGTAATATTTCAGCATGTCAATCTCTCGTATCAGAATATCGGCGACGGCTATCCGGATTCGCATATGGGAACGATCGCTCTCATCCGTCAGACGCTGATTGATGCAAAATGGTATTCCGATGCACTGCGGATATATTCAAAGAATCCGAACCAGCCGCGACCGGAGGACAATGCAACACTCGCTGCGCTGGAATCGGCAGTCACCGGGAAACAAATGCTGGTGATTGAAACGAATGATGAATTGAAAGCGTTTCGTGCATCCGCAATTGCAAAAGAATTTTCCGTCCAATGGATCCTCCGCGGCAGCGGATATGAATATCGCCGGGTGGATGCCGTCAAAGAATTGAAAACCCCGGTGATTCTTCCGGTGAATTTCCCAGATGTGCCGGCAGTGGAAACACCTGAAGAAGCATTCAATACGGGATATGAAGAACTCCGCCATTGGGATTTTGCATCGGAAAATCCTGCCCGGCTGCGAAAAGCCGGTGTGACAATTGCCTTAACAGCGAACCAATTGAAAGATGTATCGAAATTTCGCACGATGGTCAAATTGGCTATCGATTGCGGTTTGAGTCCCGATGATGCGCTTGCATCCGTTACGACCATTCCCGCTCAAATTGCAGGGATGGATAAACAGCTTGGAACAATCGAAACGGGAAAGATCGCCAATATTATCCTGGTTGATGGAGAATTGTTTTCAGAGAAGACGAAGATCCGTGAAACGTGGATCGAAGGAATCCGTTACGAAACGGCCAAAGTTCCTGTTGCCGATATTCGCGGACTTTGGAGTTATTCCGTACTGCTCAACGGCGGGAAAACGGATACAGGCATGTTCGATATTTCAGGCGAGATCGACGGGATATCCGTGATGGTGAAAAAAGGGACTGCAAAAATAAAAGCTGCATCGGCCGTTCTTCTGCAAAAACAGTTTTCACTTTCGTTCGACGGAGATTCGGTCGGCATGACGGGAATCGTCCGGCTTTCCGGCACAGTGAATGACAATGGAATGTCCGGATTGTTCGAGTTCCCCGACGGCAGTTCACATACATGGAGTGCAAAACGGATCTCGCCATTTCAGGAAAAAGCGGATTCGGCGAAGTCATCTGTACCATTTTGTTCCACGAACGATCTTGTCTATCCCGAAGGCGCATTCGGTAGAATGGAAGTACCGAAACAACAGGATCTGTTAATAAAGAATGCAACCATCTGGACGAGCGGGCCGCAGGGAAATCTTGAAGGATCGGACTTGCTGATAGTCAAAGGGAAGATTGCAAAGATCGGGAAAGGACTCACCGCATCTGCAAACGCACTGGTGATCGACGCAAAAGGAAAACATGTCACTGCAGGATTGATCGATGCCCATTCCCACACGGCAATTTCTGAAGGAGTGAATGAAGCAGGTCAGGCGGTCACGTCCGAAGTACGAATCGGTGATGTCATCAATCCGGACGACATTAACATCTACCGCCAGCTTGCCGGGGGATTGACCGTTGCAAACCAGCTGCATGGTTCCGCCAACGCCATCGGAGGACAAAACCAGGTGATCAAACTCCGCTGGGGAATGATGCCGGAACAAATGAAGTTCGAAGGGGCAATTCCCGGTATCAAATTTGCACTTGGTGAGAATCCAAAACAATCCAACTGGGGAGACAAATATACCACGCGATATCCGCAAACGAGAATGGGAGTGGAGCAAATCATCCGGGATGAATTCACTGCCGCGCGGGAATATGAAAAACAGTTGATTGCTGCAAAAGCGAATCCAAATCTCATCCCACCGCGAAGGGATCTGGAACTGGAGGCGCTTGTAGAAATTCTGAATAAAAAACGGCTCATCCATTCCCATTGTTACCGGCAGGACGAGATATTGATGCTGCTGAAAGTTTCCGATGATTTCGGTTTTCAGATCGGCACGCTGCAGCATATTCTTGAAGGGTACAAGGTTGCGGATGAGATGGCAAAACGCGGTGTCGGCGGTTCGGCATTCAGCGACTGGTGGGCATATAAATATGAAGTGATCGATGCGATTCCGTACGCCGGAAAATTGATGCACGATGCCGGCGTGCTCGTGTCGTACAATTCCGATAGCAACGAAATGGCACGACGGCTGAATACTGAAGCGGCGAAAGCAGTGAAGTATGGCGGTATCAGTGAAATTGACGCATTGAAATTCGTTACGATCAATCCTGCAAAACAATTGCGCATCGACAGCCGTGTCGGCTCCCTTGAAATTGGCAAGGACGCCGATCTCGTCATCTGGAGCGGACATCCTCTCTCGACCTACACAATCTGCGAACAAACGTGGATCGACGGACGAAGATTCTTTGATCGCGAAGAAGATTTGATGATGCGTGAGGAAGTTCAAAAGAAAAAAGCGGAGTTAATGCAAAAAGCGCTGAAATCCAAAAAGAAAGGATCCGGCATTCAGACATCTCCTCGAAAATCTTCAACCTATTCCTGCCACGAGGAAGAATTATCGTATTCCATTGAACAAGAGGTGGAACAATGAAAACGAAATTACAAGAACTTCTAATAATCAATTTTGATGTCATCGCGAGGAGTGTCGCTGAAAGCGACACGACGCGGCGATCTTACTTTAAAAACAGTTTTAAACAATTGTTCCGCAGAACAGCATCCCGCACAGCAGAACTTCGTCCCGATTTTATCGTGACCGGAAGCGAGAAAAGTCAAAACATGAATCCAATCGTATTTTCTCTTCTACTCTCATTTTTGTTATTATCATTTTCATCAGCTTCTACACCTGTCCCTGCAAAAAAACAAATGCAACCGATTGTTCTTACCGGCGGAACGATCCATACCGTTTCCGGGTCTGTCATTGAGAACGGCATGATCCTGTTCGATAAAGGGAAGATCATTGCAATCGGGACATCTGTTGTCATTCCTGCTGGTGCGGAAAAAATAGATGTCATCGGGAAACACATCTATCCCGGACTTATCAACGCTGCATCCAATATCGGTCTGAATGAGATTGAGGCTGCCCGTCCTACGGTGGATATCACCGAAACGGGTCGGATCAATTCGAATGTCCGGACAGAAGTAGCAGTGAATCCTGAAAGCGAACTATTTCCAACCACCCGAGCAAACGGCGTCACCGTTTCGCATGTCGTTCCCGGTGGAAGCCTGATCGCCGGGAAAACGGCCGTTGTGATGATGGACGGTTGGACGCCGGAAGAGATGACGTTGCACGCACCGGCAGGGTTATTCATCAACTGGCCGGGGATGCGCGTCAACCGTTCTCCATTTGCGCGGCAAACGGCGGAAGAACAACGAAAGGCGATCGAAAAGAATCTTTCCGAATTGCGCGATGCATTCGACGATGCCCGGGCATATTTGAAAGCAAAAAAAGGGGACAAAGCGAAACACCCGACGGATCTTCGCTGGGAGGCATTCGCTTCAGTATTCGAACAGAAGATCCCGTTGATTGTCAGTGCAAATGAGATTTCGCAGATCCAGTCCGCCGTGCAGTTTGCGAAGGATCAGAATGTTAGATTAATCATCCACGGCGGACGGGATTCATGGAAAGTGGCAGAATTATTGAAAGAAAATAGCGTGAGCGTTATTGTTGAACCGATCCATGATCTGCCGGGACGCCGTTGGGAAGCATACGATCTTCCGTTCACTGTGCCGGCGATGCTGCACAAAGCGGGAGTATTGTTTGCCATCTCCGGCGGCGGGAACGCTACGATGAATGAACGAAACATTGGTTTTCAGGCTGCAACTGCAGCTGCGTATGGTCTTCCGAAAGATGAAGCGTTGAAAGCAATCACGATGAATGCAGCAAAAGTGCTGGGGATTGATTCACTGGTTGGTTCGTTGGAAACCGGTAAAGATGCCACGCTCATCGTCACTACCGGCGATCCTTTGGAAATCATCTCCAATGTTGAGTTGGAATTTATTCAAGGAAAAAAAATCGATCTGCGCAGCAGGCATACAGAATTGTGGAAGAAATATCAGGAGAAGTATAAGCAGTTGGGTTCAAAACAATAACCGTACTGTTCTGCGGATCTTTGATCCGCGTTTTGTTTAGGAGCGGTCTCAAAGAACTAATCATTGTCATTTCCCCGAAAGCCCTAAGGGCCAGGTGACCACTTCGTGGCGATCCCGACATTTTTTTATCGCGAGAGAAATCTCCGTTTTCCATCCATTCCCAAACTCTGAGAGTGTGTTAAAAGTAGATTCGTCATGCTGAACGCCCGCCTGCCGATCGTATTTGTCATGGCGGGAGTTCGGAATGACGGTTTTTACGAAGTATGTTTGTTTGGGAACGAGTTCTTATTGAAGCTCTGCTTCATACATCCGATATCTATCCACTGCGAAACAGAGTTTCGCAATACAATCGATCCTCAAAGTAACTGTCATTCTGGCGAAAGTCTACGAAGTGATGCCTTCGGTACCGGAATCCATGGCAGAGGTCCAGCAGAATCATCGGGGTATGACGCACTTTTTTGATGTCTGCTCAATGTGAAATAGAGTTTCGGGATTTTATTGCTACCGAGCGGAGTTGTGAAAGCACGAGAAATTCATTGAAATTTAGGTGAATATGGTAGGATTCTTTATTGTTGAAAGATTATGGGTATGAATATTAATAAATCTTAAACGGATAAAATTGTTTTCATATCTTAAAATTATTATTATAAAACCTAGAATATCTGCAAATGATTTTATTCACTTCGTTATTCCAAGTATTCTGCTCGCTATTGCAAGGGAATTGGATCACCAAGATTAATAATCGTTCATTCTCAATTTTAAAAAGTATAAGGCAATATTTATGAAATATTTATTCGGATTCCTATTTTTGTATTTAGGTACTACTATCTGGACTAATGCACAATGGGTGCAAACAAGCGGTCCATTTGGGGGAAATGTATTATCTCTTGCAATGATCGGTAAGACTATTGTTGTGGGAGTAGACCATGGAGGCGTTTTCATTACAACAGACGGCGGAGCAAACTGGACCGGAGGAATTGTTGATTGGGCAAATAATCGGGTGCGTTCACTAGCTATTAGCGGAACGAAAATTTTTGCCGGAACTTCTAGCGGTATTTATATATCAACAGACAACGGGGAATCCTGGATTAGTTCAGGATTATCAACAAGGTTTATTTATGATATTGCTGTCAATGGGACAAATATCTTTGCAGGTGTTGATGGAGGTTTATATCGATCAACGGACGATGGAAATAGCTGGGAAATTGCAATTACTGGATTGACAAATACCATCGTATATTCTCTTGAAATAAATGGTACGAAAATATTCGCAGGAACAAAGGGCGGCGTATTTGTTTCCGCAGATAGCGGTGCAAATTGGACTGCGGTAAATACTGGATTGACAATTAAGCCAGTATTTGCACTCACGATGAGCGGAGTGAATTTATATGCTGGGACATTTGGTGCGGGTATATTTCATTCTACGAATGACGGAGCTAGTTGGATAGCAGTGAATGACGGACTTCCGGAAATGAATGTGTTATCTCTGGCTATGAATGGTTCGGACATTATTGCAGGAACTAATAGTAAAGGAGTATTTCGTTCGACGAACAGTGGTACGACCTGGACTGCTGTGAATACTGGGATAACGACTGGTTCAATAAATACTCTGGCCATTAACGAAACGCATATTTTTGCTGGAACAAACGGCAGAGGATTATTTCAATCTACTGATAACGGTGCAAAATGGAAAAATTTGGGACCTTATAATAATACCGTGAACACTTTAACTGTGAACGGAACAGATATTTTTGCGGGAGGTGATGCAGGTAGTGTTTTTCGTTCGACGAACAATGGGACAAGTTGGGAAAGTCTTGATTCAGGAATGACAAATGCCAAAGTGAATTCGCTTGCCATTAGCGGATCAAAAATGATAGTAGGAACATATGAAGGAGGGATTTTTCTCTCCGAAAATAACGGTCATAGTTGGAAAACAGTTAATACGGGGCTAACCGATACAGCTATATATGCAGTTTCATTAATCGGAGAAAACATATTTACCGGAACTAAAGATCATGGTGTTTTTCTTTCAACAGACTCCGGATCAAGTTGGACCCAAATGTATTCAGGATTGACTAATAATAATATTAGAACGTTGAAAGTGAATGGTACAAATATCTTTGCTGGAACACTCGGTAGTGGAGTATTCCTTTCTTCGGACAGCGGGAAATCATGGATGAGCAATGGACCAATGAACACTAAAGTGTACGCACTTCATATAAATGGTAATGAAATCTTCGCTGGTGCATTGGGACAAGGTATGTATTTTTCCGAAGACCGTGGTGTTAACTGGGCGGATATTAATACTGGACTGACCAATTTATTAGTTCATGCTATAGCAGTTATTGATAAGAATATTTTTGTTGGAACATGGGGTGGTGGGGTATTTCTATCAACGAATAATGGGACTAACTGGAATGCTATGAATACTGGATTGAACGATTTAACTGTTAATTCACTGGCAATCATCGGTTCTTCTGTTTTTGCTGCAATTAATGATCAGAGTGTTTGGAAACGGCCATTATCAGAAATGGTGACAGAAATCAGAACATTTGTACAAAATAATCCAAAACAGTTTGAACTCCATCAAAATTACCCCAATCCCTTTAATCCTTCAACAACAATTAATTATACATTGCCAAAGGAAGGAATTGTTCTTCTGAAGATTTATGATATTCTTGGGAAAGAAGTTGCGACCCCTGTCCAAGAATACAAGGAATCAGGACGTTATAGTGTTGATTTTAATGCTGCAAATCTTGCAAGTGGGTTGTATATCTATAAACTATCTTCTGGTTCATTCTCAGAAATTAAGAAAATGGTGTTAGTAAAATAAGAAATTGAATAATTCCAATAAATCCGCCTTTGGTCGACAATTTTTTCCCAATTCCAACTCGTTCCCATACTCTGAGTTTGTCTCAAAACCGTCATTCCGAACTTGTCCAGCTTTTCGGATTCCGCTGCGCGCGGGATTTGCCGTATTTTGGTATTCCGCTGAAGCGGCATTCATAAGGTGGAACAAAATGTAGAATTTCGGAATCTGATTTGGTGAAAGTAGACCAAAATTAAAGATGCTGAAATGCCGCTTTACAGCATCCCGTACAGCGGGACAAGTTCAGTGGCAAAGCCATCTCATTGTGACATGACGAATCAACTTTTCACACAGTCTGTCTGGTTGGGAACGACTCATATCGAAGTTCTGCTTCTTTCATCCGAAATTATCCACTACGAAACAGTGTTTCGCAATACAATCGTTTTTAACGGAGCATGGGAGCGAGAGAAATAAATTCTATGAGGAAATGACATACTAACAGTCTTTCCGAGTAGTTTATTTCTGCAGCATGTCGACCACTGCCTGATCGAACTTCGGCAATTCGCCGAACTGTTCTGCCAGCTGCTGATACTTGCGGAAGAAGTCATAAATGCCGAATTCCAGAGATTCGGTAAGAGACTTTCTTCCGAGTTTCGCGTCGATGGCATACGCCATCAATAATCCCGCAGTGGCGCCGTAATTCTTTTCGTACGAACCGGAGAGGTTGGAATTCATGATCAATTCGCGCGCCCGTGTGTGGGAAATAGCAGGAGAGGAGAGTTCTTTTAAAGCATTATTGAGATCGCTTATTGCCACTTTCGCTGCAGAGAGTTGTCCCGAAGAAAGATGCGATCCGGTCCGTTGCTGCAGCGAGATCAAATACGCGAAACCTTCATTCTGCACCAGTTCCGCAAGCACCCAATATGGCTCGGGTCGGGAAGAAATCATACGCCAAGCCGGAGTGTTTTGTTGATAGATGCCGAACACGGCATGGAATGTTTCGTGTGCCAGCGTGCTCATCATATCCACGAATTGCATCTGAATTTCTTGAATGTATTGCGCCGAGCGGGTAAGATTCACTACGATGGTTAATTCACCTTCACCTTCGCCGACGAAATACGGAACATTGTCCCGCCAAACGATGCTGCGGACGAACGCCGCTGCATTCTCATTGCCAAGTGCGACAAAATAAACAGGGATCGATGCGTTGATTTTTATGTGTTGCGGAAAAAATGGAGCAATGGTAGCGAGGATTTTTCTGTCCAGGTTCCGGTTCTTGGCTTCTTTCGTCAACAACTCAATCTGCCGGAGATAGACCGAAGTAGCGCTCAACCCGAACATATCCTTCGCAAGACTGGCGCCATTGCGAAACCGTTCCAGTTCGCGGGCAAAATTCTGCGTGGAATACTGTTCCCGCGCGAGCAGTGCGCTGGTTGCCGCAGCGATCTGATTTCCTTTCAACTCCGCAACACGGTTAACATTCGTAATCTTTCCGGCGCTGAGGGCGATCAGCGCGTCGACAGAAGAAAAATCCAGACGAAGAGTGACATTGAAGTCGGATTGAGAGAAGAGAGTGCTGCAAAGAAAAAAAAATGAGACGTATAGTGTGCGGAATATGTGTCGCACCGGACGCACTACTTTCTCGAAGGATTCTGCATCACATTCTTAATACCGCGAATCGCCTGCCGGATCCGCTCTTCATTTTCGATCAGTGCAAGCCGGACGGAACCTTCGCCGGCATCGCCGAATCCGATTCCGGGTGAAACAGCCACTTTCGCTTCCTGCACCAGCAATTTAGCGCATTCCAATGAACCCATCTGCTTCAATCCCTCCGGCAGTTCCGCCCAGACGAACATCGACGCTTTCGGTTTTTCCACCTTCCAACCGATCTTATTCAATCCGTCCACCAGCACATTGCGGCGGGATTCGTACATTGTCCTGATATCTTCAACGCAATCCTGCGGGCCGTTTAAAGCCGATATTGCGGCGATCTGTATCGCCTGGAACATTCCATAGTCCAGGTAGCTCTTGATCTTTACCAGTGCACCGACAATCTCTTTATTTCCGACGCAGAATCCTACGCGCCAGCCTGCCATGTTGTAACTTTTAGAAAGAGTGGAGAATTCCACGGCAACATCCTTCGCGCCCGGAATCTGAAAGATCGACGGCGCTTGATATCCGTCGAAGCCCAGATCGCCATAAGCGAGATCGTGGATGATGAAGATGTCGTTCGCTTTGGCGAATGCAACGGCTTCTTCAAAAAAATCAAGTCCAACCGTCGCGGTTGTCGGATTGTTCGGATAGTTCAGTATTAAAAATTTTGGTTTCGGATGTGTGTTCTTATACGCTTCAGCAACCCTTGCTAAAAATGATTCCTGAGGAAAGAGATTCACATGAATCACTTGTGCTCCGGCGATGACAAACGCGTATGGATGGATTGGATAGGCAGGAGTGGAACAGAGGATTGTATCTCCTGGACCGGAAACTGCAAGCGCAAGATGTGCCAATCCTTCTTTGGAACCGATCGTCGCGACAGCTTCCGAATTAGGATCGAGATCGATATTGAATTTGCGTTTGTACCAATCGCACACGGCAAGGCGGAGTTTATAGATTCCTTTGGAGGCGGAATAGCGGTGGTTGGTACCCTTTTGCGCAGCTTCAGTCAGTTTATCCACAATATGCTGCGGTGTCGGCTGATCGGGATTTCCCATTCCGAGATTGATGATGTCTTCCCCATTCCGGCGGGCAGCGAACATCATTTCGTTCACCACAGCGAATACATATGGTGGAAGCCTGTTTAATCGTTCGAAGTTTTTCATAAGTGATTCTATCAATATATAAAATTTCGAATAACAAGAAAGAGACCCTTCACCGAATTTGAACGATTGAAACCTCTGAAATATTAAATATTCATGACCATTTCGAGCCCCGCCATAAAGTGTCATCAAGAGCGGAACGAGAAATCTCAGACTTTAATTATGAAAGAAAAACGCGATTCTCCCAAATAGATCCTCCGAAGGAGTCCGTTGGACCTTTGGCGAAGCCATCACTTCGTGACGGGACGTGCGCAGGTTCCGCTTTTTGTTCCGCTGTATGGAATGCCGTCCGCGGAATGCAAATAGCGCAAATCCCGCCGAGTGGAATCCTAAAGGCGGGACATGACAAATACCTCGCCACTTGTCCGCCATGATGTGTCTATTCGGGAAGGACTCATTCGGAGCGGCGAGGATGTTTATTGGAAGGGACTTGCATTCGCACCGACAGTTAAATAAAAAAAGGCATCCTGATTTTCGGGATGCCTTTGTCTAAAAACACTTTTCGATGAATCTATTTTTTCTTTTTCTTAGCCGGTTTTGCCGGAGTTTCTTTTACCGGCGCCGGTTTTGCAACGACGCCTTCAATCTCATCCGCAAGGATGTTCGCATCGTATAATTTCCGCATTGTTTCGATCATCACACCGGGATGGACCGAGACTGCGCGGTTCACTTCTTCGGAATATGCGAATCTGCCCGGAAGGCTTTCGATATTCCCGTCGAAGATCAATCCGACCAGCTCAGCCTGTGCATTGATTACCGGCGAGCCGGAATTTCCTCCGATGATGTCATGGGTGGTAACAAAGTTCATCGGAGTGGCAAGATTCAATTTACTGACTCCTTCCGAATACCGTTTCGGCAATTCAAAATCTCCTTTATTGCCGAAACCAGTGGAGCGGTCGAACAATCCGTACATCGTGGTCATGCTCGGAGCGATCGTACCGTTCATCGGATATCCCTTCACTTGTCCATAGGACAATCGCAATGTGAAATTGGCATCAGGAGGAAGTTCTTTGCCATAAGCTGCAAAGCGTGCATTTCCTGTTGCTTCGCTCGCCATGGAAATCAATCCGGAAATGTTCTTATCCTGCCAAGTGCGCATTTCATCGCCAATTGGCGCAACTTTACGTGCCAGTTCAATCATCGGATCCGTTGACGCGGTGATCGCCTGTTCCCCTCCTTCAATCAGCGATTTGCGGAATTCGACATCGGCAAGTTTTGTTCCGCCGATATAATATTTCGCCGCTTCCTCCGGTGTCTTGCCATTCAGTGCGGCAGCAACCCAGGGATCGTTGACACCTAATTTTTCTGCAGCTTCTTTGAAACGTTCTGCCAGAAGTATTTCTTCCATGTCCGGATACACCGGTGCGGGAGAATACAGGTTGTCCAGTATCCTGTTGATGGTCCCATCCTGATATTGGGGTAAACGTTCACCGTTCGGTTTTTTCATCTCAACGGCATAACGGGCGATGGTCAATGCACGTGTGGAAAGAGATCCGCTCAATCCTCGGTAGGTCAGTTCGTTGAAGCGGGATTTAGTTCTTTCCATTGCTGTCGCAATGGAATCCCATGCCCATGCATATTTTGCTTTGAGTTCGGGATTTGCGTTGATCTTGCTCAAAAGTTCTTTTTCATCGCTCAATTTCTTTGCCATCAGATTCTTGTCCAGCAATCCTTGATATTCACCCGTCATCGCTTTGATGGCATTCTCATATCCGAAGATCATGCCGTCAGCGCGGCGATGCTGCTCTTCGCCGAGTGCGGAATATTTTTTCAATACTGCAACAGTTCGTTTCATTGTGCTGAGCCGCGCAGGGTATTGATAGTTGCGAGAGTATTCGATTTGCGCATAGGTCTGCTGCCGGTTGGTGGAGCCGGGATGACCGGAGACGAAAACGAGTTCACCGTCCGCAGCACCGGCAGTTTTCCATTTCAGGAAATTGGTGGAATTAACTGGTTTGTCGTTTTCGTACACGCGGAAGAAACACATGTCCACATCATACCGGGGGTAGGTGAAATTATCCGGATCTCCTCCATAGAAGGCAATCTGTTTTTCCGGTGCCATCACCAATCGGACATCGGTGTATTTTTTATAACGATAAATCCAGTATTCTGTTCCATTATAGAGAGTAACATTATCGGACCGCAGGTCGGGATATTTTTCCGTACTTTCTTTCTGGAGTCCGGCAAGCGCTGCCCGGCGGGCAGTCATCGCTTCGCGGCCGGTCTTGCCGGCGATTGCGCTCATTACTTTTTCAGTGACATTATCCATACCTACCAGGACATTCAACTCAAGATCGACGCATTTTACTTCGTCAGCGGCAGTTCGTGCATAGAATCCTGTTTTGATGTAATCTTTTTCCGGGGTGGACATTTTTTGCAACTGCCCGGAACCGACATGATGATTGGTCATCACCAATCCATTGGGGGAGATGAAGGAGCCGGAACCGCCGTCATTAAAGCGAACGGAGGAGAGCCGGACATGATCCAGCCATTCCTGGGTGACATCAAATCCGTATTTTTCTTTCAATTGTTTCTTAGGTGGATTGTCGAAGGTCCACATTCCTTCTTCGGCAAGGGTGATGCCGGAAAGGAAGAGGGCAAGTGCCAGTAGCGTTCGAAGATTATTCATAACTGCCTCTGTAGTAGGTATTCATTTTGGGTAATAGTGATTGTACTGCAATATTTATATTTTTCTTGGAACTACTTCATCCGTTTCCCTTTTTCTTCTTCGGTGAAGATCCAGCCGATAATCTTACCGGCATCGATATCATTGAAGTTGGACCAGTATTCCATCGTCCGGAAGTTCCGGGAACTGGTATCGTTGGCAATGTGCAGTTCCACTTCCTTTTTAATCTCATGCAGGCGTTGTTTCCACTGTTCCATGTTCGTGCTGCGAAGGTCGATCCATCCCGCATGCGCCCATTCTTCAATGGATGCAGGGGAGATGTTCAATTCGTCGATCCCCCGATAGGCGGGGATCTTCACTTCGTTTCCGCGGAGCAGTTTCTTACCGTCGGGAAGGAGGATTGGAATGCCAATGGAGATGATCTGTGAGCGAAGCGCTTCGTCGTGCGTTAAATATTCCGTAATGTCTTCCGAAATTTTTTTCGCTGGTGTCTTTAGGACGATGTTCACAGTGCCGTAAACTTTCTTGAGTAGATGCGCTTCATAGAGCAGTTTTGAAAGACGCGGCGGGCCCAGCATCTCGAAAGCAACACTGTTGGTATCGTGCTCTTTCTCCAGTTTTTTCATCTTTTCTAATGCTCCCTGGAACATGAATCCTGCGCGGTATGTTGGGGCAAGGGTTGCATTGTCCAGCGCATTGATGATGTCGTGTCCTGTGTTTCCGCCGCGGATTTCATACAATACCGATTCGGCAATCTCTTCCGGAGTGACGAATTCCATCTGTCCCGGTGTGGCGATCGCTTCGAATTCACCGCGGGAGAAAATGCCGTTCTCACCGGTATCGATGAAAACAGATTTCAAACGATGGCCCGTTTTGTGGACGTTTCCTTCCAATTTTAGTTTGAATTTTCCTTTTAATTCGATCCCTTTATCCGGCGGACAGTCATAGAGGTCAATAGGTTTGCCGCGCTTGGCGATCTCACCGTACGCAATCTTTTTCCAGGCAATTGCTCCCGTCGGTTTTATCTCTTTCGTGATCGGTGCGTCGGGTGTCCTTCCCATCAAAAAGAGTAACATGGTATGAGCTCCGGCTACGACGGATTTGGAAAGGAGCACGCGCGACGGTTTTTCCTCACTGTGGGTATACGGAATATTTAACCCCATACCGCCGGTGCCGCTGGTGCCGATCTTCACGTAGGTGGATGTTTTTGCGATGTTCATGGACCGGTAGAAGATCTGTACATGCCGGATCAGCTGCGGTGTGTATTGTGTGGCAAGCAACCGTTCGACGATCTCGTTCAGATTGGCGGCATTGTTTTTCATTGCAATCATTACATCGCGGGAACTTTGGAAAATATCTTGATAAGCGATCGCCGTGGCAGAATTGATGCAATCGATCACAATATCCGGTTTGTATTTATTGATAAGCTGAAACAGAGCGGAACGCTCGAGAACTTCCGCCGTCAGTTCGTTGATGATATCGTCGAGGAATTTAGACCGTTTTTGCGAATCGCTTAAGATCTCTTCGCGCGTCAGGTCCTTAAACTCATTCCGGACAAAAATGTTGCCCCACCACGGAAGAAAGAAATTCTTTCCTGCTTTCGGATACTCCTTGCGCATTGTTTCGCAGGCATCTTTTGCTTCGGATTCTTTCAGGGAGGTGAGGATGATTTTCTTTGGTTTCTCTTCCATCAACTTGCGGCAGATCGAGGAGCCGACCAGTCCCCAGCCGCCGAGGACGAGTACGGTCTTGTTTGTAATCACCATAAAAACTCTTTCTGTGTGTGAAAAAGCAGCGTGGGAATGCGGAAGATGTTTGCTTCCTTACTTTTTTGTGCGGTAAAGATACATGGATTTAGCGGAAAGAGAAAGCGAATTATTGACAGTTTCTGCCGAAAAACATCGATTGCATTGCGGACACTTACTTCAGAAGAAGAAGTTTTTTTGTATCGGTCCGGTTGCCCGCCGATAAGCGGTAAAAATAGATACCGCTCGGAAGATTTCCAGCATTCCAGCGTATGGTGTGAGTGCCGGGTTCCAGAATTTGATTCAAGAGTGTTTTGACCTCTTTCCCCAGAATGTCATAAACAGTCAGTGTCGCAAACTCCGCGACCGGAAGTTGGAATTCGAACGTCGTCGAAGGATTGAATGGATTGGGATAATTTTGACGCAATGCAAATTCCGCCGGGAAACCCGGTGCTTCCCGCACACCGGTCGGTACACCGAAGCCGGCGAAGGTCTTTCCGATGTTTTGAATATCAACGATCCATCGGTACTTCGGATCGAGGAACGGATATTCATATTTGACACTGGCAGTATCGCTCCGCAGATCCAATGCCATCCAATCAAACGCGAGGAAGTAGGATTGCCATCGGCCGTTGGGATCGACAGCTTTTACACCGACCGGAGCATTGGAAAGTGCATCCGAGAAGAGGACAACGCCATTCGTTGCCGGTTGCAGTTTATCCATCCTGTTCGTGAATAGCGGAATTTCATAATACGGATGGTACCACAGCGTCACCGTATCCTTCGTCAGATTTTCCGGAAGAAATCCGAACACAGCGTCGTCTATTATTGTGCTGGAGACATTCAGTTGCCACGGAAACTTCACTTCGGCAAAACTGTTTTGTTTGTATGGAAAATCCTGTTGCACGATCCCCTTCACGCCGAAATATTTTACATGCATGTCGGTGTCCGCGAAGATCGTATCCTGCTTGTTGCTAATGATGCCATGATCCTGATCCGCGATGATATAATAGCGTTTCACTCCGGCAGGAAGAGAACTGCTATTCTCCAGCCATGCTCCGGAATATTTTGTAAGGTCGTATGTGCCGCTTTCGCCTGCCACTTCAATAATCACATTATAGAGTTCAAACAATGCGGACAGATCAGTGATGGTGTACTGCCTGGCATCGCAGAAATCATAATACGGCGGCGCGCCAAAATCCGTCTTCATCGTATATTTCAAATAGATGGATGGATCGGTTGTGCCGGACGGAAGAGTTTTTCCGTTGAAGAGTAGAAGTAGCGGATTCTTTTTCTTAAAGATGACATATTCATAGACGGGTGATTTTGTCATCCGTCCCAGTGTATCCGATGCGTTGATATAATAGAAGACCGAATCGCCCGGATCTGCAGCCGGCAGTGTTCCGGTGAAAACGAAACCGTCCTCCCGCACCATCGGTGAAGATTGCCATGCACCGTTGCCGAGTTTTGTGAACAACTGCACATCAACCGGATCATTGACAGAACCGGTTTTTACCGTGGCGGTCAATCGTCGTTCCTGTGTTACGGCGGAATTCAGCAGCTTCGATATTGTGACCTTCGGTCTCGGTGCGGATGTGTATTCAACAACCATGAACATTCCCCATTCAAAATCTCCGCGCAGCCACCATCCCCGGTCGTTTGATGACAGACGTCCGCGTGGATAGAACTTATAGGAATGAAATGGATATTCCGGATTGGGGAAGGAGGCAACCTCTTGGCGAATGCCAGCGGTGCTGGTTGCGTTATTTAAAACTGTGAAACCGATTAATTGGTTTTCCTTGAACTTCATTGTATCGCCGGTGGTGAGCAAGTCCAGGGAATGCCAGGAATAAGCTTTCACCGGAACGCTCATGCCTCCTTTTTTCCACGATGCTTCAACACCCAACGGATCAAAAGCATAGTGAAGCGAATCGCTTGATTTGGGCGGGAAAATCCATGTAGTGTCTGTTGCCAATTCACGGTACGGAGTCACTTGATTGACGGGATCATCCGATTTGACGTAGTATCCGAGATTCTTTACATGCTGCGAATTCGGGATATCCAGCAGACGTGGATTGAGATACCACAATCGAATATTCACTTCCTTTGATTCTCCGACATCTCCGGAGATCGCCCAGCACACCTCGCGGACAAATCCGTCACCGGGCACCTGATACCACTGCATCATCATTTCTTCTTCAAGATTCCCGAATTCATACGATAGATCCGAATCTTTGATAAAATTCTTCATAGTATCGACAATCTGGGACAGCGTCTCTCCAGAACCGATCCGGCCAAAACGCTGCATGGCATCGGAGAGTTGTTCTCCGTCTCGCATCGGCATTGCTTCCTGCTTTCCGTCCAGTGTTACATGCAGAAAAAAACGATGCTGTGCCGCCGAGAACGAAACGATAAAGGCAAGACAGAGACAAATTTTTATTTTCATCATAATTGCCATTACATGTAACATACCTTTTTTTTTCCAGTGAACACACTTAAGAAGTTCTAAGAACCGTTGTATAGGAGAGGGAAGTCTGTTATTGATTCATCCTGTGATTGTCGATATATTGGTGAAAAAAGGGACTTTCATGATGCAACGACTCCGTCACCTTGCACTGTTGGGGGTGATTCTTTTACTGAGCTGTAACGAAATGATTTCAGTTATTTCCACTCCATCTGCGGCACTACGGTTGGAAAAATTTTACGGTATGAAAATGTCCGACGGAGCCCAATTGTATTGGGAGATCGATCCTTCGACGGAGGCGACGCAGTTGGGACTGTACCGGCATCTGCTTCCGTCATTCTCGTATGAAAGTGCGGTTCGGTTTGCTACGCTTCCGGTAACGGACTCGATGAAATCCTATGGGAAGAATACAAAATATCTCGACACAACGGTCGTCAATGGTTCAATCTATTATTACACCCTTGTTGCGGAAAAAACAAACGGAAGCGGTGACGTGACACGAAGCCTCGTCACTTCTACCATATCGATTCCCGTCTTCGATTACAATTCCATCACCGGTGGAGAGTTGAAATATTCGCAGCATATACAACCGATTTTTTCCGGCAGTTGCGCCATCCACGGTTGTCATGGCGGAGATGCAATGAATGGTTTGTTGAAATCGAATCATGGTGGTTCGGAATTGACGTTGACATCATGGGAAAACGCGATGGCCGGGACAGAAGAGATTGCGCAGATTGTTCCATACAAAGCAGTGAAAAGCCATATCATTCAGCACCTAAACACTGACACGTTGATCGCACCAGTTGCTTCTCCCACCATGCCTCCCGCATTTTCCTTCTCCGTTGAACTGCGGGATGCGCTCATACGATGGATCGATGCGGGAGCAAAGAATGATGACGGCTCTGTGGCTTATTCGGCCATGCCCTCCCGCGGTTGGGCGTACGTCACGAATCAGGGGGAGGACCTTACCGCGGTGATCGACCTGGACAAGAACAGGATCGCTCGGTATATCACTACCGGTGTAATCAATACGGTCAGCGCGCCGCCGCAGGCGCCGCACAATGTCATCGTCGACTGGCAAAATCAATTCTATTTTATCAATCTCATCGGCGGCAGTAAATTGTTGAAGTTTCGTGTTTCTGACAACCAGAAAATGGGAGAACTCGCGTCCGGGCTCAACTCTCCAGCACAAGCAGCGTTATCTCGAAATGGCGATACGGCTTACGTCTCCAATTTTGAAAACAGTAAAACAAACATTACGCTGGTGAATACGACTACAATGACAAAACTTGCCGATGTTGGAAGTCCTGCGATGCTGAAACCGCACGGTATCACCATCACGCCGAACTTCCGGTATGTTATCGTTTCGAATTCACTTTCGGATAATGTTTCGGTCATCCGCACATCGGACAATACCATCATTAGAACTATCCCGGTATCCGGCAATGTGCCTGCGTTGCCGATCGGATACGCTTTTCAATATGAACCGTATCAATCTGTCATCACGCCGGACAGCAAATATGCCTATGTGACGTGCAGAAAATCCGGCGATGTACGGGTGATCGATCTTGATCTAATGAACGTGATTGACTCCATTCCTGTCGGCAACGTTCCGATGATTCCCGCGATCACACCTGATGGTGCGATGGTGTTCGTAACGAATAGGAATTCATCTTCGGTGACGGCGATTACGACGGCAACACGCAAACCAGCATTTACAGTATCTGACATTGGTGTGGAACCTCATGGAATCGCAGTTTCGAAGGATGGTAAGTATGTATACGTTTCCTGTGAAAATCTCGGCATCGGTGAACCGCCGCATCATGCAACATCAGGAGGGAAGAATCCTTCTTTCTTAAAAGTGATCGATATTGGTAAACGATCCGTTGTCGCGTCGATCGAATTGGGGAATTTTGGCTCCGGAATGGCCGTGACGCAGTGACGGAATACCCGGCCAGGCTGAGCGTTCAGAATTTCATCCCGGCTGAAAAATGGAAGAATATCTCTTTTGGTTTTCCTGATTGATAATTTCCTTCGCCCCGTGTCAGCATAATATCGATCGGACCCAGGATTGATGTAAACATCACACCAATACCGAAACCGAATTTCGGGGTTGAAACAGCAGGATTGATCGGATTGAGAAGGTCCGGATCGATGAGGGTATTGACCACGCCTTTCAGGAAGATATCCCGCTTATGCTGATACCGGTATTCCCACCGCATGACAATAAACTTCGTCCCGAAAATTCCCTGGTAATCTGCTCCTGCAAACTCATGCGGTCCGCCAAAGACGAACTGCTTGTAGATTGGAGGATTATCATAGGTCCGCAAAAATGTGCCGCGCACCCGCAGCGTATGAAACTGCAGCGGAGTGAAATAATAATCCCCTTCAAATTTGAATCGAGCGAAATTAAAATCCGATCCCAGCACGGTGCTGCTGTATTCCAGCATGGAAGAAAATGCGACACCGTTCTTCGGCAGGAACACATCGTCGATGTAATCCAGATTCAAATTTAACGATGCATAACGCAGAGAATGATTCATTTTCGATCCTCCCGTCAGTGCAAGAGGAAGTATGCTCGTCTGTTCGTCGTCGAGTTCTACTTCGGCGGACCAGGATTTTCCGAAAGAGAATCCGGCACCTGTGCCAAGTGTCATTGCTCTGTCCTTGTATCCCATTGTCATCGTTGGAAAAGAGAAATTGAGCGGAAGGTCCTTATACCGTGCGACGATGAACGGATACACGGGAAGGTCAAGCGATCGTGAAGGATAAGAGAGTTTCGTCCAGATCCGGAACAGTCCTGCAAACTCCATTTCGGATTCGAACCGCATTCCGGAGAAGATCGTATTCGTGGAACGGATCCCAACCAAAGCGACTAATTGCGTGAAATCGTCGTACCGCAGTCCGATATTCAACTCACGAAACGACCGCTCCTTTATGTGAAAGAAAATTTCCGCCGTCGAATCGGTGATCGGCACAACATTGTAGGTGATTGATTCGAAATAGCCGAGGGCATACAGTTCATCCACATGATGTTCAATTATTTCCGGCGAGCATACTGACCCGATGGGAATTCCCAGAAGCGAAAAGACGAACGGGAATTCCAGTTTCTCACCCCCTTCGATACGGATTCCGTGAACAATAAATTCTTTCGGGTGAGTGTGGACATTCGCAGGGAGCGGCCGATCCGATGGTTGTTTTGCTAAACGTTCTTTCAGTGCTATCAATGCCGGTAGTTGCAATTGTGCTGCCTGATATCCCCGATCGATAATCTGTTGGATTGATTCCTTATTGAAGTCGGTGATGGAGAATTCTCCTAATTGCGGCTCGATATAAATATCGGTTTGCTTGATGAACTCTGCTATTTTCTGATAACGGGGGATGGACGTTGCCCGGTCCAGTACTTTCAGCAATTCCTTGGCATCGTTCCGGGTGAACTTATATCCCGAAACATCAATGCCGATAATTATATCCGCTCCCATGATCTTCATCACGTTCACGGGATAATTATTCAGGAGCCCGCCATCGGTCAGCAGCGAATCACCGTACTCAACGGGAGTGAATGCAGAGGGGATTGCCATGGTCGCACGCATTGCGCGTGCGAGTGGCCCTTGCTTCATCACAACTTCGTTGCCGGTAATCAGATCGACACCGATGCAACGGAATGGAATCGGAAGGGAATCAAAATCGATCACATCTGTATAATTGTATGTCAATCGATTCAGCAGCAGGGAGATTTTTTGACCGGTAATCGCACCGGTAGGAAGCATCGGAGTAAAACCGTTCAACGGCAGACGGACATGGTACCGGCCGGTATATTTCTTTTCCCCATACCTCAGAATATCGCGTCGCGGTGTATCATTGAACAATTCACCCCATACAATCTGATCGATAATATGTTGAAGGCTGTCGCTGCAGTACCCTATGGAATACAAGCCTCCGATCAGTCCTCCCGAACTCGTTCCAGCAATAAAGTCGATCGGGATCTGCAGAGAGTCAATCACATGCAGCGCACCGATATGTGCAAAGCCGAGCGCGCCGCCGCCGGAAAGGACAAGCCCGATTTTCGGACGGGTGGTGAGTGAACTGTCCGCGGGATACATAAGGTAGACACAGCAGATGCAAAGGAAGAAGTGTTTCACGCCGCAAGATAAACGGTATTGGCAGAAAAAGCCAGATGCCATTTCTGCGAATTCCTGAACGGAAGGTGTTTAAAATCACAAATCCCGCCAGGAGCGGGATTTGTGATTTTGGTAATGAAAAAAACGGTTTAGAAAGTATGATTGTTCTTGTTGCCGTCTATAGCGTTTCCGGCAAGATCAATCACTCCCGGTTGAACGATCAATACATCGCCTGCTTCAATGGAACCTTTGGTAACGGTGAGACGGACCACATATCGTGCGCTGATATTATCATAGCCCATATATACAGATTCCAGAACAGATGTACCTTCGCCTCCGCCGGAATTCACAACACTGTAATTTTCGTTCGACTGCGATGCGCTCTTCGTCAACGGCTCGGTGAAGCGGATATACAGATATTCACCGCCGGTAATGGAAGCCGATGAGTCAATAATTGTACTGGAAACCTGAGGCGCCGTTTCATCTTTCACCGTAACGACATTACTTGCCGGGCCTTCCACCAGGTCCTTACTAAGACCGTAGACTTTATATGATACCGAGAATGCGGAATACGGATCACGGTCGCCCGGAGGATTGTAGCTGGTGACAAGATTTCCGGTGTTGTCGTCATATCGCGTATCATATACATTGTCTGCAAGAAGTTTATACGGTTCACCATTCACGCTGCGGAAGATTCTATAGCTTCGTGCATTCGCATCATAGTTCCAATCCAGGCCGACCGTTCCGCCGGTAAAATCCAGCGAAGCATATCCCAATCCGGAACTAAAGCGGCGGGAGACCGCAGGTGCTGCTGGCAGCGTTGTGGATCCGTTCGTCGTGATATTGAGATCTTCAAAGTCTCCAACCACGGCGTTTGCAACGAATCCGTTATTTGCGCGGTCCATCATTTTCCCCAATGCTGCGCTGATATTCACTGTATAGCGTGCGGATCCGACGATCTCTCTCGGCGTTACTGTGAGCATGGTAAAGGAAGTATCCCATGCGATAGAGAACGGGATATTACCCGTGGATTTTTTCAATCCGACAAAGTTGACATGGATATCGTCGATGAGTGTGCCGAGTCCGAGTGGTGCCTGTGTGGTGGTGTACGGCATCTGCTTCACCGGTTCGCTGAATTTGTACACAATGGTCAATCCATTGGGATTCACATCGCTCAGATTTTCCGGAGTAATCACGGTAACGTATGGATTAACATTATCCGCCTGCGTAATGAGAATACGTTCTGCATTCACTTGTTGTCGGAGATTTATCGTATTCTTGTTGATCGGCAAGAACAATATTCCATTAAGTCCGCCTTCCAGGATGCCGTCAGCGGAAATTGCTTCGATAAATACCGATGTTCCACCTTCCACATTATTGAAGGTATATCCTCCATTACCATCCGTTTGAACGGTTTGCAGCACATCACCATTGGTCTCCTGCAAATAGACAGTCGCACCGGAGACTGCAGTATATCGTTCATCCACCACTGATCCTTTAATGGTTGTGTTCATTTTACCTACATCGAAACGGATATTTGCCGCAAGTCCTTCCACCGGTACTTTTGCGGAGTCCTCGTTATTCAGATCGATGAATGTAACGCTCAGTGTGCTGTTGAAATAAAACTCCCGGTATTTTGGTTCGTTTTCTGGAATGGATTTGTTGACTTCTACCAGTGACACCGTTAAATGATAGGTGCCAGTCGTCAATCCCGTTGTTGCATCCCGGTTACAGGGAACATCAGCGAACGAAAAACTTCCCGATGCATCCGATGTGGTTGTAACAACGCCGCCATTGAATCCGACGGAGATCACGGCGCCGTTCACCGGTTTTTCCGTGTGCCGGTCAACAACCTTACCGCTGATAGTGCCGACCGGTTTTAGTGTGTTGTAATTCACGACTGTTGTTGTGCCACCGGAGACCGGATTGTCGTCATCTTTTTTCAATTCATCGCAGCCTGCGAATATCAAAACAGCGATGAATAAAAAAGAAGCAATTCGTAAAGATGCCATAAAACCTCCTGTGAATGATGTTGATAAATAAAGTTTGTCCCCTTACTGGCTGCAAATATCCTGAAAAATATTGCAAAAAAAAAGAACCGAAATCACATAGTGATTACTGCGCTTCCTGAGTGATTTCATTGTTTTTAAGCGATTTTTAAAGTAAGTTATGTAAATAAAACTATTCTCTTATAATAATTACATTCCATGGAACAAGCTGAAAAACTTTCAAGACCGGTCGTTCAACAATTAGATGAAATACTAGGGACTCCGATTAAAGTGCTGGATGACGGATTCATCCGCGTGGTGGACTATATGGGAAGCGACGAGTCGATCGTGCAGGCGGCTCGCGTTTCGTACGGAAAGGGGACGAAAAAAATCAGCGAAGACCGCGGACTGATCCGATATCTTCTCCGTCATCAACACACCACACCGTTCGAAATGTGCGAAATCAAGTTTCACGTTCGTGTGCCGATGGATTGTTGGAGACAGTGGATCCGCCATCGTACGGCAAATGTAAACGAATACTCCACTCGTTACTCGCTGGCGATTGATGCATCGCAGCGTGCGGGAGATGACATGTGGCGCATGCAGTCCAAAGACAACAAACAGGGAAGCGAAGGATTCTTCGATCATGAGGCCGGGAAGAAATTTTCCGAACAGGAATTGCAGTTACAGAATCTTTCCCGCTCTGTCTACGAGGAACGGGTGAATGCCGGAATGGCGCGCGAACAAGCGCGGAAGGACCTGCCGCTTTCAACGTATACGGAGGCATACTGGAAGGTCGATCTCCACAACCTGCTGCATTTCCTATGGCTGAGGATGGATTCGCACGCACAGTACGAAATTCGAGAATATGCGAATGCCATCGGCAATGAGATTGTGAAACGGTGGGTGCCGTTCGCCTGGGAAGCGTTTCAGGATTACAAAGTCAATGCATCGTCCCTTTCACGCATTGAAATTGACATCATCAAATCGCTGAACAGCAAAGGAAAGGAAGCAGCAATCGAGACTGCACGATCGTTCGGATTGCTGCCGGCGGCGGGACAGGAAATGAAAGGGAACCGCGAGCGGAACGATATCGAAGTGAAGTTTAAACAATTGGGGATTGCCATTCCGTGGAAATAACATGAAGATGCTCCATCAAACATATCAACAAACAAAAGCGCCGGAACTATTCGGGGACCGTTGGTATAATTCCGAACCGCTGTCCATTCGCGGATCGCTGGGGCAGAATGTGTTGTTGTTCTTCTGGAATTACACTTCACCGGCATCCATGATGATGCTGCCGACGATCAAGGAATGGTTTGCCGCGTATGCCGATCTGGGAATGGTCTGCATCGGAGTGCATTCGCCGGAATTTTCTTTCGCGAAGGAACCGCGAAAAGTAGAAAGCGCTATCCTGAAACACGAGATCCAATTTCCGGTGGTTGTAGATAACGATTGTCTCATTTCGGACGCATACCGCATAACGGAATTTCCTGCCGTCGTACTTATCGCTGCGAACGGTACAATTTATGACGTCGTTACCCAAATGTATTCTATCACGCGGCTGGAGCGTTCCATCCAGTATCTACTCCGGCAATCGGGATTTTTCGGCGAACTGCCGATGCTGCAGTCCGTCGCAACGGAACAAGTTCTGCCTCGGCATGCATCGGAACTGACCACCGGTTATCTGCACGGATCGCTTGGCAATGCCGAAGGATACAGTCCTGAGCTTCCATCGGAATACCAGGATCCCCAATTTTACGTGGAAGGGAAATTCTACGCCCACGGCGTTTGGAAGGCCGAGAGGAATGCGTTTCAGTATGCCGGCGAACCGAACGAGGGATATATTATTTGCCAGAGCGAAGGGGACAGTATTGATGCACTTATCGGCAGTATACAGAAAAGTTCTGTGAGTCTGAAAGTTGATAATTCCACATTGTTGCTGGAACAGATGGGTTCAGACGTGAAACGCGATGCCAAAGGGAATTCGATCGTAGCTGTGAATGAACCGCAATTCATTTCCGTCTTCCGCGGCAAAGAGCAAGAGCGCCGTACCGTCAAATTCATTCCCTCCGCGTCCGGCGTTACATTCTATAAACTCTCGTTCTTCAGAGAGCGCAACGATGTTGGTGACGCACACCAGATCCGGAATAACTGATTTTGCCATGACCACTCGCGTAACGCAATTGTTCACCATCAACGTTCCAATTATCCAGGCCGGAATGGTGTGGGTATCCGGATGGAAGCTTGCTGCAGCCGTTTCTAATGCCGGCGGGCTTGGACTGATCGGCGCCGGTTCCATGAAGCCGGACCTGCTCCGCGATCATCTGCGAAAAACCGCGCAAGCAACTGCAAAACCATTCGGTGTGAATGTGCCGCTTCTTCGGGGAGATATCGACGATTTAATTGCAGTGATAATTGCAGAACAGGTAAAGATCGTTTTTACCTCTGCCGGGCATCCGGGTAGACATATTGAAAAATTTAAAAGGGGCGGCTGCATTGTTGTGCATGTTGTTGCAAACGTGAAACAGGCGCAGAAAGCGGAAGAATCCGGCTGCGAAGCAGTCGTAGCGGAAGGATATGAAGCAGGTGGACACAACGGTATCGACGAAATCACCACGCTCTCTTTAATCCCGCAAGTGGTTGATGCCGTGAAGATACCGGTGATCGGTGCGGGCGGTATTGCAGATGGCAGAGGGATGCTTGCTGCATTTGCACTGGGAGCGGAAGCAGTTCAGGTCGGGACACGCTTTGCTGCAACGGTTGAATCATCCGCACATGAATTTTACAAACAAAAGATCGTTGAAGCGAAGGACGGAGATACAATTCTGACTTATCACAATATCCTACCGGTCCGGGCAATGAAAAATCCGTTCATGGAAACAGTGCAAAAAGAAGAAGGGCAAAAAGGAATGTCGCGCGAACGGATGATGGAACTGCATGCCAAAGGAAGAGAACGAAAAGGGATCTTTGAAGGGAATTGGGAAGAAGGGGAACTGGAGATGGGGCAAAGTTCCGGTCTTATCCGCGAGATTCTTCCGGCCGCAGAAGTTGTCGTCCGCATGATGAAAGAATTTGCTGAAACAAAGTCGAAACTTCTCATATGACCATCCCGGAATCCGACGGCGAGTCAGAAAAAAACCGAGGTATGATGGACGAACAACGGCCATCAGTATGGTTCCTTTTTCTATCGGTGACTCTTGCACTGCTCGCGCTCCCGTTCCTGTTCGTTACGTATGTTCCAAGCACCGATCTTCCTCAGCACCTTTCGCAGATCAAACTGTTTCTCTCCGCCGTATCCGCTCAGACTGACTCACCGTACACCATTCACTATTTTGGTGCGAACCTTTTAATATACTGGGTGATGCTGGTGTTCTGGTCGATCATCCCTCCGGTGCTTGCAGGGAAAGTGACGATGGTCGTTCTCGCGCTCTCCTGGGCGCTGGCAATATTTATTCTTGCCAGGAAGGAAGGCCGCTCTCCAATCGCCGCTATGCTCTCGTCGGTCGTGATCTTTAACTCCAGTTTCTACTGGGGATTTGTCAATTATCTGATCGGGTTTCCACTCTTTGTCCTCTGGTACCTTATTGTTGTAAAACAGCATAAGGAGCATGTTACATCTGCTCACGTTGCCGCGATTATGGTATTGAGCTTATTTCTTTTCTTTGCACATTCATTATGGCTGGTGCTCGCTGCTTCTGTATTGGTCGTACTTGATCTGATAAAGAGGGCAGGATGGAAAAATGTAATCGCACATATCGGCGCATTGATCCCCGCTATGATAGTGGCGGGATTGTGGTACCCGAAACTTGCTGCAACACGTACCACAATGGGATTCGATACATCGCCGCATTGGTTCGTCCTTCCGTATGAGCGGCTACATCCGCAATGGATTGTTAATGCTGTTTTTGGTGGCTTACAGGGACCGTCGGAATGGATCATTCTTGCCAGCATCGTCCTGTGGATCGTCGTTTCCATTGCAAGTAATAAAAAGGAATTCTGGGCTCTCGTCAATAAAGATCTGTTCATTATCGGCATCTTTCTGATCATTGGCGTTTTCGGACTACCGGATAAATTCATGAACACAATCTCGTTCGCATCACGCTGGTTTCCTGTTGCGATGATCGTTCTGCTGCTGTCGCTGCCGATACCACGAATTCCACAAGTTGTCTACGGTGCTGCTGCATTCTTCCTACTGTTTTTGTTCACCGTAACTACAGCATTTGCCTGGAGCCGTTTTGAACAAAACGAGCTGAGCGGCTTATCGGAAGCGCTGGAACAGGTACCGGAGAATGTCCGTGTGTTGGGTTTGGACTATGTTAAGAAAAGCCAGTACATCGATGGGCGTCCATTTATTCAAACATTTTCTTACGCTCAAGTGCTTCACGGTGGAACGCTGAATTTTTCCTTCGCCGAACACAACAGCGGTATCGTCGTCCCGAACTCTATCTCATCGGTACCGCAATGGACACCAGGATTGGAATGGGTGCCGGAATATGTTCTGCAGGAGGACATCCAAAAATTTGATGTCGTGCTCATCAATGCGCCGGAAGATCTCCACGCAATGATGCCGTCGCTCGCGCCGCTTACCCCCATTACGATTGATGGTCGATGGAGATTATATCAAGTCCAAAAATCCGGCCGAAAAGGTTTTGTCATCACCTTTTAAAGAAAAATGTGTTGTTCGTCCTGTCTGCAACTTCGGCCGAAGAATAACAATCCTCATCAAAGCTCCATAGTGCGAAAGTGAACTGAATCCTCAGTTTGCAGGCGGTTCTATGGATGATAAACGGATTCTGAAATCGGGAAAATTACGAGATTGTCGAAAGAGAGAACGGGAACCTTGTTGTGTCTTAATTTAACATATAACGTTCTGCCGAACTCGTTTCGGCATCTTTTAATAGTAAAGATGCTGACATCCGTCAGTGACGAAGTCATCACTTCGTGACATGACGTTATTCAGAAGTTTCAAATTAAGACTCTACCGGGAACCTTCCTTTGTTGTAATTAATAGATCACTTGAGTACATTACACCAGTGGCGATTTGAAACCGACAGCTTGCAGCCACTCAATTTGTGAAAAATTGCTAAAGCGTCGATGGAAGTTCATTCACCCTCGACGTATTGTACGATCGGGGGTGTTTCATTTTTGGGAGTAGCAGTTTTTGAGTGGACAGTATTTAGTTATCAGTAATGAGTTTTCCAATGGAGCGATAAATGCAAGATTATCGAAAACTGATAGTATGGGAAAAAGCACACAAGGCAACTCTTGAAATCTATTTCCTGACGAAATCCTTCCCAAAGGATGAACTCTATGGAATTGTGTCACAATTGCGTAGATCTGTCAGTTCTATCCCAGCGAACATTGTCGAAGGTTGTGGTAGAAAAACGAAAGCAGATTTTGCCAGGTTTTTAAATATTGCAATCGGCTCTTCCAACGAAACGGAATATTTTTTATTGCTCGCAAAAGATTTGGGATATATCTCTCAATCTGACCATGAACATGTCTGCGCTTCCATCATAGACATAAGAAAAATGTTAGTTTCCTTATCATCAAAAGTACAAAAATAGTGTTGAAATCAAATTTACTCAAAACTCACAACTGAAAACTGTTGACTCATCAATGGCAAAAAACTTTCATCAAATATTAAATCAAAAAATCGTCGTCTTCGACGGTGCCATGGGCACAAACATTCAGACGCAAAACCTTTCCGCGGATGATTTCGGCGGTGAACATTTTAATGGATGCAACGAATATCTTCTGGTAACGAAGCCGGCGGCTATCGAAAAAGTCCATGCGGATTTTCTGTCAGTCGGTGTGGATGTGATAGAAACCGATACGTTCGGTTCATCTTCCATCGTACTGGCAGAGTATGGACTTCAGGACCGTGCATATGAAATCAGCAAACTCGGCGCAACGCTTGCCAAAAAGGTAGCAAAAGAGTTTTCGACCGCTGCACATCCTCGGTTCGTTGCCGGTTCAATTGGCCCGACAACAAAACTCCCTTCGCTGGGTCACATTGCCTATGCGGATATGGAGAAATCCTATTACGAACAGGTTGCAGGATTAGTGGATGGCGGTGCTGATCTTTTGATGATTGAAACGTCTCAGGATCTGTTGCAAGTAAAAGCAGCACTCGGCGCGGCGTTCCGGTATTTTGGCGACAAACGAATAAAATTGCCGGTGATCAGTTCCATCACCATCGAAACAATGGGGACGATGCTGATGGGGACAGAGATTAACGCGGCGCTGACCGCCCTGGAGCCGTACGATATCTCCGTGATCGGTATGAATTGTGCTACCGGACCGAAAGAGATGTCCGAACACATCCGGTATCTCACTCAAAATTCCCGAATCCCTGTTTCGTGCATACCCAATGCGGGCCTGCCGGAAAATGTCGGCGGTGTTGCACACTATCATTTGTCTCCGGACGAGATGGTGCATTGGCTCTCGCACTTTGTAAAAGATTTCGGCGTGAATGTTGTCGGCGGCTGCTGCGGTACGACGCCTGACCATTTGAAAGCAGTCGTGAACGCGTTGAATGGAATTGCACCCAAACAGCGCACGATCGAATATCAACCATCGGTCTCCAGTTTGTATTCCAGCGTAACAATGGAGATGACACCCGCGCCGCTCATCGTCGGCGAACGGACGAACGCGAACGGTTCCAAAAAATTCCGTGAACTCCTCCAGAAAGAGGACTACGACGGAATGGTGATGATGGCGAAAGAAGCGATCAAAGAAGGGGCGCATGTTCTTGATGTTTGTGTCGCATATGTCGGCAGGGACGAGGTCCGCGATATGAAGGAATTCGTTTCCCGATTAAACACGCAGGTCCCGTTGCCGCTGGTGATTGATTCGACCGAAGCAAATGTCATCGAAGCAGCGCTGCAACTGTGTGCAGGGAAAGCGATTATCAATTCCATCAATCTTGAAGACGGTGAGGAACGGATCGAAAAAGTCATTCCTTTGTGTAAGAAGTACGGTGCTGCCGTCGTTGCACTGACTATTGACGAACGCGGAATGGCAAAAACAGCACAGGATAAATTCGAGATCGCTGAGAGGATATATGAGCTGGTGGTGAACAAATATGGAATGAAACCGAGCGATCTCATTTTTGATACGCTGACATTCACGCTCGGCAGCGGAGACGAGGAATTCCGCAAAGCGGGAATCGAGACGATCGAAGCTATTAAACTGATCAAAGCCAAATTTCCCGAAGTTGGTTTTGTGCTCGGTGTCAGCAATATATCGTTCGGACTTTCACCGCATATCCGGCACGACCTGAACTCCGTTTTCCTGCACTATGCGATCGAAGCCGGACTATCGCAGGCAATCGTCAACGCACAAAAGATTAAACCGCTGTATAAAATCGATGAACGGGGACGTGAATTGTGCAAACAGTTGGTCTTTGATGAACGCAAGTTCGAAGGTGAACAATGTGTTTACGATCCGCTCTCGGAGTTGATGGCCTTCTATGCGGATAAGAAGTCCGATATGAAAGCGGAAAAGAAGGAACGCGCCGGCACGATCGAAGAAATCCTTCAAAACCGGATCATTGACGGTGATAAAATCGATGTGAACATCGATCTTGATGTAGCGATGAAAAAATATACGCCGTTGCAGATCATTAACGAAGTTCTGCTGAAAGGGATGAAAGTGGTCGGTGAACTGTTCGGCAAAGGAGAGATGCAGCTGCCGTTCGTGCTGCAATCCGCAGAGACGATGAAGGCGTCAGTTGCCTATCTTGAACAATTCATGGAAAAGTCCGACGCGACAAACAAAGGATCTATGGTGCTCGCTACGGTGAAAGGTGATGTGCATGATATCGGTAAGAATTTGGTCGACATCATTCTGACCAATAATGGCTATAAAGTGTATAATCTCGGCATCAAACAGCCGTTGGAGAATATTCTTCATGCATGGGAAGAGCATAAAGCGGATGCGATCGGTATGAGCGGTCTGCTGGTGAAATCCACCGCCATCATGAAAGAAAATCTGGAACTGATGAATGAACGGGATCTGATCCCGCCGGTCGTCTTGGGGGGAGCGGCACTGACTCGACGATTTGTGGAAAATGATCTCCGTTCGTTGTACAAAGGAACTGTTGTTTATGCCAGCGATGCATTCGATGGATTGCGTTTTATGGAGCAGTTGAAAACCAAAGGGATCGAAAGCTTTGCAGTTTCTTCGCCGGTGCAGGCTCTATCCGAAGAGGATGGGGAAGAACTGCTGACCGGTTCTGAAGCCAAGATCGCGGCAGCACTGAAAGAAAATTCTGATTTGCCGTTACGTTCGAAAGTATCGGCGGATGTCATCGTTCCAACGCCGCCGTTCTGGGGGACGAAGGTCGTAGAGAACATTTCTCTTGATGAGATCTTTGAATACATCAACGAAGCGGCGTTGATCAAAGGACAGTGGCAGGTGAGAAAAGGTAAACGGAGCGAAGAGGAATACAAGCAACAGGTGGAAGAAAAGGTCCGACCGGATTTGAATCGCTTAAAAGAACAGTCTAAACGCGAACAGTTGTTGCAGCCGAAAGTGGTGTATGGATTTTTCCCGTGCAATTCTGAAGAAAACGATCTGATCATCTATCAAGATGATCTGAAAACGGAACGGATGCGTTTTACTTTCCCGCGTCAAAATGATGACCGCTTGCTTTGCCTTTCTGACTATTTCGTTTCCAAAGGTTCCGGCAGAATCGATGTCGTTTCATTCCATATGGTCACTATGGGAAAGAAAGCATCGGAACATTCTGCAAAACTATATGCGGCGAATGATTATAAAGAGTACCTGTACTTCCATGGATTGAGCGTCGAATCGGCAGAAGCGCTGGCAGAGATGTGGCATAAAAAGATCCGTGCAGAATTGAAAATCGACAGTAAGGATGCAAAAGAGATTAAACGGTTGTTCAGTCAGGGATATCAAGGGTCGCGATATAGTTTCGGATATCCTGCATGTCCAAATCTGGAAGATCATGTAAAGCTGTTCCAGCTTCTTCAGCCGGAACGGATCGGCGTGCATATAACAGAAGAGTTTATGCTTGAGCCGGAACAATCAACCGACGCGATCATCGTACATCATCCGGAAGCAAAATATTTTAACATTAAGTAACATGTTTTTCCTACTTTCTTCGGCTGCGATTAATGATTATATTCGACTGAAGATTTTAAATTTTTGAAAGGACCAATGACCATATGTCTCAACTCATTTTAATCCGCCATGGTGAATCGCAATGGAATCTCGAAAACCGTTTCACCGGTTGGGTAGATGTACCGCTTTCTCCCAAAGGCGAGCAAGAAGCGAAAGCAGCGGGAGAGAAACTCAAATCCTATAAATTCGACAAAGCATTTACTTCCGTACTCCAGCGTGCAAACAACACGTTGAAATTCATTTTACAGGCAAACGGCCAGAATGATCTTCCAACGGAGTATGATGTTGCATTGAACGAGCGCCATTACGGTGCGCTTCAGGGATTGAACAAAGCGGAAACAGCGCAAAAATACGGCGACGATCAGGTGAAGATCTGGCGTCGCAGCTACGACGTTCCTCCGCCGAAGGAAAAGACGGAATTGAATCCGGAAGGGATCAGTGAAAGCCTGAAAGATACCGCTGCCCGCACTCTTCCTTATTGGGAGAAAAAAATATTCCCTGAAATCAAAAATGGGAAAAATATCATTGTTGCAGCCCACGGCAACAGCCTGCGTTCTATCGTCATGCATCTCGATAATCTCACAAAAGAACAGGTTTTGGAGTTGAATATCCCGACCGGTGCGCCGTTATTATATGTTTTCGATGCAAATGGCACGATTGTTGAAAAGAAATACTTATAAAAGACGTAAAGAAAGAATTATTGAAATAAGATTCTTTTGTCCGTTGTTTTCCAATATTGAGTTTCGAACAAGTTTTCATTATTATTTCAAAAGCTACTTTGTAACTATCGAGGAGAAACTACTATGGCAACCTTTATCACCGAAGAATGTATCAACTGTGGAGCATGCGAACCAGAATGTCCGAATACCGCTATCTATGCCGGCGGCGCTCAATATGATTTTAAAGGCGGAAAGCACGACGCAATTTCGAATGACTTCTATTATATCGTGCCGGATAAATGCACAGAGTGCGTCGGTCATTTCGACCAGGAACAATGCGCTGCAGTGTGCCCAGTAGATTGCTGCGTCCCCGATCCGAACCATGCAGAAACCGAAGATGTTCTGTTTGCACGCGCAAAAGAGATTCATCCGGAACGTGCATTTGCAGAATTAAGTGCATCAAATTCCCGCTTCAGAAAATAATATCTGAAAGCAATGGTGTTAAGAAAGTCGGTTCATATCCTGAACCGACTTTTTTTATGGGGTTATCATTCGGGCAGGTGTTACGACTTGTCACCGCGAGAAGTGCAACAGAGAAGTGATACTCTGTTCATCCTAAAAAATAATTGGTACACTGCGAACTTAATTTGTCAAGATTGGGTTTATATCTGAGTATATCTCGTATGTAGGTGTCACACTTTTACATTCTCGCCATGAAATTACGATATCATAGAAATAGTACTAAGGGAAAGTTATTTTTATTTCAAAATGAAAATAGCTTAAATGATGTAATGCATTCTCGTCGTGAAAAAGAAAATTGTTATATCATAGCGTGGAATAGAGGGAGCGCGCAAAAAACAGTTGTCGACGGAATGACATTTGCGTTTTCTCGTAATTCCATCCTGCCTATACTCTCTCATCAAAACATTTATTTTGAAAATCCCCGGGACGTTGTCATCTGGGAGTTCAACAGCGATTTTTACTGTATTTTTGATCACGATGACGAAGTGGGATGCGCAGGGTTTTTATATTATAATTCTTCCAAAACGCTGTTTATTTCTTTGGATGATTCAGAAGTCCAAAAAATGGATTTGTTGTTGAATATGTTTATTGAAGAGTTAACATCGCAGGATACTATTCAACATGAGATGTTGAGAATGTTGTTAGGGAATCTCATCATCAAGCTTACTAGACTTGCGAAGATTCAGTATCTCGATCACAATAGTGATGAAAGTAACTTTAAAGTTATTCGTGAATTTAATTATCACGTGGAGCATCATTTCCGGAAACAGCACACTGTTCAATTCTATGCTGACCTGCTGGCAAAATCCTCGAAAACACTTTCAAATCTGTTCGGACGCTATAGCGATAAAAGTCCGTTACAAGTAATTCATTTTCGAATTATGTGGGAGGCGAAACGTTTAATGCACTATACGAATAAATCAATAAAGGAAATTGCATACGATCTTGGCTTTGACGATGCTGCACACTTTAGCAAGTTTTTTAAGAAACTCTCCGGTGTAAATCCTTCCACGTTTAAGATGTCGCTTAACGAGAACCAATAAGGGAAGAATTGCCAATCTTTCGGGAAATGTGTCCATTTCTTGGGATGGGATTCTATGATATTTTTGTGGTGTCAATTCATTTAATAAACATATGGAGACACGATGAAAATATTTACTGTGCCAACACGCGAACAAGTAACCGAAAACAACAAAAGGATATTCGACGACCTGATAAAGAAAGTAGGTTTTGTTCCAAATCTGTTCGCGGCATTTGCACATTCTGAAACAGCGTTGAGCGATTGTCTTACGTTCCAGAATAGAAAAAGTACCTTAAACTCAAAGGAACGTGAAGTTGTTAACCTTGTTGTCAGTCAAATTAATGATTGCCGGTATTGCCAAAGTGCTCATACGGTTGTTGCGAAGATGAATGGTTTCACCGACGAACAAATTATGGAAATTCGCAGCGGATCTGCTTTGTTTAATGCAAAATATCATGTGCTGGCAAAATTTGTTCGCGAGGTGACAGTCAACCGCGGTAAACCAACCGATGAATCTACAAATGACTTTTTTGCCGCCGGTTATAATAATGCCAATCTTATTGATGTGGTTATTCTCATTGGAGAGATAACGATCAGCAATCTGTTGTACGGTGTAACGCAGTTTCCAATTGATTTTCCGCTTGCACCGGAATTAGAAGGGAGTATGGCGAATTAATCCATGAAGAGAGAAACAATTTTCTCTCGGCAATTGTAGGACGAAGGATAAGCAGTTGGATCATATTCGATGATTTAACTGCTTTTTTTATGTACTGCAATTTAATTCCCTTAATCCATTTTCCGTTAGAAAGTGAGTGATTTTTCAATTACATTCTTATCATAAAACTCTGTTAAAATTACATTGACGACAATGAATATCGGAAAATATACACTAACCTCAATAGAAACCGGTCGGTTCGCGTTGGACGGCGGTGCGATGTTCGGCGTCGTTCCATGGGTTTTCTGGTCGAAGACCAATCCGCCGGATGAACGGATGAGAATCACTCTGGCTGCACGATGTCTGCTCATCCGCGGCGATGGACGGACGATTCTGGTCGATACTGGGAACGGTTCCAAATGGAACGATAAACTGAAAGATATTTATCGCTTGGACAATTCCCGTTTTACATTGGAAGATTCGTTGGTGAAAGCAGGTGTAAAACCGGAAGAAGTGACGGACGTAATCTTGACACATCTTCATTTCGATCACTGCGGCGGATGTACGAAAATTGTGGATGGAAATCTTGTCCCAACATTTCCCAATGCAGTACATTATGTGCAAAAAGCCCATTGGGAATTATCACAGAATCCATCGGATAGAGACCGTGCAAGCTTTTTCAAAGACGACTATATGCTGTTGTTTGAGCGCGGGATGCTGAAGTTTACTGAGGGGGAACAGGAACTTTTTCCCGGTATTTCGGTGATTGTGTGCAACGGGCATACCATCGCACAGCAGCTTCCGGTGATTACGGATGGAACAACAACACTCCTCTTTTGTTGTGATCTGGTTCCGACGACATCACACATCCCATTCCCTTATGTTATGGGATACGACCTTCGTCCACTCGGTACATTAGAAGAAAAAAAAAGGATTCTACCGAATGCAGAGCGGGAGGGTTGGATTTTGTTCTTTGAACACGATCCGTTGACTGCTGCAGTCACACTGCAAATGACAGAAAAGGGAATTTCCATTAAGGAAAAACTGGTTCTATGAAGTATTTTTCTATCTGGCAATATGAAGTAGTGAAGGGGAAGGAAAAATTGTTCGAACAGATCTATGGACCGGAAGGTGATTGGGTTCGTCTGTTCGAACAAGGGATTGGGTATTGCAGAACGACACTAATTCGAAACAGATCTCAAAACAGTGTATACGTTACGATTGATGAATGGGAATCCCTGGAGAAGTATCGGGAATTTCATCAAAAATATAAAGAAAGATACGGTGAGATTGATCAACTATGTTCTGAATTGACCGTGTCGGAAGTACACCTTGGTGAATATGAAAGTGTGGCGTAAAGAATGAAACACTTTGCGGCAAACAGCGACGATATCTCGGCTCGGCGGGGAACAAGGGTCTACCTGCAGGGAGAAGAGATTGTGCTTTTCAAAGCGGAAGACAGAATTGTTGCCGTATTGAATATGTGTCCGCACCAGAAATTCCAAAAACTGCATGACGGGATGTATGAAAATGGGGTGATCACCTGCCCGATGCATGGTTGGTCTTATGACGTTCGGACCGGGTTTTCGACTAACGCAAGCGGAAAACTGAAACAGTTTCCCGTTGAAATATCGAATGGGAAAGTGTTTGTGGAGATTGATGATGCTTTCCCGTTTAGTTAGAACGGATCATATCTCAACACGCAAGAGTGTAGACAGTAGTTTCCTGGTTATCCCGAAGGGACCACTTCGTGGCGCAGGAATGACAACGCTAAGAATAAAAAAAACTGTCCTGCCTGCGAAAGCAGGCATCGATGATGCCGAATAATTATTTAGACACTGATACATGACTCTCACTGAAAAAATCAAAGCGAAAGCGTTGGATCTCGGTCTCCATAAGATCGGAATTGCACGCGCCGAAGCGTTGATAAATGAAGGTGCACGCTTAAAAGATTGGCTCGACAACGGGCATCATGCATCAATGCGGTGGATGGAAAACAACGTAGGCCGACGTACTGATCCTCGGCAAATTGTACCGGACGCTCAGTCGGTGATTAGTGTTGCAGTCAATTACTATACTCCATATCAGCATTCATCTGAGAAGGACCGGGCCAAGATTTCCCGCTATGCTTGGGGGGACGACTATCATATTCATGTGACCAAAAGAATCCAAATGCTCTTTGAGTGCATCAAACAATGGGTGCCGGAATCCGAAAGCCGGTATTATGTCGATACCGGTCCGGCGATGGAAAAAGTTTGGGCGGCACGTGCAGGCATAGGCTGGCAGGGGAAACATACGAATTTAATTACCAAGGAGTACGGTTCCTGGGTGTTCCTCGGCGAGATCATTACGACGTTGAAATTGGAATACGATCAGCCTATGGAGGATTTTTGCGGTACATGCACTGCATGTATCGATGCGTGTCCGACGGATGCTATTCATCAGCCGTATGCAGTCGACAGTAACAAATGTATCTCTTACCTCACAATCGAACATCGCGGTGAGATTGCCGAAACACTGGGGAAGGAGTTCAACCGTTGGATCTACGGCTGCGATATTTGTCAGGATGTCTGCCCCTGGAACAGATTTCAACAGCCGACTGAGAATAAAGAGTATGAGCCGAGAGCGTGGAATCTTTCACCATCTTTGGAAGAACTTCGGAACATTTCTCAGGAAGAATTCTCTCGACGGTATAAGAACTCTCCTGTCAAACGGACGAAACGCGAGGGAATTATTCGTAATGCAACTCTTGTTACAAAGAATGCTGCACAATAACTATTATTCAGGAATTCATCATTCATCATTCATATTTTTTTTTAGTCTATGGCAAACAATCATCGTAAAGTAATCATCATCGGTTCGGGACCGGCAGGTTTAACTGCCGCAATCTACGCAAGCAGGGCGAATCTCAATCCATTGATCTTTGAAGGAATACAACCCGGCGGGCAGCTTACCATTACAACAGAAGTTGAGAACTATCCCGGTTTTGAGCACGGAATCCAGGGACCCGAACTAATGGATGTCATGCGCAAACAGGCACTTCGTTTCGGAGCAGAATCGCAATTTAAGATCGTTTCGAAGGTCGATTTTTCTCAGCGTCCATTTAAAGTATGGGTGGATGAAGAGATGTTCACTGCGGATGCGGTCATTGTTTCTACCGGTGCTTCTGCAAAATGGCTCGGCCTTGAATCTGAAAAACTGTTTTCCGGTTATGGTGTTTCTGCCTGTGCTACGTGTGACGGTTTCTTCTTTCGCAATCAAGAAGTCTTTGTTGTCGGTGGCGGGGATACCGCGATGGAAGAAGCAAGCTTTCTTACGAAGTTTGCTTCGAAACTGACGCTGGTCCACCGCAGGGAAGAATTCCGTGCGTCAAAAGTAATGCAGGACCGCGTCTTGAAGAATCCAAAAGTCTCCGTTGAATGGAACTCGGTGGTCGAAGAAATTATCGGCACTGTCGAGAACGATAAAAAGAAAATGACCGGTCTGCGTTTGAAGAACATGAAGACCGGTACGGTGAAAGAAGTAAAAGCGGATGGTCTTTTCCTGGCGATAGGACATAAACCGAACACGGAAATATTCCAGGGAATTCTGGATATGCACGAGAATGGATATTTGAAAGTGGACCCCGGCACTACCAAAACTAATATCGAAGGTGTCTTTGCGGCAGGAGATGTTGCTGACCATTATTATCGTCAGGCGGTCACTGCTGCAGGCAGCGGTTGCATGGCTGCGATCGATGCAGAACGCTGGCTGGCTGAACAAGAATAAAAATAATTAAAAATAAAAACGGACCGCCTTCGTATGGTTTCCTATGAAGGCGGTTTTGTTTTCTACAACCTGATTGTCATATCTCTCTGCCTCCTTTGCATAGCGCAAAGAAAAAATGTCCGCTAATGCTGACATCATTTCATAAAATATTTCCCCGGTATCCATAATTTTCTCAATTTGACACATTTAAGATTTGGCACGCTGCTTGAATTATCTTTTTGCGAACGAGTCAACAACAAACAAAAATCACTTAAGGAGCAATGTTATGGTAGTCCGTTTTCAACCCCTCGCCAATATTTTTGACGAAATCGATTCCATCTTCAACCCGCAGGCTGTTTCGTATCCCGCGATTCAATGGATGAATCGACGCAGATTTGCCGATATCTCCGTGAAGGAATCGGGAGAACAGGTACATGTCTATGCAGAATTACCCGGCGTCGCTAAAGAAGATGTTGCAGTAAATATCAACGACGGAACGTTGGTCATTAGTGCAGACCGCAAACAACCGGAATTAAAAGAAAATGAACAGTGGATCCGCAATGAGGTTAGCTATGGTAAGATCGAACGCACAATTCAACTTCCCTATTCGGTTGATTTGGAAAAGGTTACGGCAACGCATGAACAGGGAATCCTTCACATCGTTCTTCCGAAACATGAGAACGCAAAACCAAAACAGATATCGATTCGATAAGAAAGGGACAATGACAATGACAATGACAAACGAACCATTGGAAAAGAGACCAGTACATTCGATGATCCCTGCAGTCGATATCGTGGAAACGGCGAATTCCTACATCGTTAAACTCGATATTCCGGGATCGGTAAAAGAAAAAATCAAAGCCAGTATTGAGAATAGTACTCTCGTGATATCAGCAGAAGCATTGGAATATACCGGCGTTGAGAAGAGTGAATCAGTAAAACAGTACCGACGCGAATTTCTTCTGGCGAAGGATATCGAGGTCAATACCGTCGATGCACAGTATGATTTGGGAGTGTTAACGGTAGTACTAAACAAAAAGCAGCAATTCCTGCCAAAACAAATATCTATCAACTAGTTTCAACTCCGTTGGTGCCGCAATGGCGGCACCGCGGATGCTGAACGAGAAAGGAGAAAAATTATGTCACTGATCAAACGCAATCCGTCTCAAAATATGACGCAGTGGAACCGTGAGTTCCCGGCATTCCGTGGATTACAGTCGCTGCAGACTGATGTGAATCGTATCTTTGATGAATTTTTCCGCGGTGATATTCTTGCCAATGATACATTTTTCAGCAGGGACTGGAATCCGGCGGTGGATATCATTGAAAACAATGATAACTACGTCCTGAAGGCGGAGCTTCCCGGAATGAATAAGGACGATGTCAAGATCACTCTTGAGAACAATGTTCTGACAATCCGCGGCGAAAAGAAAAACGAGATGGAAACGAAGGGGGAGAACTTTCACCGTGTTGAACGGTCCTATGGTTCATTCGAACGGAATTTTACGATGCCCGGAACGATTAAAGTGAACGATATTGACGCGCAATATAAGGACGGAGTTCTCACGCTAATGATGCCGAAAGCGGAGGAAGCAAAGCCAAAGGTGATCGATGTTAAAGTGAAATAAACTCCAGATACTTCTGCCGATGAAATCACCAAAGTCCCGTCTCATTCGGGACTTTTCTATTTTAATGCATGGAGTGCATGTGGTATGCAAACTCTGCATAGTACATAGTCACCTATGCGGTCCATTCTCAATGGTTTCGAGGAATATTTTCTGGCACATCACTTGTATTATGATCTGTCGTAGCTACACTAATCCACTATTCACACATTTATATTAGGGATCCAATTATGAGGCAAATTTTTGTTGCAGCGATGTTTGCGCTATTGATGGTCGGATGCGATAACAGCACATCGGTGGATACAACGTCTGCTGCCGGTGAAGCACTCTTTAGCGAAGAATCAATGTACAAAACCGTCACTTCCACTGATGATGATCTTGCGCAGATGCACGGCGAAGGTCCGGTGCATGATTCCCTCCGTCACGGACGAATGCTGGGACATCTAAAAGTACACCTTGGTTTGACGGATGAACAATTTGACAGTGTAAAGGTCTACGCAAAATCGATGTTCCTGACACTGAAGGATATCCGCGATCAGGTGCATGACAGTTTGATCACGCGAGAACAGGCTCGTGAGCTTGTTACAGCAGCCCGCACACAGTTTGTAGCATCGATAAAATTGATTCTCACGGAAGAACAACTGATAAAATTGGAAGATTGGATCACCAATTTCTGGAACAGACCGCCGCACCGGAGACATGGTCATCGTGGACCTGGCGGACCGGACGGTCCGGGACATCCGTAATGATAAAGAAGTAAGGGGAAAATCTTACGCATTGGAGGCAGACTCAGTGTCTGCCTCTTCTATTTTAAACGAATGGTAAGTGCAAATCCTGAAGAATGGTGCGTAACGAATGGAACGAACGAAACGTTATCCATTGCAGTGCGGTGGAGATACGGGATAAGATATCCGATCCCGCTCCCAACTGCCGCTCCTACCACAATATCGGAAAGGAAATGTGCACCTGAGGATACCCGTAAGATGGAAATTGTCGACGCAATCCCGATTGCACCTGTCCACACCGCATTGGTGTATTCCGAAGTTGGATGAAAATCGGAATAGACCTGCGCAAAAAATACTGACGTCGCAAACGCCCAGGTTGCGTGTCCGGAAAAGAATGAACGCCGGGAATCGCTGTCAATCTTTAGGGATAATGGAGCTTCCGAACCATATACGTACGGACGTATCCTTTGAACGCTTCCTTTACCGTACGAAGGAAGAAACGTGGCGAACAGCGCAGTTTCAAAGTACATCGTGGCAACCGTACCGAGATCTCCGCGAACATCATCATCAAATACAAAAAGGACTGGCGCCAAAATCGCGCTTCCCACAAGAACGTCACTGATTTTGGACTGTGATGTTGAATACAAACCCGCGCTGAACCTGTCAAGAGAATTTATATTCTGCTTATTCAATCCGTTGATCTCTGCTGCATCCAATTTCGGCACTTTATCATCAAGTGCAGATGCGGAGAATGCTACGATAACTGCCGTTCCTAACGTAAAACCGTCTGTCCCCCAATTTGTTTCATAAGGATGATAGGATTGTGCGCTCGGTAATTGAACAATCAATAATAGAAGGAATAAAATGTTTCGGGGCATGAAAATATTGATAAAGAATTTTTATGATGTGGAGGATATGTGCAAATAATGTAACAAAAAATGAGACGAAGACAATACCAACAGTTCTGTGACGTGGCTATTTGCATATTTCTTGTGCTTTTTCCATATTCCAAACACCATCGTTCATCAAACTTCACAATACGGGCAAAATATGAAATTGCGAAAGATTGCAAAAGTTTTTCTTGTTGTGGCATCAATAGTTTTTGTCATGATCCAATTCATTCAGCCCAATCGTGAAAATCCTTCGTCCGACGCAGTGTTATCGATGCAGTCGCAGTTGAACGTTCCATTCGACGTTGCAGCACTATTGGAACGAGGATGCAAAGATTGTCATTCCAATAGGACGTCATGGCCTTTTTATGCCTATATTGCTCCGGCATCGTGGCTTGTCTCGTATGATGTTATGGAGGGCCGGAAACACCTGAATATGTCCGATTGGGGATTATATAAGGAGGGAAAGCAGATTCAGAAATTATCCGGTATCTATCAAGCGGTGTCCGATCGTTCCATGCCGCTGCCAAAATATATTCCATTGCATCCCGAAGCAAATTTTACCGATGCAGAGCGCCAATTATTAAGCAGGTGGGCGCAGCAACAGGCAGAAAAAATGTTAGGCGGGGAAGAAGAAGAAACGGATGAATAGCACCGATTTATTAAAACCAAGTTTTTGGGGTGTGATAGACCGTACAGCATACTAAGGAAAAATCCCCGTTGTTACCGTCACACAAGCGGTGCAAACAGTCCAGGTTGTCAAAATCAGCGGAAGTGTATTGATCCAGTATAGATCAATTATTGCTCTGTACGTCCACCGTGGAGAGAGTTATGAATAATTCAAATCGTTATTTAATGGTTACGGTAATAATTGCCGTATTCATTTCAACTTCTTGTGGTCCGAATCTGGCGCAGATCACTAATAATCTGATTGCTGAAGGACGGAATGATGAAGCAATCGCCCGCATGAATCGTGCGCTCATCGAAAATCCGGATGCTACGGAATATAAACGTTTGATGGGTATCGCGCTCTATAATAAGAAATTCTATTCCGAGTGTGTCTCTATCTTCCAGCAAGTCTTAGCCGATGATGAAGAGGATGATCAGTCTGCATATTATCTGGCCGCTTCCTACGAAGGGTTGCGGGATTATAATAAAGCCATCCAATACTACCGATTGTATAATGAACTGACTTTCTTTGGGCAATATAAGGATGTCGTGGAAGCGAGAATTAAGCTTCTCTATCGTCAACAAATTGAAGCAGAAGCTCAGCGTGCATTGATGATGGAACAGCAGCTTGATGTTGCGAAAGTACCCAATAATACGATTGCGATTCTCTATTTTGAAAATAAGGGACAAAAAACAGAGCTCAATCCTCTCCAAAAAGGTCTGGCGGAAATGGTCATTACGGATCTGGCAAAAGTTAAATCATTAAAAGTGGTTGAGCGGATCCGGCTGCAGGAAATGATGCAGGAAATGAATCTGGGAGAATCAGACCTTGTGGATCAACGGACTGCTCCGCGGCTGGGAAAACTTCTCGGCGCTTACCGATTGGTAAAAGGTTCATTTTTTGAACTAACCAATAATAAATTGAACATCGATGCATTCGTTGCTCGCACGCGGACCGGAGAACTGGATGCCACAGCGAATATCACCGGGAGTATGCAGGGATTCTTCAGAATGGAGAAGGACCTCGTCTTTAAGATCCTTGGCGAATTAAAGATCACATTGACGGATGAAGAGCGCGAAGCAATTCTGGAATTACCGACGGAAAACTTCTTCGCTTTCCTTCAGTACTCGCGCGGTCTGGACTATGAGGATAGAGGATTGTATACACAGGCTTTCGAAGCGTACACACAGGCAGCATCGAGCGATCCAAACTATACTCAAGCAAAGACCAGTGCATCATCTGCAAAAAAAGTAGAACAACTTGTCGGTACAACATCCGAAACACCATCCGGTGAGAAACAAGCATCGGATAAGACAACACAAAGTACATCGTCCAGTAAATCTTCCGGTGGAAAAGGAACGGGACCAGCTGCTTCACCACCTCCGCCTCCGCCGCCGCCAACAACAAGTGGAGGGAGTGGAGGAGGAACACCGGGTGGTGGAACAGGTTTTGGAAGCCCTGCAGATCTTGTGAACAATAGAGCAAATTCATCGAGCAACAATATTAACAATACAACAATACCAGGTACGGGGTCCAGCAATACCCCGCAAAACACGGTGATTACACCGTTAGCAGAACCGCCCAAACCTCCGAATTAAGAACGCCATGAGATTTATCTTTTTATTGAGTTTGTTGTTGAGTGTAATGCTGACAGCGCAAAATCCCGTTGTTACATCATTAGGACCGGATGGTGGAGTGATTTCTGTCCTGAATGGTTCACTGACGGATGATGTTGTCCTTGCTGTTGAAAAAGGTTATGGTTTACTGCGCTCGACGGATGGAGGTGGATCGTGGAGTAAAGTGACCAACGCATCGCTTCAGATCCAAGGATTAGAAATCCGCGATATCGTTTTTCATCCTTCCAATTCCAGTGAAATATTACTTGCCACATCGTCCGGCTTATTTCAGAGCACAGACAAAGGAATCACTTTTTCTCAGGTAACGTCATTCCCATCTCCGCAAAATTCCGTTCATTATTCTCCAGCTGATCCTTCCATTATTTTCGGGACAGATGTGAACGGCGTCTTGAAATCAACAGATGGGGGAACAACATGGCAGCCGTTAAAGGACAATCAATATTTCGGGAACCGGTATGTTAATCGGATCGCCGTACATCCTGCCGATACTGGAAATAGTATTCGTCTGCTTGTTTCCACAGGATTTGACGATTCGCTGGCGCTCTTTTTTTCGAGCAACAGCGGTGCCACATGGAGACCTTTCAACAAAGGTTTGCCGGCCGGCGAGGCGCGGAAGGTCTATCAAGTGGAGATCGATTCCACAGGCATTGGCAAAAAGAATTTCAGGGCGGTGATTGGAACGGCAAGCGGCATCTATGGTGCTCAGACCGATTTTTTTGATACTGCGTGGACGTCGCTCAGCAATAATACCTCCGCAGCTTCTGGTGTAATAACCGGAGGGACTCTGGTGTATGATAAATTGGATACAACAGCTGCACTGAATGATCAGCACAAATTTTCCTTTTATTACACCTCCAATGCATCGGATTATAATGGAACCCCGCGGCCGTTTTCAACAAATAACGGTGTGTTCAAAATCGGTTCAAAATACAACTCCATCCTGCCTATCAGCATTTTTGAACCACCGCCGGTGAATAGAGTATTCTCTGAACTCGGAGATATCATCTCGCTGTTTATTCCATACCGAAAAAGTAAAGCGAAGATCTATCTTGGAACAACGAATGGCATCTATATAAGCACCGATGATGGTGCAACATGGAAACAAAAGAATATCGGAATCAGACATACAACTATCCGCAATGTCGTGTCGGTGCCGTCGCTCGTCGGTACTCCGCTATTGTTTGCAGGTATTTTCGGCGGCGGTGTAATTAAGTCTACAAATCTCGGCGTCACTTGGACTCCTTCAAATGTGGGACTCACATCTGCCTATGTCACTTCGCTTGCGACAGATGAAGAGGGAAAGATACTGTATGCTGGTTCGTCCTATACACTCTTTCGTTCGACCAATCGCGGATTGTCCTGGAGCGAATTGTTTAAAGTAGATTCGACTGTTGTCCTGCATAAAAATAGATTCAGTAACAGGGAGAATGAAATCACAGTACGGGTCTCCCCGCTCAATAGTTCACTCCTCTTGTTTAACAGTCAGGCACTCGGCCTCCGTCTATCCACGGACGGCGGCGGGACATGGATGCCTGTAACGTATCCACCGGCAAATGATACCGTCAGCATCCCAGAAAATATCGAATTCGATCCTGTTGACACCTCAACAATCTATTATGCCGGATATGGAATCTTTCGCTCAACGAACCTAGGAGGGACATGGAATTCGATTACATCCAATCTGCCGCTGAAAGCATTCAATCCCGTAACTCAGACGACCTCGAATATCGCGGCGTTGAGTCCTACGGTCAATCCCGGTAATACCAAAGAGATATTTCTTTCTACGACATATTATGATGAAAAAGGATTCCCATTCCGGCTTTTCAAAACAACCAATGGCGGAACCAGCTGGGATTCCCTCGCATATCCTATCGCGTCGTATGATGTTATCTTTGACAGGTTCGATCCAAAGCGGATACTTGCAAGCGGACCCGGTGGAATTTTTGGTTCGCCGGATGGCGGTCTTAACTGGAAACGGTTTACTGATTCACTTTCCGTTATCCAATATTTTCTCTTAGGGCATCAGTTTGCAAACACGAACGTTGTCTATGCCGGAAGCGATCAGGGTGTCTACAAAATCGAAATGATGGACTATTCGGATCTTTCGTTTGATACTCTCTTCTATGATTTTGGAAGTATTATTACCGGAAGAGATTCCGTACGAAATATCCTTTTCCGGAATAGTGCAGGGAAGAGGAGTGTCGTTCTGCAGTATACCGGTCTCACTGATACCACTACCTTTTCCTATACAGGTCAAAAAGAATTTGAAATAGCAATCGGCGGTCAAGTTTCCGTACCGATCGTCTTTCGCCCGAAAGTATTCGGTGAGAAAAATGCTGTATTGAAATTTAAAACAAGCGATCCCGACTATCCGGAACTATCAATCCTGTTACGAGGACATGGATATAGCGTGTATCCATTCGAAAGATTCTCTTTTGAGTGCGGTTCGGTCGCTGTCGGAAAAGATACGCTGCTGTCTATCGCAATCCCAAATCAAAGCAGGAATAAAATCATTGTTACACTCCTGGAGAATGCCGATACGGTGAACTTTGCTATAATGAGCAATCCCGTACTATCCATCGATACCGGCTCTACCGGAGCAATAGCGATACGGTTTCAGCCAAAAAGTTCAGGCGACAAGAAAACAATTGTTCGATTCTCCACGTCCGATTCGCGGTTTCCGATTGTTCAGTTAACGTTTACCGGTTCGGGAATTGCAAAGAATTACCTGACACGAAAAATTGTGATCGATACCTCCTTTGGTATTTTCATTGATGATAGTGTCCTGGTCTCTGTCCAGTATGGATTACTGAGAGCGTCTCTGTCGAAAGCAAATCTTAGCGTGGTTGTTCAAAAACCGTTTTACTATTCAACGAATAACTCCGTTGCTATCATTCAACCGCAGCAGCCGATCGTAGATGCTCGGAAGGATTCACTGCTACAGTTCGTGGCCGGCGGCGGCACGCTTGTACTTTTGGCAGATCACCGCAATTCTGCGGCAACCATCTTCAATGATTTTCTGGGAGATACGGCATGGACCGTGAAATTCGGAGCAAAGACAGGTATTCGATTTTCGTCGTCCATGCTGATCGATTCAACGAATGCGCACGAGGGCATAGACGGACTGATAGTTGCATTGCCTGTCCGGAAGGACAAATACACTCTTCGGGCGGATAGTGTGGTATTCAATTATTGCAGCAGTCTTATGGTAGATACCATGCTTCAAAATGTTGCCTCATTATTTTCAACATTCTCCAACTCGCTCTACTCAAAAAATATCGCCGGTATCGTCTCAAAAGTTTCGCAACCTGCCGTTGTATCAGCGGTCTCGGAGATCGGGAAGGGGAGGATTATCGCCATCGCCGGTCCTGATGTTTGGCAAAATGGTGTGCCTGGAGATACAACACGGCCGTACGGAATATTCGGCGGAAAGAATCTGCAATTCGCATTAAATGTGTTCGGTTCTATTGAGAATATCCTTGCACAGTTACGTGAAACAATTGAAGAACGATATGAGCTGATCAGCATACCATATACTTTTCAGGATTCTTCGATCTTGGCGCTATTCAGGGATCTGGGAGATTATAATAGTTATCTCTGGAGGATGTTCGGGAAATATTCCAGGAAGGACGGCTATAAGGAATTTCCGAAGGACTTCACGCGCATCGTTCGAGGTGAGGGGTATTGGCTGATCACAAAAGAGAAGAAAAAGGTGAGTCTGGGTTCAACAAGTATTTCCGGCAACGAAGAGGATTTTGAGATCAAGGTCAATCCGGGATATACAATGATCGGTAATCCTTTTCCTTACAGGGTCAGCTGGAAGAATTCGGCGAGGGAAGACAGTGTCGAAAAGGTACTCTGGTCATATAACAGCGGTGTCTATGATACTACTTCTACGGTGATGGAGCCGTTTAAAGGATATTGGGTATTCAACCGCGGAAGCAGACCGAAGATCATTCGCATCAATTCAACTCCGGTAACGACAACAGAATCTATCCCCAAAAAAGGATTTGGTTTTGTATCGCAGTTTCCATCAGAATGGAAAATGCAAGTATCGCTCTCTTCAAAAGAGAAATCCGATCCTTTGAATTTCATCGGTGTTTTGAAAACGGCTAAAGACGGATGGGATGATGATGATTTTGTGAAACCACCTGTCTCACCGTCGGATTATGTTTCATTGTCCTTTAAAAACATGAATGAGAACCTTTCTGCGGATTACAGGACGATAAATAATGAAGGACAATCCTGGGACTTTACCGCTATATCCAGCAAGCCCAATGAGCCGATGCATATAAAAACTGAACTCGGCGGAGATTTCCCGCCTCATTTTCAATTTTTCCTGCTGGACCTGAAAAGTGAACGGATGTATAACTTAAAGAGCCTTACTGAATATGATTTTGTCCTGCAAAAGAACGAAAATAGCCGTCAATTCCGTATTGTTGCCGGGACTGACAAATTTTTGGAGAAAAACTCGAATGGAATCCCAGTGATTCCGGTGGAATATTCATTGTCTCAAAACTTCCCCAATCCATTTAATCCGGAAACGACCATAAAATACTCCATTTCCAATAGTTCCAACGTAACACTTGAAATTTTCAATATTTTGGGGCAAAAAGTACGAACATTGGTGAATAAATATCAAGGAATTGGTTCATACTCAATTACGTGGAATGGGAAAGATAATAATGGAATCTTGGTTGCTAGTGGTATATATTACTACCAAATTCATGCAAATAATTTCAGGTCTGTGAAAAAGATGACCTTTATCAAATAATCTTAAATTGTGATGATAAATACATCTTTCAAACTCTACTATCTTCATATTTCAGCCGCATTGGTGATGCTGCCAATAATGTTCTTTGAAACAGTATCGGCACAAATCGAACATGGATCAGATAAATCGATTTTTCGCGGTGCTGCAGGCATTACTGTTGGAGGGATGCAACAACAATGGGTCCTAAAAGACTCAACGGGGAAGGAATTTGGTACACTAGTTCAGCAGTCTGCCCCTGTCGCTGTCTCCATTCCTCTCGCAAATCGTTTATTGTTATCGGTGTCAAATTCCGGAGCAATATCAAAGTTCGATACATCCAGCTCATCGAATATAGTTGATACAAGGGTCACCATGTCCTATGTTTTTCCCGGTGAGAAGTTTTGGCTGACCGGCAGCATTAGTTTTCCCACAGGGAAGACAGAACTTGACGCATCCGAGTTGCAATTAACAAATTTATTAGGTCAAACAGCATTTGGCTATAAAGTGCCGATGTTCGGTCAAGGAACTACTGGGAATTTCTCCCTGGTATATGCAGGAACATTAACAAGAAGAATGGTGCTTGGAGTTGGTCTGTCCTATTTTTACAAAGGTCCCTTCAAGCCGCTCAAAGGAGCCACGGTGGAATATAATGCCGGAGATGAGATCTCCTTAAACGTCGGTTATGATTATATCACTTTTGGCAAGAGTGCGAGGTTTTCGATCGATGTGACATCCACCTATTTTTTTCAGGATGAAGTGTCCGGTGTCGGTCCGGTATTCGAATCAGGCCCAAGAACTATTGCGACACTTTTATACAATTTAAAAACCGAAAGTGTGAATCATGGTGTTATGCTTCGCGCTCGGTATCGTTTACCGAATAATTTTATCAGCAGCGGACAGGAATATGACGCATCCCTGCAGTTGGAAGGTCAATATAGTATTGGAACTCAGTTGAGTGAAAAGATCTATGCTTCTCTGATTGGAGAAGGAAAGTATTATACTCCGGACCAGATCCCGTCAGGGATAACGTATATTGAAACCGGTGAAGCTCAAATTGGTGCTGCCGGGGCGGATTTTGTGCTGTTGTTCTGGGAATCGGTTATGCCAACCATGGGTGTGCGTTACGCAATGGGTTCGGTAACGATCTCCGGCGCAACCTATGACGTCAATGGATTGGAGGCGAACGTCGGCCTCAAATTTTCATTTTGAAGAATTGTAATCACTTATCATTTACTTATACTGGAAGGAAATCAGTATGAAACAAAAACAGGTACTCTTTGGTTTGCTTGCGCTCTGTTCATTCATGGTGAACAGTGTTTTTTTCGTTCAGCATGCGCTGGCAGGCGATCCAAAAACGATCGCAGTATTGTATTTCGAAAACAATAGTGTCGTCGATAAGGACAAACTGGATCCGCTGAAAAAGGGACTGGCCGATATGATGATCACGGAAATGACGAAGATCAAAGGGATTAAAGTGGTGGAACGTCAACGCATACAATCCATCATCGAGGAATTAAACCTGAATGAAACCGATATGGTGGACAAGACCACGACGCAGAAAATGGGAAAATTGCTCGGCGCTAAAGTGATGCTGTTTGGCGGATTCTCAAACCTGTTCAACGACAAACTCCGTATTGATGTCCGCATTGTGCGGACTGAAACAGGCGAAACGCTGAAAGCGGAAGAGGAAACAGGCGAACTGGATGAATTCCTGACTATGTTGCAGTCGCTGGTGAAGAAGATCGCAGCCGACCTGGAAGTGAAGATGACGTCGGAGGACGAAGACAGACTGGAAGCGTCGAAAGACGGTAATTTTGATGGCTACGTGACCTATGCTCAGGCTTTGAATTACGAGGACCAGGGAAAGAAATTGGAGAAACAAGGAAAGAAGACAGATGCAAAATCGGCGTATGAGAGCGCTAAGTCCATGTATCAAAAAGCATGGGATGAGTCCGAAGGATATGAACCGGCCAAACAGAAAGTGGAAGAGATGGCGTCGTTAATTTCGAAATTGAAATAATTAATCATCATTCAGGAGAAGAACAATGAAACGCATTCTTTCGTTACTGTGTATGGTATCTTTGTTCGGGCTGCTTGCGCAACCCGCGAAGGTCATGGCGCAAAATGCCGATATGCCGCGCGTGATGGTCGTGGTCGATGAGAAGATCGACAATGCGGACGCCACTGCTCGCAAGGTCGCCGGCAAGATAGAAAAAGCACTGCTGGAGAAGCAATACCGGATCGTTGATTCGCGGCAATTTTCAGAAGTCCGTGCCCGCGACATCGCGGCTGCCGATGCAACAAAAGCAAAGGAATTGGGACGGCGTTATGGAGCAGAATTGATTATCGCCGGAGGTGCACAGACGAATTTTGGCGGAGAAAAGGATGTGTATGGCACGAAAATGAATGAATTCACTGCGGACGGTGAAGTGAAATTAATCATCACCGATACGGGCGAGATTCTCGCCGTTGCCAGCGCATCGTCAAAGAAATCATCGCAGGGCAAAGCTCAGGCAGCTTCCAAATCACTGGAAGAGGTAGGGGATATGCTTGCGGCGGATCTCATGGCAAAAATTGACATGAAGATGAAGGAGATGAAGGAGAAGCCGATCATTGTCGAACTCATCCTTCAGGGAGTGAACGATGCATCATTGGTGAAGATTGAATCGGAACTGCCGGGGAAGATCTCGATGATTGAAAAGATGAAACTGCGTTACATGGAAGGCGGCACAGCTTCCTACGATGTAGTGATGAAAGGAACATTAGATGAACTCCGGAAAGCGTTCTCAGGAATGCAGGAATATTCCGTCATCGGCGCGTCGGGCAACCGGTTGGATGTCTCAACGAAGACCAGCGGAATCAAGAAAGCCAGCATGATCATGTCCAGCGCTTTGGAGATCACCGAATTTAAGGTGGAGAATATATTCCCGGCACAGTTCGTGTACTATTCAAAGAATCCGATCGGTGCTGTCACTCTGGAAAATACCGGTAAAACCGATATCAAGAATATCAAAGCGAAAATCTTTATCCCAAATTATATGTCGTTCCCCTCGGAACAGATGATTCCAATACTGAAGGCGGGTGAGAAGAAATCGTTCGAAGTTTCCGCTACGTTGGATAAGGAAAAGCTTCAGGCGGTCAGCGAAAACACCATTGCGCAGATCAAGACGGAGATCTCCTACAATCAGGGAGGCGAGGAAAAAACCCGCAGCATTACGAAACCGGTTACAATTTACAGCAAGAATTCCATCAGTTGGAACAAACCATCTCATGTGGGTGCCTTCGTCACTTATAAGGATGCAGCAGTGGAGAATTTCTCCCGTAACGTGGTCGGCAATGTGAAATTCGACCAAGCAATGTATCCGAATGCTTCGCGCAGCATGCAAAATGCAATGAAGATTTGGGATGCTGTTCGTTCCTTCTCGATCAATTATGTGACCGACCCGTGGGTCGTGGCAGAAGGAGATGTGCTGGATGAGATCCAGTTCCCGCGCCAAACGCTCGCAAAAAAAGCTGGTGATTGTGATGACAGTTCAATCCTTCTGGCAGCGTGCCTTGAAAATCTCGGTATCCGGACCATGCTCATCGGAACTTCGGATCATATTTTCATTATGTTCGATACCGGTGTGAACAAAAAGAATGCATCCAGAGTGAGTTTGAATGAACGGGATTATGTTATTCGTGAAAACACCGTCTGGATCCCGCTGGAAACGACCATCATTAATAAACCGTTCGCCGAAGCGTGGAGAATGGGTGCGGAAGGATTCTATAAGACAGCAGACGTCAAAGGAAAAATGGATATCATCGATGTCCGGAAATCGTGGGAAATGTCGCCGCCGAGCAATTTAGCGGGTGATGAAAAGATCGCGGCGACTCCGGCAGCAGCAGATATTGAAAAACTCCTTGTCGCGGATGCTCAAATACTGGTGAATGCCAATAATGAGATGATCAATCAAAAAGTGGCATATCTCAAGGGACAAAATAATGAACAATCCTCGAATGAGGCGGCGGTGATTCTGGCGAATGCCGGCAAATATGACGAAGCTATCGGTATCATTAAAACATTCAGTTCTGCTTCAGCGCAGAATAACCTTGGAAATATCTATCTTCTGAAAGGGGATTCTCTGAACGCCTATAAGAGTTATACGGCGGCGATGACCGCCGATACAAAAGATGGCGGTATCAATTTGAACATGGGCTTGCTGAAATATCTGGGCGGTGATCACAACGGAACGGTGGAATCATTCGCGTCCGCTGTCTCTAAATTCCCCACGCAGGAACAGGCTTATGCCGAACTCGGTATTGATAATATTGTTGCAGAAATGGGACAGACCCGTGCTGCTGAGAAGAGCGCGGTGGTAGACAAGGGTGAGCTGCAAAGTCTGATGTTTAGCGCCCTGCAAGATCTTCAAACACGGAAGGATGCCCGTACGGCAAGCCGACAGGTGCGGCGCGGTGAGAACAAGTTCCTCTTCGGCGGACGCCGCGGTATCGATCCGACCGCATTAGCGAACATCAAAGATTTCCTCTATTGGAAAATTTAGTTGGATAAATTGAATATTTTTTTGCAAGTTACCCTCCAAATCGGAGGGTAACTTGTTTTAAAAGGATTCTTCCGCCACTCTTTCAACCTTCGGGGTCCCATGAACAAAAAACTGATCAAGTCTCTTTTTGCAGTTCTCTTTGCGTTCCTCTCCATTGGTATCACCAGCGGATTATTTCAATTGGAATTCTTTAAGTCTCTAGAACTGAAAGCGTACGATGCATTACTTCAAGCGCGCGGTGAACGAGAGCATACTTCGAATGTCGTTATCGTGACGATCGATGAATATACGATGAAGGAATTGGATTATCCGATTCCGCGCGATAAGTACGGCACACTTCTGGCGATTCTTGCACAGAGCGGATCTCTGGCGGTCGGAGTCGACGATCTGTTCCCGACAATCCGGCAGGACAGCATCTCGCTGTTTGAGAATGATCAATTCCTGTTCTTTCACTCCTATGCGCCGAATGTCTATCATGCCATCGGCCCGTTCGTGCCGGGAGATGACAATCCGGGAGAGAAACGCGCCATTGATATGGAAGCGGCAAGAATTTTACATCAACATGCCATTCCGAAAAAAGGCCAATTCAATTTTCCGCAGGCGACCTATATCGATGAACGTCCGTACGATTCGCTCGTCAATATGGCGGCAGGGATCGGACATATCCTCATCCGTCCTGACTCGATCGACGGTATCATCCGGTCCGTTCCATTCTTTGTAGAATATGCGGGCGATTATTATCCGACATTCGGTGCTGCGCTGGCTTTCGCCGCCGCCCAGGTGGATCTTCAAACGGTGACGGTAGAAGAAAGTGAAGAAGGCGGTCTGCTCGTGCACGCCGGCCAACTTGAGATTCCGCTGGATGAGAACGGATATCTTACCGTAGATTATGCCGGTCTCAACACAGTGTATAAACAAATCTCTTTTCAGGAGGTTCTGGATGCATTCGTGAAAAAAGATGCGTCGACGCTTTCAATATTCAAGGATGCAGTCGTCATCATCGGACCGACGGCCCGTTCCATCGGCGATCACAATCCGACGCCGCTTGCCGATATCTCGCCGAACTGCTTCGTCCACGCAAATGTGTACGATCAGATCATCAGCGGAAAATATATTGCTGATGCTCCGCTCAATGCCCAATTGATGTTCCTGGTAATTATGGCGCTCATTGTTTGTGTCGCTGCCATTCTCCTGAGTCTTCGATGGAGCGTACCGATCGGCGTTCTGTTTATTGCCGGGTATATGATGTTCGCCTATTCCACATTTGAAAATACCGGAGTCGTATATTATCTGGTCGAACCTATTTTTGCTCTCTTCTTTTGTTTTGCTTCGGCAATGTCCTACAATGCTGCAACGGAGGGGAGGCAAAAAGCGCAGATCAAAGGGATGTTTGAACGATATGTGGATAAAGCAGTCGTCAAACAGATACTCGACAATCCATCTCTCGTTAAATTGGGGGGTGAAGAACGGGAGATTACGACATTGTTTGCCGATATTCAGGGATTTACCAGTATGGCGGAAAAGATGGGGCCTACCAATACTGTGGGGATGCTGAATTCCTATTTGACAGAAATGTCCAACATCATCATTGAGCATGGCGGTACGATTGACAAATATATCGGTGACGCGATTATGTCGTTTTGGGGCGCACCAATCAATGACCAGGATCAGGCATTCAACTCCTGTGCTGCGGCGATCAACATGCAGCGGAAACTGACCGCTCTGCATACAAAATGGATTCATTACGGACGCCCGGTAGTCAATCAGCGGATCGGTATCAATACCGGCCGTGCAGTTGTCGGCAATATGGGTGCAGAAACACGGTTGAACTACACAGCGATCGGCGATGCAGTGAATCTGGCAGCACGGTTGGAGGGCGTGAACAAGGAATACGGCACCCGGCTGTTGATGAGCGAGTTCACCTACCGAAAAGTGCACGACAGAGTTCTTTCCCGTGAAATGGATCTCGTAGTGGTGATGGGAAAAACTGAACCGGTCAGAATCTATGAGTTAATAGCACTGGCGGACGAAGTGCAGACGGATGCGACCAAAAAATTCCTTGAGTTCTATCATGACGGACTGGAAGCCTATAAAAAGCGGGCGTGGAAAAGCGCTATTGATCAATTTCAACAAGCACTTTCTATTCGCAGGGACGATATTGTCTCCAATCTTTATATTCAGCGGGCGACAATGTTCAACGATTCACCACCGCCGGACGATTGGAACGGTGTTTTCATTATGACAAAGAAATAATAACCGGTGGATCTCCGGTACAACGGCTGAACATGCACTGTTCGGCCGTTGTCGTTTTTAGCATGATTGTTTCGTTGATTTTTCACGTTTTCTTTTATACTTTGTCTCGGCAAATTTTTCGAATTAAAAGTCACCATTATGAATCCATTCTTCCGTTTTATCAATTCTTCTGTCGGAAAAAAACTGCTGATGAGTTTGACCGGCATTTTTCTCTCCGTTTTCCTTGTTGAACATCTTGCAGGAAACCTATTGCTTCTTAAACAGGATGGCGGCGAAGCATTTAATGAATACGCGCATTTTATGGGAGGCAATCCCATTGTTCGCATTCTGGAGGTCGGACTGGTTGGTCTGATTCTTCTGCATATCTTCAATGGGGCAAGATTGTGGCTTTCCAATCGGAGTGCCCGAGGAAAGAAGTACGAAGCCTATAGGCTTGATGAGAACACAACATTCCAGGCGCGGATGATGAAACTATCTGCTGCGCTGGTGTTTCTGTTCCTGGTCATTCATCTGAAAAAATTCTGGATACCAGCGCGTTTCCTGAATGAACCGGATATTGCTTCACTCGTCTATTATACTTTCCAACAGCCGTTCTATGTGGTATTTTATCTGGTGGCGTTGTTCATCGTGGGATACCATCTCCGGCATGGATTCCAGTCGGCATTCCAGACGCTGGGCTTTCGGACGAAACGATATCAGGCGCTGATTGAATTTATCGCCGTGTTGTTCTGGTTCGTCGTTCCTATCGGTTTTGCCATCATTCCGTTGTACATCTATTTTTTTAGCGGAAGCACAGTCGCTTTTGCTCAATAATGAACATCTGAAAAAATCTATGACCTTGAACTCGAAAATACCCGGCGGACCGCTCGAAAAGAAGTGGTCATCGCATAAATTCAATATGAAACTGGTCAATCCTGCCAACCGGCGGAAATACAAGATCATCGTTGTAGGGACCGGCCTTGCCGGTTCATCGGTTGCAGCGACTCTTGGAGAACTGGGATACAACGTGCATTCGTTCAGTTTCCATGAGTCCCCGCGTCGCGCACATAGTATTGCAGCGCAGGGAGGGATAAACGCACCGAAGAACTATTCGAACGATGGCGACAGTGTTTACCGTCTGTTCTATGATACCATTAAAGGGGGCGATTACCGTGCCCGTGAGGGAAATGTCTACCGGTTGGCGGAAGTCAGCGGATCGATCATCGATCAGTGCGTTGCACAAGGTGTTCCATTCGCCCGTGATTACGCCGGATATCTGGACAACCGTTCATTCGGCGGTGCACAGGTTGCACGGACATTTTACGCACGAGGACAAACAGGACAGCAACTGCTGCTGGGTGCGTACTCCGCACTGAACCGTCAAATTGACGCAGGAACAGTGAAATTCTACGAACGCCGTGAAATGCTCGATCTTGTATTGGTGGAAGGAAAGGCGCGCGGTATTGTTGCTCGGAATTTGATAAACGGTAAGATCGAATCCTATACCGCGGACGCAGTTGTTCTGGCAACCGGCGGTTACGGCAATGCATTCTTCCTGTCGACCAATGCAAAGGCAAGTAATGCCACCGCTATTTGGCGTGCACATAAAAAGGGAGCATTCTTTGCCAATCCCTGTTACACACAGATTCATCCCACATGTATACCGGTGACCGGCGAACATCAATCGAAGCTGACATTGATGAGCGAAAGCTTGCGTAATGATGGACGCGTATGGGTGCCGAAGAAAAAAGGAGATACGCGGGCAGCAAAAGATATTCCTGATAATGAACGCGATTATTATCTGGAACGGCTCTATCCTTCCTTCGGCAATCTTGTGCCGCGGGATGTTGCATCGCGACGCGCAAAAGAGATGTGCGACAACGGATACGGTGTTGGACAATCAAAGATGGCGGTCTATCTCGATTTTGCGGATGCCATCAAACGGTTGGGACGCGAATCGGTTTTTCAGAAATACGGGAATTTGTTGGATATGTATAAACAGATCACCGGTGAAGATCCATACCAGGCGCCGATGAGAATCTATCCTGCGGTCCATTATACAATGGGCGGATTATGGGTGGATTATAATTTGATGAGTACCATACCGGGATTGTTCGTGCTGGGTGAAGCGAATTTCTCCGATCATGGTGCGAACCGTCTCGGTGCGAGTGCTTTGATGCAGGGATTAGCGGACGGATATTTCATTGCACCGTATACCATCAGCGATTATCTGGCAAGCAACAAGTTCGCTCCGGTGAAAGAGGATAGACAGGAATTCAAAGAAGCGGAGAACACGGTCACAGGAACGATCAACAAACTGCTCGGCATCGATGGTAAGAAATCGGTGGATGAGTTCCACCGTGAATACGGCAAAGTGATGTGGGATTATGTCGGCATGGGACGCAATAAGGCAGGATTGCAGAAAGCATTGAAACTCCTGCCGGAAATCCGCGAACGGTTCTGGAAAGAAGTTAAAATTACCGGCAATGCCCACGATATTAACACGGAGTTGGAAAAAGCACAGCGGGTAGCGGATTTCATGGAACTGGGCGAGTTGATTGCAATTGATGCATTGCATCGGGAAGAATCCTGCGGTGGACATTTCCGGGAAGAATACCAGACAGAAGAGGGTGAGGCAAAACGGAATGATAAGCGCTTCGCCTATGTCGCTGCATGGGAATTCACCGGCAAGACCGCAAAACCGAAACTGAACAAAGAACCATTGAATTTTGAAGAAGTCCATCCGTCCCAACGGAGTTACAAATAAGGAGAATTGAATGAAACTCACGCTTAAAGTGTGGCGGCAAAACGACAAGAATGACGAAGGCCGGTTCGTCGATTATATCGCCAACGATGTTTCGCCGGACATGTCCTTTCTGGAAATGCTCGATGTGGTGAACATCGACCTGGTGAAAAAAGGAGAAACGCCGATCGTGTTCGACCACGACTGCCGCGAAGGAATCTGCGGCAGCTGCGGCATGATGATCAACGGTCGGGCACATGGCCCGGGCCGCGGAATTGCTACCTGCCAGCTGCACATGCGAAGTTTTTCGGACGGCGATGAGATTATTATTGAACCGTGGCGCGCAAACGCATTCCCGGTGTTAAAAGACCTGATGGTCGACCGGACCGCGTTTGACCGTATTATGCGTGCCGGCGGATATACCTCCGCTAAAACGGGAGGTATTCCGGATGGCAATGCAATACTGGTGCCGAAGCCGGTCGCGGATGAAGCGTTCGATGCAGCGGCATGTATCGGTTGCGGTGCGTGCGTAGCGGCGTGCCCGAATTCTTCGGCAATGCTGTTTGTTGCAGCAAAAGTATCGCAATTAGCGGTGCTGCCGCAAGGGAAAGCGGAAAGCGAAACGCGGGTTAACCGCATGGTTGCTCAGATGGATGAAGAGAAATTCGGCAGTTGCTCCAATACTTACGCCTGCGAAGCGGAATGTCCGAAAGGAATTTCCGTAACCCATATCGCACGGTTGAACAGGGAGTATATTGCAGCACAGTTCTGATCTATTTCTTCAAAAAAAGATTAAGCCCGTTTCGAGATATTCGAAACGGGCTTTTTTTTATTCTCTATTGTGTCTACCACTCCGATGCTTGTTTTATGGACTCCTTTGGAGCATTATCATTCCTATAGGAACGAACCCGCCCGACAAAAAGCTTATCGGGCGTGCGTCCGTTCCGACAACAGAAATACCTCATTCTTGGTATTGACTATTATCCTCAAAATACCGTACGATGATACAAACAGGAAGAGCAATGAAGAACACTCGATTACTGGTTGCACTAACAACTGTCATATTGCTGCAATTTGGATGTAAAAAAGACCCTCCGGTCATTCCTCCGATTGAACCGCCTCCGTACCAGCAAACTATTTTTCTCTCCGTTGTAGACAGTGGACTGACCGAAGTGTATCTAAAACTCTCCATGACCGATACGCTCCCGCCGAGAGAATACTCTATTTTGCGCAACAACGTGCAGATACTATCCGGGTCTCTCTTTGGCAGAGAGACAACCTTGGTGGATACGACTGCACAACGCAATACAAGTTATTTTTACCAGGCGTTTCGATTGGAGAAAACGCTTCACAAAGATTCCAGTAAAATTGTTACAACAAGGACACTGGATACAACGAGTCATGATTTTGTGTGGACGGTTGATACAATAGGAATAATCGGTTCGGGACACCATACCGATCTTTTTGATGTGACTATTGTGAACGAGAACAATGTCTGGATTGGAGGATATATTCACGAGACCAATAATGCCGGTCGAGATACAGTGTATAATCTGCTTCATTGGAATGGACAAACATTCCAAGCGCTTCAGGTTCAACACAGTATAGGGCAGTTTCAAGGGATTATTGGGACGAATTCCATCTATAGTTTCGGTGAGAACAACATTATAGCAGGGGCAGGACCTTCTGCAATGCATTGGGATGGGAACACGTGGACGCCGTTGCTTGGGCTGTATAATAGCAATCAAGAATTAGAGGGAGATATTTCCAATGCACTTTGGGGAACGTCGATGAACAATTTGTATGGTGTAGGAAATAAGGGCAAAATCCAGCATTGGGATGGAAATAGTTGGACACGAATGCCGGTGAATACAACGGTGGATTTGAAGGACATCGCCGGTGATGCAAACGGTGAAAATATTTGGGCGTGCGGAAGTAATCCGTATGCATCATCCCCATCTACCTTGCAGAAATATCAAAATGGTGAGTGGCAAACTGTTTGGGAAGGAGATCCTTTCCCGTTTCGTTCAGATTCGCTATCAGGTCATTTGACCGGTGTTATAGTCCCAAATAAAAGCAAAGTGTTGGTACTATCAAGATACGGAGTGTACGAAGTATCTTCAGCAACCAATAAAACAATTCGTCGAAATTCGTTTGTTCCACTGCGTTTTCCGGGATTCCCCTGGGCGTTATGCGGTAACCACGAGAATGATTTTTTTGTGGTGGGAGATTTAAATTTTATCGCACATTACAATGGCAACACATGGAAACACTATACACAACTTACCAGTAGCGGTGTAATCTTAGCATCGGCTGCGGTAAAAAACAATCTGGTAATAGCGGTTGGTTCTATCCTTGATTCATTTAATGGACGCGGAATCGTCATCATCGGCAAACGACAATAACAAAAAAAAGAATAAAAACTAATGAAGTATTTTATTTTGATGGTATCTCTTCGTTCCTAAACTCCCCGCCAGAAAATGCTGTCGGGCAGGTGTTTGGGAACGTGATGGAAGCGAAGCTCTGCTGCGCAGACAGAATGAAAAACGGTTTAAAGAAATTAAATCTTAAGCAGTGATTCATCATGGAGGCGCTCCCAAGCAGAGCTGGGAAGCGAGAGAATTTCTCTATGATTGTCAGAGATGATATTATAGTTGTGAATATCGGCTAAGTTGAGGCGAAGAAATTACTTTATATCAGCTATTATTGATTCAGCACGATAGTTTCAGAAATAAACCGTTTCACCGACCAACCGCTTCCTAACAGTCCTAAAATCATACCGAAGGAGATCATCAGAACATAAAAATACAATTCCACCGCAAAAAACTCTGATAATTCGGCACTGACGAACCGTTTCGCGAGAAATATAATGCTCCAGATCAATCCCGCAGAAAGTCCTCCGCCAAGCATTCCATGCAGCATTCCTTCAATCAAAAACGGCATCCGGATGAACCCGCGGGTGGCGCCGACCAGTTTCATGGTGGTGATCATTTTTCGTTTGGCATAGATCGTCAGACGAATGGTGTTCGAAACAAGGAAGATCGCTGCGATCAGCAATGTGAGTCCGATAGCAACGCTTGCACCGATGAAGATCTTCACACGGCGGTCCAGTATCTCCAGCAACGCTTTCCGGTAGACAACATCGTCTACACCCTCGACTCTGGTCAAAGCAGCATATACCGCTTTCGCACTGTCGGAATTCTTATACTCCGGGGCCAAATGCAGTTTAAAGGAGGCGGGGAGCGGGTTGAAATCGAGTACGGCGTTGATATCTTCGCCGAATTCTTTCTTAAAGATCTTTGCCGCATCGTCTTTGGAAATGTAAGAAGAATTGACGATTCCCGGGACATCCATCAATGCGGAACGAATAGTAGCAATGTCCGCTGTATCCACTTCGGCAGCGATAAAGACCTCCATTTCCACTTTATCCCGGAACGACTGGATGATGGAATTCGTGTTCCGGTATATAATTGCAAACAATCCCAGCAGCAGCAGCGAGATCGTCATGGTGAAGATTGTGATGATCGAAGAGAGCCGGGCCCGTTTGAAACCGGAAAGACCTTCTTTGAAAGAGTAGAAGAGCGCCATATTATTTTACTACCTTACCGACCTCGTATGATCCGAGAATCTTAATATAAGTTGTCATTTTCTTCAGCTGCCGGATAGCGGAAATACAATCCGGATTTCGTTGATCCGTTTCCACATCGGCAAAGAAGAGGTATTCCCACGGTTTACCGACGAACGGCCTCGATTCGATCCTTAAAAGATTGATATGCTGTTTTGCGAACAGTGAAAGGCAATGCACCAACGATCCGGGAATATGCCGCGTTGCAAAGATTAAAGAAGTTTTCGCATGCCGCAGCGGCTGACCTGGTTCCCGTGACAATACCAGGAATCTGGTGTAGTTCCGGTGATCTGTCTCGATCCCTCTTTTCACGATCTTCAGTTGATAGTGTTTTGCCGCCTGTTCGCTGGCGATGGCTGCACTGGTGTTTAACTGCCGCTCAGCGATCATCTTTGCAGCTCCGGCAGTATCATAATACTGATGCAACGTGACATTTTTCATTGAACGAAGAAACACATCACTTTGACCGAGCGCCTGCGGATGGGAATAAACGTTCCGGATGTTCTTCAGCGGCGTAGAGGGCAATGCCATGAGATTCATCCGTATCCTGAGTTTTACTTCACCAATAATGTGCAGTGGATATTCCTGCAACAAATCGAAATTTTGATGGACACTGCCAAAGAGCGAATTTTCGATCGGCACGATTCCGACAGGGGAGCGTTTCCGTTTTACATCTTCAAAAACATCACGGAAATTCTCCCGCGGCACCGGCTGACAATTGTCGCCGAAATATGCAACGGCCGCCTGTTCACTGAACGCACCGTACTCGCCTTGAAATGAGACTTTCATACTTACCCTACGTTCTGGTGTTATCTAAAAATTCGATTCATCGCGCCATTTTGCGATCTTCCAAACATCGGAAGTCTGCGCACGCTCCAGCGTCCAATTGGCATAACCGTCCACCCGAACTACATCATTCGGACTAAAGGTGACGGTCAGATTGAAATTCCTGATGACCGAAGTTTTCAAACTATCCGGTTCCATTGATGCACTGATGATGGTATTCCAAACCAGGTCCAGCCGCTGCACGTTTTGAAACAATCCTTCCGTTGTGCGGAGGTCGTCGTCCCTTCCCCAAAACACATCAATCGATCTGTCATAATCACGATAAATGAAGATGAAATTCGATGCCAGCAGCTGTCCGTAAATGGTCGAATCGCGGAATGCATACGCCTGCCGGAAATTTTGGAACACTCCCTCTACTTGATGCTGATCTCCAAGGATGGTCGAGCTGCCGGATGGTGAATTATCCAGGTGCGGTGCGAACGGATTATCACATCCGGTCAGCAGCACTATTGCAGAGATCATCACTGCGCGAAGGATCACTTTGCAAATTGCCCTTTCAATTCGCTCCAGCTGGAATCCTTTTTCGTTTCAAAGTCCACCCAGCGGTAGATGCGCCAGATGGTATGTGTTTTTTTATCCGGTGACATATAGATCTCGCTTCGGCCGACGAACTTCTGTGTTTTCAGATCATTACGATTATGGGGTACCGAAAGATCATAATCCAGTGTGTATTGTGCAGAGTCCGGATGAATTTGATTCCAATTCGATGCTGTTATATGGAATGTCATTGGCGATGCACTGCCGACGGCATTGACGATATTGAGGAAATATTTTGATTCCGCAACATTATCCCAGGATGAAAACACTGCTGCATACCGCGATGCGGCAGACTGGTTCGGTTCGAAGAGAAATACCCGGCCATGGGTTGTAGTGTCGGCAAACAAGCTTTCATATCCTTTTATATTCTTATCTTCAAATGCTTTTTGAAAATTGTCGATGACATCTTTTGGCAGATAAGCCGTAGGGAGCGTTTGATTGTCTGTCACCGGATTATCAGGATCGCGTGTATCGAACAGGTTACAAGAAAGTAACAGAGAACAGAGAATTGCGATATGCACTGATCTATAGCGCAACTCGTCCCTCCAGTGCGCGCGTTAACGTAGCTTCGTCCGCGAATTCCAGGTCACTTCCGATCGGGAGACCCCGAGCAATGCGGGTTACTTTGATGGAGAGCGGTTTCAGCAGTTTCGCCAGATAGAGCGTGGTCGTTTCTCCCTCCACATTGGGATTCAAAGCAAGGATTATTTCCTGTACATCGTCGTGCAACCGGGTAAGGAGTTCTTTCACTTTCAAATCTTCCGGTCCGACTCCATCCAGCGGAGAAAGCGCTCCGCCGAGCACGTGATAGAGGCCATTGAACTCATGTGTTTTTTCGACGGCGATAACGTCGTTTGGTTCTTCGACAACGCAAATCACTTTTCGGTTCCTTTTCTGACTGGCGCAGATGGAGCACGGATCGCTTTCGGTGATATTGAAACAGACCGTACAATACCGCACTTTGTCCTTCACGTCAATTAAGATCTTTGAGAATGCAACGACCTCTTCTCTGGGCATTTTCAACACATGCATGGCAAGCCGCTGCGCGGTTTTGCGTCCGATGCTTGGGAGGGAGGCAAATTCCTCAATCAATTGTTCGATTGTTTCAGAAGTGAAGATCATAGGGAAAAGTTCATATTGTCAAATTGCAAAAACACTGTTTATGCCAAAAACCTTCAAGCAAGAAAGGTCAGCCGAACATTTCCTGTTCCACTTCCTGGAAAATGATGTGGCCGATAGTAATATGTCCTTCCTGGATACGCTGTGTGTCGGTTGATGGGACGATGATGGCAAGATCGCACATTCCTTTTGCTGCGCCGCCGTCCTTTCCTAAAAAGCCGATCGTCGAAATTTTCATTTCGCGCGCTTTGGCGAAGGCATTGTTTACGCTGGCGGAATTGCCGCTGGTGGAGATCCCTATGAGCACATCCCCCTCATTACCGAGCGCTTCGACGGAACGGGAAAAGACATTGTCATAACCGATATCATTGGCACCGGCGGTCAAGTTCGACGCATCAGTCGTAAGAGCAATTGCAGGGAGCCCGGGACGCTTGATATTCGGCGACAGCCGGATGACGAATTCCGTGGCCAGGTGCTGTGCATCGGCGGCACTGCCTCCGTTGCCGCAGAGCAGGACTTTTTTCTTATTCTTAAAGGCATGGATAATAATATCGATTGCTTTGGAGATATCGCCATTGCACTGTTCGGCAATCTTCAGTTTTGTTTCGGCGCTGGCCTTCAACGAATCCTGTATAAACGATTGACGATAGACGAGTGTAAGGGGTAAGTGAGCCATAAATTTATTTATCGGATGAAAAATTATTAAAATGAAGAGTGATGCAATAAAAAATCTATCCTGTTACTTGCTATGGATCGCTGCAGCAAATTCTTTTACCAGACTGGCGTTGCTGTTTTTCTCCAACACCGTTCCGGTGACAATGAATTGTGCGCCGGCACGCACTTTTTTGTGCGCCTCCTCCGGAGTCCGTAAACCGCCGCCGACGATGAGCGGGACTGAGCAATAGTTCGAAACTGCAGCAATGATTTCATCTGGGACGGATTGTTCGGCGCCGCTTCCTGCTTCCAGGTAAATCATTTTGAATCCGAGGATCTCTGCGGCAAGAGCATGCGCTACTGCAATATCCGGTTTGTGACGGGGAAGCGGGCGGGTATTGCTCATAAACTCCGCTGATGTGATTTTTCCCGATTCCACCAGCATGTACGCTGTGGAGATTGCCTCGAGCCCGATCTTTTTCACTATTGGTGCCGCCAGAACCTGGCTGCCGATGAGATGTTCCGGATTTCGACCGCTGATCAGCGATAAAAACAGAAGCGCATCTGCTTCCTTTGAGATTTGCATCACCCCGCCGGGGAAGATCACCACTGGGACATTCGTATGTTTTTTAATTGTCCTGATGCACTGCTCGAACGAGTCGTCCACGATCAGGCTGCCGCCGACAAGGAATGCGTCGACTCCGGCGACGGTCGCTTGTTCGACAAATGAGGGAAGTTTCTCCGGTGCGATCTTATCCGGGTCGATCAGGACGAAATATCCTGCTCCTTTGGATTTTGAGGATGCGAGAAATCTTTCGAAAATGGACATCAGTTCAGCATTCCTTTCACGATTTCGGAGAAGTTCTGCAATGTAGCATCCAATTTTGCAACATCCTTGCCGCCGGCAGTCGCTAAATGAGGTTTGCCGCCGCCGCCGCCGTTCAGTTGTTTTGCCACCAGTCCGACGATTTTGCCTGCCTGCAGATGTTTCGATTTGATCAGGTCGTCGCTGACAATGCAGACGAGGGCAACCTTTTCATCAATCACCGAAGCGAGGAGTCCGACACCGCTGCCGATCTTTCCGCGAAGAGCGTCGCCGAGGGATTTCAGCGCTTCCATATCATTGGCGTCGATCTTTGAACTGACTATCTTGAATCCGTTACCGGACGAAGCGGATTGGACAAGTGAATCGATATTTCCACTGGCAGAGAGAACGGCTGCTTTCGCTTTTTCTTTCTCTATCAGTTTCTTTTTATCACTTAATTCCAGGATATATGATTCGAGTGCCCGGAACCGTTCCAGCTGTCCCGCGAATTCTTTTTTCAACTCTTCTGTGACGATGGAATGCGGGATTTCCGGAATGTCCTCAAATTTTCGAAGGACGACATCCAATCCCGCTGCATCCGTATTGTCGAGCGGCGATGCTGTCCCTAACGATGCATGCATCGCTTGAATCTCGTCGACGATATCATATGCATATTCTATCCGTTCACGGAATGTTTTATTTTGTAATTTCAAATATTCCAGTGCGTAGTGATTGGTTAATGCTTCTACGCGACGGACGCCGCTGGCACTGCTTGCCTCTGTGCGAATCTTGAAGAAACCGATTTCATTGGTGTTCTTCACGTGAATGCCGCCGCAGAATTCCTTACTGAATTCTCCGAACTGCACTACATTGACCCGGTCTCCGTACTTATCGCCGAAGAACATCAATGCGCCCATCTTCTTCGCATCGTCGAACGGGATATTCCGGTGATGCTGCAGCGAGATACCCTCTTTTATTTTGTCGTTGACGACAGCTTCGATATCCGAAATTTCCTGTTCGCTCACCTTTGCAAAATGTGCAAAGTCGAACCGTAAATATTCCGGCGCGACAAGCGATCCTGCCTGGTGGACATGTGTACCCAGCGTTTGCCGGAGTGCTGCATGCATCAAATGCGTTGCGGTATGGTTCCGCATGATGGAGTAACGCCGTTTCGCATCGACCTTCGCTTCCGCTTCCTGCCACGAAGCATTTTTCGGCAGGTCGTTGCCGAGAATATGCACATGCACTTTTCCGCTTTTTTGTGTGTCGACCACGGGGAAAGAGATGCCGTCAATGACGATTTCGCCCGTATCCCCCATCTGCCCGCCTGATTCCGCATAGAATGGCGTCGCATTCAGCACCACCAGATTCTTCTCGGAACTCAAAATGGCAGCACGGTTGTCTGTTAATTCATACCCGAGAAATTGGAATTCTTTTTCAAATAATTCAGTAGGATATTGTTTTGCGGTTTCCTTGCTTTGTATTGCAATCCGTTCGCCTTCGGTAAGATCTGAACCGCCGTGTAATTTTGAATCCCGTGAACGTTCGCGCTGTTCGTCCATTAATTGAGCAAATGTTGTTGCGTCGACTGACAGACTGCGTTCCGAACACAACAATTGCGTCAGGTCGAGCGGGAAACCGAAAGTATCATAGAGTTTGAAAGCAGCTTCACCAGGGAACACTTTCGATTGTTTCAGGTCGGCTACCGTCTGCTCGAAGATCTCCAATCCCCGATCCAATGTTTGATTGAAACTCTCTTCTTCGCTTTTGATTACACGTTCAATGTGGGACTGATGTTCCCGGATCTCCGGAAAAACATCACTCATCGTATCCACCAGCGTTTGCACAAGGTTGAACATGAACGGTTCCCGCAGATTCAACTTTCGGCCCCACCGGGAAGCGCGGCGCAGAATGCGTCGCAGAACGTAACCTCGTCCTTCGTTGGAGGGAGTGGCGCCGTCCCCGATGGCAAATGTTAACGCTCGGATATGGTCAGCAATGACCCGCATGGCAACATCGGTGTCCGAATGGCTTGCTTTATATTCCATTCCGGCGGTCTCGGCGATCTTCGCAATGATCGGCGTGAAGACGTCGGAATCATAATTGGAGGGGAATTTTTTAAAGCCGGATTTCATCGACTCCATCACGGCGCAGACGCGTTCGAATCCCATTCCGGTGTCGACATGTTTTGCCGGGAGATCCGTCAGGGAACCGTCCGTATTCCTGTTATACTGGATGAAAACGAGATTCCAGATTTCGATCAGTTCCGGCGAACCGGCGTTGACCATTGCTTCCGGTGCGTCGCCGCGCTGAGTCAGGTCGATGTGAATTTCAGAACAGGGACCGCACGGACCGGTGTCGCCCATTTCCCAAAAATTATCCTTCGCTCCGAACCGCAGGATACGAGAAGGATCGATATGCTGTTCCCAGAGTGACGCTGCTTCGTCGTCCGTTTCATAGACAGTTACCCACAACCGCTCTTTCGGCATCTTCCAAACTTCCGTCAGCAATTCCCACGCCCAGGTGATCGCTTCCTTCTTATAATAGTCGCCGAAGGACCAGTTGCCGAGCATTTCGAACAGTGTATGGTGATAAGTATCGCGGCCGACCTCTTCCAGGTCGTTATGTTTCCCGCTAACACGGATACATTTTTGCGTATCGGCAGCGCGAGTATAATCCCTTTTACCGGTTCCAAGGAAGATTTCCTTGAACTGGTTCATGCCGGCGTTGGTAAATAACAATGTCGGATCGCCGTGGGGAATCACCGGAGCGCTGGGAACAATGGTATGTTGTTTTGATTTAAAAAATTCTAGGAATGATCTTCTGATCTCGCGTGATGTCATAATGCGTTGTTATTTCTCCATTTTCTGTCGTTGGGACTAAACTTCAACCTGGGTCATCAGTTCGATTTCTTCCAGGATGCTGGTTACTTGCAGGCATTTCACCAATTCACCAGTGTAGACGCAGGATTTGCCGGTATGATGGACTTCTAATGTCATCCGTTCCGCAGTCGGTTGATCACAACCGGTTGCCTTGATGATTTGATAGATCACCTCGTCGAACGTATGCACTTCATCATTGAACAAGATCGCCTTTGCCGGGTGCTGCGTCTTGACCTCGTCGATGACCTCTTCTTCGGTCTGTATGATTGGGTTTGCCATATTTCTATTCAAATTTCATTCAAAATACGGAAATTCGGAGAGCGTTGCAAACATTCAATTTCTGGTGGTGCCACACTTTGAGATATGGCCATGGTGAGAGAATCCCGTCCCCAAGGGTGGACTTGCCACAGTGTGAGTTGAACCATTAATCTTCAATACGCGGCGCAAAAAAAAAGCATCGCTAACCCTGTGTGGCTCTATTTTTAAAGTATATTAGCCACATTAAGACAGTGCTCAATTTCTTGCAGTGGTGGCAAACTCTGTGTATATTTAACAAATTTCTACCATTCACAACAATTCTGAGAAAGATCCCTGCAATGACATTCGATATTGAAATGATTAAAAAAGTGTATGCCGGATATGGCGCCAAGATATCCGCTGCGCGGGCACTGGTTGGCAAACCGCTGACGCTCACTGAAAAGATTCTCTATGCGCATTATTACCAGACTGCTGTTAAAGCGGGCGAGCGGGGGAAAAGCTATGTAGACTTTGCACCGGATCGTGTGGCGATGCAAGATGCGACCGCACAAATGGCGCTGCTCCAATTCATGTCTGCCGGAAGGAAAACCGCTGCGGTGCCCTCCACTGTTCATTGTGATCACCTGATCCAGGCGGAAGTCGGCTCTGCAAGCGATCTGCTCCGAGCGAATACGGACAATAAAGAAGTCTATAGTTTCCTTGCCAGCGTTTCTAATAAATATGGTATCGGATTCTGGAAACCGGGAGCCGGTATTATCCATCAAGTGGTGCTGGAAAATTATGCATTTCCCGGCGGAATGATGATCGGCACAGATTCGCACACGCCGAATGCCGGCGGACTCGGCATGATTGCCATCGGTGTCGGCGGCGCGGATGCAGTGGATGTGATGGCTGGAATGGCATGGGAATTAAAATTCCCCAAAGTGATTGGCGTGCACTTGAAAGGAAAGCTGAACGGATGGACCTCTGCGAAAGATGTCATCCTGAAAGTTGCCGGAATTCTTACCGTAAAAGGGGGCACTGGAGCAATCGTAGAATATTTCGGCGAAGGGACTAAATCTATTTCCGCGACCGGAAAAGGAACAATCTGTAATATGGGAGCCGAGATCGGTGCGACCACATCAGTTTTTCCATACGATTCACGAATGGCGGATTATCTCCGTTCCACAAAACGAGAGGATGTTGCACGACTGGCGGAAGGGATCGCAGAGCATCTCCGACCGGATGCCGAAGTGTTGGCAAATCCCGGTCAATTTTATGACCGTGTGATTGAGATTAATTTGGACGAACTAGAACCGCACATCAATGGTCCTTTCACTCCCGATCTTGCGTGGCCCATCTCGCAGTTTGCCAAAGCAGTAAAAGAAAAAGGATACCCGGAAGAATTGAAAGTTGCGCTTATCGGCAGCTGCACCAATTCTTCCTATGAAGATATCGAGCGTTCAACTTCGGTTGCACGACAGGCACTGGCAAAAGGATTTAAGGCGAAATCAGAACTGATTATCACTCCCGGCAGTGAACAGATTCGTGCTACAATCGAGCGCGATGGTCAATTGAAAACATTAACAGAAGCCGGAGCAGTGGTCATGGCGAATGCCTGCGGACCGTGCATCGGACAATGGAAACGGCACGACGTGGCGATGGGCGAGAAGAACTCCATCATCACATCATTCAACAGGAATTTCACAGCACGCAATGATGCGAATCCGGCAACCCACGCGTTCGTCGCAAGTCCGGAGATTGTCACGGCGTTTGCGTTCGCCGGCCGTTTGACGTTCAATCCGCTGACTGATTTGATTGAGAATGCAAAGGGAGAAAAAATCAAACTGGATGCCCCCCGAGGGGATGAACTTCCTAAGAACGGATTCAAGGCGGATGAAGCAGGTTTTGTCGGTCCGGCAAAGGACGGCTCCAAAGTAAAAGTTGCGGTGAATGGAAAGAGCGATCGGTTGCAACTTCTGGCTCCGTTTAAAAAATGGGAAGGGAAAGATCTCACTGATCTCCGGATTCTAATGAAAGTGAAAGGGAAATGCACCACCGACCATATTTCACCGGCAGGGAAATGGCTGAAGTACCGCGGACATCTCGACAACATTTCCAATAATATGTTCACCGGTGCGGTGAATGCATACAGCGGTGAAGCAGGCAAGGGGAAGAATTTGTTCACCGGAGAGGTGAAAGATTATTCTGCCATTGCCCGCGAGTATAAGAAGAAAGGTATCGGGTGGATCGCGATTGGGGATGAGAACTACGGCGAAGGTTCATCCCGTGAACATGCGGCAATGGAGCCGCGATTCCTCGGCGGCCGGGCAATTATCGTGAAAAGTTTCGCCCGCATCCATGAAACAAATCTGAAAAAACAAGGGATGTTGGCATTAACTTTCAAGAATGCGGCTGATTATGATCTGATCCGTGAAGATGATGTCGCATCGATCCGCGGATTGGATACTTTCGCTCCGGGTGTGCCGCTACAACTGGAATTGCAGCATAGTGACAATACCTTCGACTCCATTGAACTGAATCACACATTCAACGAAGGGCAGATCGCCTGGTTTAAGGCAGGCAGCGCTTTGAATCTAATAGCCGAGCAGATGAAAAGATCATCCGGGAAAAAAAGGCCGTCCAAAAAATCGCCGAAGAGAAAAACAGCAAAGAAACCAGCGAAGAAAGGGGCGGTAAAGAAAAGCAAAAAACCGGCCGCGAAAAAGAAGACGGCCGCAAAGAAGAAGTCAGTGAAGAAACCGGTACAACGGAAGAAATAGCCGGGAACGAATCCCGCTGTTCTTGACGTTATTGTAGTGTTAACAATTTTATTCAAACAAAAAGGAAGCGTATGCCATTCGATCCAGTAATGATTCAACCGTTCCGCGATGAACTGTTGGATTTGGGAATCAAAGAACTCTACTCCGCTCAAGAAGTAGACGAAACAATCAGTAATAACAAGGGAACTCTTCTTGTCGTGATCAATTCCGTCTGCGGTTGTGCGGCGGGGAAAGCCCGGCCGGCGATCCGGAAAGCGCTGCAGAATGCTTCTTTACCGGATAACAAAGTAAGTGTTTTTGCAGGACAGGAACTTGAGGCGACTTCACGCCTTCGTGAACGATGGCTGCAGGGGATTCCCCCGTCGTCTCCGTCTATTGCTTTGTATAAGGATAGTGAACTTGTACATTTCATCCCGCGATTTAAGATTGAAGGACGCATTGCGGATGAGATTGCATCAGATCTGATTGCGGCATTCGATGAATTCTGCGGTAAGAACGTTACTGCATAAAAGCGAAACACATAGAAACATAGAACACATAGAGAAAGATTATTGGTCCTCTATGTGTTTTGTATTTTAAATATGGTTGAATTGCTTCAATAAAGATCATCCCTTATGAAAATACCACGTGTAAAGATATGCTGTATTACTACTATCGATGAAGCGGCGCTGGCTGTTCGCTATGGCGCATCGGCGCTGGGACTCGTTTCTGCGATGCCGAGCGGTCCCGGACCGATTTCCGAAGAAAGGATCGCCGAAATCATCGCAACAGTCCCAAAAAATATTTCTACGTTTTTATTGACCAGCAAACAGGAAGCAAAATCCATCATTGCGCAGCAGCGAAAAACGCAGGCAAATACGCTTCAATTAGTGGATTCAGTTTCATTGGATGTGTATCGTGTATTGCGCAATGAACTTCCCGGAATTGCCATCGTTCAAGTGATCCATGTGATCGGTGAATCTTCCAGAGAAGAAGCGAAAGCGATTGCGCCGTTTGTTGACATGATCCTGCTGGATTCCGGGAATCCAAATCTTGCAGTGAAAGAACTCGGCGGGACAGGACGACGGCATGACTGGGGAGTGAGTCAAAAGATTATCGACGCAGTTTCTGTCCCCGTATTTCTTGCCGGCGGGCTCAATGCCGGTAATGTGAGGGAAGCGATTGAGCGAGTAGCACCGTATGGAATTGACCTTTGCAGCGGAGTGAGAACAAACGGAAAGCTTGACGAAGAAAAATTGCGAGATTTCTTTCTGCACGTGAACGGCTAATTCCTTTCGATCCTGCAAATATAGCATCCCGCTTCGGCATTTCGAACATGGAGATATTCGATGCGGGAATTGGCAGAGAAGATATACGGTATCAGTTCATCGACATCGTTATTCCCAACCAGTTGCGTGTGAACCATTCTCTGTTCCTGTGAGTATCCGATTAATGTCAGCGGAAAATTGACCGGATCGTTCTTGATCTCCGGCGGAAATCGATGAATGTCGCTGTATGCCTTCACTTCCTTCTTATGTATAAAAACCGGACCCGGTTGATCGAATGCATTGTTGACTGTAAACGGACTATGACGAAATAACAAGCGAATATCCCTTCCCGGTTCGAACGGTGTTAAAGTGACTCTGCATGGTCCATATCCCGTTGCCAGATGTTCGACAACATCAATATCGAATTGGTCTTTTCTTGTCCGTCTGATTTGCTCTGCAAATTCTTCGGACAATGGTACAATTCGGAAGGATAACATAGTATTACCTTTTGCATTAGTGTTTTAGAGTTTGAATTGACAGTTCTCGGAAAACTTATCGTTCTGTTTGCGTGTGTGCCGTCTCCCATCCGAGCATGGCAATCTTTCTAGTCTCTCCCCAATGATACTTACCGAATCCGCCTGAGGATCGGATGACACGGTGGCAAGGGATAAGAAATGCAACGGGATTGTCGCCGATGGCTGTGCCGACTGCTCGAGAAGCTTTGGAATGGCGAAGTGCTTTTGCAACGGATCCGTATGTTGAACATTGTCCCATCGGTATCTTCAACAACGTTTCCCATACTTTCAATTGGAACTCCGTCCCCTTTAAATGCAGTTTAATTTTCTCCAGTTTTTTCCAGTCTTGCGTGAAGATGAATAATGCGTTTTGCTGGATCATGTCCAGCCGATGAACAAAGTGCGCGGCTGAAAATTGCTGCCGTAATTCACGCAATGATCCGGCATCGTTTTCTGAAAAAGCGAGATGACAGATTCCCTTCGGAGTGGAGGCGACGATGACATTTCCGAACGGTGTTTCTGCAAAACTATAATTCAATGTGAGATTCTCGCCGCCTCGTTTGTATTCGGCCGGCGTCATTCCTTCGATGGTGACGAACATGTCATGCAGCCGGCCCGTTCCGGAGAGTCCTGTTTCCATAGCCGTATCGAGAAGTGTAGCCTGCTGTTCTTTCAGAAGACTTTTTGCATGCTCGATAGTGATATACTGAAGGAATTTTTTCGGACTTGTCCCTGCCCATTCTGAGAACAGACGCTGAAAATGGTAAGGGCTTAAATGCACTTTCTCGGCAATCTCTTCTAACTGCGGCTGGCGATTGTATTGCGTACGGATGTATTCTATTGCATTCGCGATTCGACGGTAGTTCAAGGAATCCTGCGTATTCATTTGTCCCATAGTATTGTTCCTAATCAATGACACAATCAATGTAAAAATGAATGCGCATTTCCGCCACCCGATTCTTGCTCACTTTCATCATCCGAAGAGGTGATGACCGGGCAGCGCATTTTGCAGTGTACGCTATAGCAAGAAAGTAATTTTCCTTATATCAAAAACGATCAGTTGTTTTACCATGATCGTTATTTCGAAGTTATCCGGATCAGTTATGGTCATCGGTCTTTACACTGGCATGCCGAAATTTTCTGATCATATCAACAATCGCAAGAATAATCCCTATTCCCATTAAACTATAGCCGATGAATCTGTCATCACCAGTGAACAGTCCAGCCAGCACAAAACCAAACGCCAGCCCGGCCAATGGTGTGAATCTATTTCGGCCTTTATGTTTATTGATAACGAACGTCAGAAGAGCAATGATGATCAACACTGCAAGAAGGATTGGGATGAAGATAATGGAGATATCCATAAGAACTCCGATAATGGTTTTTCAACATGGTGCCACAAATAAGGGAACAACCTATACTTAACAGAGATAAGAAGAGCAATGGTGAAAAATACCGGAAGGACAATTTCTCGAACTCCAAGCTTCTTTTTCAAGGATTTCAGACCTACGGGATCTGATTCCATGGAGAATTTGCTTTGTTCCTTTTTCACAATTGCTATCAACGTGCAAAGTCAAGAGCCGTGCAATAGTAGAGACTTCTGAAAAATCCCAAAACGATGTCATTCCCCCAACGGGGTCACTTCGTTACGAGGAGCGGAGCGACGAGTCCCAAAGGGATCCTCCAAAGGAGTCCTTCGGACCTTTGGGAGAATCTCGTTTTTCTGCAGAAATTAAAACCTGAGATTTCTCGTCCCGCTCTTGATTATAATTTATGGCGGGACTCGAAATGACCATGAATAATTAATATTTCAGAGGTCTCTAGTAGTAAAACATCGTAACGGCGATTACCGTATCGGAGAGCCGGAGGTTGGAAAGGGGGAAGGGCAATGCTGTGGTTGGCATTGAAGATTCCGGATTCCAATTCGCGGCTCGCGCCGGCAAACAGGAACTACTGATGCAAACGTACGGGGAAAAGAAAGTTGAAGCAAGATAAATACACGAGCAGAAAATGACAAAAAGGACGAGCGTCAACCCGTCCTTTTGGCGTGCATTTATATCGAATGCTATTGCGGCAGGCTTTTGCCAAGAACCATAATGGAGATTCCAAGCGCCATGACATCCTTCAAGATGAAGAATTCCGTGATGAGTATTCCGTCTACAACTGAAAAAACACCCGGTGTTGTGAAAATAAAGCTCAGGGTGACAAGAAATGTTGCCGCGGAGAATGCTCCTCCGAGAATCCCAGCTTTCGGCCAGAAGAAATGCAGCAACAAACAAAGCGCTGTGATCAATTCTAGAGTTCCAAAAAGATTGGAGACAGCCTGCAGGCTGAGGAATGAATATAACCAACTCACCAGAAAACTGTTTTGTACGAGCGGTTCGATTCCTTTTGCTTCCGTCGGTGTGAATTTGAAAGCGCCAATCCAAATTAAAGTTATTGCGACGCCGAGAACGCTTATCGTGTAACCGATCGATTGAAGATTGAGTTTTTTAGTCATTGCAGAGATCCTGTCTAGATAGAATACGAATGCAGCAATTCCCAAACGGTGGGCATTGCCGCATCGTATTCAGGACATTGATGTCTGCAATATACTATTTTTTACGTTTTCCGCCATTCCCGTCCCCCATCGATAAGAACGGTTTCAGCAATTCAATGGGAAGAGGGAAGATGGTTGTAGAATTGTTCTCGGATGCAATCTCCGTGAGTGTTTGCAGATACCGAAGTTGCAACGCTATCGGATTGCGTTCAATGACTGCGGCCGCTTCACCTAATTTTTTACTTGCTTGCAGTTCGCCTTCGGCATGGACAACTTTCGCCCGGCGTTCCCGCTCTGCTTCAGCTTGTTTTGCCATGGCGCGCTGCATTTCCGGAGGCAGGTCGATCTGTTTTACTTCAACGTTCGCAATCTTGATCCCCCAGGGTTCAGTGTGATTGTCGATGATGATCTGAAGTTCGTGGTTAATCTTGTCCCGCTGTGCCAACAGATCGTCCAATTCAAACTGTCCCAGAATGCTCCGCAATGTTGTTTGTGCCAGCTGCGAAGTGGCGTAAATATAATTTTCCACACTGACGATGGCTTTGTCCGGTTGCACAACGCGAAAATAAACGACAGCATTTACTTTGATGGATACGTTGTCCTTCGTGATCACATCCTGTGGCGGGACGTCGAGCACTACGGTACGCAGACTGACCTTCACCATCCGATCGATACCGGGGATGAGAATAATGAGTCCCGGTCCTTTCACAGCCAGAAGCCGGCCGAGGCGAAAGATCACTCCGCGTTCATATTCGGAGAGGACTTTGATGAGATTGAAGAGGATGACCGCCGCAAAGGCGACCATTAAGAATAAACCGATCATTCCGTCCATAGTAGTTCTCCTATTTTTATTTTTGTCGATGACCGACACCTTCAAGGTGACGGTCATCTTGAAATATTGGATCTTCGTTTTTGAAGTTTATAGCTTTTTTACTTTCAATGATAATCCGCGGATTTCCGTGACGGCCACTTTTGTGTCTTTATTGATTGTTCCTTCGATGCTTTCTGCATTCCAGAGTTCACCTTGTATTCTTACCTGACCGGTGGGATTCAACGCGCTGAAAGTAATTCCTTCTGCGCCGATCATCCCTTGTTCGCCGGTATCCACCTTACGTTTTTGTGCCCGTAAACCGGCACCAATGACAAAGAAGAAAAACAGCGCCGTCATGATCACCAGCGGGATAATCACGCCAAGAGAGACTTTCACGATTTCCAATGGTTCATCCGTTTGGTACAGCATAATCGAGCCGAAAAACAACGCGATGACACCACCGATGGAAAGTAGGCCGTAACTGGCGATCTTAATTTCAAGGATGAACAGTACGATACCGACGATGATGAGTGCCAACCCAGCATAATTGATCGGCAGTGTCTGCATTGAATAGAGAGCGAGGATGATTGCAATAGCACCAGCAACGCCAGGGAATACGGATCCGGGATTGTACAATTCAAAGAAGAGTCCATAGATTCCAATAAGAAACAAAATATACGAGATGTTCGGATCGCTGAGAAGGTTGAGGATCTCATATTGCCAGTTCATTGCATGCTCTTCAATAATACTATCCTTCGTTACTAACACGATTGTATCTTTTTCGATAATGACGGACCGTCCGTTCAGTGAATCCAACAGAGCAATTCGATTGGATGCAATAAAGTCAATGACATTTTCTTTTAGCGCTTCGGTTTCAGTGATCGAGACGCTGTTTCGCACCGCATCTTCCGCCCACTCAATATTGCGATTCCGTTTTTCGGAAATCGTGCGGATAAACGCTGCGGCATCGTTCGTCACCTTGCCGGACATGACGGAATCCATTTCTCCCTGTGTGGTCACAGGATGAGCGGCGCCGATGTTGGTTCCAGGAGCCATGACGGCAATGTGTGCAGCCATTGTGATGAAAACGCCTGCAGAAGCAGCGCGCGATCCTTTTGGTGATACGAAGACAATGACGGGAATCGGTGAATTCAGAAATTCCGAAACGATATCGCGTGTCGATTGAAGGAGTCCACCCGGCGTATTCATTTCAATGATCACGGCCTGAGCATTTCGAGCATGTGCATGTTCTATGCCGTGTTTCAGGTAATCGTATGTCGTCGGGTTTATACTGCCATTGATCGTCAGGATATGGATCGGTTGTTCGGCAGCAAGGAGTCCAAACAGCAGGAAAGTGAGGATAAGGGTATTTTTCATGGCTGTTCTTTTCAGTTATTGCATTAAGGTAGAAAAAGAAGGGGGGTAAAACAAGAAGAGATACTGCTTGGTAGTCTCTCAAGTCGAACCATGGAGCCTATCCCCATCACTTCGTGACGGGAGGCGCGCGGTGCAAATAGAAGTATCGCTTGTTCAGGACGATGTTACATGTTAATGTATAATAGCCTATCTAAAACACTACCTTCTGCTTCGTTTTTGATTCAAATTTTGATATTTTCATGTTCCGGTAAAATTCAGTCCACGGTATCCGCCATCAAATGGATACCGGAAACCATAATGTATTTATAATAGAGGCAAAGTGTCATTTTTTAAGAACATTACTATTGATATTACTCCACTGCGGAGGAATCGCGATTTTCGTTTATTGTATATTGGTCAGTTCATTTCGTTTCTTGGATCATCAATAACTGCAGTTGCATTGTCTTACCAGATTTATACTTTGACAAAATCGACGGCGTTTGTTGGGATACTGGGATTGTTTCAGCTGCTGCCGCTGTCCATCAGCGGATTCATCGGTGGATCGTTCGCTGATCGATTTGATCGGAAAAAGATCATCATAATTTCCGAGATATTGCTCACCGTAACGAGTCTTTCACTGGTTGTGACTGCAATGATGGATTCTGTTTCTGTTTGGATCCTCTTTGGGATAGCCGCAATTGCAGCATTCGTCGGAGGATTCCATCGTCCCGCTCTCGATGCATTGACCCCCCGCGTGATTGAACATGATGAGATACCTGCTGCCAGTGCATTAAGCGGATTTCGGGGAACGACGGCAATGATCATTGGACCGTCCATAGCCGGAATGATCCTTGCTTCGTTTGGATTGATGTTCACTTATCTATTAGATGCCGTATCATTTGCAGTATCCATTTCCATGGTAGTATTGATCAAACGGAATTTCCAGCTGGACCGTACAGAGGATGAAGTGAATGAATTTTCCATGAGCCATCTTGCAGAAGGGCTGCGATATGCATGGAGTAGAAAAGAATTGTTAGGAACATATTTTGTGGACATCATGTCCATGACCTCGACCTATCCATATCCGTTATTTCCAGCTATTGCATCATCGTTTGGATCGGTGAAAGTGCTAGGCTCTCTTCACGCTTCCGTGGCAGTCGGTGCATTCATTGCAACGATTACCAGCGGATGGGTAAAGAGGATCTCTCGACATGGGAAAGCAATAACCATTGCGGCGATCGGATGGTGCATTGGGATCATTGCGGCAGGATATGCAGGTAATCTCTGGCTGATGCTCTTTTTCCTTGGGTGTGCCGGCTTTGCCGATATGATCAGCGGTATATTCCGTTCGATCATCTGGAATCAAACCATACCGGATTCGATCCGCGGGAGGATGGTCGGAATCGAAATGATCAGTTATATGAGCGGTCCGCTCCTCGGAGGGACGCTGATAGGATTTTTTGCCGCGGCAACGGATACGCAGACGGCGATGTCTATTGGCGGCAGTATTGGCGTTGCCGGAATCCTCGTTCTGGTGATGTGGTTGAGACTATTCTGGAAATACACACCGGGCATCGAACGGTAATTGACCGGAAAAAAATCTACATTACCGCATAACCATGTCCACAGTATGAGGCGAACAATGTTTTGCAAATCGTTTCTCCCAGTTATTTTTGCCGGAATGTTCCTGATATTCAATTCCTGCGCGACAACGACCTACCATGATGTGTATCCTTTGCTGGCAGATGGAAAATACGATTCAGAATTTCCGTACCGCGGATGTTCTGAGCAGCTTGAACAGATCGCGGAGACGGTTCGCATGATCAACTGTCTTGTCTTCTATAAAAGTCAGATCTTTTCGAAAGAACAGAAAGTTCGCTTATCCGACTTCCACGATCCGAATATGACAAGCAAGGTGGCAAAAGAGGTTTATTTGAATAGAACTTCTGCAGGGAGCTGCACAGTAATCTATTTTCAGGATAGAAAAATCGCCGTGATGACGAGTCAGCATATCGTCGATTTCCCCGACACGATTATCACATACTATGCAGATGAGAATACGCAGCCGACCGAGTTCATTCAAAGTATTGCTGTGAAGGAACGTCAAAAAAATTATATTGCAACTATCCAAGGGGCGGGAAATCTCGAGATCTTAGCATCGGACAAAGCCAATGATCTGGCAATTCTGGGACAGAAGATTGATGGCCCTTCAGCAACCAAAATTCCTGTATTTAGTTATCCGATCGGAAAAGCACGAGAATTGGAATGGGGAGCGTTTGTTTATCTGTTTGGTTATCCGGAAGGATACAGGATCATTACCAAAGGAATCGTCAGTAATCCTAATCGAGACAAGAATGGTACCTTCCTGACTGACGGTGTTTTTAATAAAGGTTTCAGCGGAGGGATTGTCCTGGCGATCCGGGATGGCATTCCAAATTTTGAATTGGTCGGGATGGTAAAAATGGTTCCGGGATATCAGGAGTATTACCTGGCTCCCGGAAAAGAAGGTGTGCCGGCAAATTATGATCTGCAAACCGCCTACACAGGAATATCCTACGTCGACAGCAGGACGGAGATTATTTATGGAGTTTCACCGACAATTCCGATCGAGTTGATAGTGCGCTTTTTTGAAGAGAACGAAAAACAGTTGATCAAAAAAGGATATTTTTTATCCTCTTTCTATAGGTCGCAGTTTCCGTAGAGTGTGCAGTTATTGCCGCGGCAAAAATATTGAGCGGAAACTTTTTTTGTGAGTATTTTCCAAACCAAATTACCTCATGAGCCAATAGTATTGCACTGTAATTCTTCCGTCTATTTTTTACTTTCCTGTGAGTTATGCTATTTGCTTCGAAAGGCCATGAGACTTCTCTCGATTGAAAAAGATTTTCTTTCACCATTCCCGAGAGATTTATCAGAGAGAATATGTTCATATCAAAATAAAGTTTCCTGGTGAGTGCTGTATCTGATTATTGATCGAAGAGGATGAATTCTTTGCAGCGATGACCGATCGCTGGAACGGTCCAAAGGTGTAAATCTCATCGCTTCTTCTTATCTTCATCCAATGTCCTTGCTGCCGATCGATACTAAACTTCAATTCCCGCATCTCTTTGTGATTCCCGCTTCAGCCGGTTCGGGGAAGACGTACACACTATCCTATCGCTATGTGCAATTCCTGCTTTCTGATGTGATCCCTTCTGCTGGAATCAGAAATATCCTTGCCATCACTTTCACGAAACTAGCGGCAAAAGAGATGAAGGAACGGATCATCTCCATCCTGAAGAATGCAGCGCTGAGTGACACAAAAACTCTTCACGCATTAAATGCATTAGTCGCTTTACCGGAAGAAGAACTGAAAATCCGGGCGGAAGAATTGGTGCAACAGATTCTGCATCACTATTCTGATTTTAATGTGAGGACGATCGACAGTTTTTTGACGACAGTCTTTAAAGCATCATCCATGGAACTGGGAATACAACCGAATGTGGAGTTGGCGTTCGATCATGACGCGGTAATTCTGCAGGCATTTCGACAGTATTCACAGAACTTGCGCGAAGGGAGCACCGAAGCAAAATTCATCGACGATTTGATCGCATTGATCGAAAGCAACGATACCGGATACGGCGGATATCTCTGGAACCCGTTCACGAAAATTGTGCGTGAAGTACGGAACCTGCAAAAGGAATTCGGTCGCTATTCTCACGATCCGGCACAGAATGACGAACGTCCATTGCTGAACAATCTGCATTCCAGTATTGTGAAGAAAGCAGTGTCGATTCAGAAACTCCTGACAGTTTCTACGCTGCCGGTGAATAGTAATTTTCAGAAAGAGATCGATCGGTTGGCCGGAGGGGATGTTTTCGCTATTGCATCCAAAGGAAAGACGAAGAAATATTTCAACAAATTCAGCGATGATGCCGGTGCAGAGAAAGAGGTAAAAAAACTGTTCTCTGTTATTAAACCGATGGAACGAGAACTGGAAGAATTTCTCAAACTATACTCCCGCACCTACTATCAACCGTTTGTGAAAGCGGTGAAATTGATCGGACAGTCGATGGATGATGTGAAATTGCTCGAAGGGATCGTCGTAATGGACGATGTGAACCGCACGCTGGCGAAATATCTGTCGGACAATGTTGTGCCGGAAGTTTATATGAAACTGGGCGAACGGATTGCGCATTTCATGATCGACGAATTTCAGGACACGAGTCCCATCCAATGGAAGAATCTCACTCCGCTGATCGAGGAAGCATTGTCGAAAAACGGCAGTTTATTCGCCGTTGGCGATACCAAACAGTCCATTTATGGATTCCGGGGAGCGGATTGGCGAATATTCCGCAATCTGAGCGAAGCAAAGTATTTTCCTTCTGCTCCGGCGCACGTTCTTCCACTCACGACCAATTATCGCAGCGCTCAAGCGCTGGTGGATTTCGTTAAAGATGTCTTTTCTGTGAACGTATCCACCGCCGAATATGAAGCCTATGCCGCCGCCAGCGGCCTTTACAATTTTGCCCAGGAAGTTCCCGATGCAGAAAAAAATAAAGGGTATGTGGAGGTAAAGCTGATCACAAAAGGGGAGGATGATTCCTTTGCAAAGACGCAACGAGAATACATACTCACGACGATCCGGGATTGTGTCTCCAGGGGATATTCGTACGGTAACATTGCCATTCTGACACCTGCAAATGCCGATGTGGTGGAAATCAGTTCATGGCTGAACAGCGACGGTATTCCATTCCTCTCTCTTAGCACACTCGACATCCGAAAACGGAAGATCATCGGCGAGATTATCGCGCTGCTCCGTTTCCTCGACTCGCCGATCGATGACCTTTCCTTCTTCACGTTTTTTTCCGGGACGATCATGCGACACACAGAACCCGTGATGACACCGGAAGCAGTTCACGCGTTTGCCGTGGATTGCAGAAAACAACGGACGGCAAGCGCCTACCGTTTGTTTCGCGAACGTTTTCCGGATATTTGGGAAAAATATTTCGAACGGTTGTTTGCGTTGGTCGGCTATATGCCCCTGTATGATATCGTCTCGGAAGTGTATAAGTCTTTTTCCCTTTTCGATCGATGCCGTCAAGAAGAGAGCGCTCTTGTTAAACTGCTGGAATGTGTAAAACAGTTTGAACAGAGCGGTAATAACAGTTTGAAGGATTTTCTTACCTTCAGTGCGGAAGATGGGGCTGATCCGTGGAGCATCGATATACCGAGCAGTGTCCACGCCGTACGGGTGATGACCGTTCATAAAGCAAAAGGTCTCGGTTTTCCGGTGGTGATCGTTTCTCTCACTGAAAAGCGTCCCCGATCGAGTTCAATGATCACCGTGGAAGACGAACAAGGCGTGTCCGTTCTTCGCATTGGCAGCAAATTTGGCGAACGGAGTGAAGTGTTGGGAAATATCTACCATGAAAAAGAAGACGAGCAGGTGATTGACGAATTGAACAAGATTTATGTTTCCCTGACTCGCGCCCGGAAAGAAATGTATGTTTCCGTTGTATATAAGAAAACGGAAAATCTCCCTGCGGCGATCCTTCCGGAAAAGGCGTACGGTTCGAAATACAGAACGGCAGAAAAAGACATGCCTGTAGGAAAATTGCCGTTGATCGATTCAAAATATTGGACCGTTCCTGTATCGTTTCCGGCTGCGGCATATCAAAAATTCGGGTTGGCGGAAACGCATCGCGGCGATATGATCCACTCTATCCTTTCGAATATTGAATATGTATCAGAAAACGACGAAAAAACAGTGCGCGAAGCAATGAATGTACTAACCGGTCCATCCGGACTCGAAGAAGAACATGAGGTTCGGAATCTGAGACAATTCTTTTCACATCCCGATGTGCGACAGTATTTTACTGAACAACCGGGAAGACTGATTCTGCGCGAACAAGATATTGCGGCGTCGAACGGACGGTTATTCCGGATGGATCGTGTTATTGTTGATTCAGAAAACGTTACCGTCGTTGATTTCAAGACGGGCAACGATGAGCACCATGATGAATATCAGCTGCAAGTCCGCAATTATATGGCGTTGCTGAAGGATATCTATCCATCGAAGAATGTGCGGGGAGCATTACTCTATATTGACCTGAAGAAAGGAGTGCCGGTCCTGTGAGTACTGTCCGGCTCCTTTCTCCCAAACTGAACCTTGTTGATGAGGTCATACGGTCAATGCATTCCGGTATGAGGGGAGAGGACTATCCGAAAGACTTTTCGCGATCCATTATCGTCTTTCCCGGAAAACGTCCTGCCCATGTCCTTCGGAAAAAGCTCGCGGGCCAGATCGGATCGTCATTTATACCTCCGCGGATCGAATCGATCGATCTATTTATTGAGTTTCTGAGCAAAGAGCTGATGGGAAACCAGGGAGTGGCGATAGAAGAATTCGATGCCGTAGCGATCCTGTTCGAACTTCACAAAGGGATGCAGGAAAATGACAAGATCGGCAGGGAACACTTCTCGACATTGGAAACATTCTATCCGGTCGGGGTAAAGATCTATGCCGAATTGGAAGAATTGATGATCGATGCCGTTCCTTCCAAACGACTGCAGGAAGTTGTTGCGAGCGTTACTCTTGCTTCAACGCATGCATTATCGTTACTCTATGAACCGTTCTATGCAGAATTGAAGAAGCGCGGATTCATTACACGCGCACAAAAGTACCGGAATGCAGCAGAACGAATCGGCACGATCGACCTTTCGGCATATGACACGGTGATCCTAGCTGGTTTCTATGCTTTCACGCAGACGGAAGAATCGATCATCCGCCATTTGTTATCATTGGACAATGTTGCCATGCTGTTCCAGGACGGTGAAGGCATCCGGACGACACTCAATCGATTGCAGGTTCATCCAACAGCAGAGGGGGAAGAAAGCAATCCTCACCAACGCTTTTACGAATCACCCGATGCACACGGCCAGCTCTTTGCATTGAACCGCGTGTTGTCGGAACGCTATCCTGAACCGATGATGGACAGCGACCGGGCGGCAATCATATTACCCTCAGCGGAAAATCTCTTTCCGCTCTATCATCAAACATTGTCCATCTATGAACAAAGCACCTATAATCTCGCGCTGGGATATCCGCTGACGCGGACGCCGGTGTATGGATTTTTGATGTCGTTGCTTGACGTGATCGTTACCTCCCGGAACAAAGAAGTGTACATTCCGAAATACATACAGTTTCTGCTGCATCCCTATACGAAAAATATTCTCTATAAAACCCGAACGGATGTAACTCGCATGCTGGTTCATGGTATCGAAGAGGATTGTTTGAAACATAGTGCGCGTGTATTCCGGTCCCTGGAAGCATTTGAAGAAGATCCGGCATCTATTGAATCGATCGTCAAGCGCCTTGAAGCGGAGGATATCCCCGTCTCGGCGGAAGAACTGCGCGGACATCTACGAATGATCCATGCAGCAGCGCTTCGACCTTTCTTGATAACGAAAACGGTCGGCGAATTTGCATCGGCATGCATCGGCGTACTACAGTTCATTAATGAGCACAGCACGGCACACCGCCATCCCTATTTCCGGCCATTCGTGGAGACGCTGTTGGAGCATCTGGTGTCGCTTCGGGAATCCCTGCTCGCCGGACATTCGTTCAAAAAAGCGGAGCACTATCTGCTGTTTCTTCGTCATTTTGCCGAATCTGCTGAAGTTCCGTTTACGGGAACACCGTTGCAAGGATTGCAGGTACTCGGATTTCTGGAAACGAGAGGACTGAAATTTTCCGATGTATACATGATCGATATGAATGATGATGTCCTCCCCGGAAAAGTGCAGCAGGATGTTTTGCTGCCGCTGACGATCCGTGAACAACTGGGACTTTCCACGTACCGGGACCAGGAACGGATCAAAGCGTATCTGTTCGATGTGCTGCGTCGCGGTGCTGAGACTATCCACCTCTTCTCCATCAACAATAATGAAAAGGAACGAAGCCGGTTCATTGCTCAATTGCAATGGAAGGAGCAGTTGAAACACAAGAGTGTGGAACAGTTTAATACTCTCACTCAGGAATACACCATCGATCTCGGAACGCAGTCACCGGTTTCCGTAATAAAAACTCCGGCATTGTCGGAAATTGTGAACCAGCTGCAGTTCTCTTCCACAGCATTGGACACATATCTCACCTGCGGTCTGAGATTCTATTATAAGTATCTTCTCCGGCTGCAGGAAAAAGGAGAGCTGTCGGGCGATGTGGAACAGTCCGATGTCGGGAAGATCGTTCATTCCATTTTCAATGAATATTTTGCACCGACGAAAGATCGGCCGCTTGTCCCGGAGGATCTTTCGCTCGATCGGTTGAGAAGTGTTGTGAACGACAATTTCCGTTCATCCTACGGCAGTACTCAATTCGGAGAACAGTTCTTTACTAAACGGCAGGTGGAAAGACACCTGGCAAAATTTATCGAACACTATCAATTACCGCTGCTGGACAGATCGACTGTAACGATCGAAGCATTGGAGCAGAAATTTGAAACGGAGATCAACGGTGTAAAATTCACCGGGAATGCGGACAGGATTGAGACGAGGGATGACCAAGTATTTATCATCGATTATAAGACGGGACAAAGCGAGTCAAACTATATGATCCGTTTTGATCGATTGGTGCAATCGGATCGGAAGACATGGAAGAACGCGATCGGGTCGCTGCAATTGATTTTATATGTGATGTTATTCAGCGAACTCCGCTCGATGCTGCCGGAGAGTATTGTGCCGGTCTTCATTTTCGTTGGGAAGAAGGACCTTAGTGAGAGGATCGAAGTGCCTCTGTTCGAAAGCGAAGAACAATCGAAAACATGGTATCCGGCCCTGCGCGAAATTGTATTTTCGTTGGTAACAGAGATCAGTGATCCGAAAGTGCCTTTTTCACCGACAACCGATATCAAGAATGATTGTCCTGGATGTCCCTATCAAATGATCTGCGGAACACAGTGGGCGGAGAAGTTTAGTCTCTAATAGCAAAACACATAGAAACATAGGAACATAGGGAACATAGTCGAGTAAGGAAACATTCAGAGGGAAAATAGTCGAGTAAGAAAACCTTCTCTGTGTTTAAAAAAAATAAGGAATCAATTTCCAGGATTTGCGCTGATACTGTATATAGTCTGGGAGAATTTGAGGAAGCAACCGTTCTTCGATAGAGATCTTACCAAGAAGGACGGAGAGAAGTATCAACCAGGTCAATGTTAACAGTGCTGTCGGCGATTCGACAATGAATGCAATCGTCATCAGCAGTACAGAAGTATACATGGGATGACGGATGAATCGGTATGGACCCGATGTTACCAGACGAATATTCTTTTTTGGTTCGGGAAAAATTCGCAGATTATCCAATTGCATGGTGATGATTGCAGCAACTCCAAGTATCATTCCCATGCCAAGAATGGCAAGGGGGACGAATGTAACAGGAAATGTACCGAACAGAACAATCACCAAAACCGACGAAAATTGAATCACAACAAGAAATAAGGATCTCATAATTCAATATATGAAAAAAACAGTTTTTACACTTTTTCTGTTTCTCGCACCACTCTTCGCCCAACAGCAGCCAAACGGGGCGGATCTCCAATTGGCCGTCAACAAACTCTCCGTCCTGGGATCCGTTCTCTATATTGCAGCGCACCCGGATGATGAGAATACTGCTCTCCTCTCATACTTTGCCAAAGGGAAACTCTATCGAACAGCGTATCTGTCGATTACCCGTGGCGAGGGAGGACAAAATCTGGTTGGTTCAGAACAAGGGGCCGAACTCGGGTTGATCCGAACCCATGAATTGTTGGCAGCAAGAAACGTCGATGGTGCAGAACAATACTTCACACGGGCAATCGACTTTGGTTATTCAAAAACCTCGGAAGAAGCACTCAGGTTATGGAACAAGGACAGCGTTGTGAAAGACATCGTCGGGGTGATCCGGTCATTCCGGCCGGATATCATTATCACCAGATTCTCGCCGACGCAGGGAGGTCACGGACATCACACTGCATCGGCGATCCTTGCCGAAGAAGCGTTTCGCCTTTCCGGCGATTCTTCCGCTTATCCCGAACAACTGAAAATGGTTTCTCCGTGGAAAGCGAAACGACTCCTGTTCAACTTCTTTCGATTCGGCGGAAATAATCCAAATCCGCAGCAGGTTCCGACAATAAAGGTGGATGTCGGTGAATATAATCCTCTGCTGGGAAAATCCTATACGGAAATTGCAGGCATCAGCAGAACGGCGCATAAGAGTCAGGCGATGGGTTCTCCGCAAAATAAGGGGACGAACATGAATGAGTTCGTTGTCACAGCCGGTGAACCAGCATCGTACGACGTATTCGACGGCATTGATGCATCCTGGTATCGGGTGCCCAACGGCAAGAAATTCGTCCGAATGGCATCCGACATCGCAAAAAAATTCAACAGTGCTGCCCCGGAAAAAAGCGTTCCGGCACTTCTTCGATTCTATAAGGAACTTCAAAAAGCAAATTTCGATCCGCTCATGAAAAGAAAAATGGACGAAGTGGAAACGGTGATTCGTGCGTGTGCGGGATTGTCGATTGAAGCCGGTGCGAACGAACCGGTCTATTCCCGCGGCGATTCGATAACAGTCTCCATGTCATTCATTAACCGATCGTCGGCATATATTTCTGTTGCGTCGGTCTTCTCTTCAGCACTTGACATCAATCAGGAACCGAAGCAGATATTAACCTACAACACGCCCTTCCGGCTGCGCTATAGCTCGGTGATTCGAGCCGATAAGGACTATTCACAGCCGTACTGGCTGCAAATGCCGGCGATTGAGAACCGCTATCAGGTTTCCAATCCGTCGCTTATCGGCATTGCTGAAAATCCCGCCGACCTGTCCATCTCCGTCACGATAATGGTTGATGATGTTCCATTAACGATGACTGTCCCGGTTCAGCATAAATGGATCGACGATCTGCAAGGGGAACGGATCCGACCGGTGAATATTGTGCCGATCATCTCGTTGCAGATTGCCGAAAAGAATATTGTCTGGAACAACGCCTATTCAAAAAAGGTGGCAGTCCGGATACATGCATTTCGCAGTGCCGTGAGCGGAAAACTGTCATTGCGATCGAACGCTGGATGGATCATTTCGCCGGCGCAGGAATTTTCATTGGAGGCAAAAGGTACGGAGCAGGAATTGGAATGTATCATCTATCGGAACTCCGATTCGACCAGCCGGGAGATCTACGCCGAAGCACTTGTGAACGGAGAGACATTTCGTTCTACGGTGAAACAGATCTCGCATGACCATATTCCGCCGCAGACAGTTATGGTGAAGGCAGAGAGCAACTCCTTAAGAATTGATCTCCAAAAGCGCGGCACGTCGGTTGGGTATATCAAAGGAGCGGGCGACGAAGTGCCAAAAGCACTGGAACAGATGGGGTACATCGTTACATTTATCGATGATGCGGAATTGTCCAAAGGAAATCTAGCCAGATACGATGTGATTGTTGCGGGAGTCCGCGCATACAACACCAGAGAACAGTTAAGAATATCCCATCAACAGGTTATGAAATATGTGGAGCAGGGAGGGACATATCTTGTCCAGTATCAAGTGATGGAGCGTGGATTAACCGATGATATTGCACCATTTCCACTGCAATTATCCCGCAACCGGGTGACGAATGAGTCAGCACCAATGATCTTTCGGAATCCGGAACATCCGCTTTTGATCACGCCAAACAGAATTACGACAAAGGATTTTGAAGGTTGGGTGCAGGAACGCGGTCTCTATTTTGCGGACAGGTGGGATCCGAAATTCGAATCAGTCCTTGCCTGTGCAGATCCGAACGAACCGCAACAGGATGGCGGATTGCTGTATTCCAGGTATGGGAAAGGATACTATATCTATACCGGCCTCTCATTCTTCCGACAGCTCCCCGCGGGAGTGGAAGGCGCATATCGGTTGTTTGCGAATTTGCTTTCTGTTGGGAAATAGTACTATCTTCAAACACATAATCATTCATCTGTCTCCTCCTTGAAAAGGATCCATGACTAAGAATCTCCGGAATATTCTCGCGAACTTTGTCTATCGGGAGGATGGTAAAAATTCCAAAACACGAATCGTAAAAGTAACGATCGACGGGCAAACAATCCCGAAATACACCAACGAATTCTGGACGGCGAAACAGCGGCAGGCACATTCACTTCATGAAGTATCCTACCGTGCCTGTTTTAAACCGCAGCTACCTCGCTTCTTTATCGAACGATGCACAAACATCGGGGATATTGTGTATGACCCGTTTTCCGGTCGAGGAACGACGATACTTGAAGCAGCATTGTGCGGACGAAAGGTTATCGCGAACGATGTTAATCCGCTCAGCACAATTCTTTCATGGCCGAGACTGTATCCGCCATCTCTTGAAGCGATCGAAGATCGTTTGCTTTCAATTCCGCTGCGTCCAAACGAACGACCGGAGATTCCTCTTTCGATGTTCTTCCACAAAAAAACACTTGTCGAGATTCTGTCGCTGAAAAAATATCTTGCCGCCCGAAAACGATCGGGTAAGGAAGACCATGTTGACCGCTGGATTCGCATGGTGGCCACCAACAGGTTGACTGGACATTCGAGTGGTTTTTTTTCCGTTTATACACTCCCTCCGAATCAAGCAATGTCCCGAGAAAGCCAGATCAAGGTCAATAAGGAAAGGAACCAAAAGCCGGAGTATCGCGACACAAAAACGATTATTTTGAAAAAATCCGCAGTGTTGATGCGTGATATTTCCAAGGAAGAAAAGTTATTGCTCCAAAGGAGCGGAAAAACAGGGAAATTTCTTATTGGCGATGCTCGCATGACGAAAAAAATCCGCGGATCTTCGGTGCAACTTGTCGTTACATCACCGCCGTTCCTGGATGTTGTGCAATATGCGCAGGATAATTGGCTCCGCTGCTGGTTCAACGGGATTGATGCCGTAATGATCGGTTCTCGAATCACCATGTCCCGATCGGTCGAAGATTGGTGTCAAGTGATGGGTGATGTTTTTGCAGAGTTATATCGTGTCGTCCGGAAGAATGGTGTTATAGCTTTCGAAGTCGGCGAAGTACGTAATGGCAAAGTTCGCCTGGAGGAATTTGTCATGCAGCTCGGCATCGTAGCCGGATTCCGGTGCGAAGCAGTGATGATCAACCGTCAACTTTTTACGAAGACAGCGAACATTTGGGGGGTGTCGAATAATGCCATGGGGACCAATTCCAACAGGATCGTTGTTTTCAGAAAGAAATAAGTTTTGAGATTTTGAACGATTCGTTTACGCCGGAATTTCGATATTGCACTCGGTTTTTCTCTGCTGACCTCCGCTGCATTGTATCTCCCGTAAATAAGAATTACATTCTTTCACAATGAACTCAACGGCAAAAATCTTCGTCTTTGGCACTGCGATCCTGGCGGTCATTGCACTTATTATCGTGCTTCCCAGCAGTACCGGTTCACCCCGCGCGCTCTTCGGTGAACCGACGGTAAAAAAGCTTTACTTTGCCGACCATATCTCCCCGGCTCATCAGGCGGTGATCGACCGGTTTAACCAGCTCCATCGCGGCCGCATAGAAGTGATTCCGGTAAATCTTCCCTTCAGCAAATTCACGACAAATGAGCGGAAGGAACTGCTTGCACGGTCCCTGCGAAGCAAAAGTGACCGGCTGGATGTTTTCTCCGTTGATTATATCTGGACTGCCCGGTTCGCGAAATGGTGTGAACCGCTGGATGAATACTTTTCGGAAGAAGACAAATCGAACATCCTTTCTCCCACGCTCCAGTCATGCCTGAGCGGCGGCAAACTTGTTGCGATGCCGCTCTATATTGATGTCGGAATGATGTATTACCGGAAGGATATCCTGGCCAAACTTCCCGATGCAAAACAGATTGAGGAGCGACTGAAGAATTCCATTACGTGGGATGAAATGTATATACTGCAAAAGCGGTTGGGAATGTCCAATTCACCGTTCTATATCTTCCAGGCAAATGATTACGAGGGATTGAACTGTAATTATTTCGAAATTCTCGCTTCTCTGGATGAGAATTTCTTCCGCGGAAACCGGATTGATCTCAACACGCCGACGGCGCGGAAGGCGCTGCAAATGATGGTGGATTTCATCCGGACTAAAAAGATGACCCCGCCGGATGTCACACAATTTGACGAGAATAAAAGCTATGAGTATTGGTTGAAGAATGATGCGATGTTCGTCCGCGGCTGGTCGAATCTTGTGGAGAACTACCGCATTGTATTCAACGACACAAGCAAACTGGAATTTATCGGACGTGCGGCGCTGCCGCATTTTGCGGGACACAAGGAGACGTCCGTCTACGGCGGATGGAACCTGATGATTTCAAAATTTTCCAACAACAAACAGGCAGCAGTCGAATTCGTGCGGTTCCTGCAAACGATTGAAGCAAAAAAGATCATGTTTGAACAAGGGGATTATATACCTGTTAATCGGGATGTGTATGCAGATTCCGAATATGTGAAGAAATATCCAAAACTCGTGTTCTATAGGAAACTAATCGAACGAGGATTTCACCGTCCATCCCTCGAAGAATACACGAAGATCGCAGACATTATCGCACACTATGTCCATCTTGCTATCAAAGGTGAGATGCAGGTGGATCAAGCACTGGATGCTGCAACACAAATGATCAATTCCACCAATGTCGCATTAAAGTAATCATGAGCAGGACGATCACACATCTGCGGGAAAGTTTCGGGCAATACCGGTTTGAGATTCGGCATCTTACCGTACTGTTCATCATCCTCATCGTCTTTCAAATCATCGTTTCGTTCGTCCACAAGTTCTCACTGCAAAAGATTCTGGTGAACACCCAGGAATGGTATCAGCAGGATTCGGCGGAACGCATGGCGAACCTCACATCGACTTCGCTGGAATTGCTTCTGGAATCGCGCTCGAAGAACGAAGCACTGAAGCAGCAGGAGATCAACAAGATCATCCAGGACCTGAACATTATTCTCAGTCAGCAGTATCTTCATCAGAACGTACAGGAGATTTGCCTGTTAGTGGTGATTGATTCGTCCATCGTTGCGATCGATGACGGACATGTGCTGTTTCAATATATTTTCAACGACAGCAAGAATCTTCCGACCTCATCCTGGAACCATGACGAGGCGATCCGGATGTATACCGCAATGAAGGATGATTTTCGGGCGAAGGAACAGATCTATACGATTGTTTCGGAGAAACAAACCTTTCATACGTTCGTTCCCTTTGTGCCGCGCGGCGAATTTTCCGGGGCCATGTATATGAAGAACACGCCGGACTTCGGCGTAATCACCAAAGAGATGATCTCCACGTACGATGAAACTTCTGTCACCTATTCAGCACTGATCTTTTTCGGCCTGCTGGCAATGTTCTATATTTCCACCTATACGCTTCGGGAGCGAAACAAAGCGCAGCATTTGCTCTTTGAAGAGCAGAAGAAACATCTTGCCGAACAGATCAATATTGAAAATGAACTTTTGTTCACCAAACGGATCTATCATACGCACCACAAAGCGGAGAAGATCATGGGGTTCATTAAGGAGGACCTTCGTGAACTGACGACGGACAATATCGACGCCGTAAAATACCGCATCAATAAATATGCGAATTTCATCGCCCGCGTTATTTATGATATGAAGTGGTACAATCCGCCGGTGCAAACCATCCGGAGCCAGATCTTCAACACCAATCTCAACGAAGTCCTCCGTTTCTTGGTGACTCATGTGTTCAAACGTCTGTCGCTTGCGTCAGAGGCAATCACCTTCCGTCTGGAATTGGACGATTCCATTCCCATTTCGCACATCAATGAATTTGTTATCTGGGAGGTGTTAGAGCCAATCATCCAGAACTCTATTGATCATGCAGAGAACAATATCGTGGAGATTTTGATCCGGACAGAATTCAATATCCATATGCAAAAAACCCGGGTTATCATTCGGGACAACGGCAACGGCATCGAACCATGGCTGCTGGAGCGAAACGCGCTAGGACTGAAGAACATCTTTCTTGAACATACATCAACAAAGAAACTGGGCGGAAAACCGCACAGCGGATACGGCTGCTACATCGCTTATGAGATCGCAACGCAGCGATGCGGTTGGAGCCTTGATGTTGTCAATCTGCCCGAAGGCGGATGTCAATTTACGATCACCATACCCAATAGCTAACATGTCTGCAGAAAAACAGATCCAAATATTACTGATTGAAGACGAAGAATTCGATGTCCGCAGGGTGCGAAACACGATAAAACCGTTCTCGAAAAAAATTAATATCGCAAAGGTGGTCTCGAACGGCCGTGTGGCATTGGACGCACTGCATGAAAAAGGGAGTGTGTATGATATCGTGATCATGGATTTTCAGATCGCCGGCGGCATTATGGGTGAAAACCTTATCCGGGAGATTAAAAAGATCGATCCCGCAATGCAGATTATTGTCATCACAAAAATGACGGTGAACATCGCCGATTATGATTTTGCCGACAGCCTGATGAAAGCCGGTGCCTATTGGTACTGCACGAAATATCCCGGCGATATTGAAGAGTATATCTACCAGCCGACGGATTTCATCCTTTCCATCATCAATGCGTACAATAAATCACTTCTGGAAAAAGAGCGGACCAAGACGACGAAAAAATTGCTGCTCTCCATCGAATCGACCCTCGGACAGAAACAGATTATCGGTGTGTCGCCGGCAGCCGAAGAACTTCGCCGGCAGATTGAGAAGTGTGCCGAGTCGGATGTGAGCGTGTTGATCTCCGGCGCATCCGGAACGGGAAAAGAACTGGTCGCACAGAACATCCACTTAAAGAGTAAGCGGAGATTCGAGAATTTTATTCCAATCAACTGCGGAAGTATTCCCGCGGAATTGGTCGAAAGCGAGTTGTTCGGTTATGAGAAGGGATCGTTCACCGGTGCGACGGCTTCAAAACCGGGATTGTTTGAGACGGCGAATCATGGAACGATCTTTCTTGATGAGATCGGCGAACTGCCGCTTTCTGCGCAGGTGAAATTACTCCGCGTCATCCAGGAAGGGGAGATCGAGAAGATCGGACGGACAGAACCGATGCAGGTGGATGTCCGAATCATCGCTGCCTCCAATAAAAAACTTGAGGTCGAGGTGGAAACGAAATCCTTCCGTGAAGACCTTTACTATCGGCTGAATGTTGTTCCGATCTACGTACCTCCGCTGCGTGAACGTGCGGAAGATATTCCGATGCTGATCAACTATTTCATGGAACTGTTCAGTACGGATATGGGGAAACCAATTCCAGAGATCACGGATGACGCCATGGCCCAGTTAAAACTTGCCCCCTGGAAAGGGAATATCAGGGAATTGAAGAATGTTGTTCAACGATTGTTGTTTATCGGCGATCTTATCATCAGCAAGGAAACAATGCAATTTATCCTTGGTATCGGGAATGTGGGACAGTCTTTACCATCCTCAACAATGTTCGATTTCTCTTCAATGCAGGAATTTCTTCCGCTTCGGCAAATTGAGCGGTTGGTCCGACAAAAATACATCGAATTCATCAGATCCAGCTCAACTTCCGATGCGGAGGCTGCAAAAAAATTAGGAGTAGCTCCTCCAAATTATCACCGCATGTGCAAAGAATTGGGAATAAAATGATCATAACCCTTTTTATTCCGTCATTCTCAGTTTTTTTTAGCCTTTCTTCAATTAATCCGAACTTATCTTTTGAATAACAGTGAAATTATCATATTGATAATTTTATGACACTTCGAAGCGATAAAATCAATAATTTCGACATTTTTATTCTCCTTTTTATTTGGCACAACCTGTGCTTTTATTTGTCCCAAGTACCTAAACTGTTTTTTCCCATTGGTTTACGTCAAAAAAGCTCCATTTCCAAATAAAAACACTTAATTCACACTATTCACAAACTAATAGGGCTAATATGAAAAAAACTATACTCTTGCTCGCCTTACTTGGGATAGTTGCTCTTTCTGCGTTTGCGCAGGACAGCGTAACATTCCAGGTCAATATGAAGGTGCAGACGAATCTGAAGAAATTCGACCCAGCGAAGGACAGCGTTTTCCTTCGAGGTAATTTCTATGCAGGTGTGGGAAACTGGTGGGAAACCAACAGCATGAAATTATCGGATGATGATGGTGATACCATCTACACCGGAAAATTTGATGTTGGTGTTGTTCCGAAACGATTGGGACAGTTCAAGTATATCGTTCGTGGTGTAACATTTGGAGGAGATCATTGGGAAATCGATAAAGCAGATGGTGTTAACAAAGACCGTACGGATACAATTCCTTCCGTACCGTGGACACTGCCGGTTGTATGGTTCGACGGCGACAGCACATCTGTCTATTTTGATAACGATATTACGTTCTCTGTGAATATGAGAGAGCAAATTAAGTTAAACTCTTTTAAACTCGCGACTGATTCAGTGGTCGTGCGCGGCGACTTCAACGGATGGGGCGGAAAAACTCATATGCTGCTCGATGCAGACGGAGACAGCATCTATACGGGAACATTCAATATCACATCTTCAAAAAAGATTATCTTCAAATTTGTGAAGATCACCCCGACCGGAGACGGATGGGAAAGCAGCCCGGACCGTGTGGTAGACAATCTGACCGGACCGACAACAATATTGCCGGTATATTTCTTCAATAACTTTGATCCGGCACATGGACAAGTTACCTTCCAGGTGAACATGAGAGTTCAAAGTAAATTGAAGAAATTCGATCCTGCAGTAGATAGCGTATTTATCCGCGGTAATTTTTATGCAGGACCGGGCAATTGGTGGGAAACGAACAGCATGAAGTTGTCGGATCCCAACGGAGATTCGATCTATACCGGAACATTTGATGTCGGCGCAGTACCAAAACGGTTAGGACAGTTCAAATACATCATCCGTGGCGCATCAGTTGCGGGCGATCGTTGGGAAATTGATAATGCTGACGGCCTGCACAAGGACCGCACAGATACAATCCCGAAAACTCCGTTCACGCTTCCTGCGGTTTGGTTTGACGGTGACAGCACATCCGTTTACTTTGAAAATGCCGTTACCTTCTCTGTGAACATGGGCTATCAAATGGTGAAGAATACATTCAAACAAGCGTCGGATTCTGTTGTTGTGCGCGGTGACTTTAACGGTTGGGGCGGAAAGAGTTTCCTTCTTGCTGACGCAGACGGAGACAGCATCTACACCGGTACTTTTAACATCAACTCAACGAAGAAGATTATCTTCAAGTTCGTAATGATCCGTCCGGTTGGCGGCGATGGATGGGAAAGCAGCCCGGATCGTGTTGTTGACAATCTGACCGGTCCGACAACGATTCTGCCGGTATTTTATTTCAACAACGACAATCCGAACGATGTCACATTCCGCGTGAACATGAAAGTACAGAGCAGGATCAAGAAATTCGATCCGACGAAGGATAGTGTTTTTGTCCGCGGAGATTTCTTGACGGGTCCCGGCAACTGGTGGGAAAGCAATGCCTTCAAACTGGCGGATCCTGATAAGGATAGCATCTATGAAGGTAAATATCCGATCGTTGCACCGAAAACCATTAAATACAAGTACGTCCTGCGCGGAACGCTGTTTGCCGGCGATCGTTGGGAAGTTGATATGGGCGTGAATAAGGATCGGTTTGACACGATTAAAGTGACACCGGTTAAGCTGCCCGTGGTATGGTACAACAATGACAGCACTTCCGTCTTCATGGAAAATTTCACCACATTCCAGGTGAACATGAAGAAACAGATGAGAAAAGCAGTCTTCGACAAAGCAAAAGACAGCGTCGTCGTCCGCGGTGACTTCAACGGATGGGGCGGAAATACACATCTGCTTAAAGATGCTGATGGCGATAGTATCTTTACAGGAGTTTACGATGTTGGTGCTGTAAAGAAAATTATCTATAAATTCGTCATCCACAAAGCAGCAAGCGACATCTGGGAAAGCAGCAGCGACCGTGTTGATTCCGGATTCACCGGTGTGCCGAAGATCTTGAAAGTTGTATATTTCAATAACGACAGCATTCTCACCGGTATCCTTTCAAACGGTATGGTTGTTCTAAAGTATGGTTTGGATCAAAACTATCCGAATCCGTTCAACCCAAGCACAACCATCAATTATTCACTCGAACATGCCGGATTGGTGAAGTTGAGAGTGTTCAACATTCTCGGTCAGGAAGTTGTTTCGTTGGTGAATGAAGTTCAGGAAGCAGGTCAGTATCAGGCTCAATTCAATGCGAATAAACTCTCCAGTGGTATATATTTCTATAAATTGGAATCCGGTTCATTCTCGTCATTGAAAAAGATGATGTTGATTAAATAACAAGCGCTGGAAACAGCGGCTGTATCTTTAAGAAAGGCAAGGTGTTATCACCTTGCCTTTTTTTATTCTCTCGCGCTAATTTAAATCTTATCAGTAAAATAATAAATACTGTTATCAAATTGATAACAAATGCTCAATTATTCTAATGAGATGATGTAATTTTATATGATTTCATGGAATCGTATTTTGGCATACTTTATGTCAATTTTATTACTGCATGATTGTTTCTACAAACTCACATCTCATTATATCTTCTCTTACTTTGCTCGCAGCAGGGATTGGTATTTTTGTTTCGCAAACGAACGGTAAGGAAAGATTCCCTGCAAGTGCCTCAGAAACGGTACCTCGGATTAATTTGGTCAAGGTGCTTCTCTATATTTCTATCCTCTTAAATGCCATTGTCTTTTTGCTCCCGTTACTGGAAAAAGAGATCGTACAATTTCCAACAGCGTTTCTCATCGTCTTGCCGATTGCGATTTCTGGATTGTTGTGGAAAATCTTGGCATCCGGCGGGAAGACAGTGTGGTCGGAATCCGTCGGTATCGGTAGGTTCATTCTGGATATTCATGGACTGGCATTCCTTGGGATCATCCAAACATTGGTGTTGCTTCAGATCGCCGACTCTGTTTTAGGTCTGGTGGTTCAGGAATCAAACTATTCTTCTCTTGTCAGCATGATCATACTGGCGGGTATTTTTACCCTGGCCGGAGGATTGGAAATTGTTCTTTATGCATCATTATTTGTCGGTTGCATCTCTGCAGCAGGTATCATACTTGCATTAATATTCCCCGCGTTTGTAAATTCTTCTTTGGTAGGAATGCTCATTGGTATATTTTCCGCCACAGGAACATCTGTTGTACCTTTGACCACTTCTACCGATGCATCGATAACATCGACAGTGATAGGATTTGTCGTGGTCATTATTTCCATGGGAGTGATGATCTTCGGCACATTTTCCACAATGTCTAAGGTCTATGTTAATGTGTCGACCAAGAGCAGAAAAGTAACATTGAGCGCAGTCATTATTGGCTTAATCGGTATTGTGATTGTAATGATCCTCTATATTTCGATATTCGCATTGCGGGGACCCGTTTCAGTCGTTCCGGAAGATGTCGTGCGTACATTCTTTGCCGTCTGTTCGATTATTGTGTTGACAGGGATTCTGGTGATCACCTTTCATCAATTCGGTACACTGGCCTCTGCACGTATCTCTCGCATGAACGGAAAGACAGGCAACGACGAGGAACAACTGCTGTTCCAAAAATTATCGACGCTGGCAGTAGTGCTGTTAGCGGTGTTGATGATTTCGTTCGTCAAAGCGGCGCAACATACCGTCGTGGCCTATTTTGTTGAGTTCATTGTCTTTTTCTCGACGCCCATAGCGGTGTCGTTCATTTTGTTCAGTCTCTTAAAAAAGGATTCCGTTGCGGGAATTTCGATTGCATTGCTGCTGGGTGAAACGGTTGGTGCAGTGGAATTTTCGTTTCGGCGGACGCTGATTTTTTCACCGGACAATCTGTATGCATATGGCCTGGATATTTCCGTGATCACATCATTGGTGTGTGTATTGTCAGCGGTTGCGGTTAGGGCACAGATATTAAGGAAACAGTTTCATGTTGATCATGTCATAAAGGCTCAAAAAAATATCAAGCAACAAGCAATCAATCAACTAAACCACTAATCCACAATATCAACAGGAGGTAGTTTTATGAATAAATTACTTACGTTTGTTCTTGTTGTCGTCGCGACGAGTGCCATGGTGTTTGGCCAGTCGAAGACGATAGACAATTTCAACAATCTCCAACCGGATACTGCCGGGGCATATGCTACGTCATATGAAGGCGGTTCTACATTCCTCTTGTCCGCAGAAACAACGGACAAGATCGAAGGCGCTGCCGCATTGCGCGTGTACAGCAAAATGCCCTCAACGCACGATTACGGCACTTATACACAGGTCGGATACAAGGATTACAATAATCTGCTGGACTGGGGTTCATCGGATTCCTTGAGTTTATGGTTGAAGGTTACCATACCTCCGGGACAGCCGCTGAAGGTTGGATTCCGCATGCAGGTTGCCGATGTCATCGGTGGTGTTAACGAAACCTGGGTCTATCAACAAAATTCTATCGTAGATGCAATGAACGGTTGGGTAAATCTGCGTATTCCTTTGTTGCAAAGGGATCCTACTGATGGTTCGCTTCCTCCGGATAGCACAGGATTCAGCATCTCTCCCGCAAACTGGGGATTTTCCACAAACAATAAAGCATTCGATGCGGATAAGATCGGCTCATGGTATATCACGATCATCACTACATCCATCGATGAAGATTCCATCGAAGTATTGTATGATAAGTTTGAACAGGTCGGTTCAAAAGCCGCACCGGTTACGATCTTTAACGGAGTTTCATTTACAGGTGTCGTGAGTGGTAATCCCTGGTCATGGGGCCAATCGTCGATTTCCATTGAAAATGGTACTGGCGTTGGCGGTGAATTGACCAATTCCATCAAATGGGTTCAGGGTGACGAATGGTCTAATGGATGGACAGGAATCGGTGTGAATTTGAATGCTCAGAATATGGGTGCCGCATGGCAGAAAGATTCCGTGAAATTCAAAATGAAATGCACTGATAATGGAGTTGGCGTTGATGACTCAATCCGCGTTCAATGGGAAGATGGAACTGGGAAGAGGGGATATGTTGTCGACATTATCGATGACGGTGCATGGCATCAATACAGCCTTCCCTTGCGTGATTTTGTGTACTTCGACGGTACGTCGACATTTGATACTACAAAAGTTACCGTCTTTGGCGTTATGGCAGAAGCTAGCGCAGTTGCAGGACGAATAATCTATCTGACCGATATTTGGACTGGTGATCCGGTATTCGATGTCATTCCTCCTATTGCTCCGACCGGAATCGATGTGATCGGTTTGGATTATAAAAATGCTGTTGCCTGGACCGATGTTCCGGGTGAAGCAGGTGCTGTGTATAATATATTTTACAGCGAAACCCCCTTTACTTCAATAAAAGATACACTGGTAGAAGATTTGCAGCGGTATAAGATTGCGACTGGAATTGGCGTTGCAGAACATCATCTCCTGGCACCCGCAGTGGATCAGAATATCACCTATTATTATGGTGTAACGGCAACAGATCAGGATGGAAATGTCAGCGCGTTGGGATTGGCGTCGGGATCGACGACCTCTCTTGCAAAAGGCGTTTCGACAATAGCAACAGCACCTCCGGCAGGTTTTGCTGCTGACGGCGATGTTGCAGAGTGGGAAACTGCAGGTGTGAAACCGATCGTGATCAGCACAGTTTCGGCAACCGGCCAGGGTCATGTCGAAGGCGGTAAAGTTGAAGGAGATGCAGATCTGAAAGTATTGTCCTATTTGGCAGTAGATGCCAATAACCTCTATATCGCATTCGACGTGGATGACGACATTGTCGGCGGCGATACGACCAATTACATTAAAGGATCGTATGGCGTCGATGGCTGCGATCTCTTCATCGGTTTGTATGATTGGAGAGGTATGCGTCATCAGGGTTATGAAAAAGAAGCAGAACCGGATTATCACTTCCGCTTTACGCGGTTCGGTGCAGTGCTGGACAACAATGGTAAATATCTGAATGGCGGAGGAGCGAGCTACACCTGGACGGAAAAAGTCGTGACTCCTGGTTATATCATCGAAGCGAAGATTCCGTTTACAATGCTTGCCGATTCATTGGGCGGCGGTGCTACGGTCTTCTCACCGATTGAAGGTATGCGCATCCCGATTGACTTTTCGATTAATGATAATGATAACACCAATCCGACCGGTCAACCGTGGGAATCCCGCGAAGGTATCCTTTGCTATTCGCCGTTCAACAACGACAATGCATGGAACAGCGTATGGGAATGGTCACATACATGGATCGGCAACAAATGGACAACCGGCGTCCGCAAGGATGAAGGCGTTGTCGCAACATCATTCGCACTGTCTCAGAACTACCCGAATCCTTTCAACCCGACAACCAATGTCCGCTTCAGCATTCCGAAAGCCGGCATGGTTTCACTGAAAGTATACGATGTGCTGGGCCGTGAAGTGATGAATGTGCTGAACCAGTACAAAGATGCAGGATCCTATACTGCTTCGATCGATGCGTCGAAACTTGCTTCAGGCCTGTATTTGTATCGTCTTGAGTCAGGATCATTCTCTGTAACAAAGAAAATGATGTTGATCAAGTAGTTCAACGAACATTGCAGTAATACTATACTCTACGGTGTTGCGGTTCTCGTGAAGGCAGAGAGCCGCAACACACTTTTTTCAAAAACGGTTCACCAATCGGATCGATGCTGGGGTGAGTTCACAGAGGGATGTATGAATCCAACAATTCGTAAAAAATCCATGGCTAAAAAATTATCATTCCGGCACATATTTTTCTTTCTTATCGCAAATATTCTTTACGGTCAGGTGGCAACTTTAAAAAATACTTTGACTGTTGAAACTGTTTCATCGATTGCCGTGCCCTATCAAAACGGCGTTCCGGTTCCGTCGTTTGAAAAGCAACAGCGCATTACGCACTCTCTCGCCGGCAGCTGGAAGAAAAACCGCTTCAGCGCAAATCATGATCTCACCTTATTAAAGAGAGATACGGCAGGCTATTCGCAATTGTTGACGGAAGCGGCAAATCGTCAATCACCGTATTTCGACGACAGTACCTGGCCGCTGCAGACGATTCCAGGTGTCGAGAATAAAATGAACGCGGATGAAAAAACTCCGGAATATTATGAGAATGGAGTATGGTATCGTACATCGTTTACCGTGGCGGAATCCCTTTCTCAGAAAATTGCACGATTAAATTTTTATGCTGTAAACTATGTTGCCGATGTGTGGTTGAACGGGAAATACCTTGGCTGGCATGAAGGAGGATACACCCCGTTCTCGTTCGATATTTCTTCAGCACTCCGATTCGACAGCGCCAACGTGCTGGCAGTGCGGGTGGATAATGTTCCGTGGGGCTCGCGGCCGAAAAACGATATCGTTCCGTTCTTTAAATGCGACTGGTTCAATTATACCGGCATCATCCATGATGTGTATATGGAGTTCAGCGATAAGATCTCCGTTGTCAGGGCAAATGTTGTACCGCAAAATATCGACGGTACAGTACAGTCCACAATTGTTTTGAATAATGCTTCTGCGTCCGCCGAGAATGTGGACGTCACGCTCCGCGTGTACGAGGCAAAAAATGATTCTCTCTCGCTAACCAAAGAAGTCATCGCCGACCTGATCGGGAGTGAAGTGACCGTGCAGGGAACAACGCAGGCATCGCTGTCGCTTCTTGCTGATTCTATCGGCGTTTGGCGGACCAATATCCAAATTACGAATCCGAAATTATGGTCGCCGCTGCATCCGGATCTATACATTTTAAAAGTGACCGTGTCGCAGAATGGTGTTGTGAAAGATGAGTTCTGCACACAATTCGGCGTTCGGACAATTAAAACCATCGGCGATAAAATTCTTTTAAACGAAAAACCGATTTTCCTTCACGGCGTAGCCCGGCATGAAGACCATCCGGTGTATGGACGAAGCATTCCTATTCAACAGATCTCAGCGGATATTCAAAGAGTGAAATCTGTGAACGCGAATTATCTCCGATCCGCCCATTATCCCAACCATCCGTTCACGTATATCTCCGCCGACCGATATGGGATGTTAGTATGGGAGGAGATACCAGTGTTTTGGTTCGATGGGACCATTGAATGGCTCATTCAAAATGACGGTCGGAAGATTCATCTGCAGATGTTCCGGGAAATGGTGTTCCGGGATTATAACCGGCCATCGATTGCGTTATGGAGCACCAGTAATGAATGTAAAGATGTTGATGGAAGGACAAAATTCCTGACCATGGTGCAAAATGATCTCGATCTTGGGTATCCCGACGGACGATTGGTGACACAATCAGCAGCAGCGGACCGTCCGGGTCCATACGATCCCTCCATGGCGATGACAGATGTTGCTGCCTGGACGTTGTATTACGGAATTTTCTACAACCCATACGGATTTGGCATTTTTCGCGGGACAAAGTATTTCCTTGTGGATGCACATGATTATTACCCCACTAAACCAGTAATGGCTTCCGAGTTTGGTTACTGGTCCGGTGAAGACATGTCGCAGTTCGACAAACAGGTGATGATTTTCGATTCAACATATCTGGCATTTTCAACACGTATGGCTGTGAACAAAACCGGCGGACTCAATAGCGCAGGATTTGTTGCTGGAATTACCTGGTGGTGCATATTCGACTGGTATTCGCATGGCCATCCGGTCGGATTTCAAAGTATGGGTTTGATCCGCATGAGCCGCGAAGTTGAAAAACCGATTATGACGAAATTGAAATCGACCTACGGCCAATATGCTGATAAAAGCGAATATCTGACAGGTGTTGTGACGTCTGAATCGGCCATTCCTGCAGAATTCGCTCTGGAACAGAACTTTCCCAATCCCTTCAATCCTTCTACGACCGTGCGTTTCTCGTTAAAGAAGCCGGAACAGGTAATGATAAAGGTTTACGACATACTGGGGAGCGAAGTGGCGACACTCGTCGATTCAAAGATCGAAGCAGGAACGCACAGCGTGGAATGGAACGCACGATCAATGGCCAGCGGAATCTATTTCATCCGAATCACCGCGGGAGCATATTCTGCGTCACGAAAAATGACTTTATTGAAGTAACTCTGAATTGAGGATTTTAGTTAGGGGAATTATTCACCAATCGAAAAATACTATGAACTATTTTACGCGTTATAACGATTTCCTAAAGACTGTATTGATGGTCGTTATGTTCGTCTCGCTGCTTTCCGGCGGACAGACCGGTAAGATCGTCGGGAAAGTGACCGATCCGAAGACAGGCGAACCGCTTGTCGGCGTGACCATTTTACTGCAGGGGACGAAGTCCGGTGCTTCGACCGATATTGAAGGCGAATATTTTATCGGTAATGTCCTGCCGGGGACGTATGTGCTGAATGTCAGCAGTATTGGTTATAAGACTTCATCCATACAAAATGTCATTGTGAAGATAGATTTGACCACCACCATCGATGTGAAGCTGGAAGAAGCGATTGTGGAAGGTGATGTTGTCGTTATCGAGGCAGAACGGCCGTTAGTGCAGCGGGATTTGACATCATCCTCGGTCACCGTCTCTTCTGAAGACATGAAGGCAATGCCTGTTGAAAATATCTACCAGGTAATTAATCTTCAGGCCGGCGTTGTCGGCGGACATTTCCGGGGAGGCAGAAGCGGAGAGGTTGCATATCTTGTGGACGGAATTCCCGTGAACAATCCATTGAACGGCGGTTCAGGCTTGACGCCGGAAAACTCCTCCATCAGAGAAATGGAAGTGATCAGCGGAACGTTCAATGCCGAATACGGACAGGCTATGTCCGGCGTCGTTAATATCGTCACGCAGGATGGCGCGTCGGATTTCCACGGAAATGTCGGCGTTTATATCGGCGACTATTTTACAAATCATACGGATGTGTTTGTCAATCTGGATAAATTGAATCTGCTGCGAACAAAGAACTATCAGTTCAGTTTGAGCGGACCTCTCGGATTGGAAAGTATGACATTCTTTACTACCGGCCGGTTCCAGGATGAAGACGGATATCTATATGGGAAGCGGGTGTATAATGTCAACGACGAAGTTCCATTTTTCCCGAATTCCAACGACCGGACGGTGTATATCAACAACAATACCGGCGATGGATCGTATGTGCCGATGAATCCGATGAATAAATACTCATTCAACGCAAAGATCTCCCAATCGTTTGATGATATGAAAATCAGTTACGGCGGATTCTGGGAGCAATCGCAAAGCAAAGGGTACGATCACGCTTATAAATGGACACCTGACGGTATTTCCACAAATTATTCCACCAACTGGATGCAGAACCTTCAGTTCAATCATATCATCAGCAACAACACTTTCCAGTCGCTGAAGTTTTCATTCAATACATTCACGGGGAAAGGGTATCTGTATGAAAATGCCTTTGATACCCGGTATGTGCATCCCAACCAGGGATTGCCGCTTTCGAATAATACGTTCCGTTCCGGCGGCAATCAAACAGGCCGATATGAGAACAGCAGCAAGACGTTTATCGGACAATGGACCTTTGCATCGCAGGTATCCAAAGAACATAAAATCGGCATCGGTGTAGAAACGCGTATCCACGAAGTGTTCGACCACGGCATGAGTATGACCAACGCGCTGGAAGGGCAAACCGATTCATTAACCGGAAAAGCGCTGTTCAAAGTCGCCTACCCACAGCTTGGATCCATCGGTAATCAGCAATATACAAAACGTCCCCGCGAAGCCTCAGCATATATACAGGATAAGATGGAATACGGCATTATGATTATTAATGCCGGCGTCCGCATTGATTATTTTGATCCGAACTCTTCTCTTCTTGCCGACTTGAACAATCCTATGCGAAATCACCTGTTTGATACATTGACCGTTGATGGTGTGAAAGTCCCGAATCCGAAAGGAACAGCCGGAAAATTGGTGAACACGAAGGAAAAAATCCAG
>Ga0172379_10000417_pt1 | contig 108374 bp, 99 predicted proteins | sample GrowelOW334metaG_FD_119756 | JGI IMG/M metagenome (GOLD analysis project Ga0172379, IMG submission 119756) | Groundwater microbial communities from an aquifer near a municipal landfill in Southern Ontario, Canada - Groundwater well OW334 metaG | ecosystem: Environmental > Aquatic > Deep...
AAGTGAGCTATGTGGTTACTGGTGCAATAAATTATTTCGAAGATCACGATGAATTATATTGGAATGTGACAGGTAATGAATGGGATGTCGTTATAGGAGAATCATATGCACGCGTGTTACTTCCAAGCGATTTAGGTGTAGAACAAATTTCATACACGTGTTTTGCCGGTCCGTCTGAGAGTACGACGCCGTGCAGTTTGTCAGAGGCACACACAGGGGAGAATGGAATTGTGGAGTCAGTACAGTTTGAACAAAAATTTTTAGCACCCCAATCTGGTTTTACCATTGTTGTCGGAATTCCCAAAAATATTTTACCATACATCACTCCGTCGAATAGTTCTTCAAATTTTATTATTGGAGATACCGCATCATCACCCGCTATTACCGGTATTATTATTATAATTGTACTGTGGCCAATATTTTTATTTGTCTTTTTATTTAGACGATGGTGGAAATATGGGCGCGATCCAAAAGGCAGAGAGACGATTGTTACAGAGTTTGATGCGCCAGACAAATTAAGTGCTCTTGAAGTTGGTATACTTGTTGACGAGACAGCACACAACAAAGATATTACAGCCGAGATTATACAGCTTGCTATTCGTGGGTATATCAAAATAAATCGCATTGAAGGAAAGGGTTTGTTTGGAAAAAATGTTGATTATGAATTAACAAAGTTAAAAGAAGCCGATGATGTGTTGTCAGCCGTAGATCAAAAATTATTGAATCGTTTGTTTGGCAATAAACCTGTGGTGCGTTTGAAAGACTTAAAGGAAAAATTTATCAAAACAGTAAAGGAAATACGAGAAGATGCAAATAAAGATTTAGTTAATAAGAAATATTTTCAAAAAAGTCCTTCCAGAGTAAAAAATACCTATCTGAGTGTTGGCGTGGGCGTGGGGCTTGTTGGTTTTTTTGTTGGTGGTTTTGCAGGGCCTATTGGCGTTGCGGGTTTTGTCATTTCAGGAATTATAATTATCGTTTTTGGCCGGATTATGCCAGCACGAACCAAAGAAGGTGTGCTAGCCCACGAACATATCTTGGGATTGAAGAATTATTTGCAGGTTGCGGAAAAGGATAGAATAGCATTTCATAACGCGCCAGAAAAAAATCCGCAGTTGTTTGAAAAATTATTGCCCTATGCCATGGTACTTGGCGTTGAATCACAGTGGGCAGGGCAATTTGAAGGGATTTATACTCAACAGCCTGATTGGTATAGTGGTCCAGCGGGTAGCGCATTTAATAGTATGTTACTTTTGAATAGTCTTAATAGTTTTAATTCAACCGCGCAAAGTACGATATATGCCTCGCCTCATTCAGCTGCAGGCGGGGGCAGTGGTTTTTCTGGTGGACATTCCGGGGGAGGATTTGGCGGAGGCGGGGGAGGAAGTTGGTAATTTTTTAACATACTATTTGTTATGTCACTTATTTTTCTCGATACCGAAACAACCGATTGCGATGCAAACGCACGATTGATTCAGCTTGCATATAAACACATGCCTGGGGGTACGGTGGTGAATGAATATTTTAAGCCTCCAGTTCCTATTTCATTTGGTGCCATGGCGACCCATCACGTGACCAATGAAATGGCTGCAGATAAACCAATGTTTGAAGGAAGCAGACACCAGAATACACTTCGCGAATTGCTAAAAACGAGCGCAGTTGTTGCACACAATGCGCCGTTTGATATTATGATTTTGAAAAATGACGGGCTTGAGGTTCAAGAGTATATTGATACCTTGCGCATTGCACGACATATTCTCGATAGTGAACAATATGCCCTTCAATATTTGCGCTACTCACTAAATCTAGGTGTGCAAGGAGTTGCCCACGACGCGCTTGGAGATATCATGGTACTTGAGGCATTATTTGAATACTTGAAAATGCATATTGCAGAAAAATTTTCTTTGGGTTCTGAACAAGAAATTTTAGAAAAAATGTTTGAACTCACACAGATGCCAGTTCTTTTGCAATCATTTACATTTGGAAAATACAAAGGGAAAACATTTGAAGAAGTTGCAGATATAGATCAAAATTATTTGCAGTGGCTCTATGGAAGTGAGACGATGAAGCCAGAGCACGATCAAAACGAAGACTTGGTGTGGACGCTCAAAACACATATCACATAACACATAACAAAAATATGTCTATTGAATTTAGAGCATATAAACCATCTGACAAAAAGGGTTTGATACAATGTGTGGAAGATTTTCAAAAATATCTAATGGGTATTGATGATTCAAACATGCTGTATTGTCCAAAAGGATATGGATTGAAATATGTTAATAATATGATAAAAGAATTGAAGAGAAGTACAGGTGTGATTTTTGTTGCTATAGATGGAAAGGGCATTATTGGGTATTGTGCAGGGGCGATCAATATCACGCGGACTGCAGAGGCTATTGGACTGCGTCCTGCAAAAGCCGGGCGTGTAGTTGATCTGTATGTGGATGCGCGCTATCGTAAGCAGAAAATTGGTTTGAAATTGATGAATATGATGAACAAGTATTTTAAGCAGTTGAAATGTAAGACTATGTATGTCGAAGTATTTGCGCCAAATAGTATCGCACGAGAATTTTATCGTGAGTATGGGTTTGAGGAAATTTCAATTGATTTGAAGAAGAAAATTTAATCCTAGATTAAATCGTCCTCCAAGAGGCGATTTTTGTTATCCACAGGTATTATTGACATATATGTTAGAAATAGATAACATATAGTTAGAAATACATAACATATTATTTTATATTCATAACCAAATCCTATTGGCTATGAACTGTGAACTAAGAACTATCATATGTTCGGCAAACCACAATGGTTCAAACGTCGCAAATATGGAGGGTGGGGATTATCTCCAGCCACATGGCAAGGCTGGGTGTATATTGGCGTTTTTTTAATTCCATTTGCCATATTTCAGGCTTTCCCTATATGGTCTGACTCGCTACGTATTGGCGTGACTATTGGCTGGATAGCGCTTTTGCTTATAGACGTGTTGCACATTATGATGGTGCTCAAAAATGATGAACGGGAGACAAAAATTGAAGCTTTGGCAGAGCGTAATGCCGCCTGGGCAATGGTCGCCGCAATAGTTGTGGGCTTATTGTATCAAATAATTAAAAGTGGATTTTCTCAGACTGTAGAAATTGATTGGTTTCTCGTTATCACCTTGTTTGCGGGGGTCATAGTAAAAGGTATTTCAAATGTTGTATATGAGCGTAAAAGTTTGTAATTTTTACCATTATGCAGACACGAATCAAAGAATTTAGAGCAAAAAAACAGATAACGCAAGAACTTCTTGCCCAACGTGTTGGAGTCCGACGGGAGACCATCGTTTTTTTGGAAAAAGGCAAATACAATCCTTCATTGCAACTCGCGCATGACGTGGCTCGCGCGCTTGATACTCAGATAGAAGAATTGTTTATTTTTGAGTGAAATATTTGGCCCAGTTGACAAAATTGCTTAAATATGGTATTATTATAGATGTCAAATCAATGTCGTAGGACAAACAAAGTCGAGTTTACGTCTACTACCACACATTTGATGTTCCGCCCTAGGCGGATACATTTACTCACTTTGTTTTACAACTATGCAACAAGGTACAATTGCCAGACTTACTGATAAAGGGTTTGGTTTCATTGCTCGCGAAGGTGAAAGTAAAGATCTTTTCTTTCACAGAAACGAGCTTGTCGGCGTACAATTCGATGAACTTCGCGAAGGCGATAAAGTTCAATTCGAAATTGAAGAAAGTCCAAAAGGACTTAACGCTGTCAAAGTAAGTCGTGTAGCTTAATACTATACACTTAAGACACTCCTCGGTTTTACTGGGGAGTGTTTTTTTATTTTAAGTTGTGATATGAACAAATCCTCTGGTATATATAGTGTTATATAGGAGTTTGGTTGGTTCGGATTTCCCATAATAATATCTGAAAACCCGCCGTGGCGGGTTTTCAGATATTATTATGTAGGGCGTACCACCAATATGTGTTAATGAAATGCACATACTTTAGCCCTCCCAAAATACGTGTAATATACGTTTTATTTGGCGTAGCCCGATAGGACGAGGATGGATTAGCCCGCATAAAAGTACCATGTGAGGGGGTGCTATCATTGACAAAAACAGTATGATATGATATACTGGCATTCTTACTCATCCCGACTGACTTATTCGGGACGACTCGAACCTCTTTCACGTGTCATATATGCTGTGGCCCAAAAGAATTTAGGAATCGGGTCACACAATTTTTATATGACAAACACAGCAACAGCTCAGGCTCGTTTTAGCGAACTTGGGATTGCAACAAACTTTCTCGGCTTGCTTCAGAGCAAAGGGTATACGTCTCCTACCCCTATCCAGCATCAGGTTATCCCTATTGCACTGGAAGGAAAAGACGTCATCGGCATTGCGCAAACAGGTACAGGTAAAACCTTGGCTTTTGCCATACCGCTTATTCAACGCCTCGGTATACACAAGGGCCGTGGTCTTATTTTGGTGCCTACTCGTGAGCTTGCATTGCAAGTTGATGAAGTATTTCAAAAAGTTGGCAAGCCTTTGGGTCTGAAGACCGCAGTAGTCATCGGTGGCGCCCCGAGCCATATTCAGGTAAAACAACTGAGAGAAAATCCGCATGTAGTGATTGCTACACCGGGACGTCTCATTGATCATATCCAAGAAAAGAAATTTTCTTTGGAAAAAATTAATATGGTTGTGCTTGATGAAGCAGATAGAATGCTTGATATTGGGTTTATGCCTCAGATAAAACAAATACTCACACTCGTGCCCAAGCAACGTCAAACCATGTTGTTTTCTGCTACCATGCCTTCTGAAATTGCGGCTATTGCTGCACGATTTATGGCAATGCCCCTTCGCATCGAAGTGGCACCAGCAGGTACACCAGCCGAACACATTGAGCAAGAAGTATTTATCGCGCGTAAAGATGAAAAAATGCAACTCCTTGATAAACTGCTTTCGCAGTACCCTGGAACTGTGCTTTTGTTTTCTCGCACCAAACATGGCGCTAAAAAAATTACGCGTGCTATTGCTGCAATGGGTCATACTGCCGCGGAAATTCATTCCAATAGGTCACTCGGCCAGCGCAAAGCTGCGCTTGAAGGATTTAAAACAGGAAAATTTCGCGTACTTGTGGCGACAGACATTGCCGCGCGCGGAATTGACGTAACGGGTATTTCTCTTGTCATCAATTTTGACTTGCCAGACAATTCAGAAGATTATGTACATCGTATCGGAAGAACTGGACGCGCGGGAAAAGGTGGCAAAGCAATTTCATTTGCCGCTCCTGACGAACGCGTTGACATCAAAAAAATTGAACGCCTTATTAAAAAGACGCTTCCTATTATGCAAATTCCCGTGCTCCCGGCAAAACGGCCTGCTATTGTTGTTCCGCGCGATATAGTTAATAACAATTTTCGTAGCCATCGTCCAAACAGTGCACACAGAGGACACGCGCGAAACCCACGCAGATCAGACAGCAGACGTTTTAGATAATATTTCAAAAACACTCCTTACCAAGGAGTGTTTTGTTATATCTTATGTACCTTCAGGCCGGCGGGCTTGTATGGTAAAGGTGAGTGCATTATCTATCCATTGTTTGAGTTCGCCCCATCCTGCACTGTACAGTCCGACAGATACTTTGTACGTACCTGGATTTTTTGGTATCCATCCTATTTTGAATGTTTGTTGTGCGCCAGGGTCTATCATTATGTTATCATAATATTGTTGAGCAACATGGCTACCTCCTTTGTCATCATGTATTTCTATATCAATAAGTATAGGTTCAGTACTGCTCGCGTTTCCAATAATTGCAGATATTGTTGTTTGTTCTGCAACTACCATATTTTTAGGTATCACACTGGTTTGCAAGAGTTGGATAGATGAATCCGCATTATCTATATTTTTTGCGCTCGCTCGAATAGTGATATATGCGGTTGATGTTGTGTTTGTGTCATTGCGCGCTTCAAATGTTACATTGTATACGCCGGGTTGCGTGTATGTGTGTTCAGGGTACTGCTGCGTAGATGTTGATCCATCACCAAAGTCCCAATGGTACGAAGTTATTGTGCCACGTGAGTCTTGCATTTTTTCACCCGAAAATGTGACCGTGAGAGGGATAATGCCGATCTGCGGTTGTGCTTTGGCTACAACTGTCGGTGGTTTATTGGGCGCATACACAATGCGACGCAATTCCCCTGTATATATGGAGACAAAATATATGCTCCCATCCGGACCAGTAATAAAATCTACAGGCCCGTCTGCTCCTAGGATAAAGTCTTCAGCAGGAATAAGCGCCTTGTTATCTTTATCAAATACCATGCGTTTGATGTAGTCTTTTCCAAAAATTCCAAAAAAATAATTATCTTGATATGGCGCAGGGTATGCAGCACCAGAAAATGCACCTCCCATAATGGCAAATGTACTTGTGGCTGTGTGTTCATTTGGAATGGTATAGAGTGGATCTACATAATCCTCGGTTGTACACTCATAGTGTTGAGTTTCTCCAAGACCTTCTCGACAGGGCCACCCATAGTTGGCACCCGGGCTCCCAAGATTTATTTCATCAGTGACATACCACCCGACTTCCCCAATATAGAGGGCATTATTTAGAGGTCTAAAATTGAAACGGAACGAATTTCGTACACCATAAGCATAGACTTTTGATCTGTTTGCATTTGGATCGCCATTATAAAATGGATTGTCAGGAGGTGCCGTGCCATTGGTATTAATGCGAATTATTTTTCCAGCCAGGATATCGAGATCAAGCGCGCGCAAGGCATCCGGGTCTGCTTCATCAAATCCAGAAGCATCTGCCAGGCTCGCGTATAATTTTCCGTCGGATCCAAATCGTAGAACGCCCACACTGTGGCTGCCCGCATCACTTGGAATACAGTCTGAAGTTTTAGGAAAATCATTGCATGAAGGTTGTTCCTCATTACCCACAACAGAACCCATCACAATAGTTTTGCTATCCAAGTTAGCAGTGTCGCCCGTGACCGTGAGGCGTATTATTTGTCCTGTTTTTGGGCCTTCTTCATCAGAAGGGTTATTTTCATACGTATAACTCAAGTATATATATCCGTTTGTTTCAAAATTCGGGTCAACGGCAATGCCAAGCAAGCCATGATCACCATGGACGCTCACGTTATCCAGACGTACAAGCGGTTCAGACAAGAGAACTCCATTACTGATTACGCGTACATTCCCTGCTTTTTCCGTGATAAAAATTCTTCCATCTGGCGTGAACGCTGCGGCAACGGGAGAATTCAACCCGCCTGCAACAGTTTCTACTGCAAAGTCCGATGATGTCGTAGTGTATAGAGTCTGTGCTGTCGTTACGCTTGATGTGTTCGGTCGAGTAACAAAAAATCTGATAGAAAATATGGCGATGGCGATGGCTGGCACTATCCAAAATATGTGGTATAAGCGTGTTTTCATATAGTATAGATAAAAGTGATGTGGACATTGGCTCTTTATATAATACTACATTTATATGATTTGTCCAGTATTGTCAAGACCTAACCTATTTTTTTATCCCCTTTATTTGTGTATACTTTATCCACTCTATGCATACATCATATATTTTTCGCCGGTATCGGCGTTCTCGGCATATTCGTATTTCAGTGCGCCATGATGGGCGCGTGCTTGTGACTGCGCCTATGAGGATAAGTAAAAAAATGGTCGATAATTTTGTTGCGTCCCAGACACAATGGATTTTGGAACACACACAAAAAAAGGTAATTCAAAAAACGCACGATATTCCCGCTCATATTACTCAGACAGGCTACCATGCATGCGCATCACGAGCCAAAAAACTTATTACTGAGCGCTTGAATTACTTTAATAAGCATTATGGATTTGCATACAAAAATATAACTATACGAAACCAGCAAACGCGTTGGGGTAGTTGTTCGAGCAAAGGCAATTTGAATTTTCGTTATACCTTATTATTTTTGCCCCTACATTTAGTTGATTATGTGGTCGTGCATGAACTCTGTCATATACAAGAAATGAATCATTCAAAGCGATTTTGGCTACTCGTGGGACAGACAATCTCGGACTATAAGAGTCGAAGACGGGAGCTTTTGAAGGTTCGATTTGGCGGGGGAGTTGATTGAGCTTGTCTGTTGTCTGTTTTTCTATTTTTGTTATACTAAGTTTGGTTCAATAGAAATACGTCTGTCTTTAGGTAGATCAGTTTTATCGGTTACATCTATTATGTTCTATTTGGATAATTTTAACACAATAATTTTGTCATATGTACAGAATCGACAAAGCGGTCATCCCCGCAGGGCTTATCCGGAGCGCAAAAACCTATTCGCTTTTAGTGGATGATAACGGATTCTATATTATTCATACAGGCCCAGCAGGACGGCATGTACAAACACGTGGATCTATCAACGCCGCGGTTGTAGACTTTGTGCGCAGTTCACAAGGCAAAAAAGTTTCAGAGGGTGAAGCGCGCATTGCCGCGGTATCACTTGAACAATTGAAGCAAGAAAAAGGAAATGCATTTATTCCAAAATCAGAAATAAAAAATGTAGAAGTTTCAAAAAATATATATAATGAAAACGTATTAGACATTGAGACAACACATAAAAAATGGAAGTTTCATTTCTTTTTTGTTGAAAATAGCGAAGAGGTAAAACAATTTGCTGCACGTTTGAAATAAAACATATGAATAAAATTGTAAAGTTTATTATTTCTATAGTCGTACCGCTCTGCGCTGGTTTTGTAGGTTCATTATTTACCACACCCAATATCCCGACGTGGTACGCGGGGATACAAAAGCCTTCATTTAGTCCTCCTAATTGGATATTTGGCCCTGTATGGACCACACTGTTTATTCTCATGGGTATTGCCTTTTTTATTATCTGGTCACAAAAAAGGACAAAGCAAAGAGATGTTGCAATGATGGCATATGGAGTTCAGATTGTCTTAAATGTTCTTTGGTCCGTACTATTTTTTGGCATGCAAAATCCAGGTTATGCGTTTATAGAAATTTTTGTTTTGTGGATTGCCATTTTTGCAAATATAGTATTGTTTTATCGTATACATAAGACTGCTGGTTTGTTGCTTGTGCCGTATATACTCTGGGTTTCGTTTGCAAGTATTTTGAATGGAGCAATTTATTTTTTGAATAGATAATTTGGTTATGTCTCAATACTACACACCAAAACGCACGCGCAATGTATTTGATCCGAAATCAAAAGAGCCGTTCAAACTTTCCCGTTCACGGCTTGAGTTATTTATGAATTGCCCTCGGTGTTTTTATATTGATCGCCGGTTGGGTGTTGATCGTCCGCCTGGGTTTCCATTTTCTTTAAATAGCGCAGTTGATACATTGCTCAAAAAAGAGTTTGATATACACAGAGCAAATGGTGAGCCGCATCCGTTACTCAAAAAATATGGTATTGATGCATGGCCGGTTGTACATGAAAGATTAAATATCTGGCGAGAGAATTTTAAAGGGATTGAATTTCACCATAAGGCAACAAATTTAATTATCACGGGTGCGATTGATGATCTTTGGATTAATTCAAAAGACGAATATATTGTGGTTGATTACAAATCCACGAGTAAAGGAGAAAAAATAGAGGAATTGGACAAAGACTGGCAGGATGGATACAAAAGGCAAATGGAAATATACCAATGGCTTTTGCGCCAGAACGGATTTGAAGTGTCAGAGACGGGATATTTTGTATATTGTAATGGAATAACTGATAGAAAATCTTTTGATGCAAAACTTGAGTTTGATATTACGTTAATTGCATACAAGGGAGATGGCTCGTGGGTTGAACCATGCATTACAGACGCACATGACTGTCTTTTGGACGATAATCTTCCCGACCCATCGAAAGAATGTGATTATTGTAATTATCGAAAAGCGGTGATGGATGCGTTGAAAATCACGTAACACGAAACACGTATCACGTGTCAATTTACTAATCTTTTAATCTTGCAATCTTTCAATCATTGTCCCATTGACTTTATAACTTTAAAACTTTTTCCGCCACAGCTGGATCCTGCTCGCTACGGGACAATTTATAACTTGATTTTATCCACAGCGCTATCGTTTGACATAGTATTCAGAAGAATTGTATACTATTTTAGTATTCATTAACTATAATAGTATATACTATGAAAAAACTTTTTGGTTTAGCTGCCCTAATTCTTGTCATCGGCGCTGGATGTAGCAATACAGCATCGGTAGAAGATAGCACAAATTTAAATGATCAAAACATTGCTCCACAAGAATCCAATACACCCAATAATGGCACCGTTGTCTCGCCAATCAACAATGTTTCTACCTCGCCGACTACGTCAACTAATTCAGAAAATGCAGAGGTATCATTTACGCTCGATGCAAAAAACTTTTCATTTGCACCCAATCGCCTTGAAGTAAAAAAAGGACAGAGAGTTTCTATTACCATTGCCAATGGCGAAGGGTTCCATGATTTAGTTATTGATGAGTTTAATGTCCGTGCACCTCAAATACAAACAGGCCAGACCGCGACTATTACGTTTGTAGCCGACAAAGCAGGGGAGTTTGAATATTATTGTAGCGTTGGCCAGCACAGGCAGATGGGTATGAAAGGCACACTTGTGGTAACGGATTAGTAAGCTGCATAATTATTGTCCACAGTTGCTCAATGACAGTTATTTACTTATACTAAAAGTAGCCTGGTACAGGCTATTTTTAATCTCTATGTATGAAAGCATCTGACGTACTCGTTCACGCGCTTGAAAATGAAGGAGTGAAATATATTTTTGGCGTTCCTGGAGAGGAAAACCTTGATTTTTTGGAATCATTGTCTTACTCGTCTATCAAATTTATTATTACGCGGCATGAACAGGCCGCGGGTTTTATGGCAGCCAATTATGGACGTCTTACAGGATCCCCTGGCGTTTGCTTGTCTACGCTCGGCCCGGGGGCGACAAATTTGGTAACAGCGGCAGCATATGCCCAGCTTGGCGCTATGCCCATGATTATGATCACGGGGCAAAAGCCGATTAACAAGACTAAACAAGGTCATTTTCAAATTGTGAGGACGGTTGAAATGTTTACGCCTCTCACCAAAATGAGCAAGCAAATTACGCATGCAGATCATATACCGTCATATGTACGTGAAGCATTTCGAGTTGCGCGTGAAGAACGGCCAGGCGCAGTGCATTTGGAATTGCCCGAAGATGTCGCATCAGAAGAAACAAATTCTGAATTATATGAGCCACTGCATGCGCTTCGTCCTTCTCCATATGTGGAGGCACTGCGTGTTGCTCAAGAACTCGTTCAATCATCAAAGCATCCTCTCATTCTCATTGGGGCAAGTGCAAATCGCAAACGAATTTCCCAATATTTGACTGAGTTTATAAATAAAACAGGCATTCCTTTTGTAAATACACAAATGGGCAAAGGCGTGGTGGACGAACGCCATCCATTGTATTTGGGAACCGCTGCGTTATCCGAAGGTGATTATGTGCACTGTGCGATTGAGCATGCGGATCTTATTATCAATGTGGGCCATGATACGATAGAAAAGCCGCCGTTCATTATGCGGCGAGATGGGGCGCGCGTGATTCATTTTAATTTTTTTGCAGCCAAATGGGATAGCGTCTATTTCCCCCAGCATGAAGTGGTTGGCGATATTGGAAATGGACTTGAATATATTACTCGGCATATTGTTCCTCAGACGCATTGGGACTTTTCATATTATCATACGATTAAGCAAGAGTTAGAAACGCATCTTTCGCAGCGCATCGATAGTATGTCATTTCCGCTTATTCCACAGCGCATTATTGCAGATGTGCGTTCCACTGTGCCTGAAGATGGTATTGTAACGCTCGATAACGGTATGTACAAAATTTGGTTTGCGCGAAATTATAAAACATACAAACCAAACACATTGCTTTTGGATAATGCCCTTGCGACTATGGGCGCAGGTCTTCCTTCGGCTATGGTGGCAAAATTGTTACATCCTAATAAAAAAGTTATTTCAGTTGTAGGAGACGGAGGATTTATGATGAACTCGCAAGAACTGGAAACTGCCATTCGCCTGAAACTTGATTTAGTTATTTTGATTTTGGTAGACAATGCGTATGGCATGATACAGTGGAAACAACAGGCAGGAGGGTTTGCTGATTTTGGACTTGAATTTGGCAATCCAGATTTTGTGAAATATGCGCAGAGTTATGGAGCACAGGGATATCGCGTTTCGCCAGAACAGAGTTTACATTATTTACTTGAAAAAACATTGAATATACCAGGTGTGCATGTTATTGAAGTGCCAATCGATTATAGCGAAAATGTGAAGGTGTTTGGCGAAGAATTGAAGAATAAATTGTGTAAGTCCCAGTAAGAGATTTATCATTTTAACAAGTGTATGCCTATTGTATCCCACAATCCAACGACAGGAAAAGATATACAGTCATTTGAAGAACTTTCAATTGATGAAATTAACGCACGCATAGAATTATCACAGAGCGCATTTCAACATTGGCGTATTGTTTCGTTTGCAGAGCGTTCAGAAAAAATGCATACGCTTGCGACATTATTACGTGAAAAAAAATATGAACTGGGTAAACTCGCAACTCTTGAAATGGGTAAGCCTATTACTCAAGCCGTGGGAGAAATAGAAAAATGCGCATGGGCATGTGACTATTATGCAGACGATGCAGAGCATATGCTTGCACCCGAACATGTTTCTGCGGATTACGCAGAAAGTTATATACGTTTTGATCCTTTGGGAGTTATACTTGCGATAATGCCGTGGAATTTTCCGTATTGGCAGGTATTTCGGTTTGTAGCACCCGCGCTCATGGCAGGGAATGTTGGTCTGCTCAAACATGCATCAAATGTTCCCCAATGCGCGCGTGCTATTGAACATATAATTGAGGAAACGGGTTTTCCAAAAGGCGTATTTCAAACACTTCTGGTTGGTTCTGCGAAAGTTGAACATATTATCGCGCATGACTATGTGCAAGCAATTACGCTTACGGGAAGTGAACACGCAGGGTCTGTGTCTGCGTCGCAAGCCGCAAAGCTTATTAAAAAGTCGGTATTGGAATTGGGCGGTAGTGATCCATTTATTGTGTTATCTGATGCAGACATTGTGCGTACGTGTGAATTTGCGACAGCTGCGCGCTTGCAAAACGCGGGACAAAGCTGTATTGCAGCCAAACGTTTTATCGTCGTTGAGGATCGTTACGACGAATTTATTCAAAATTATCGTGAACAATTTAGCCGATATATTGTTGGCGATCCTATGGACGAAAAAACTCAGCTTGGCCCTGTTGTTTCTCAGGCAAGTATAGAAGAATTGAAACGCCAGATTAACGAGAGTGTTTTGAAAGGCGCTGAAATCGTATACGGCGGAAAACAATTAGATAGAGCTGGTTATTTTTTTGAACCAACAATTGTTTCGCATGTAACCAAAGGAATGCCTTTGTATGACGAGGAAGCATTTGGGCCAGTAAGTGCAGTGATCATTGTGCACGATGAAGAAAAAGCAATACAAGTAGCCAATGATACGCGTTTTGGTTTGGGAGCGTCTATTTGGACAAAAGATATTGAAAAAGCACAAAAACTTGCATCTCATATTGAGGCAGGTAGTGTGTTTATTAATGGCATGGTAAAATCTGATCCCCGGCTTCCATTTGGCGGAATAAAAAAATCTGGTTTTGGACGAGAATTATCACATTATGGAATAAAAGAATTTGTAAATGTAAAAACAGTGGTAGTAAATAAATGATGTTTTGACAAATTAGATTATAATTTATACATTTGTTAATGATAAAAAAACAACCTCGATTGATTCGAGATTGTTTTTATTTTTCTTCCGCCCTCACATTTCTCTACAAATATATTTATAAAGAAAGGGGATTGGTAGGGCGGGAGAGACTACTTTCTCTGGCAGACGCGGGAGATGGACTCCCACGTGTTGACGAGGAAGCCCTTGAGGCTTCTCAGGACGTGGAACGTGTAGTTCCACGTGTCTACGAATAGGGTGGCGAGAGGGCCGCCGAGGAGCTCGGCGGCGCAGCCGAAGAAGATTCCCTCGATCAGGAGGGCGGCGGGGAATTCAAGGAGTCCGAAGACTCCTCGTCGTTCGCAGGCGACCGCCGTGTAATAGGCGGCGATCCCGAACAGCGTTGTGAGCGCTAAGAGCGCTCGGATTTTCGCTTTGCGTTCCACGCAGACTCCTTTTTTGCCAGGGTTTGAGAAAAAACAATACCAGAAAAACATGATATTGTCAATGAGTGTATTACGGTCTGGACTTTTTATCAGTTTTTTTGCGTTTTGTTATAAACAAAAACCCGATCGCTTATTGCGACCGGGTTTAGTCTAGTATGGGTGATATGGCCATAGCATCATAATTACATGTCTTCTGTTTCTTTTGGCGTGTATAGCGCGCCCCACGAAGCAAGGATTAACACAATAATACCGAGCACAAGCGTATTAATATAGGCTACACGATTATCTGTAAAGCCGAGTATAAAAGGCGATAGTACGAGCCATAATCCTATTACTGCATTTGTCCAGCTTGGCCACCGCACCTTGGTTCCTTCTTCTGTTTCTCGTAGCGCTGAAAGAGCTATTACTGCTATACCGAAAATAATGCTATTCCACAAAGCTGAAGTTACTTCGGTAAAACTGAGGATGAAAGGTGACAAAATTAACCATACGCCAGCGACAATATCTACGCCGCTTGTGGTTTTTACATACATCCTTTGTTGTTGCATGGTTGTTGGCATATTTTTCACCCCCCTTCTAGTTAGAATTGGGTTATAGAGGTAGTATGGCGTCTTTTTCAAAGGTGTCAAGCATACATTACTGTAGGTCATCATGATTATGGTATTATTAACATAATTAATAATGTGGATAACCATATTTGACCGTTATGAACAGATGCATTACACTACATAAGTTATGAAACAAGTAATGTTTAGACAAAATAATAACAATAATAACAGTCCGATCGGCGGAATGTGTTTTCTTGTTGGATAACTCCAACACCAGTCAACCTCAACACACAACCCGCCGTCACCGGCGGGTTTAACTATTTTTATACGGAGATATGGAATGAATGAGAAACACTGAAAAAGAAAACAAAATTTATTCCCGGGTAGTTGAGTGGTACAACACCTCGCTGTTAACGAGGATACCGTTGGTTCGAATCCAACCCCGGGAGCGAGGAAAATTTTGAATTTACAAATTTACAATTTTTAAAATAATCTTTTAATCTTTCAATCTTTTAATCTTAAATTTTAATTTAATTCACTAAGAGCGTCAGACGTAGGAAAGATTCCTCGCTACGCTCGGAATGAGAAAACTATATGCCCCATGCATACACCAAGGAGGAAGTTCTCTCGCTATGCGAGAAAGAACGAGTCAAGTTTGTAGATTTGCAGTTCACCGATTTACTCGGTCAACTCAAAGCGGTAACTATTCCTATTGAAAAACTGGGAGAGGGAATAGATAGCAATGTGTGGTTTGATGGTTCTTCAATTGAAGGATTTGCGCGTATATCTGAGAGTGATATGTATTTGAAATTGGATCTTTATACGTTTGCCGTGTTGCCTTGGAGTAAAGAAAGTGTGAATGTAACCGCCCGTTTATTTTGTGATGTGTACAAGCCAAATGGCGAGCCGTATGAAAGCGATCCGCGTTATATTTTGAAACAGCAGATTGCTCGGGCAGAACGTATGGGATATGTCTATTATTGCGGGCCAGAGTTGGAATTTTTTCTTTTGAAACGTGAAAATGGAAATATTGTGCCTATGCCGCATGACCACGCCGGGTATTTTGACCAGGCGACTGATGCGGCAACAGAAGTTCGCAAAGAAATGACCAATGCATTGCAAGAACTTGGTATAGAGGTAGAAGCTTTGCATCATGAAGTGGCCGATGGCCAGCATGAAATAGATTTCAAATATGGCGATCCCCTTACAACCGCAGACAATGCAACCACATTCAAATATGCGCTCAAAATGATTGCAGCAAAACATGGGTTGCATGCGACGTTTATGCCGAAGCCATTTTTTGGAATTAATGGCTCGGGCATGCATGTGCATCAAAGTATCTTTACCGGAGGCAATAATGCATTTTATGATGCAAACGACGCGTATGGCTTGTCTGAATTAGCGCGATATTTTATTGCAGGCCAGCTCAAACATATCAAAGCCATGAATGCAGTTCTAAATCCGCTCGTAAACTCATACAAGAGATTAGTGGTAGGGTACGAAGCACCGGTGTATTTGTCATGGGGACAGACCAACCGCTCAGCACTTATCCGAGTTCCACGCATAAATCCAGCTCGGCCAAAGGCAACGCGAGCAGAACTTCGTTGTCCAGACCCTTCGGCTAATCCTTATTTAGCATTTGCCGTCATGCTCGCCGCAGGGTTGGATGGCATAGAAAATAAACTCATGCCACCTACGGCAGTCGAAGAGAGCGTGTATGAATTTTCGGAGGAAGATATGAAGAACCGCGGTATTGAAACATTGCCCGCAGATTTGTATGGTTCACTTCGCGCTTTGGCAAAAGATGAATTAATAAAGAATGTGTTGGGTGATGTCACTTACGCGAAATATTATGCCATCAAAATGAAAGAATGGGATGAATTTAGAATTTATGTAACGGATTGGGAGCGGGATAGGTATTTGGGCGTGTATTAAGTTGAAATATATTGTCCGTTGGGGTACAATTCCATTATTATTTTTGTTTTAATGTATGGGCGTAGAGGACAGTAGAGGGGATCAAATCGAAGTCTCAAAGGTAGGCGCAGGCATGATTACCATTCAGGACCCTTTGGGGAAAGAGCAGGTAGTTTTATCAGTAGCCAAAGTCACCTATCGAGATGGGTCACAAAGATTTTGTCTTGATTCTCATTTTATGGGTTTGCAAATTAGTGCGGATACACACCGGGACCTGGAATATACGCTTATGGAAGCTCAAGGTATGTTGGCACAAGGAATTTCGGCGCGTGCGGTGGCGGAAGATCTCCAGGGGAGCGGAGTGACGTATTTAGCACAGTAATAACGAGAAAAAATCTATTATAAAAAATCCACTCCGAGGACCGAAGTGGATTTTTGTTCACATGTGGTGGACTTATTTTAATGTAGCAGTGAATGGAATTCTAACTGTATTAACGTCTGTCTATCATAGGTCTCTCTTTTTCTGTACGCATTGCATGTAATATCTCGGTTTCTCTTATAACATCACCTTGTATTTCTCCACGTAAATTACCTTCGGCGAGCGCCCTCATTTCATCTCTATCATCAGTTCTACTCAAAATATAATTTGTTTTCATCATCAATTGCTGGAAATCAGGTACACCCCTCAAACGAATCCAATCATTACTAGGTGGTTGATTCTCGTTATCAGCAAAAAATACCGTTTGGTCATGAGTTAAATCCCGCAGCATATGAAAGAACTTGCTTTCAGTAGTTAATGGCGGGTCTTTGGGCAAATCATATAAAAGAATGGCATCTGCATCCCCACAGGCTTTCAATTTTGCTTCTATAGAACTCGCCAATTCTCCAGTAACTCGAATGGGTACTATATTTTTTTGTTGCAAAGCATTAAAATGAAATTCTCCATCATCATGACGCAGTAATCTGTCCTCATCTACTTCAATACTACCAGCATTAATTCTTGCTATAGGCTGTTCAGTAACCCCATCAAACGCATCTACATTACTTGCCGAATACTTACGTGCATGTGTACCCCGAAAGAGTTTTCCATGAAAACAGACCGAGACTTCGTCAACAGGAGGAATTTCATTGCCTGAACGTGCTGCAACTTCAATTGCATCGAGCAAATTCCGCGGACCGTCAGAATCTTTCTCAGCAGCAGGGGTCATAGAGCCGGTAAATACAACAGGTCGCTTAAGCCCTTCCAATTGGTAACTCATCGCAGCAGCAGACGGACCCATGGTATCGGTACCAAAAATTACCACAATTCCATCGTAATTTTGATGTGTTTCAGCAATGTTTTTAGCAAGTAGGTTATAGAATTCAAGATTAGCATCGGACGAGTCAATAAAACGACCACCTGGCTTGAATTCCTCCCACTCCAAATTGTATGGGACATCCTGTAATTCAGGAATATTTTTTTGTAATTCTTCAAGTGTCCCTGGCTTTAAGCCTCCATTTACAGAGGACGGTTTCATTCCTATCGTTCCTCCAGTATAGATTACGAGAATGTTCCTTTCATTTGGCTGTTTCATAATAGGTCAGTTAATTAGACGTATTTTACTAAATCTACAGTCTTTATGCAATCTATTTGTCATATCAAACTGGTATTTTTGGTTATAAATATTAAAGAGAGGTTATAATTTTTAAGTGATTTAATATTATGGTTTTATTCATCTTGACACGCTGTGAAGTGGTGGAGTATAGTATAAATGTATACCAAATAAGTATATTATATGAAAAAAGAAAAAAAACAGGGCTTTCTCAGCATGACGGTAAAACAACGTCAAGCCATTGCGCGCAAAGGAGGACAATCTGCCCATGCGACAGGCAAAGCTCATAAACTTACATTTGAAGAACGAAGTAAAGGCGGACAAAAAAGTCAGGGTAATTTTAAGTATCGCCCCGAAGCGGCAAAAGAAGCAGGGAGAAAAGGGGGAAAAGCCCGAAAACGTAGAAAGATATTAAGTGAAAATTCACCATCGCCGGTCGGTTTAGTTGGTTAAATTATTTTTTACGTATGCTTTCTGTGGATAACTATTTTGCTTAACTCATTCACAAAATGGTACTTTTGCACTCTTCAGAATGCTTGACCGTTTAGACAAGGCGTTTGTATACTCACAACGCCTGTTTTTATTATTTAATTTTTAAAACTAATTCTTTAACACATCCCCCATGTTGTTACCCAAACGTCTCCTCTCGTTCTTTTTGGCTCTTTCACTTTTATTCACATTTTTCGGTAGTACGCTTGTATCTCCTGCAGTCGCATATGCAGCATCAAGCGTCTCTATGTCCCTCACTAGTAGTAATGCTCTTTTCGTCAATGAAACTAATTCACTCACTGTTTCAATGAAAGCAAACAGTGCACTGCAAGACGCGCTTGTTGATTTCGAATTATACAATAGTTCAAATCAGCGAGTCGTTCAAAAAGTTTTTGAGCATGAAACTCTCGGGTTAAATCAATCTCGTATATACACCCTTTCGTGGAAACCAACACAAACAGGCACGTATACATTGCGAACTGGTGTATTTACATCAAACTGGTCATCACTTATTCAATGGGAAAATACAGCAGCAACATTTTCAGTGCAGGTTCGTCCTGTAGTAGCAACAACCGTGGCGCCTGCTTCTGCTGCAACAACCCAAGTGTGGTGGCCATCTCAAAATGCGACCATATCAGGAGTACAACCATTTAAGGCTGTTCTTTCGGCTACGTCGCTTTCAGATTACCAGATGTATTGGCAGGTCGACGGCGGGCAGTTGAATTTTATGAACAATAGTTTAGTTGATGTTCCGCACAAAGAATCTCTGGTAAATGTATCGGGGTGGAATTGGAGAGGAAACGGCCCTTATACATTGAACTTTGTGGCAAAGAATGCAAGCGGTCAGACGATTGCACAAAAACAGGTAGCAATCTACATAGGCACATCTTCACAACAGACAGCGCCTGCGACACCTACAACTCCTGTGGTAAATACAACCCAAACACAGACGACCCAAACAACAACTTCCCCTCCAACTCAAACATCTGCACCCGCACAAACTGCTACAGCGCCAACCGCGACATCTGTTTCTGGTTTGTATGTAAATCCAAATTCTCCCGCATTGGTTCAAGCGCAACAATGGCAGAGTTCTCGTCCTGCTGATGCCGCACTTATGAAAAAAATTGGTGACCAGCCAAGCGCGCGATGGTTTGGAAACTGGAATGCCAATATATATACAGATGTAAAAAGTTATGTAGACGCTGCGGCAAGTGCTAATGCGACTCCAGTACTTATTGCGTATAATATTCCTCAACGCGACTGCGGTGGATATTCTGCAGGTGGTAGTAATGATCCAGCCGTGTATCGCCAGTGGATCACAGATATGGCGCGTGGTATTGGCAATAGAAGCGCAATGATTATTCTCGAACCAGATTCTGTTGCTTTGAATGATTGTCTTTCTTCCACTGACAAACAAACTCGTTTTGGTTTGCTCTCGTACGCCGTGGATACACTCAAAGCAAATTCAAACGCACGCGTATATATTGATGCAGGACACTCAAGCTGGGTAGGCGCGCAAGATATGGCAAATCGTTTGACACAAGCAGGTATTGCACGCGCAAATGGTTTTGCGCTCAATGTGTCAAATTTTTATTCGACACAAGACAACGTGAATTATGGAACGCAAGTCTCTCAATATCTTAATGGTAAACACTTTGTCGTGGATACGTCACGGAATGGACGCGGATCAAATGGCCAATGGTGCAATCCGTCTGATAGAGCGCTTGGTGAAAAGCCAACACTTAGTACAGGCAATTCACTTGTTGATGGGTTCTTGTGGCTTAAGACTCCAGGTGAATCAGATGGCTCATGTAATGGTGGACCTTCGGCAGGGCAGTGGTGGCCTGAATATGCGCTTGGGTTAGCACAGAGATCATCATGGTAAAGAACACGTAACACGTAGCACATAGCATATGAGACACATAACTATAACATGTAACTCATAACTAAACAGTCCCGAGATAGTCGGGACTGTTTAGTTAACAATTTGTTCACTTGACAATGGTTCACATGGTAAACTATACTAAAATAGTATAAATATACTATATGCGCACATTATTATACAACATCAAGACAAGCGAACTAACACCAGGCGGTATACTGCGTCTGACGGCTGTTCCGATGCGTCCACGAGATAGGATGTATTATAAACCAGGACAGTACGCCATGATTGCGTATGAACTTTCAAAAGAATACCAAAAGTTTCATTCCTTTAGTATCGTAAGCAGTCCGCTTGATGAACATATTTCGTTTGCTATCAAAGTGTCTGGTCCATTCACGCAGTCACTCGCGAGTTTACCTATAGGTTCTCTTATCGCAGTGCGTGGTCCATATGGCTCTTTTGTTTTGCGTGAACACGATACCAAAGATAGTGTACTTTTTGCTGCGGGTATTGGCATCACACCATTTGTGAGCATGTTGAGGTACGCACATGAGACACAACAGCCTCAGAATATTCATTTATTATATAGTGTTCGATCGTCATGTGATGTTCCATTTATTGATATTATCAATCATATTGGAGAGGATAATTCGCGGATACGTCCAACCATTACTGTCACCGGAGGCGAAGATATTGTGCCCCATGGTTTTATAAAAGGAAGAGTTTCAAAAGAACTTATTGAGTCCATAATTCCACGTTCCATTCATGCAACCCGATTTTATATATGTGGTCCATCAGTATTTATTCACGCTGTAGAAGATATGCTGACTGAGTTAGCTGTACGTCAAAAATATGTATATACCGAAGATTTTGTTCCTTCGGCACGCGTATTATGGAAACAGCCAGTACCGCTTGTAGCAAGTACGGCAGCTATTGCCGCGTCGGTTTTTGTTTTTTCCCTTGCCACAAATGCGCACGATGTCTCTGCGTTTGCAGATAAATCTTTCAATCGGCTTAATACAATATTTAATGCGACAGATGTAAATGCCGCGGTTACTAAACAAAGAGAACAAGTGTTGTCACAAGAACAATATGAAACATACAGCGTGCCGCAAATTACCACAGTGCTCGTGCCAAGGCAGACGGCTGAGCAGATCAGTGTTATGGAACAAACAGTAGTGACAAAACAAGTGACTGCACAGCCGATACCGCAAGCAGCTCCGGCAGTTGTCCAAAATCCACCGCGCTCTACAAGTCTAGCACCTCAACAAGTTGCAACTCCTGCTCCCGCTGCTGTACAGCCAAAACCAGTCATCATGCCCACTCCGCCGCCTCCACGAACACAGGTGTCATAAAAATTATTCTAACTTATACCAATTGTTCCAATTGGTCGAGACAAATATTAATTTCAAATAGATTAAGCCTTTATTATGAGAAAAAAATATCTCCACATATACAGTTTTTTAGCAGTTTTTCTTATTGCTTTTTTTGCGTGTGCGCCGTCGTTATACGTGCATGCAGAAGATGAGGACGAGGCTTTCAAACAAGAAATAGAGCGTGTTCGTGAAGAACAAAAACAAGAGCTTGAAAGAGAGCGTGAAGAAGAAAAAAAAGAGGATGAGTACGAAGCAGAAAGAGAGGATGAATATGAAGATGAAGATTACTTTGAAGGGCCTCAACAAGTCCAGCCACAACCCGAACCTATTGTCGAGGAACAGCCGCTCGAACAACCAGTGGCACAACAACCAATTATGACTCAAGTAACTGAAACAGTCCCCACAACTCGCGTAGTTGAAAAGCCCGTAATACAAATGGTAGAACAATATCAAACAACGTATGTAACGCAATATAGAAAGACAAATAACTATATTGTGAGTGATGTAAATATGAATGGCGTAGTTGATCAATTTGAATTGATCGTGGCAGGTAGTTAGTGTGGTATTGAGTAGTTTAGTTATCTAAAATTCTTTTAAAATTTTGAATTCCAAATTAAAAATTTACGAGTATGTATTGGACATTCGGCTTTGATGCCTGGGATACAACGATTTCCGGCACGGTAGATGTCGGAGAAAAGTATGACGAATCGACGTTGGCTGATTTGGAACAGCAATTAAAAGCTGACGCAGAAATGTACGCGAAGATATGTTCACGTTTTGATAACGCAAGTGAGATATCGCAGTTGAATGAACAAACTGATAACGAAGTGGTTGTGAGTGAACGACTGTCTGATATGTTGGAAAAGGCGCAAAAGACCTATAGGGAGACACACGGCATATTTGACCCTACAATTTTGAAAGCTCTTGAACATAGTGGGTATGATAAAACATTTTTGAATATCTCTGATGATGATCCATCAACCCATATATACGAAAAACGTGATTTGATTGTGAGACAACACGCGGGACGTCCCCAGTTTAGTGAAATAAGACTACACAAAGATAAACACAGCGTATATATGCCGCTTGGCATGCGGATTGACCTTATGGGAATTGCAAAAGGGTATTGGGTAGATTATGCGGTTGAACAATTTTTTTCTGAATATCAATCATTGTGGCTTTCCGCAGGTGGAGATATATATGTGAAAGGCATGGATGAAAAACAAGAGCCGTGGAAAATTATAGTGCAAGATCCGTTTGACCTTTCAAATAATATCGGCTATTTTACGCATACAGCCAAAAAAGATTTTGGTGTTGCGACATCGGGTATTACGAAGCGCATGGGTATGAGTGGGGCAGGTAAATGGCATCATATTATTGATCCACGTACTGGCTTGCCATCAGAAAGTGATGTCGTATCAGCTACAGTTTGCGCGCCGAGTGTGGCAGATGCGGATGTGTATGCCAAGACTGCGGTTATACTCGGGTCTCACCAAGCGCATTTATTTTTTTTATCACGTCCGGAATGTGAGTATGTGCTTGTGGATGTGAATGGGCGAGTGTATTATTCTCAAAACTTGTCATTCCGAGCGACCTAATGGAGTCGAGGAATCTCTTTTTAAATCACCGAGTGACGCATAGAAAAGGGATCCCTCGATTGCGCTCATTCGTCCCTCATTCGCTTCACTCGGCATGACAATTGTAAACATATGTTCAAGAAAAAAGAAACAATCTACGGAGTCGTCACATTATGTTTAGTCATTATATTTTCTTTGGTATTTTTTAATACAACAAAGGCACAAACTACATCTTCTATTTATGCTCAAGATCCAGATCCAAAAGATACAGATATAGATGGTCTCACTGATCAAGGAGAAAAGTATTTGTTTGGGACTGACCCAACTCTACCCGATACAGACGCAGATGGATACCTCGATGGCGCAGAAGTATTGTCACAGACTGACCCACTTGATCCTATGAGTCCCGGCACGGTAGCACAAGTGAAGACAATACGTGAAGTTCCATGGCCATGGTACAGCGCCCGAGCCGCGGGGATTATTAGTTATATTTTATTATTTTTTATTACGATATCTGGTATTGCATTGTCTACCGGGGCGCTTTATCGCGTGTTTGGACAAGTGTGGGGATGGCGCATGCATCAGTGGATTGGGATTATGATGATGGTGAGTGTTGTCGGACATGTAGTCGCGCTTGGGCTTGATACATTTATGAGTTTTTCTCTTGCAGAACTTCTCATACCATTTGCGACTGATTACAAGCCAGTGCTCATGGCCTCCGGCATTGTGAGTTTCTATTTTTTTCTCATACTTATTTCCACATCATTATTTGTGATTCAAAAAAAATACCGTTTGTGGAGATATTTTCATTATTTGTCATTTCCCATGTTTGCTGGAGCATTTGTACATAGTGTGCTCTTGGGTACCGATTCAAAAACGCTTACGATGACGATAATGTATTGGGCTACGGCGATTATTGTAGGATTGTTTGTGATTTATCGGATTTTGTATCGGAAGATTCAAGGGAGAGTGTTTCATCAGCATCTGGGGCACGTAACACATAACACATAACAAAGTTCACGTAACACATAACAAAAATAGCTCCGAAGAGGGGCTTTTATTGTGGTAAGATTTTTTATTATAAACATTCTATTGTATAATGATATAGATTAATTTAGTACAGTTGTTTACCTCTATATGAATAATATTTTTGTATCACATAAAGGAGAGTTTCGCACACATATTGGCATTATGTTTGCGATTTTCATTTTGTTTTTGATCGGTGCGATAACGCTGTTTGCAAATTTTATGCACCGCAATAATATAAGAGAGTTTGAAGAAAAAGGAAAAGTATATACCGGCATAGTTACGGATAATTATTTTTTTCATACGCCTGAGGTTGGAACTCGAAGCAGTATAAGAACTCGATACATGATTTGTCTTAAGCCGACCGAACCTATAGAAAATTATGAGTTATTATGTTCGAGTGAATATATTTCGCGCTCATTGGCTCAGAAATACCCGGTAGGGTCCACTATATCGGGATATTTTCGAAATGATATTTATGAAATTTTGCTTATTCCGGGCATTGAAAGTTGGAGGGGAAACAAGATTTTTCAGTATCTTCCGTATGGATTTTTTGGTGTAGGCGTGGTACTTTTGTTGTATGCTAAGTTGAAGAAGTGAATGATATTGAAGATATTGGGATATTGGATATTAAAACAGCTCCGGAGAGGGGCTGTTTTTTGGTATTTTATTTCACTTAACTAGTAGTTATACTAAATATTTTTAAATATAATATAACTTTTTGTATATTATAGTAACAAAAACTCTCTCTACTATATACACATCCTCAGAACTTTTCAAATCGCAAATGTATGTGGATAATCAAAACAACCCGCCGCCTGGTGGGTTGTTGCTTTTATTTTTTAAGCTCGCATTTACTCTCTACGCATGAGACATCATATGTGGGTGGCAGGCAAAAATAATCTGGACAAGCAATTGCGGCTGGATTATTTTTTCTGAAATTTTCTTCGCTTTCTCTTCCTTCTTTACTTATGGGAAATGTATTACACGTTAGACAAAATCCATGTAATTCATAAGATGTCGTGGTACAATCTTTGTCAGAATTACAGGATAGATAATCAAATTGCTCTGCTGTATTTGTAGGATTATTGAGAGTTTTTTTCAGAGAACATCCGAGAGTAATGAATATCACAAGTGATGTAATGAGGAGTATTTTTTGCATATATTTAAAATAAAAAATATGATATGAGTATACCTCAAGTTAAGTTTTTTTTCCACTTTTTAATTTATACGAAAACAATCCCGCTGGTTCGGGATTGTCTGGGTTAAGAAACACCCTGGCTTTCATGCCATTGGTGTAGTGGTAAATAGTTGTTCGCAGTAAGCGGACCCCTCCCAACCTCTGGTTATAGGGGAGGAGTTGTTGGCTACTTCGCATTTACATCTGGCTGATGTATACCAAACGTATTTCCTTCAGTATCAATGAAATATCCTTGCCACGCCATGCCGGGAATTGCGTGCTTTGGCAGAGCAACAATACCTCCAGCTTTTTCTATTTTTTTAGCTGTTTCATCAAAGTCTCTGACAACTACGGTACAGACAAATGCGTTTGTTCCTTGTTGTGGGCCTGGGGCTGGAACAGGGCGTTGTAAAAGTCCTCCATCAATACCGTGAGATCCTGAACCCATCGGAGCAGTTACAATTCCCCAATATATAGGGTCGTCCATCAATTTCGGGAATTGCCATACAAATACATCGCCATAGAATTTCTTCGCGCGTTCTATGTCATCAGCTTGGATTTCAAAGTGTACGACGCGTTCAATTTTTTGATTTTTGTCGTAGCTTATCATCCAGTTGATGCCAAATTTATCTGTGCACATGCCAAAATATGATCCCCAAAATGCGTCTGCCATGGGCATGGTGTTTGTACCGCCTTCTGATAATTCTTGAAAGAATTTGTCTGCTTGTTCTCTGTTATCAGCTGTAACTGAAATAGAAATTGCATTACCGGTTCGTGATTTTTCTATTGATTCGGGCGTGTCACTTCCCATAAGAACACTATTGTTTCCAATAGGGAGCGCTACATGCATAATTTTCTCCCCTTCGTTTTCATTGAGTGACATGGCTTTTTGAGCTTCGGTCGGTGTATCTTTGAATCGTTGTATAAAGCCAAATTCATTGCCAAAGATTGATTTATAAAAGTTGAAGGCTTCTTCACAGTTGTTGTCGAAGCTGAGATACGGGTTTAGTGCGGGCATATTTTTAGAATTTAAAATTTTTAATTTTTAATATTATGTATGTACAGGCACTTGCTTGACATCAAGTTTGTTCAATTTATAAGTGATCCAAAAATATCCTACTATCGCGGACACAATGTTTCCCGCAACAAGAGATAACCAGACAGAGATAATGGGAAAATTAAATACATATGTCAATATATACGCAAGCGGAATCGCAATAATGACAAACCGTAAGAATACGATCCAAAATCCAGGCCATGATCTGCCAATTGCTTGAAACGCGCTTGCCTCAACAAGCGATGCGGCCAAAAATCCATAGGTCAATGCGACAGTCCACATATAATATGTGGCATATTGTGTTACGATCGGGTCAGTGGTAAATATGCCAATGACAAAGCGGGCAAACAGTGCCACGATAATACCGAGTGCTGTTGCACTAACAGATGCATACAAAAGTCCTTGGCGAAAAGATTGTTGTGAGCGTTCTAGGTTGCCTGCGCCGATATTTTGTCCCATCATAGCCATAGCGCCAAATCCAAATCCAACTGCGGGCAAAAACGCAAAAAATTCTACTCTAAACCCCAGACTAAACGCGACCGCTCCGGCTTCAAAAAATTTGGATGAAGTGATGACTGTCAGAGCAGCTACTCCTATAGGATATATGACTTGTGTTATTGATGCGGGTATTCCGATATCAAGAACTTTTTTTACTGACTGCCATTTGAATGACAAATTCGAAAAATGAAATCGTATTTTTCGTTTTACATTAGACAGCGAACGTAATGCTATTACAATAAAAACTGCTTGAGAAATAAGTGTCGCTATGGCGGCTCCGGAAATGCCGAGAGCTGGAATTCCTAGCCAACCAAATATCAGAATGGGATCGAGAATTGAGTTCACCAGTGTTGAAACTGCAAATAGTTTTGTTAACGTGAATGTGTCTCCTTGCGCGTTGAATGCAAACATGATGGTTGTTAATATGAAAAATAATATGGAGCCCGCTGCAGTAATAGTGAGATATTGACGGGCTGGTTCAAAAATGAGTCCATACGCGCCTGAAGCAACCAGGAGTTGGTTTCTAAATACGAGTGCGATAATGGTAAAAATAATTCCTGCAATAGCTGCGAGTACAAATGACTGTCCCAGTACGCGCTCTGCTTCAGGTATATTTTTTGCTCCAATATGCATGGACATGATAACGCCCGACCCAACCGTAATGCCAAAACCAAAAGATATCATGAGAAACAATGCAATTTGAGAAATACTCACCGCGGCTATTGCCTCTGCTGATAATTTACTTACCCAATATGCATCTACGAGATTGTAAAGCGTATAGAAAAATATTGAGAGCATCATGGGCCATGCAAGAGACCAAAGTTGTTTGCGAATAGGGCCAGTTGTGAGATCCTGTTCGTGCATTTCAATTGTGGTAGTTTGTTCGGCCATAGGGTACTGGTTTTATGACGTCATGTTTGTTTATATGCTTCTTGTAATTTTTTGATATCAATTTTTTTCATTTGGAGCATGGCTTGCATAACTCTGCCTGCTTTTTCTTTATCCTTATCTTGCAACATGTCGCCAAGAATAGTCGGGGTAACCTGCCATGATAGGCCGTACTTATCTTTGAGCCATCCACACTGCTCTGATTCTTTTACTGCGGAAAGTTTTTCCCAATAATAATCTACCTCCTCTTGGTCTTTGCAAGCAATCATAAACGATACTGCCTCACTAAGTTTGAAAATGGGTCCGCCGTTTAGGGCAACGAATGTTTGTCCATTTAGTTCAAATTCAACGGTTAAGACAGATCCTGCTGGTTGGCCAGAAACTTCAGCTGAGGATTCGTCATAATAGGAAATTTGTTTGATTTTTGATTGGTTATCTCGCGCAGAAAATATAGATACATAGAATGTGGCCGCTTCTTCTGCTTGGTTATGAAACCAGAGATGAGGAATTATGTTTTGCATATAGTTTTAATTGTTAAACTCGAATATCGAAATTCTAAATAAATTCAAATTTTACAAATACTAATGTTCGAAATTATTTTGAACATTAAAATTTTTTGTTTGGATATTATTTTGAATTTCGTGTTTCGTATTTCGGATTTTTAATATACATTTATGCTTCTTGTCCCTTGAGCGATCACACTACCCTGTGCATTCTTTGCAATAAAGGTGATATTGTATGGTCCGGCACCTTTCCAGCCCCACAAACTCACGTCAACCAATGCTTCTTTGTGCGGATAATCTACGTTGCTATCTGCCATACTGTTTAATTGTCCGCCATCTACTTGCCAATACATAGTGTATTGGGATACGTCGAGACCTTCTACCATTGCCTTGAATGGTTGGACACCTGATGCCGTTATATCACTGCTCGGCCACCATATATTCACTGCTCCTGAAGAAGGTGGCGGAGTTGGAGGTGGCGTATTTTGGGTTACTGATATAGATGCCGTGTTTGCATTCCATAAATAATTTTGTGTCCAGTTACTATTGAATATGCCAATCACGACCGTGTATGATCCAGCTACTGTCGGCGTCCAGTTCATGTTGTATTGTTTTGTCTCACTTGCGATAAAAATTTGTTTGTCAAAAAATTGTTGGTGTATTTTAGTATTTGAACTGTCATATATCTCAACATCGATTATTGTATTGTTTATTGCGTCTCCAGTATTAGTGATACTCGCGCCAATTTGTATGGGTGTGTTTATTGTGGTCATGTTTGGTGTTGCGGAGACTGCCTGTGTAAAAGAAATTTTTGTTGGCGGGGGAGTAGGTGCCGTGCCTCCGGCGAACCATGTGCGCATGGTCGTTTCTGCTAATTTGTTTTGTGGCGTGAAGTCCATATCGCCTTGTCCGCCTGCATTTGGATTGCTATTCCAGTCCCACAATTGTACACCAACCATGTAGTCATAATTATTCCAATATGAAAATAATGCTTCATACAGTCGTGATTGATTTCCTTCGTCAAATCCGCCTCCAGCCCAATAATTAAATGGTTCCCACTGAGCCCAGTTCATACTGCGATATCCAACTTCGGTAAACAAAATAGGTTTATTGTATGCATTACGTAAGTTTGCAATATCATTTTTATTTATGACGTCCCATTTTTGCGTATATGATTGTACTGACGTGTCGTTTGTCGTGAGGGGGAAATAGGCAGATATACCGACATAATCCAACGCATCCCAAAATTTGATTCTATTTTTTTCATCGACCCATTGTCCTTGTGCGCCCCAGTTTGCGCTATATGTTAGTTTTCCGGAAAATACCGTCCGTGTATAGGCAATGAGGTCGCGCCAATTTTGCGTATTGCTCCCATTTGCATTGTCGGCTGACATATTGATAAGTTCTGCGCCAATGGTCATTTCTTCTACATTGTTTGACTGAGCCAGACTGGCATAATGGCCTAGTACTGTTTTGTAGTTGGCAAACCATCGCGCCCGATCTCCTGGATTTATATTGGCGCGCCACTGTCCGTCATCTGATTCCAAATGAATTTTTATATTTACTGCCATGCTTTTGCTATGAATATATTGAACACCGGCAGCTAGGGAACCGTCTGTGGGCGTATTCCAATCCCGGTATAAATCTGTCGTCCATACGTTTGCTTGTTTGTAGGGAATAATGAGTGTAATGTAGTTTGCATTTGCGTTTTTTGCATTGTCAATGGATTTTTTGAATGAATCGCTGCTAAAGTCTGTATTCCAGTTCGGGCGAATGGAAACACCTTTTTGCCAATTTGAAATAGCAGCCTTACTCATGAGAGGCACTGTAAGAAATATGGCAGTGATGAGTATATAAATTGTGTATTTTAGTTTGGTCATAAAATTTAAGTTATCTAGGTTGGCTAAGTTGACTAAGTGTAAATTGTACACATTTTTGAACTTAGGTACTTAGTTAACTTAGCCAACCTAGTAAACTCAGTTAGTTTTTCGTCAACTGTGTCTGCCACAAATTTGGCGTATTATTTGCATACAGCGCTGTGGCAAACCATGCCCAGTTTTGTGTGTAATAGTTTTTGTCATCGCCCCACTTGCCATTGTGGAACATAGACCAAAAATGATCGCTATATATATCTATTGATTTTTCCGATTGAGAAATATCGAGCGCCGAAAGTGCTCCTGCGTATGTGCTAATGTCATCAAAATTTGCCACAGGGGTTCCGTCTATTTTGTATCGAGCCTCAATAACATGATCTCTGTCCCATTGTTTGATATAAAATTTTGACACTTGCTCAAGATATGCTTTAGCTTCTGTACTTTCAAACCATTTGGCATCAAGGGCGAGCCGCCACATGAGACGGAATGCATCGTAGCCATAAATATCGGCGTCTTTTTTTACATGCTCGGCGCTTTCGTAATCTCCCAAGCTCGTAAGCAAAAACCAATTGGGCACCAGTCCAGTATTATTTTTAAATGTAGGCGATTGCTTTAGTTGAGCTAGTATCACGTACACATCTTCGGCAAGCGCATCCCAGTTATGGTTTTTATCTATCTGAGCAAATATTTTGTATGATGCCGGAGAAAAATATGATGGATTGATAAGATAACCCGTCTTTGTGTCAGCGCCAGACGTGAGATAGAGTGTACCATCTACTTCGATAACTCGATTTTCCCAAATACTGTCGAGTATTTCACGGGCGCGTTCCATATATATAGGATCTCCCCACTGCTTGTAGGCAAACAAAAGTGCAAGTGCGATATCCTCGTCCGCGTCAGTTGCAGTAGAGTAATCCAAAATTGCCTCCGTGCCAGTCGTATTTTTTCCATAGAGCCACGCGTAGAGTTTGTTACCAGGTAATTTCATGTTATCTTCGGACCAGGAAAATACGCGATCAAATGTTTTTTTGTCTCCCTGCCATACGGCACGTAATAGTGAATATGATTGTCCCTCAGAGGTTGTAATATTATCTGCTTTAGGATCAATTGTCTTTCCATCTCGCGTAATAAATTCCTTTTTGTATACTTCCCAGCTTTTCTGGATCACACCATCTTTATTATTTACTTCGCGTATTTCGACCGGGTATCCTTCATCTAAAATATCATAATTATTAAATCGTTTGATAACATGTGAATTTTCATATGCTGTCTGCACGAGCGGCAGGGTATCATTGTAGATATTTATGGTAAGTGCTGGAGTAAATAGGAGGTAATCTATACGTTTCCAATCATTATTTAAAACAGCGTATTGAACTTGCGGATCAGTGTCTGCTTTCCAATAATAATGTATATTTGTCTTCTCAATATCTTTGAGATTGGGATTTAAATCGACAAATGGGTAGTTGTCAATGAGTGTTACTGAACGGGGATTCAAATTATCTTTTACCCATCCAACTGCCTGCACTTGGTTGTACGTTTGGTCAAGAGAAAAAATATACCATTTTTGAGAAAGTTCAAAGACGAGTATCAGTGAAATGATTGAAAGTATTCCGAAACGTATAGGCATAAGTGCCACCGGATCTTTTTTCTTCACCCTTTCTATCACCTGATCTGATAGTAATGCGATACTTATAGAGAAAAGGGCCATGAGCGGTATGATATACCAGTCGAGAACTTGTCCTCTCAGTATAAAGAGTGTATAGGATAGGCTCATGAGTGCGATCAAAAAAGACCATTTTTTTCTAAATAATAGTACATGTATTATGCTTGCACCGGCTCCTAAAAATAAAAAGAACGGCGCGTATGGTAGCCATGTGGTTTGCAATGAGTAGAGAAACGTACTGGTTGATTGCCGATTGATATGAAATCCAAGTGCCTCCATAAGGCTGACGTGGGGCTGTGTTCCTCCAAGCACTGTACCGCTTGGAAAAAATTCTCCTTTGAGGAGTGCAAATACGGGGTACATTGATATGGCAAGTGAAGCAATGCTTATCCATACGACAATGGCAAAATGTTTATTATTTTTGTGTGCTTGCAGTGCGATAATGGCACTCATGCCGACGATAAAAGGGGCTGCGGATTCTTTGGTAAGCACGGCCATGGCAAACATTATCGCGCTTGCAATGATATATTTAAGACGCATAGGCTTGGTCAGAAGATAGAGCGACCACAAGAACCAAAACATCATAATATTATCCAAAAGCACTCTACGATGGAGCATAACAGATAGTGGCGTTATGCTAAATAAGATTGCGGCTATGGCAGAAGGAAATTTTCGTCTTGTTATATTCCATGTTATGTTATATACAAAATACGTTGAGAAAATCTGTAATATTGCCACAAACAGTCGACCGGTATTTGCCGTCAGACCGCCCATAAAAAAGTCATTCCCCGTAAAGAAATTCCACAAGGCAATAAAGATCCACCCAAGCGGTGCGTGATCATACCAATAGGTGTATGAGGCCAGTTCGTGTTGGTTTATTACCGCCCAGGCCTGAGACATATACGTGCCCTCGTCTTCTCGATATGAAGGAAATCCAAACATGTTGGTCATATGCACAAAAGCTGACGCAAGAAGTATTGCTAGGAGTATCCAATGTTCTTTGAGCCAGTTTGATTGTGCAATTTGTTCTTTGACCATATGATTGAGGATTTTATTTTTTTATATTGACGTCGGGCTGGTTCGTTGGACTGCACGATGTGCATTCACATGCGCTGTCTTTTCCCATGTATTTTTATGTCGCATTTCTCTCACTACTGCGCGCAGAGAAGAATAGCCGAGAATTATCTGGTAAGGTAAAAATGTGATAAGTAATTTAAACATGATCCAGCGTGGGTATTTCAAATTATATTTTTTGGTGAACTCGTATAATCCAATATTGAGAACAATAAAATTTATCACGAGCATATACAGAGGCAGTATAGACAGCAAAGTAACAAGTATGGGAAGCTTTACGGTAAATATCATGACTATCGACGCAATAATATATATGAATAGAAATGCCTGAATTTCGGGCCAGATAAGCATGTATGCCACAAAAAATCTTTGTGAGATAAGCGGCAGGTTTTTCCATTCCTTTTTTTTAAATACTTGCAAGAATCCTTGATTCCATCTGGTACGTTGTTTGATAAAACTGCCTAATGTTTCGGGCGTTTCTTCCTGGGTCGCGTGAATTTCATCATAAATAATTCTAATTTTTGCTCCCGCTGCGCTCAATTTGATCCCGATATCCGCATCTTCAGTGAGGCAATTCGCATCCCATCCTTCAATTTTATGCAGCCATTCACGTTTGAAAAATACGGTGTTGCCTCCGAGAGGTATGACATGACGTAGAGCAAAGAAATGGAGCACTGATTTAAACCAGAAAAAATATTCAAGAACATTTAAGGTCGAAAACCAATTGGATCGGAAATTGATGAGCTGTACTCCAGATTGCACGACATCCGCGTCATCTCGTATCATGACGGTGTTTATCACTTGATAAATATCTGCATGCGGAGAATCCTCGGCATCAAACACACACACAATGTCGTGATGTGCGTATTCAAGGGCAAAATTAAGTTTGTCTGGTTTGTTTTTTGGTACGTAGGTAGGTACAAGTAGCTGGATATTAGTTTTACCAAGCTCTTTAATTTTATGTTGTACAGCCTCTATCGTTTCGTGGTCATCAGATCTACATACGATAATAATCTCTGTAAGGTGTTCAGGATATTCTATCTGTGCGATTGCCTGCATAGTTTCTGCAATAACATTTTTTTCATGTAAAGCAGGTACAATGGCAGTAAATGAATAGAGCGGCGCATAAAAACTTTTTGGCGACTGATTTTGTTCAACGCGTGCAGGGTCGTCCCATGCAAACATCATGCCGGTTAGGGTAAATATACTTTGGATTACAATAGCGACTGAGAGAAGTAGAAACAGCAAAATAAGAATATTAGATATTGTTGCAATATTGGCTGTTACGAGGTATATAGAGATTGCGGACAAAAGTATTATGATGCCGGAGACTATATACCAGGCAAAGGGACTAAATCCAAGATATATTCGTTTAAGCCGTATGCGCAGGGCGTTATATATGAATTCAGATATATCATGGAATGACATTTTTGATTTGCCACTTGTACGTTCTTCAAAATGAATAGGCACCTCGACAATACGCGCATGGTTGCGTACTAATTCATCAAGCAATCTTATTTGAAAAGAAAAACCGCGCGCAGGAATAAAATTGAGAAACACTTTTTCAAGTGCTTCTGATTTAATTGCCTTAAATCCGCTTGTGCAGTCGTGTATGGGGTAAAGCCCCGCAAACCACCTTGCAATCAAGTTCGCAATTTTGCTATTGAGCCAGCGCATTGTAGACCACTGTGGGGGCAGACTTCCACCTTTGATATATCGAGACCCGAGTGCCACATCTGCGCCGAGTTCGAGTACCTGTAGCATAGGGGGAATATATTGTGGATTGTGAGAGAAGTCCGAATCCATTTGAATAATGGTATCTGCCTTAAGAGCATTGAGTGCATAATTAAATCCTCGCTTATACGCAATACCCAATCCTTGTTTGTCTCCTTCAATAAGATGAATATTTTTTCGGGTCTTTCCGTATTGTTTCACAAGGTATGCCGTACCATCGGGGGAGTGGTCGTCTACTACGACAATATGTGTATCATATTTTTCATGTGGTATTAGTATTGATTTTATTTTTTTCATTAGGTCCACAATATTCCCACGTTCATTGTACGTAGGGATAATTATCGCAATAGTTTGTTTTTGTCTTGAACCGGGCATATAAGATACTGGATGATATATATCATACTAAATAAGTATGCTTTATATTCAGCATACTGCCTGCTCCTGCTCGTGTCAAATATTTTTTGCTTAATTTTATACAAACTTGTCCACAGAATTCACAATTTATACACAGTTAGTATGAATTTAAACTTGACATCAAATTTTTAGTTTATATTATACTAATATTAATAGGCCAGTTCACACGGCCGATGCGAGGTAGAGACATGGTGTGGAGGGTGATACTTTCCACTATCATAGGAAAAGAAGAGGCCTCACAGTACGAAGTACTGAAAGTCTCTAATTCAGGGGTTAGTGGAACATGCGTAGTAATCGTCGCGGATCGTAGAACCGGCAAGCGGTATGCGGTCAAGTACGGTGAAAGTAAGGTTCCACTGACAGAACAGGCACAAAACACCCGTCGGATGGCTGAGCTATTCGAGGATGTCAGAATACCTCGAATAGTTCTCTGCAGTCCTCAGCTCCTCATGATGGATGCTGTGGAAGGAGAGACATTGCAGGAAACAGTCGTGAAGGGGATTTACCCAGCTACGAGCCTCATAAAAATTTTTGAGGCAATACTTCGTGCATTTACGGCCGTGTGGAAAAAGACAGCACAGCCGTATGATGCGGGTGTGGAGCTCCGTCGTGACCCCAAAGGAAGAATTGAGCGTATATGCAGTAGCTTGTGTGAACACGTTTGTGTAGACTTGTCTCTTTGTTCATTCAGGGAGACACCACTGTATGTCAATGGTGTACGCTGTGGTGAACTTGGAACAATGTTTCAGGAACTGACCACTGGCTACAAGCCTCCTCGCAACATAGTCGAATGTCATGGAGATCCAAATGCCGACAACATCATGATCGACAGCCACAAAGATTGGTGGCTTATCGACATGGAGTGGGCTGGCTTGCATGATTGGAGAATCATGATGAGCCAGCTCATAGGTTGGTGGATCTCGAATGCTACGTACCTCACGAATGGCACGCCTACATGTAGAGTCCGCAATAATCGAATTGAGCTTGACTACCGCATCTCTATGCATCCCGTGGCACAGATGCTCATGGAGATAGCGTGGAGATATGCGGCAGAAGTGGCTCAATCTTTGGGTGAAGTTGACTGGGAAAGACAAATCCAGTATCAGCTCGGAACCCTCTTGCTGAGCCATGTACGGTTTGCGGAGCAAAGAAACCGCTCCGAATACCGTCTTGTTTTGCTCGGCGAGGCATTCAAGTTCCTCAACAGGGACGCCTGCCTTAGCCGGCCATAGTTCTTGTGGCCGGTTTCATCATATGATATATAAAATATTTTTATGACTAAAACTCTTTTGAAAAAAAATAAAAAAGACAAACAGCCTACAACAAGGGATATTAATAAACTTGTTAATTTTGTAAAAGATATATCAGGACATGTGAGAACTGAATTCGTTTCACATTACCAGACTGCCCAGTTGGGGATGTACAGTGGCACAATCGGCAAAGGCGGCGATTATACCAAGCAAGGCGATGCGCTGGTAGAGCAAATACTTGAGACAGCGTTTCACGAACATCTGGCATTGTACGGTATTACTAATGCGTTTATTATTTCCGAAGAACGCGGACAGTGGTTTGCAAATTCAATTTCACAGTATTCTGATGATGATATTTTTTGTATCATAGATCCACTCGATGGGTCTCATAATTTACGGCGTCATGAGACGCCCAAACCCCATATTTCTTTTTGCATTGGATGTGGGTATGTACAGGATTTATTTTTACAGGGAAATTTTGATGCTGTCGCTGTTGGACTTGTCGAAGATATGTTCTATGCGGATCAGTATGTGGGTATTCGAGGCCACGGAAGTTTTTTAAATGGCGTGACTATACACGGTTCACCGTTAGACAAACTTGAGGACTCTGTCATAGGAATGAGTTTAGATCATAAAGGAGAAAAGCTTGGAAAGATGTTTGACTCAGGAATGATGGACATATTGAAACACACAAGTTCTCAGCGTCGTCTAGGATCAACCGCACTTGATCTATGCCAGGTCGCAACTGGTGATTATGATGCTCACGTAAGCCTAAGTGGTGGTGTGAAGATTCATGATATCGCTGCAGCCCAACTTATCCTGCGCGAAGCAGGCTGTGTTATTTCGCTGAGAGAGGACAATTCGTCGTGGAGGAAAATAGATGATGTGGTTTCCCTGCTAAAAGACTATGTGCATGGTGGAGATGCAAGTGTTAGTTCTATGAAATTTCAACTTGTGGCATCAGGAAATAAGGATATTCATCAAAAAGTCATCAGTTTAATAGAAGCCTAAAAAACGAGTTTTCCACAGGAACTGTAGAAAAATATTTGACCCCAGACACAAATAGGCAGGCTTACTTTTGTTTCACCTGTCCTATTTGTAGTGGGGCAGGCATTTTTTTAGTCACGTGTGGATAACTGTCGAAAAATAATTGACAAAAATATATGCATATTATATGCTTATTTATGCATAAAATATGCAATTAGATACTTTTAAAAAATTAGGATTTTCTGACAAGGGTGCCAGTATATACGTGGCACTTTTGAGTTTAGGACCTAGTTCTGTGCGTAAATTAGCTGAATTTTGTGGCTTGAATAGGGGGACGACGTATGATACCCTGAAATGGTTGCAATCAGAAGGGGTAGTAGAGTTCTATCAAAAGGATGCGAAACAGTATTTTGTAGCAGAAAATCCAGAAAAACTGCTTGATATTGTGAAAAAACGTGATGAGGAGTTGCACGAAGCACAAAAAGAGGTGAGCCGGATGATACCTGAATTGCTCGCACTTCATAACAAAGGAGGCGAGCGCCCAGTTGCCAGATATTATCAAAAGGAAGAATTAAAAGAAATTTTGGAGGATGTACTCCACGTGTGCGAAGAAACGGATGAGAAAAAATACCAAATTTATTCAACTGAGGAAATTAGAGAATGTTTGTATAAAGATTTTCCTACATTTAGTGATGTACGTGTTTCAAAAGGCATCCGTGTTCAGGTTATTGCGATTGGTGAAGGCGGAGAACTGAGAGGGCTTGACGAACGCAAATGGCTTGACCCCCTCCACCCTTTGGGTACCTCCCCCCATAAGGGGGAGGGACACACTGCGCCGTCTGCAACGTACATTATTATTTATCCAGGCAAGACCGCGTATATTTCTCTTGACGCAAAAGCCGAGCCAGTAGGCGTGGTGATTGAAAATCAAGGAGTGTATGAAACACAGAAGTTAATTTTTGATAATTTGTGGAATAGCTTATAAATTTATGTTTAATTACGTATTTATAGATTTTGACAAAACCATTTTTGACTGTTTTCAGTTTGAACAAGACATGTGGAAGGTAGCAGAAGAGCGAAAAATTTCGAAGAAAGATTATATAGAAACATATAGACAAGCGATTCATTCGCGAACAAAAGATGTATATGATTATACGTTTGAAGGACACATACAGCTTTTGGAATTGAGAGGGTATCATAATCTCGACGGCATGCTGGATGCGTGGGATACATTGTTGAAAAATAACTATTTGTTTGAGGGTGTTGAAGCATTACTTGGATTTTTGCAGAAAAATTCAAAACATCTGATATTGTTGACTGCGGGGAATAAAAGTTTTCAGATGAAAAAGATTTCTAGTGCGCCTATACAAATATTTTTTGAAGAAATTGTTGTTTTGGACGGGCATAAGGAAATATATTTGTCTGGTTTGAATACACATTTTGGCGGCAGTCTATTCATCAATGATAGCATGAGAGAAAATAATATATTAAAACAAACATTTCCTGATTTAACTATCGTCGTAAGATTTGAGAGTCGTGATGAACATAACTATACAGAAGAACAGATGAAAGAGTTTGGCGCGCTGTATTTTGTGTCATTGAAAGATATGCTTGAGCATTTTAAACAAATTACATAATATATCAATATTTTTTTTAATCTTGTCGCGTATGAAAGCGCTTATATACGATGCAACAAAAGGGCCTTGGTCGCAAACACGCGGATTTTGGATGTCTGAAATAGAAAATCCTGTACTTGGGGCGCAAGAAAAAGAGCATGTGATAGTAAAAATGAAATATGCGGGTTTTTGTGGAAGCGACCGTGGGATCTGGTCGCGCGTTTCGTTTGGAGAAATGATAGAATCATCTTTGCGTACAGAGGGCAAGAGCCAGAGAACTATTGGGCATGAGCTTTTGGGAGAAATAGTAGAAATCGGCGCAGATGTACAAGAAAAATATAGTTTGCGTATAGGTGATATTGTTTCAGCAGAATCCCACATAACATGTGGCACCTGTTATCAATGCGCGCACGGAGATAAACATGTATGTGCAGATGATATTATTATTGGTATTGCCAAAGATGGATGTTTTGCAGAGTATGTGAAATTACCGGCAAAAATTATGTGGAAAACAGATGTTTCAAAAATTGATCCGCGCATTGGAGCGATTCAAGAGCCGTTTGGCAATGCCGTGCACGCGTGTACGCAAGTTGATTTGAAAGATAAAACAGTCGCTGTCTTTGGAAGCGGTGCAATTGGCTCGCTCGTTATCATGGTTGCCAAAGGGATGGGGGCAAAAAAAATCATTGCAATAGATACAAGCGACGACAAACTTGATATGGCGCGCGCGGTGGGCGCAGATGAGACCGTTACACTAAACATATCGCCCTTGTCTGACGCAAAACCATGGCAACATAATATATCGGTAACTAAACGTATCAAAGAATTGACCAATGGCGTAGGCGTTGATGTGGCTATGGATATGGCAGGTCCGAACGCAAGCGTAAATAACGCAATTCAGTCAGTGCGTCGCGGAGGGCATGTTGTGTTATTTGGCCTCAAGTCTGGAGATTTTGTCATAGAAAATTTTGAGACTATGATCCGCAATGGCGTACAGATTCACAGTGTTATTGGTCGGCAAATTTGGGAAACATGGGAGACGACAAAGAAATTGCTTGAAGATCCAGCAACTGGGATTCAAGAAAAAATAAAAAAATATGTGATGAAAGATTTTGAAGGATCAGTTGTAAAGTTTCATGAATTTGAAAGGGAGAGTTTTGAGGAAAAGATGAAGGAGTATCCGAAGTTGATATTTGATTTTTTGAATTAATAGAACGCGAATAGAACGAATTAAACTAATCAAAACTAATTCGTTCGGATTCGTCGGATTTGTTTAATCAGTGTTCCATTATTATATGTATCTAAAAATGAAAGAGCTCTTACAAGGAGAACTAAGCAAAATCAAAGAAGCAGGTTTTTCCAAAGATGAACGTATTTTGGAAACTCCACAAGGTGTTGAAATAGTAACAAACGGGAAAAAAGTTTTGAATTTTTGCGCAAATAATTATTTAGGATTGGCAAATCATCCAGAAGTAGTACAGGCTGCGCATGACGCACTTGATACCTGGGGATATGGCATGAGTTCAGTTCGTTTTATTTGTGGAACCCAGCAACAGCATAAAGATTTAGAAAAGAAAATCAGTACATTTTTGGGAACCGAAGACACTATATTATATTCATCATGTTTTGACGCAAATGGTGGATTGTTTGAAACGCTTCTTACTGATCAAGACGCGATTATTTCTGATCAATTGAATCATGCATCCATTATTGATGGGGTGCGACTATGTAAGGCAGAGCGTTTTAGATACGCGCATAGTAACATGGAAGAACTGGAAACTATTTTGAAACAAACGCAAGTAAAAAGATTTCGTATGATTGTGACTGATGGCGTGTTTAGTATGGATGGTGACACGGCTAATTTAAAAGGCATTTGTGATTTAGCAGAAAAATATGACGCTATTGTTGTAGTGGATGACTCACACGCAACGGGATTTGTAGGCGAACATGGCAAGGGATCTGCGGAATATTGTGGTGTCGAAGGCCGGGTAGATATTATTACGTCAACTCTTGGTAAAGCACTTGGGGGAGCCAGTGGAGGGTTCACTTCTGGACGAAAGGAAATTATTGATTATCTCCGTCAGCGATCTCGCACCTATTTGTTTTCAAATACACTGGCGCCTGTTATTGTGGGTACGTCACTTAAAGTATTTGATTTGCTTTCAACAACGGCCAGTTCGCTTGCAAAACTCCGTGAAAATACTACATACTTCAGACAAAAAATGTCAGAAGCAGGGTTTGAACTCCATGGAGTAGATCATCCAATTGTTCCTGTCATGCTCTATGACGCAAAAGTTGCAAAAGAGTTAGCTACCAAATTACTTGATGAAGGAATATATGTAATTGCGTTTAGTTATCCGGTTGTGCCTGAAGGACAAGCACGTATTCGGGTGCAGATTTCGGCGGCACATGAGCGTGAACATTTAGATACGTGTATTGAGGCGTTTAAGAAGATTGGGAAAGAAATGGGGATATTGAAATAATATTAGAAAAATATTAAACAAATATTAAATATTTATGTCACGTCAATTTTTGACCGGTCACGAAGTCGTGGTACAGGCATGTATAGACGCAGGTGCTACACATATGTTTGGTTACCCGATAACTCCTGGCACAGAAATACTTACCGGGTGGATCAAGCGCGCGCAAGAAAATAAAAATATGCACTATTTGCAAACTGAAGATGAAATAGCTGCAGGATTTATGGTTGCAGGAGCTATTATGGCAGGTGAAAAGGCATTTACGGCAACAGCGGGACCTGGTACGACACTCATGCAAGATGCCATGAGCATGGCAGATGGTATGCGACTGCCATTTGTCGTCATTGTGGGACAGCGTGGTGGACCAAGTTCGGGCACAGTTATTTATTCTCAACAAGAAGTGAATCTTGCTATTCATGGGGGAAATGGTGAGGGTTTACGGCTCGTATATTCACCATCTGATGTGAAAGAGCTGTATTGTGTTACACGACTTGCATTTAACAATGCGTGGAAATACAGATTTCCAAATGTTGTGTTGACTGATGGATATTTGTTGAAAACAAAACAAGGTGTTGAGCTTGATACTGATATTGAAAATATTGAGGCAACTCCTTTGGTTTCGGATAAGACACAAAAAAATATTAGAAATATTTATACGTTTGAAGAAGAATTGTATGAAGAGTTGGGCAAGCAGAAAGAAGATTTTGATGCGATGGCAAAAGAAGTCATAAAGTTTGAAAGTTATAAAGTTGAAAGCTGCGAAGAACTGATTGTAGCCCACGGTATTGTTGGAGCGGCGGCGAAGGATGCTGTTGATGAATTGCAAAAACAAGGTAAGAAAGTCGGATTGTTTCGGCCGATCACGTTAAGTCCGTTCCCAAAAGAGGAATTAAATAAATTAGCACAGAATGTTAAACGAATTGTTATTGTAGAATCTAGTTTGGGTCAGTTGCGAGATTTGGTAAAACAGAATTTGGAGGTTGATGTGAAGATCGAGGGATTGTATAAGCCCGCCGTCGGAATAGAAACCGAAGAAATTGTGAAAATGTTCAGGTAATACGTATCAAATTATTATGTCTGAAAACAAAAATATTTTAGGAGATTTACAACACATTAGAGAAATTGCAAATTTTAGACGTGAACAAGGTCATTTGCCAACTCATATAAGAAGATCAAAAGAGGAAATGCACCAAGTCAATAGAATTGGAAAAATAAGAAGGCGGTTTAAAGATGGAACCTTGCCCGATATAGTTCAGAAGAGAGTTGAAGGAGTTGGCGTACGATTAGAACCTGGAAGAGAACGGGAAGAAAATATTAGAGATAGAGTCAAAGCATACAAATTGTTTGTAAAGAAAACCGGCCGTAAACCTTCTGAATTATCTGATGATCCAAACGAAAGGAAGCTGTCTGATTTTATTAGAAGACTTCGATTGGGATACCGAAATGAACAAAGACAAGATGCAGGAGAAGATATTGTAGGCTGTGCTAAACTTCCTGAAGATAGAAAGGATGTTGTTTTAAAAGCAGGTATCATATTAGAACCTTCAAAAGAACGAGAACGATTATTTGAGGAGGATTTACAAGCAGTTGTGGATTGGAGAGTTGAACACAAAAAATTACCAAGCCAGTATTCATCCCATAAGAGAGAAAAATATTTAGCAAGCCGTTTACGTGTTTGGAGATGTTCTTATGCAAACATGAAAGTTCTTGATTCTGGAGAAGTGCCAAGTTCTCATAATCGTTTGTCACCGGATAAAATGAAGTTGTTAGAAGATAACGGACTTATTGTCAAAAAGGAAAAGGATTTTTATAACAAAGCAGATGAAGTCCTAGGCTTTCTAAAGATTCATGGTCGGCTTCCAAGTAGCAATTGGAAAAACGTTTATGGAAGAGAGAGACAGTTAGGTCAACAAATATCGCGTTGGAGACTTGGCTATCTTGAGGAGGTAAGAAGGTTGTCGGGGAATCCTATGAAAACAAGACGTAGGTTGATGACCAATCATTTGAAATTTCTTGTTGAGAAGGGTGTATTATCTGATGATTTTCATCTGATTGAACTTCTAAGTAACAGACGGATGGTTAGACCTATTTCAGAAAGAGACAGTATGATTTGTTTCCCGAAAAAGACAGAGATGAGTACCCACCAATGTGGGAAAGATTATATGAATGCTAATGCACTTATGTCTAAAGATGACGTATGTTTTGGGTGTAGGCAAGGTGGCGCCATCCGTGATGGTATCGCTAGTAGTCAAGAATTTACACGAGGTAAGAGAACCAAACTAGGAATTATTGATAAATAAAATATATGAGTCATTTTTCAAAATTCTGTCCAGGCTGTGGTCAACCCGTTATATTGCAGACGCTCTATCGCATTTTGCAAGAATTAAAATTGGAAGAAAAAGCAGTACTTGGTTTGGATATTGGATGTGCTCTTTTGGCATGGGATTTTTTGGCAATTAATACCTTCCAAACCCATCATGGACGCGTAACTCCAACTATGGTTGGATTCAAACGCGCCAATCCAAACGCACTTACATTTGCATATACCGGAGATGGTGGAGCATACGCGATCGGGTTACAAAGTATTTTACACGCGGCTTTACGCAATGATCCCGTTACGGTGATTGTTTCAAACAATATCGTGTATGGTATGACCGGGGGCCAAACCAGTCCGACTACAGTGAAAGGGCAAAAAACTGACACGTCTCCATTGGGCAATGAGCAGGAACCATTTTTTGGTCCTGAATTATTACGAACTATAAATAAAAAAGTATATATTGCGCGTACTGCTATGAATGATATAAAACAGCTGAAAGAATATTTAACAAAAGCGATTGAAGCACAACAGCAAGGTAATTTTTCATTAGTTGAAGTATTAAGTTTTTGTCCAACGAACTGGAAGACAAAAGGAATTGAAACAAATAAATTTTTGGAAGAGAGGTTGAAGCCAGTATTTGTGACCGGAGAAATATTATAAATACTAGATATTGAATATTATGATATTAAAAATTTTATTATCTGGCGACGGAGGTCAGGGAATACAATTTATGTCAGATGTGATTTGCAAAGCGGCCTTTGAAAAAGAATGGTTTGTTTCTCATATTCCGAATTATGGTTTGGAACAGCGCGGCGGAATTTCACTCGCATTTATTCAAATTGCGGACAAAGAAATTGCTTACCCACGCTTTACGAAACCCGATATTATGGCTGTGTTGTCTCATCAGGCGCATGAACGGGTTAAACAATTTGTAAATGATGAATGCAAAATGCTAAATATCGATAATTACGAAGAAATATTGAAAGAACAAAAAGTCCCCGTGCAAAGTTACAATATTTTCTTTCTGGGATTATTAGCAAATTTCTTGGAAGAGGAAAATATTTGTAAAAAGGAAGATATTTTTAAGTTGATTGAAAAGAAGTTGAGTGTAAAACCGGGGTGGGAGGAGAATAAACGAGTATGGGAATTTTCAATTTCAAATTTCAAATTTTGAAACAATTTTAAATTATAAAATTTATAAATCGTCCTAGACCCGGACCTGGAGGGTTTTGAAATTCAAAATTAAAAATTATAAATTTAAATCTATGTGCGGAATAGTCGGTTATATTGGCAACAAACAAGCATTACCCATTCTTATTCAAGGATTGCGTCGTTTAGAATATCGCGGATATGACAGCGCGGGCGTTGCAGTGATCAATGATCAACAAACAACGAACGACGAACAAATTCAACGCGTTCGGGCGGTGGGGAAAATAGATATGTTAGCAGAGAAGGTAAAAGATGCCGGTATTTCCGGTAGCATAGGAATTGCCCATACGCGCTGGGCAACTCATGGTGGGGTAACCGAAGAAAATGCCCACCCGCATTTTGGATGTGACGGAAAATTGGTTATTGCCCATAACGGCATAGTTGAAAATTATCGTGAACTAAAAGAGGCAATGGAAGGCAAACATTCATTTACGTCAGAGACTGATACAGAAATCTTGGCGCACCTCATTGAGTCACACTATCATGGTGATCTACGGCAGGCAGTTGAAACAGCGTTATCCCATGTGCGCGGTACGTATGGGCTTGTGGTTATGCATGCTGATCATCCAGGCACTATTATTGCTGCTCGTCTAGGCAGCCCGTTAGTTATCGGAATCGGAGACGATGAACATTTTATTGCAAGCGACGCAACACCTATGCTTGCATACACAAAAAAGGTTGTATTTTTGGATGATGGCGATATTGCAGAAATTCACAAAGATAGTTTTGTCACCTATGATTTAAAAGATAAAATAATTACTAAACATATAGAAGAAATTGAATGGGATGACGAACAAGCCCAGAAACAAGGATATGATCATTTTATGCTCAAAGAAATCTTTGATCAGCCGACCGTTTTTGAAGATGCGATTCGCGGGCGCTACAATATTGATGAGGGGACCGCACATTTGGGCGGCCTCAATATGAATGATGAGGAAATGAGAAGAGTACATCGTATTGTGCTTATTGCATGTGGTACGGCGTCATATGCAGCAATGGTAGGAAAATATGCATTTGAACGTCTGGCAGGAATTCCTACAGAAGTAGATGTGGCAAGCGAATTTCGTTACCGTGATCCTATTATTGACAGTAATACCTTGGTATTTGCTATTTCACAATCGGGCGAGACACAAGATACCTTGGCTGCGGTGCGTGAAGCAAAACGAAAAGGCGCCTTTGTTCGTGGTATTGTAAACGTCATTGGTTCAACTATTGCTCGTGAGACAGATGGCGGTACCTATATTCATGCTGGCCCAGAATTGGCTGTAGCTTCTACCAAAGCATATACCAATATGGTTGCTATCATGATTTTGTATGCCATTCAATTTGGACGTCTAAAACGTATTACGCTTGCAACCGGACAGCGTTTGATCCACGCCCTGCTCGAAATTCCAGAAAAAATGAATATGATTTTTGAACAAAATGAACATATAAAAAATCTTGCAGAAAAATATAAAGATTATAAAGATTTCTTGTTTCTTGGACGCGGTATCAATTATCCTGTCGCGCTTGAGGGTTCGCATAAGCTAAAAGAGATCTCATACATTCATAGTGAGGCTTATCCAGCAGGAGAAATGAAGCACGGAGTTAACGCTCTTCTGGCTCCAGATTTTCCTATATTTGCCATTATGGCCAAAGATCAATTGTATGACAAAATGAGAAGCAATATTGAAGAGGTTCGCGCGCGCAAATCGCCCATCATATTGCTTGCAACACAAGGAGATGAAAAGGCAACAGAACTTGCCAAAGATATCATCTATGTACCCGATACTATGGAACTCCTCGAACCATTACTTAATACTATTCCTTTGCAGTTATTTGCGTATCACGTTGCAGTCTTATTGGGCAGGGACGTAGATAGACCGAGGAATCTTGCTAAGAGTGTGACGGTAGAATAGTTATTAATTCAAAATTATTGTATGAAGTACAAAGCCGTTATCTACGATATGGATGGATTACTTATTGATAGTATGATTCATTGGATGCATTCTGATGATCGATTTTATAAACCGCGTGGAGTTACTTTGACACCGGACTTAATAAAATTTTTGACCGGAAAAAGTTTGCGTGAAAATATGACCTGGCTCAAAGAAGAATATAAACTGGAAGAAAGTGTAGAAGAACTCATAGTGGAACGTGCGAGAACTACTGACAACATCTATACTGATCTTACTACTGATATGCCCGGGGCGACACGGCTTATCAAACGGCTTAAACGAGAAGGTTTTAAACAGGCCATTGCCTCTGGCTCAATGTATGAGCGTATTAAGCTGGTGGTTCAGCGTTTTGGTTGGGATATATATTTGGACAAACTAATTTCAGCTGACCATGTACAGGATAAAGGAAAGCCAGATCCAGGAATATTTTTACATGCTGCAAAACAATTAGATATTCACCCTGCAGACTGTATAGTATTCGAAGATGCAGAAAATGGCGTGGTGGCCGCAAAACGTGCAGGCATGACGTGCATTGCAGCGCTAGATAAGCGCTGGAGTTTTGGAGATTTTAGCCAGGCAGATTTGATTGTTGAGTCTTTGGAAGATAAGAGAATTTTTGATTTTCTAGAATTATCATATGGACAAAATTAAAGCAGTTATATTTGACATGGATGGAGTGATGGTAGACAGTGAAATCCATTGGCCGGAAGTTGAAAAAGATATATGGCCACAATTTGGAATTAAATTCACACCTGAATTCAAACAAGCAATTGTTGGAATTAACAGAAAAGATGCGCTGGCTTATGTCAAACAAACATACGGAGTTGAAATTCCCATGGAGGATATAAATGTCATGTACAATGCTGTAGGAGAAACGGTCTATAAAGTAAAGTCAAATTTGATGCCTGGAGTTAGAACCTTGATATTGGCATGTAAAAATTTTGGATTTGATTTGGCTATTGCAAGTTCGTCTCCCTTGGAATGGATAGAAATGGTTTTAGAGAAATTCGACTTAAAATCGTATTTTAAAACTGTCTGTTCCACCACTAGTATGAATGTGCCAGGCAAACCTGATCCCGCTATCTATAGTATTACTATGAGACAGCTTGGATTAGAACCTAGCAGTGTAATTATAGTAGAGGATTCTGTTGTTGGAGTTAAATCAGGGAAGGCGAGTGGTGCCCGTGTAATAGCAGTCCCGGATAAACGCTGGAGTTTTGGAGATTTTAGTCAGGCGGATTTAGTTGTAGAGTCCTTGCAAGATAAAAAGATGTATACTTTTTTGGGAATATCATAGTCAATTTCGAATTTTGAATTTCAAATTTTGAAATAATTCTAAATTGTTTATAAATTTAAAATTTGAAATTAAAAATTTACATACTATGTCACAAACAAAAAAACGTGTTGTTGTTATTGGTGGAGGAAATGGTAGTGCCGTCAGTCTCGTGGCGCTCAAACAATTTAGCCAGGAATATGAACTCTCGGCAGTTATTTCTATGCTTGATTCAGGATATTCCTCCGGTTCTTTACGAAGAGAATTTGGCGTATTGCCATCAGGTGATATTTTGCGTGCCGTATTGGCTCTTTCAAAATATGATTATCCTTTGCTCAAACAAATCTTTAATCGTAATAGATTGCACAGTCTAACATCACTTAATGAAAAACTAAAAGTTGGAAGAGGGGCAAGTTTAGGGAATTTATTTTTGACATTTACCGCGTTGCAAGAAAAAGATTTTGTGCGTGCTGTCCGCGCGCTTGAAGAGGCTGTTGAATCTATCGGACATGCATATCCTTCGACCCTGGAGCAAGGAGATTTGGTTGTAACACTCGACAACGGAGATGTTATTCGAGGAGAAGGCAATATAGATGAACCTACGTATAATCGTACATTGAAAATTGTAGAGGCACATGTTGAACCAGAGGTTTCTGTGTATCAGGAGGCCGCGGCTGTAATGAGAGAGGCCGATGCTATTGTGATGGGGCCGGGTGATGTATATACGAGCATTATCTCTTCCTTATTATCCAAAGGTACACAAGAGGCAATTGTAGAGTCTAAGGCCAAACTTATTTATATTGCGGGGAATGCATACCACATTGAGGGAGAAACTGGTCCGACAACTTTGAGTGGGTCGGTGGAAGCTGTTAGTTCCCATGTTCCGCGTAAGTTGGATTATGTTATTTATAACAACCATGAGTTAAGCGATACACAAAAAACATATTACCAAGAGCGAAAATGGGGATTGCTTACATTTGATCAAGATAATGTGCATGGTCCAAAGGTTATAACAGGGGATTTTGAACGGTTTGGTGGGGGATTGTGTCCAGACAAATTGGGTGGTATCTTGCATACGTTAATTTCTTAATATCTTTATTATATGGAAATCAAAAAACATGAAAAAATGGATGCGTATGCAATAAAGTTTACTGTCGAAGAAAATGGTAAATTGCTTGGGAGATCCTATTTGTATATTATATTTAATGAATTGCATCACGAGCCATATGGTCTTTTGGAGGATGTATTTGTAGAACAAGAGGCACGAGGCAGAGGTATTGGTACTATATTGCTTGATGCAGTTATCAAAGAGGCAAAAGAGAAAAAATGTTATAAACTTATTGCAACGAGTCGTCATTCACGCGAACATGTGCATGAGTGGTATAAAAAAACCGGGTTCAAAGAACATGGAATAGAATTTCGTATGGATTTATAATCTAATTTAAGGCGTATGTGGTATTCTTTTTCTCTCTATGTTGTTGGTTTGGTTGTCTTTTGGTATGCAATCATATTTCTTATTAGTAAATTGAGCGGATGGAACGCTATAGCTGAGTATTTTCCGTCATCAAGCATTGGACAGACGCCTATATCTTCAAAAAAATTTCAAAGTATAAAAATAGGCATGTCGAATTATAGCGGAGTTGTATATTTTCATATTTTTCCTGAAGGGCTTAATATGAAAGTCATCACGTTATTCAAGCCAGGCCATAACCCCATTCTTATACCTTGGCGCGAATTGGTTGTAGAAGAAAATCAGGGCTATTTAAAAAATATGTATCGTTTCAGTTTTCAGTCTTTGGCCAAGAAGTCTTTTTTCACACCGCGAACGCTCGGTGAGTGGATTGTAGAGCACAAAAAGAAACACAGCTCATAATATGCTTCAGCAAATTCTCGATCTTCACATACACTCCAAATATTCCCGAGCATGCTCGAAGGATTTGGAATTGCCTCATATTGCACAAGCGTGCATGGTGCGGGGTATTGATATTGTCGCGACAGGAGATTTTACGCATCCAAAGTGGTTTGATCATATAAAAGAAAGTTTGGCAGAAGATAATGAAGGAATTTACAAACTAAGGGGAACACGGAACAGGGAACAGAGAACAGGGAATGTTAGATTTATTATTGGGACAGAATTGTCTTGTATCAAAAAACACAAAGAAAAGACGAGAAGAATTCATCATTGTATATTCGCGCCCAGTATTGAAGTCGCGGAAAAATTTAATAGCAGGCTTGGAAATATGGGTTTTAACCTCAGATCCGACGGTCGTCCCATATTAGGTCTTACTTCAAAACAGTTGTTGGAGATAATGCTCGAGACAGATGAGCGCATGGTCATGATCCCTGCACACGCCTGGACCCCCTGGTTTGGCATATTTGGCTCAAAAGGGGGCTATAGCTCACTTGAGGAGGCGTTTGAGGAATTAACGCCGTATATCACTGCTATAGAAACAGGTCTGTCTTCGGATCCAGTGATGAATTGGAGGTGGTCTGCGCTTGATACTATTACTCTTGTTTCAAATTCAGACGCACATAGTTGTGCCAAATTAGGCCGTGAGGCAAATGTGATGCAGTTCGATAGTGAAAAAGAAATAACGTATGCGAACATTTTTAAGATAATCAAAGAAAGTAGCCATATGAAGTTACGTGATAGAGATCATGCGGTTAATAAATTTTTATATACGATTGAATTTTATCCAGAAGAAGGAAAATATCATTATGATGGGCATCGTGATTGTAAGTTTAGTTGTTCACCGGAGGAAACAAAAAAGTATAACGGTGTATGTCCTAAGTGTAAAAAACCGTTGACTATAGGAGTTGAAAATCGTGTGCATGAGTTATCTGATAGAACGACAGAAGAAGCACATGCGTTGAGTAATAAAAAGATTCCGTACAAGAGTCTAGTTCCACTTCCCGAAATTATTGCTGATGTTTTGGAGTGCGGAGTGAATACGAAACAAGTAAAAGAGATATATGATGGTTTAATCAAAAAAATTGGAAATGAATTTCATATTTTGATTTCATCATCTATTGACGAGATAGAAAAAGCAAGCTCAAAAGATGTGGTACGTGCTATTGAAAGAGTGCGTAGCGGACATATATATGTACAGCCCGGGTATGATGGAGAATTCGGAGTGGTAAAAGTTTTTCAAGAGCATGAAGATAGGGGAAAGCCACGACAAATAGGGCTAGAATTAGATTAAAAAACATCCCGACTGAGTCGGGATGTTTTTATAGGATGTCAGCAATTATTTGCGGCGAGCTGCTTTTCTCTTTTTCTTTGGAGCTGCCTTGCGTTTTGCTGGTTTTTTTGCAACTTTGCGTTTTGCTACACGCTTCTTTGTTGCTTTCTTTCTTTTGACTGGCATAATAATATATTTACCTCCTTGATGAATAAAAATTTGTATCCAATTAGGTCTGATGTGACCATGGTACACACCAACGATCACGTGGATACACTATATTTTTACACGACAAGCATCGATGTAAAAATTTTTTTGTAAAAATATTTCTGATATTTTTACTTCGACCTTTATATATGTAGTTAGTATAGTTTGTTTTTGACTTTTTTTAAATATCAATGCAAGTGAAACTGTGTATAACTTTTTTAATTTAAAATTTATAATTTTAAATTTTGAAACAATTTTTAATTATAAAATTTTTAAATTGTTTTAAAATTATAAATTTGAAATTAAAAATTAATAATACACAACAAAATATTTTTATAAATCATCATGACACATATTAAATAAAAAAGACCATATTGTGCATGATCTGTTTGTGCCCTCGCCAGGAATTGAACCTGGATTTCCAGCTTCGGAGGCTAGCGTCATATCCGTTAAACTACGAGGGCAAATGAAAATCCCAAATCTCAATTTTCAAATCCAAATGGAATTTGTCTCTTGAAATTTGGGATTTTCATAATAAAGTGGGCATGGATGGACTTGAACCGTCGACATCCACCTTATAAGGGTGGCGCTCTAACCAACTGAGCTACATGCCCAAAACACACAAATTATAGCAGGTTCACCTTGATTTTTCAAGTATCTTTGGTATACTCCTCATACTTATGAATAAAAAAGCGAAAACATACAAAGTAAAAGAAAAAGACGCAGGGAAACGGCTTGATGTCTTTTTGGTTGAACAGCTTTCTTTAAGTCGTTCAAAAGTAAAAAAAATGAGTGATGCTCATTTGTTTTTGATAAATAACAGAGAACCTCGAAAGGCAGGAGATACACTCCGTACTGGAGATATGGTTTCTGTGAAAAATGCGACAAGCAGTGCGGACGTTTTGTCGTTGAAGGGTAATAAAGGACCAAAGTCAAAAGACCCAAAAATTAAAGTGATAGCAGAAGCCAAAGATTATGTTGTTATTGATAAGCCGCACGGCCTCCTCGTGCATCCAACAGAGGCAGGAGAATCTTCGACACTTACCTCGTGGTTGGTAAAGAAATATCCTGAAATTAAAAAAGTGGGGGATAACCCCGATCAACGTCCAGGCATCGTACATCGCCTAGATAAAGAGGCATCCGGCCTACTCGTGGTCGCGCGCAATCAAAAAATGTTTGACTGCCTAAAAAGACAATTTCAAGAAAGAACAATTGAAAAAATGTATTGTGTACTCGTATATGGAAATGTAAAGACAGATCATGGTTTTATTGATTTTGATATCGATCGAGGTAAAGATGGAAAAATGGTGTCCCGTCCGAAAATTGACAAACTTAAGGTAAAAAATGTTTTAAAAATTCAGGAAGGCAAAGAAGCGCTTACTGAATTTTTCGTCGTAAAACGTTTTAAACGTTTTACCCTGCTCGAAATTAAGATACACACCGGACGCACGCATCAAATTCGTGTTCATATGTTTGCCTTCAATCATCCAGTAGTAGGTGATATGCTGTATTATAATAAAAAGCTCACGAAAAAGGGAGACCGAGCGTTAGATAGATTGTTCTTACATGCCGAGAAACTAGGTTTTGATGATGTGCAGGGCGTTCGTGTGCATTTTGAAAGTCCAATTTCCTACGATCTGAACTCATTTTTGAATGAATTAGTCTAATGGTATGAAATACAAAAAAGTAGTTGTCATATCAGGTCCAACAGGAAGCGGTGAAAGCACTATTACGAATGCCGTTATTAAACGTTTCCCTCATTTTAAGCGTCTAGTCACCGCGACAACACGCAAGCCGAGGCTAAAAGAAAAAGATCGCGTTGATTACTATTTTTTTTCCAAAGAGACATTTCTTGAAGAGGTTGATAAGGGAACTATTATTGAATATACATACATTAAAAATAGAGATAGTTATTATGGGACCTATAAGCCAGACCTCGATGACAAAATAGACAAAGGATATGTGGTCATTGTAAACGTGGATGGCGTGGGTGTTGATTTTTATAAACGCAAATATCATGCCACAGCTATTTTTATCAAACCCGGGTCGCTTGATGACTTGCGCAATCGTATCCAAAAGAGGGATCCGAGTATTGATCCAGGGGAGGTCGAACATAGAATAGAAAACGCGCAGTCGGAAATAAAAAACGAGGAAAAATTTTATGATTATATTGTGTACAATGAAGAAGGGAAGCTCCACGAAGCGGTGGAAGAGATTGTAGGCGTTTTGAAGAAGGAAAATTATGAACTCGACCCTGCCTAGGCAGGGATTGACAAAATATGTTGTCTGAGGTAGGATATGGGCACTTTCCTTAGATAAATTTTGAATTTTAACACAGATGATGTTGGGATAGATTTCCAGTCTACCACTAGACCCATAGGAACACCCAACCTCTCATAATATATATACTATATATGTCAGAAGATATTCGCCTTGGCTTGAAACCAGGCATGGTGGTGAAAGTCCATCAAAAAATTAAAGAATTGAATACAAAAGGAGAAGAAAAAGAGCGCATACAGTTGTACGAAGGCATGATTATCGCTATCAAACACGGTGGTGAACCGGGAGCTACCGTCACCGTACGTAAAGTTTCTGAAGGTATTGGTGTTGAAAAAATTTTTCCTATCCATTCACCAGTCGTCGCAAAAATTGAGCTCGTCCGACAGATGAAAGTAAAACAATCACGTCCATATTATATCAGGACATACAAGAAAAAGTTGAAAGAGGTTAAAAAAGAAGTTAAGTAAGATACCAACTACAAAATAGTACGACCTGCCTGCCGGCAGGCAGGAATTACGAAATAAAAACCGCCGAAAGGCGGTTTTATGTATAGGATTTGTGATTTGTGTTATGTGTGCATTTGCTTTAGATATTGCCCTGTATAACTATTCTTCACTTTTACTACATCAGCAGGTACTCCTTGTGCAACAACTTCTCCTCCGTGTTTTCCTCCTTCTGGCCCGAGGTCAATAATCCAGTCAGAAGATTTTATGATGTCTAAATTGTGTTCAATAATCAATACGGTATTTCCTTTGTCGACGAGTTGATTTAGCACGAGTAAAAGTTTTTTAATATCTTCAAAATGAAGGCCGGTGCTTGGTTCATCTAGAATATACAATGTTTTGCCTGTTGATCTCCGAGAAAGTTCTGTAGCAAGTTTGATGCGCTGTGCTTCTCCTCCAGATAATGTGGTTGCAGATTGGCCTAGTTTTACGTAACCCAAGCCTACGTTGCGCAGGATTTGAAGTTTTTCAATGATATTTTGTTTGCCTTGGAAGAATTTATGTGCTTCTTCGACAGTCATGTTGAGTACGTCTGCAATATTTTTTTCTTTGTAATGAATCTCAAGGACATCTTTGGTATAGCGCGTGCCATGGCATTCACTACACTCTACAAATACGTCATTGAGGAAATGCATGGGGATCGTGACAAACCCATCGCCGCCGCATGCTTCACAACGTCCATCGCCTTTTACATTAAAACTAAATGTGCCTGCAGCATATCCGCGTAATTTTGCTTCAGGGAGTTCTGCAAATAGATCACGAATAAGCGTAAAAAGTCCTGTGTAGGTTGCGGGATTACTCCGTGGAGTTCGTCCTATTGGCGTTTGGTCAATGGTAATGACTTTATCAATATTACTTAATCCTTTTATCGTCTTATGCTGACCAGGCTCTGCTTTTGCGTGATAGAATTTTTTTGCTAGGGCTTTACTTAATATATCTAATATAAGAGTGGACTTGCCTGAGCCAGATACACCCGTAATACTCACGAGCTTTCCGAGCGGAATAGAAACGTCAATATTTTTGAGGTTATGTGCTTTGGCCCCAACAATGAGGATATCTTTTCCGTTTCCTTTGCGCGGTTTTGTTGTGGGTTTAATTTGTTCTTTTCCAGTCAAATATTTTCCCGTCAATGATTCAGATGATTTTTTTATTTGGGCTGGGGATCCTGCGGCCATGATTTTTCCACCATATTCTCCGGCGCCTGGGCCAATATCAATAATATAATCAGCTTCCTCCATGATATGTTTGTCATGTTCAACAACAATAATCGTGTTGCCACTATCGCGAAGTTTTTTTAGTGTGGTAATGAGTTGCTGGTTATCTTTGGTATGCAGACCAATCGACGGTTCGTCAAGAATATAAATAAGGCCAGACAAACCGGCAGATAGCTGTGTTGAAAGACGAACACGCTGTGCTTCTCCTCCAGATAGCGTATTGAGCGAACGATCAAGTGTAATATATGAAAGTCCCACATTAATAAGATACGAAAGTCTGCGTGTCAGTTCTTGAGCAATGGGTTGTATTATGTCGCGTTGAGTTTGTGTGAGCGTTTTTGAAGATGTTGAGTCTGTATGTGTTATTTCTGTGAATAGCTTGCGTGATTCTTCCACGCTCATCTCTACCACGTCTGCGATAGAATAATCTACAATTTTAATAAACAAGTTATCTTCTTTGAGTCTTTTTTTCTTGCAGACCGAACACACTTTTTCTTGCATGTATTGTTCTATTTCTTTTTTAATATAATCTGACTTTGTTTCTAGATATCGATTTGTTAAATTTGGTATGACTCCCTCATAATTTATTTTTTTTCCTTGAATCACATATTCTTGTCCATCGGTGCCATATAATATGATGTTCATGACCGATTGAGGAAGAGTCTCGACAGCGACATCAGTGCTAAAATTGTGTGCACGCGCCACCTCAGATACAATGTCTTGATACATTTGTTGATTTCCTGTTAGACGCGTCCATGGTTGTATAGCTCCTTCTGCCAAGGTTAGTTTTGAATTAGGAATAACTAGCTCAGGATCAACTTCAAGCGTTTTGCCTAAGCCGGTGCATCGCGGGCATGCGCCATAGGGACTGTTGAAACTAAATGACCGTGGCTCTATGGGAGAAAATATTTTATGGCAAGAGCTGCAGACTGGAGTTTGGGAGTACGAATATTCTTCACCTGTCTCTTCATCCTTAAGTTTGATAAATCCGTTTCCTAAATCAAGCGCCTTTTCTATCAAAGATGTTAATTCGTTTGCCTTTATCGTATTTAATTTTCCTATGACAATATCAATATCATAGGTATGTTCTGAGTTGAATGCATATGAAATAAGCTGTTTTATATCAAATAAAACACCATTGATATGGACGCTGCGATAACCAGATCGTTCAATTTGCATTTTTATTTCTTTTGGACGGACATGCACGTGGTGGACAAGAGGTGATAACAAAAGCAGATTTTTTTGGTTTTTCGTACGTTTTCTTATTTCCTCAACAATTTCTCCCGGTGAATGAGAAAATACTTTTATATTACACACCGGGCACCATTGAATGCCTACTCGTGCAAAAAGTAAACGCAAATAATCATAAATTTCTGTTGCCGTGCCAACAGTTGATCGTGGATTTTGATTTATGGTCCGCTGGTTGATGGCAATAGTTGGTGAGAGCCCTTGGATATCATCGACTTCTGGTTTGTCTTGAATATCCATAAATTGCCGTGCGTATGCGTTTAAGCTTTCTGCATACCTTCGCTGTCCTTCGGCATAAATAGTATCAAACGCTAAAGAGGACTTTCCTGATCCGGAAAGTCCTGTAATAACTACGAGTTTGTTTTTGGGTATTTCGAGCGTGACATTTTTGAGATTATGCACGCGCGCATTAATGATTTTTATGGTGTCGTTCATAGAAAATATTAGTTTTTTCAATTTCCTTTTTCAATTGGTACTCTTTTTATGGTAAGTGACCCGGAATTATCTGATGGCCATGTGTTTTCTATTTCCAATGTTTTATTAATGACGTTTTCATTGAATAAAACTCGTAAATATACACCTCTTCTCAATTTTTCAAGAGGAATATAATTTTGCCAGCCAACCATATCCCATGTGCCGACGAGTGCTTGTTTACTATCTTTGCTCATACCAATCCAATAGCGCGCGTCATCAACTCCATTATTTTTTTCCCCAATTTCTCCATACCCCCAAAAACCAACCAGTTTTTTATCTTTAGGACACCATTCGCTCGATAGTGCCGCGTCACTTTGTGTTGCATCTATGAGTCTTGGAAATTTGAACATCTGAGGTTTAAATGTTTCTCGTTTACTACTTTGCAGAGGTACTGCCTCATTGGCATTCCCATATCCGTTTCTGAATGTGCCCGGATAAAATTTTCCTTGGCTATCCACACATGCACCTACTAATCCAAATACATCTTTATCGAGCCAATTCGTCTTGTCTTCAAGTACATTAGCAATATAGGCGACCAGCGGAACATCTATAAGCGTATCTTGCCACATAGAGCCTACGCCGAGGTGTAAAATGAGTTGTGCATCTTGGCACACCATTTCTGCTTGTTCTGCGGGGCTAGGGGCACATACTTTTCCGCTCTCGCATGCGCTTCCACGACATGTTTGGTTGCCCGTGTCATACACAAAATAATAATCACCGCATGGGGCGCTGAGACCTGTCTCGCCCTCAAATTTGGCGGTTTTCAACAGTTCTGCACGCTGTTGATCGGACATGGTCAGCAAGTCCTTTTGTTTGTATGCAAACGCAACAGTTGTACTGGTGTCAATCATTTCATCGCAGTATGGTGGTACAAGCCCCAATTGATTAATGGCCCAGATTTGAGGAAGTCGTAGATTGACTAGATAGGGGTTGAGAAGTTTTAAAAGAATATACGAAAATGAAAGAAGTACAAGCCCCACTATCGCGTTTGAAATTCTACCTTTTGCTTTTGTTATTGTTTCAGAATTTCCTGCAGATAGCGACCATTGTGCGCCGGCGGTAACAACCATGAAAACAGCAATAATTGTCGCAGCCATAAAGCCGTATCTTTGGACATATACAATAAATTCACCAATATGAGCGAATTTTGTTTTTCCACCAAAAGAAATGCTTGTTTCAGTTTGTCCAGCCGGCAAACAAAAACCTAGTTTTTTGCCCGCAGTATCTTCCGTGCCTCCGCATGCTTTTTTTGCATCGTCATGTTCCGATGCGTAATAAACACCGTCTATTGCTATTTTTTCATCATTATTTACAAATGGCAATCTATAATTTATACATTCTTGTTCTGTCCAACAACGCTGGTCTACTTGAGCGCTGACTGAAAAAAATGGTGTAAACAACACACCTGCGATGATAACGGAGAAGATGGCTTTTTTAAACATAGTAAAATGATGAATGCAAAATGACGAATTAAATTGATTTGCTGTAAAGACTTTTTACCTATCTTTTTATCATTCGACATTTATCATTTAGCATTGTTAAGATGTTTTACGATAATTTCATCCCACTGTTCTTTTGTTTTTACGCCTTCAATTACTTCACCATTTACAATATTTGTGGGAGTGCCGCGCAGTTTGAGTGTCTGGCTATCCAAGAGATCCTGATCAATTACCTTTTTGAATGTCTTATTAGTAAAACAGGTATTGAATTTTTGTATATCCACACCAATTTGTCCTGCACTATTGAACAGAGACGTGTCATCAAGTTGTTTTGTCTTGAAGAGTATATCGGCATATTCCCAAAATTTTCCTTGTTCATTGGCACACATGCTTGTGAGGGCAGCACTTTGTGCATGCTCGTGGATGCTCTCTAGGGGCATGTGTTTGAACACAATTCGTATGACCGGTTGGTACGTGGTCATAAGATATGATATAACCTCTTGCTGTTCTTGGCTATAGGGGCATTCAAAATCAGAGAAAGAAATAATAGTGATAGGTGCGTCTGCAGTACCGTATGTCGGATTGTTTTCATGTATAAAAAGTTCGGGCTGTACTACCGGATCTGGTGCACCGGTGTCGTCTGAGATGGACGAAAATTTTTCTTCAAATTTTTGAGTAATTTCTGTTATTTTTTGCCGGGTTCCAAACTTAAATTGCCATGAGTAAAATATGAAAAAAGCAATAAATAGGCATATAATTCCGACTGTTACGACACCTAAAATTATGAAAAATATTTTCCAAAATGCGGGGTGTCTTGTAGACATAGTATTTTTGAAGAATAACGGTGATAGTATAGCATATTTTCTTCATTGTCAACAGTGTTAGCTGATGTGCGAAGACCTATATATTGTTGACAAGCAGACCTTGTCGTGTTATAGTTGATGCGTTCTATTTGTATAGTAGAGGTGGGGAGGTAAACTTAATTTTATTATTTTATGCTGTTAAAAGTTATTTCTATTGCGCAAATTATCATCGCAATTTTGCTTAGTATAAGCATTTTGCTTCAACAAAAGGGCTCAGGGATAGGTTCAGCCTTTGGAGGCTCAAGCACCATATTTACCACTCGCCGGGGAGTTGATAAGGTGTTGTTTAATGCGACAATCGTTCTCACCTCTCTTTTTCTAGGATCAGCTCTTCTCAATGTTATTCTCTAGTTTTTTAGTTATACCATTTTTTGTCAGCTAATTAATTGTATTAGTTTTTGTGTTTTCTTCTATCTGGAACGTAGTCACTTCTTTAGCAAAAAAATTGCGCATGCGTCGTGTAGAAACATCTCACGATGATACCGTACTTGTACGGCATGCCCGCAAGAAAAAAATACCTTCTTTAGGTCAGTTTTTTCATATATCTTTGATATTATCTCGAACCGAGAGAATACTCTTTGTGTGTGCAGGTATTCTTTTTTTGGCTGGTTTTTTGTGGGGTGTATATAATCTCACTGGTAGGTATCGTACAGAGGTCCCTGCAGTAGGCGGTTCATACACTGAAGGAGTTATTGGCGCACCCCAGCTTATCAATCCATTATTCTCCATGCTGAATGATGTGGATCGAGATTTGGTTTCTCTCATATATTCTGGTCTACTCAGATACGATAGCAAACATAGACTTGTTCCCGATCTAGCTTCCTCATATGAAATAAGTGAGGATAAAAAAATTTACACATTCAAATTAAAAAAAGATGTTGTGTGGCACGACGAGAAACCATTTACCGCACGTGATGTTGTTTTTACGTTTGAGTTGTTGCAAGACACACAAGTAAATAGTCCACTGGCATTGGGGTTTCAGGGAGTCACTGTTGCCGCGCCTGATGCAGAGACAGTCATCTTTACGTTACCAGAACCATTTTCACCGTTTCTTTCAAATCTGACCCTTGGCGTTTTGCCTGAACATATTTGGTCGTCTATCCCTGCAGATCAGGTGCGCCTCGCAAAACGCAATTTGCAGCCGGTCGGCACTGGACCGTACCTGTTTACTCGTTTGGTAAAAGATGGTGCGGGGCTAATTCATCGCGTTGAACTGGGAAGATTTGAAAAATTTTATCGTACGCCCGCTTTTGTTAAAGATTTTGCTTTCGAATATTTTAGCGACTATGAAAGTCCTTTGGGAGTTATTTCTGCGTTACGTGAACAGACCGTTCAGGGTATTAGTTTTGTACCGTTTGCTTTAAAAAATAAAGTCGAACGCAAACATGTAGTTTCCTACACACTCCATATACCTCAATATTCAGCGTTGTTTTTTAATTTAAAAAGCAGTCGCGTTTCTTCTGTTGACACACGATTGGCTCTTTATCATGCATTAGATAGAGAACGTATTATACGCGATGTTCTTGATCGCGAAGCTACGGTGCTCAATGGTCCGGTCTTGGAAGGACAGCCGGGTTATGACGCTGCTTTGGGCATGCAAGAATTTTCTTCTGATAAAGCAAATGAACTTTTTGATAAAACATTTGATCGTGTGACAGCGGATGAATATCGCACATTGCTTAGGGACGAACGTCTTAAAGAGCGTTTGCCTGCAGAAACAGTATCGACAGCTTCTGTTACATCGACAGAACAAATTACTACCACAACTACAACAGTTGATAATTCTGCTCTCGAGTTGCAGATAGATTCTGAATTGGACAAAGAACTTAATCCAGCCCAATTGTTTTATCGTTTTCCTAAAAAAGGTGACAAAACAGACATCATCGAATTAAAATTAGTTACGGCGGCTACGCCTGAGTATGCCAAGGCTGCAGAAATAATAGCAGGGTACTGGCAAGATATTGGTATTAAAGTAAGTGTTAAATTGGTGGATTCAAAAGATTTGTCTCGAGAGGTACTCAAGGGGCGTGACTATGATGTACTTTTGTATGGTGTTATCTTGGGTGATGATTTTGACCAGTATCCCTTTTGGCATTCAACACAAATTTCGTATCCGGGATTAAATTTATCTGGTTATGTAAATCGCAAGGTTGATGATTTGCTTAAAAAGATGCGTGAAACTCAAGTAGAAGATGAAATTGTTGCATCGAGTAAAGAATTTCAACAAACACTTCTCAATGATGTACCGGCTATTTTTCTTTATACGCCAACATACACGTATGTTTTGTCCGATATGATAAAAGGGATTGATGTTGATCGTATTGGCAGGCCGTCAGATCGCTTTGCTAATGTAGCTGAGTGGTATATCAAGACAAAAAATGAGTGGAAGTTTTAGCCTTGATTTAGACAGAGTCGTATTCAGTCTAAATCAATTTTTAATTCTGTTTTAATCAATGCTAAACTTTTAGCCGATGTGGTGAAATTGGTATACACGTACGCTTCAGGTGCGTATGTCGAAAGACGTGTGGGTTCGAGTCCCACCATCGGCACTTTTTTTTCTTCAATTAATTATTAACGTTACTTCATATCGGAAGGGGAGGCCTCTAGTGTCTTCTTGCTGTATATGTGGTTTAAACATACATATGGATACTATTACTTCATTTGCACCAAAGCCAGTTGTTGTTTCTAAAACACCTGGATCTTTTGTGCAGCGCAGAAATCCTTCTCGGGGAGGGACATTTGTAAAACAAAATAAGAGACAACAACAGGGTGGCGGATATTATAACCGCAATAAACGAGCGCCTCAGACCGCATCATTTGGCGATGCATCACCTCGTCTTCGCATTATTCCATTGGGCGGTTGTGAGGAAGTCGGTCGAAACATGACGCTGTTTGAATATGGAGATGACATTGTCATTCTCGATATGGGCATTCAGTTTCCCGAAGAGGATATGCCCGGTATTGACTATATTATCCCTAATACCAAATATTTAGTGGGTAAAGAAAGCCATATACGCGGTGTTGTGTTTAGTCATGGACACCTCGACCATATTGGAGCAGCTCCCATATTGCTTGAAAAGTTGGGCAATCCTCCCATCGCAGGCCGCGATCTTACCCTTGCGCTTATAAAGCACAAACAGGAAGATTACAAAAAGAACTCATCCAAAAAACTCAAAATGATGCGCATAAAGACGGTGCAAGATGTTATTAGACTGGGAAGATTTACCATTAAGTTTTTTCAAGTCGAACATTCAATTATGGATGCCGTGGGAGTAATTTTGGAAACGCCTGCAGCCACCGTGATTCATCCCGGTGATTGGACGCTTGATCGAGACGCTTCTGGCAAGCCGACTCTTGATTACAATTCTCTTTCGAAGTTGCGCAGGCCTACGGTGCTTATGCTCGAAAGTTTGGGTGCAACAAATGAAAAACGGTCAGGGACCTATGAAGATATGTATCATAATTTGCAGGAAGCCATGATGACTGCTCCGGGACGTGTTATTATTGGAACTTTTTCTTCTCAGCTTGAACGCATCAAATGGGTGCTCGACGCGGCTCAAAAGCTTGGCAAAAAAGTTGCGCTTGATGGGTATAGTATGCGGATTAATGTTGAAATCGCAAAAGAGCTTGGCTATATTACGGTGAAGAAGGATATGCTTATTGACGTGCGTGAAGTTGAGAAATATCCTGAAAATAAAATTGTTGTTGTTTGTACCGGTGCTCAGGGAGAAGAAAACGCTGTGCTTATGAGAATTGTGAACGGACAGCATAAATACATTGATTTGAAAAAGAGCGACACCGTCATATTTTCTTCCTCAGTTATCCCGGGCAATGAGCGTTCTATTCAGAGACTTAAAGACAATATGTATCGCCGATGTGATAATGTGATACATGGTGAGCTTATGGATGTGCATGTAAGCGGGCATGCGACACGCGAAGATATTACCGATATGCTCAATCAGATAAAGCCGACATATTTTATTCCGGTATATGCGAATCATTATTTTTTGAAAGAAGCTCAAAAACTTGCAATAAAAAATGGTTTTCCTGTTGATAGAATTTTTGTGCCAGATAATGGGACGGTGATCGAAGTAGACAATAAAGGAGCACAAGTCCTGCCAAAGAAGATCGTGAGCGACTATGTATTTGTCGATGGGCTTGGGGTGAGTGATACACAAAACATTGTGCTTCGCGATCGCCAGGTACTTGCCGGAGATGGCATGGTCGTTGTCATTGCAACCGTTGACTCGAAGAAGGGCACGCTCATTCAAAATCCAGACATCATATCTCGCGGATTTGTATTTTTGAAAGATAACAAAGAGCTTATTGAAGATATAAGGCACAAAGTAAAACATTTGGTCATTCAATCAGACCCATTGTCTTGGGCAGACACAAATCAAATAAAAAATGATATTCGTGAAAAGATAGGCCAGTTTATTTTTAGTAAGACTGAGAAGAGACCAATGATATTGCCCGTGGTGATTGAAGTATAATAATCTTAATTTTTGATTATCCACAGTCTGGATTGACTGTGGATTTTTTTTGTGATAGAGTATTCATGTACTGGTACATCGGTACACAATAGTTGAAAGTTATAATGTTTATACATTCAAAAGTCAAAAAACTGTATGGGTTTTGTCCAGAATAAAAAAGAACTTCTACAGATTTTATCGGGGATAAAAGATATTTCTTTAATGGAAAATTTTTTGAATGATTTGTTAACCCCTGCTGAAATAAAGGATATTGTAATGCGTTTGCAAATTGTTAAACTGTTGCATCAAGGCGTAACCCAGCGCGAAGTAGCAAAGAAACTCGGAGTGAGCATTTCAAAAGTAGAGCGGGGTGCGCGTGAATTGTTGGATAAAAAAGGAGGATTTGCGAAAATATTCCGTCTTCGTCCCACTAGGCGGGACTACGCCGGATAAATTGGATATTTTTATGTATCGTAATATGTGTATACTATCTCGTGTCTGGCGATGGGCTTCTAGAGATTAGCAAGCCCGATTTTGAGTTAGTATTATTTTAACTGCATCGGGTTTGCCCGATGTTTTTGTATTTAGTCTTAATCGTAATCCTTATGAACAACTACCACATCAAACTTACAGAAAAAGATATCCCAGAGTCATATTTGAATCTTTCATATTATCTAGACAAATACTACGGCAAACTTCCTGATCCCCCGTTGCATCCGGGTACAAAACAACCTGCTGGCCCGCAAGATTTGTCCCCCATATTTCCGATGGGCGTGATTATGCAAGAAGTAAGCTTGGACGAGTTTATTCCTATCCCCGACGAAGTGCGTGAATTATACAAAATGTTTCGTCCGTCTCCGCTTATTCGCGCGTATAGATTGGAAAAAGAATTGGACACGCCGGCGCATATCTATTACAAATACGAAGGCGGCAATGCAACTGGTAGCCATAAATTAAATAGTGCTTTAGCCCAAGCATATTACAATAAGCAGGAAGGTGTTGAGACAATCGTGACTGAAACGGGGGCAGGGCAGTGGGGTTCTGCGTTAAGCATCGCGTGCCATTATTTTGGGCTCAAGTGCAAAGTATTTATGGTGCGTATTTCATACGAGCAGAAGCCATATCGTAAAGTGATTATGAAGATGTATGGATCAGACGTCTATTCAAGCCCTTCAATTCAAACAGAATATGGTCGTAAAGTTTTGGAACATGATCCAGAGACGCCCGGTAGTCTTGGTATAGCTATTAGTGAAGCGCTCGAGCTTGCAGTACAAGATGAAAAAACAAAATACGCGCTTGGCAGTGTACTTAATCATGTCTTGCTTCATCAAACAGTAATTGGACAAGAAGCAAAAAAACAAATGGAACTTGCAGGAGAATATCCAGATATGGTAATCGGATGCTGTGGAGGAGGAAGCAATTTCGCAGGCATTGCATTTCCATTTATTGCAGATACATTGTCTGGTGTGGAGACAAGCACTCGCTTTATTGGCGTAGAGCCGGTATCGTGTCCGTCGCTTACCAAGGGAGAATACAAATACGATTTTGGTGATACTGCACAAATGACCCCACTTCTCAAAATGAAAACGTTAGGTTCGGATTTTATTCCAAGTAAGATTCATGCAGGCGGACTTCGCTATCATGGTATGGCACCGCTTGTTTCGTTTTTGCATGAAGAAAAATTTATCGAAGCGCGCGCGTATGATCAATTGGAAGTATTTGAAGCAGGTACGCAGTTTGCGCGCACTGAAGGAATTATCCCGGCTCCGGAATCATCGCATGCAATAAAAGCAGCAATAGATGAGGCGATGAAGTGCAAAGAGAGCGGGGAAGAAAAAGTTATATTGTTTAATTTATCAGGGAATGGATTACTTGATTTGCAGGGATATGATGATTACTTAGCGGGGAAGTTGAGGAATTAAAAAACAACCTCGCTTTTGCAAGGTTGTCGTTCTTTCCTCTGTTTCCTGTAATCAAGAAACAAAGGAATGGAAGCTGGGAGGTAGGTCATTCCCCAGCTTAGCTCCGCTCGGGGGTGCGGAACAGGCGCCACTCGAGGATGGCGCCGACGATGCCAAAGGCAATGGCGCCGAGGATGGCACCAGGCTTGCCTTCGCCCGGTCCCACGAGTGTGGACAGCGCGGCGCCAGCAAAGGCACCGGCTACCGCCAAGTGGGAAGTAATCAGACCTTCCACGGTTTTCCTCCTTTCCGTGGAAGAACACACTCGTTACTAAGCGGGATGTCCGTTTTTCACATGTGTGTTGTTGATAGTCTATACGTTTATAGATCTCTAGTCAAAGATATGAAAATAATATTATTGGATATTTCACAACTCAAAACTCACGAAAAAACTTCTCCCAAACGTGTTAGAAAGGTTGTTGAATTGATCAAAAAGAAAGGCCAATTTATAAAGCCAATTATTGTTGAAAAAAATACACATGTTATTCTCGATGGCCATCACCGTATCGAAGCATTAAAAAAATTAGGATACACAAGAGCGCCGTGTTTTTTGGTTGATTATATGGATGATGAAGTGAGGGTTTATTTGAGAAGAAAAGATTTGCCCATGAATTTGATCAAGCAATTTATTTTGAGCGTTGCGTTGACTGATAATTCTTTTGAAAGGAAGACGACAAGACATTATATTCCGGATAGGAGAGGAAAGATACATGTGGCATTAGAGAAGTTGTTATGAATTACAAAGATAAAATAATATGAACCCATTTGTTTCTCTCTTGTATTTTTTTGCTTAGTTAACTACAATTAAAGCGCGAAGGACAAAATGTATGAAATTATCAAAATTATTAATGGCTATCTGTATAAGCGCAATTTTCACCCTGGGCATTTTTGGTTTGCATCTGTCTGCTCCAAGCGTGATAAATAATTTTTCAGCAGATAGCAACCGGATTTCGGATGCCTTCGCAAAAGACATGTATGCATACCACCAAACAAACCCGGAGTTTGCCAGGCGCATAGTTACTTCTTCATTGATTGAAACAGTTCATGTGGTATGTGGCTTAGATTATGCCTACAGCTTTGTATGGGTAAATTTTAGTTTGTTATTTTTGTGCGGAATTATTTTGTATTATCTTGCGCGAAGTTTTTCACTGTCACATCGCACCTCACTTTTGACCGTTGCCTTATTTTATACAAGTTTTACTATTTTGTTTGCTTTTTTTGCAGATATTTTCAGCTACGACGACCCGCTGCAATATGTATGTATATTCTTGACTATGCTTGCGCTATCGCATAGACAATGGTTTTTTGCTTCATGCGCGTGGTTTGTTGCAGTGTTTGCTCGCGAGACCTCAGTTTTACTCATTCCCGGTTTGTTATTGTTATTTTGGTCCTCGCATATTACTCAAGAGTTGCCTCTAAGAAAAAAAATAATATATTTTGCTTTGACTTTTGGAGTTCCTATTGCGATGTATGTAGGACTTATATATATGTATTTGAGCCATATCAATTTTCTTGAAATGAGTTCGCAGTATTTCCAAAATGAACGCTGGTCGCATGTTGCTTTTAATTTTGGAAGTCTTCAACAAAGCAGTGAAACCATTATCTCGTTATTTCTGGCAAGTGGAATTATTGTCTACGCACTGTATCACTATATTGTCTCAGGTTTATCTACAGCTTTTGACAAAAAAGTCTTGCTTGCTTTTCTCATTACCAGCGCAATAAATATACCTCTTGTGTTGCTTGGAGCTCGGGCACGGGAAGTGCGGTTATTCGCATTTCCTCTTGTATTTATGTGGCCTTTTGCAGGTTGGTATGTGAGTAGGGTTCTCAAGGTTTTTCCGTTTAAAGAATATGTGGAAAGCTGGCGCAAGAGAGAACACCTCATTTCAAATACTATATTTTTAGTCTTTGGCCTCGTATTAATAGGTGTAGCGTACTTATTTTCTTGGTATGTATATCAACCGATTAGCAGTGCCGGCATATATTTTCAGATGTATATTTTTGTCCTCTTAGTGTTCGTGATTATTTATGAGCTCATTACTTTTCAGGTTAGAAGTGATGTGTAGTTTGCCTCTTGTTTTTATAGTCGAGTTTAGATACAATTTAAGTATAATTATTAAAAATTGAGTTATGGCGAGACATTCTGAACTTAGGTTGGTACCTCCACTGTCTGAAGATGAACGTAGTCCTGCTTTGCGTGTTATAAAAAAAGAGAGTAGGTTAAACTCTAAAGAGTTGGATGAATATAAGGAACCAAGTGAAAGAGAAAAAGAAGTTAGCAAGACAAAAAATAGAATCCTTGGTTGCCTTCAGCGCAAGGATGTTGATGGCTTGGTTTCGAATTTGGTTAAGCTGGACAAATTATTTGTAGGTCGAGATGAAACCATGCTTAGTAATAGTTCTGATGTTCTCAGATCTCAAGTAATAGGTTTTTTCGATAGTATTAAATTCCAGCAAACATTAAAAAATTATCATCTAGAATTGAAAATACAAATGTGTGAGGGGCAAATGGAATTGTTGCTTGGTGAAAATAAAAATGCAGGAAGTAAATTACCTGCTCAAATTATGTTAATGCAAGAAGGAAATACAGAAATATATATGGGGTCTAAAACATTAGAAACAGAAGATTAACATAAGTTATGTATATGTCCAAAAAACAAATAATTGTCTCAGGTATTCAACCAACGGGCAATCTTCATATTGGAAATTATCTAGGCGCAGTGAAAAATTGGGTAGAACTGCAAAATTCTGGGAAATATCAGATGTATATTTTTATTGCAGATTATCATTCACTCACGGGCAATATGAAGCCCAAAGAGCGCCGCGCACAGATTATGCGTACAGCCGCAGAACTTTTGGCAGCCGGAATTGATCCAGAGAAGACAGTTTTTTGGGTACAGTCTCATGTGCCAGAGCACACTGAATTGGCGTGGGTGTTTAACAGTATAACTCCAATAGGTGAATTAAAAAGGATGACACAGTTTAAGGATAAGGCAGGTATTAGCGATTATGAGGAAGTAATTGATGAAATTTATAAATATGAAAAAAATAGATTGATTTTAACTATACTTGCTGAGAGGATGGAAAAAAATAGTGTAAAATATAAGCAACAGAGAGACAAGGCGAAGGAACTTTTGAAAACTATTGAGAAATTAATAATTCGGGAAGAGAACAAAGCAAATACCGGTCTTTTAACTTATCCTATTCTGCAAGCCGCAGATATTTTACTGTATCATGGCGAGATGGTACCTGTTGGCCAAGATCAAATTCAACATGTTGAACTAACTCGTGATGTCGCTCGATGGTTTAATAATCGATATAGCGATTATTTTCCTGAGACAAAACACCTTCTTACTCACATACCAAAAGTCATGAGTTTGGTTGAACCGCATAAAAAGATGAGCAAGAGTTTGGGTGCTGATCATGTGATAGAGCTTGCTGACGAGCCGAGTGTAATTGAGAAAAAACTCAAAAAAGCAGTGACTGCAACTGAAGGCGGAGGAGAAGCACCAGGCGTTGTTAATTTATTATCGTTATTAAAAGAATTCGGAAACAAAAAAGTTCATGATGAATTTGTAAAAGCAGAAAAAGATGGAACTATTCGTTATGGCGATTTGAAAAAAGTGCTTGGAGAATCAATTTCAACATATTTTGCAGACTTTAGAAGTCGTCGAGCTGAATTGCTTGATAATCATGGTGAACTTGCAGAGATTCTTGGCAAAGGTGCGCAAAAAGCGCAACTAGTTGCGTCGAAGACAATGGAAGATGTGAGAGGATTGATAGGAGTAAGATAAGCGGATCACATAGCCTAATCAGATAATTTTATGGGACCACAAGAATTTCCCCGTCCTTCTTTTGTAAAAGAGGGTGTAAAGGTTTCTCCCCTTTTGGAAAATAAAAGATTTGGGGAAGGCAGTTTTGCAGTGGTTGCTAGGCTAGAAAATTTGCCAGAAGAAGTGCGTGAACACGTCCCAGATGGCTATGTAGTAAAATACTATAAAAATACTGAATTTGATCGTAATTGGGGACAAAGTATTTTTTCTTATGATCGAGAAATAGGTTATGGTTCAAATGTTTTATTAGATACAGATCTTCAGACATTTTGTACCGATGCATTGATGTTAGCAAGAATTAAAGGTAGTGTTCCGACTGTTGATCAACTGCGGGAATATGCCATGGATCGTGGGTTTAAGCTTCAGGAATATCAAATTAGGCAGGCGTGGAAGGTTGTGAGGAGTTATTCGCTATCTGGTATTGCCAAGAGACTGCAAGATCGTCATGAGTGTGTCAAAGAATTTTTTTCTGATGTTTCTCCAGAATTAGTTGTTCCAACAAAATTTTTAGTAGGTGAAACTTCAGGAAATCAGAAAAGATTATTTGAAATACAGCCCAATATTCCTGGACGATGTAAATTTTCTATGCCTGATAAATTAAATTTTATAATTTTATGCGTGGGTAAACATTATGATCGCCAACGATTAGCAGACACAGAAGGACTAGATGAAAAACATTTTTCAGAAGAAAATCTAAGTCGCATTTTAGAAGAGTCTAGTGTCTCGGTAGCCAACGAAATCCGGAGGTCTTTCCCCCACGAATCACATGTGATCAAAGAAGAGCTAGAAAGAGTTATGAATAAAGCACCCGACTTTGTATTGGCACATGGCCAGATACCTTATGATATATTTTTTTTAAGTAACATGCTGATTACGAGAAAAGGACCGCGCATTATTGATACAAATTTAGCTGTCCCAAATTTTCCAGAGGACGAGGGTGTTCATCTGTCTCCGTCTCCCAAACTTGCTGAATATACTTACAACCAAAGCATCCTTTTTTGGAAAAAAGTAGCAGAAAAATTACCCGGGTAGGTCTATGAAAAAATCATTATTACCTCTTTTCATTATCTTCAATCTTCTTATTATTTTTTACTTCTGGTTTGTCGGATCAGGAGATCTCATTCTTTCAGGAAATACAGAACAAATATTATTATCGCTCGGCAGACTATCCGGCTTGTTGGCCGTATTTTTTGTATTACTACAGCTTATCCTTATTGGTCGGCTCAGTTGGGTTGAATGCGTATTTGGTATGGATAAATTATCGCGTCTGCATCATTGGAATGGCATTATTGCATTTGGATTTATTATTACTCACCCTATTTTACTCGGACTTTCATACGCACGATTCAATGAGGTCTCTTTTTTTCAGCAGTTAGTCGACTTTACATTCAGATGGGAAGAAGTGGGGGGTGCAGTTTTAGGAACGTTATTATTTGCCGTCATTGTCATTTCATCTATGGTAGCGGGACTGCGCAAAGTGAAATATGAATTTTGGTTTTGGGTTCATTTTACTGTGTATCTTGCAATTTTGCTTGTGTTTGAACATGAGATAGAAGTTGGGGGAGATTTTGTAGGACAACCACTATTTGTGGCGTATTGGTATGCACTATACGCGTTTGCAATTGGAAATTTGGTGTTATTTAGATTTGTGCGTCCTGCATATTATTTTTATACACATCGTTTTTACGTTGATAAAGTGGTGCGTGAAACAGCAAGTACGGTTTCTATTTATATAAAGGGAAGGAAAATGGATCAATTTAAAATTGAAGCCGGGCAATTCATGATTTTTCGTTTTCTAGATGCAAAACGATGGTGGCAAGCGCATCCTTTTTCGCTGTCATGCGCGCCAAATGATGAATACCTGCGCATTACCGTAAAAAATGTAGGTGACTTTACGTCAGAAATTTCTGGAGTCAAGGTGGGAACTCCTGTTTTAGTTGATGGGCCTCATGGCATATTTACTAAAAAAGTTGCACGTAGCAATAAACTATTGTTTGTTGCTGGAGGTGTAGGGATAACGCCCATTCGGTCGCTTGTTGAACAGATGGCGCAAGAAAAAAGAGAGCTCACCCTAGTTTATTCAAATAAATATAGTAGTGACATTGTCTTTTTTAGCGAACTTGAATTGCTTGCCGAGCAGTATCATTTTGAGTTGTATCATGTGCTAAGTGATGATCACGCATGGCAAGGACTCAAAGGAAGGATACATATTGATATGCTTAAACAGTTGGTGAATGATGTGGATGAACGAGATGTGTATGTATGTGGCCCTCCTGCCATGATGGAAAGTGTCATTAACATATTACAAAAGATGTTTGTTTCAAAGCAGAGAATTCATTTTGAAAAATTTTCTTTGTAACCCTTTCCGTTTTGGTACGGAGTAAAACTTATTAGACATCACATCGCTTGACTTTGCTCACGAGTATTTCTATACTCGTCACATGAAATCCCCCATTTCATACTTCTATCTCACTTTTCTAAAAAATAAATAGCAAAAACCCTATCCGGGTTTTTTGTTTTTTTAATTTATTTATACATTATCTTATCCCCATATGGCCATACGGAAAAAAGTTTTACCCCTATTTCTTTTTTCTATTTTATTTTTTTCATTAATTCCTTTTGTATCAGCCGACGCTCTCACATACGGATTTAAAGTGCAATCATGTACGCAAGATGTTGACGGAGCCTATTTTGTGGTGAATGGAAAAAGTTTGGTCATGAAAAATGGATGTACAACAGGGACGAGCCAGATATATGGAATTGAATATACATGTCTCAGCAACACGCGTCTGAAAGTCGAATGGACAGACGAGTGTCCGGTCCAGACTCCGGAACCTGAGCCATCTCCCGAACCTACACCCGAACCAACTCCAGCTCCTGCACCCACTCCGACGACAACACCAACACCAGAACCTACGCCAACACCCACTCAATCACAAGAAGAATATTTGTCTTTGCCGCAATATAGCAGTTTTTATGTGAGCGGTTCATCACAAGTAGTAAATGACACAGGATTTAATATTAGAAATGGGTGGGGCAATATTGAGCTCCGGTTAGATTATTCTCCCGCATTAAATTTTCAAACATACGAGTATCTTCAATTTACTATTGATTACAATCTTCAATCAGGCACATCTGTTTCAGCGCAGACTATTAAACAGCCAACTGAATTGTATACCATGAGCGGATGGGGAAGTGCTCTAGAATCTACGCGGTATCTTTTGCCTGCAGAGACTACAAGTGGCAATGAGGTCACTGTCCGAGTTCCACTTCAGAGCCTCGTTTCAAGCGGATATAATTCAGCGTACATTAACCATTTATTTTTGAGATTTTATCCCAACGGAGGTCCAGCCAATATTGACGTAGTACTAAAAGATGTGAAATTAGTCCGTACCATTACGGTGCCGACCCCGGTTCCTGAACCAACACCAGAACCTACACCAGTACCTACTCCAATTCCAGAACCTGAACCAACACCAACACCAACACCGGAGCCTGTCCCAGAACCAGAACCACTTCCTGCAAATGCCATGGTTATTGACGCAACACAGACAAAAGTCCCGTATGTTGACCGTGGAGTCCTCGGTGGTAATTCAATGAACGATCGAGCATGGGATTATAATTTCGATATATTTACAGAACTTGGAGGTAATGCACAACCTGTAGGGAATAATCTTAATCGTCCTTTGTGGCGCATGCACATGTGGGACACGGGCGTTCATAAAAATTATTGGATGTATGGACAAGGTTTCGGCCGTATGACTGATGGACTGTATAACCCCATGATTCCTCAGACAGATAATGGTCAGACAGTAAGTACGTATAGCTGGCAATTACAAAAACCAATGAAGGACATGCAAGTTCAATATCCGAGTGGCGAAACAACACAAAATTATTATGAAGTAGAATGGTTTGATCGTTCAGCGACATTATCCGAAAAATTTAATCGACATGCTGTTAGTTACACCAAAAAGTCTGGCTCCACGACGCAAATTCATATCATTTCGAATCGAGAACAAACCGGTGTTACTACATTCCCTGAGCATGGCAGGTATACTCGTTTTGATTTCAAGTTATCTTCTGATGTTCAATACGCCGTGAATAGCGCCGCGCTTATTGGTAAGTCAAATCAATTTCAGATGGTACTTCGACCTGACAGAAAGTTTGAAATCCGTTTTGGAAATCAAACTGTTGTTTCTTCAGAGGTAGTTGAATTTGACCGATGGTATGGAATTGAAATATTAACTGATAATACTTCAAAAGTATGGGTTGATGGACAGATGATTGGACAAATAACATTATCATCGCTTGATATCACGCCAAGTGGTAGGTCAACAGATGTTCGATTTGGCACATTACTTAAGGATTGGGCACAAGATCCTACATTGAATGCGGAAACACAGCGTCAGGATTCATACAAATTCAAGATTGATGAACTTATGCTTGGTACATCATATTTTGGGACTAATCCTGATATGCCTCTTGATCAGACATTTGCAAATAAATACAAAAACGGAGTGATTGTGTGGCATAGTTTTGATAACAACATCATGACACTTGATGATTATGGTCAAATGGCAGAAAAAATGAACGCAGAATTGCTGTTACAACTTCCGTCTCCAAAAGAAACAACCTACGGGTCGCAATCAAATACGTGGACAGGGTTTTTCAAAGATTTATACAGCGTTGAAGGGCTGACCGCAATGATTAAATATATGGTCGGAACGCCAGACGCAGACTATGTACAAAAAGTTGAAGAATTGAAACAAGCTGGATGGCCAGTTAATGTTGCCCAGTACAATTATGCAAACTTGCGTGCCAGTCGTGGTCGTGTAGCTCCTTATGATATTCATTATGTGGAGTTGGGCAACGAGCCATATTACCAGGAATACACAGGAAATGAAGTAGGCTTTGCAAATAGATTTGTTGATCTGTGCGATTCTATCCACCAAGTTAAATCAGATCTGAAATGTATTTTGCCTGCCCAATCATCATCTCAATTTAACTTTGAAAAAGTACTTCAGCAGTTGACGGCGCGAGGAAAAGGAAATGTGGTCGCTGGCCTTGCAATTCACCACTATTATGATTATTACAATCAAGATCGCGCAAATCAATATCCTTTGTCGACTATGGCAGGACCATATTGGGAAGCGCAGACACGATATACGTCAAACAAACAATTAGCAGAACGGTATTTACCTGGACAAGAACTGACGTACTTTGTCGATGAGTTCAATAGTATTTTGAATGACTTTAAGAATAAACAGACAGACAAGTTTCTTGACGCGGCGTATGCATGGTCTGAACTTTCGTACATGCTCGAACAAGGAATTCACGGTGGATCATTATTTTTTTGGAATAGTGCGACGATGGGTGAAGGATTTGTGAATGGCTTGGTCGGAGATTACAATTGGATTCCGAGACAAAATTTGAATGGTGATACGTTCCAAGCATTTGCACGATACTTTGCCTGGGACGGCAAAATGCTTCCCGTCAGTTACAATCCGTTTCTGAGTCGTGATGCAGCCACAACTAAACAGGCTCCCGGAGTTACCTCAATCAGTAGTTTGTCAGCAGATGGAAACACATTATACGTTGCGGTATTAAATCGTAATACCGAGAACCACGATTATACCTTACGATTGAATGGTTTTGTCCCGCAGCCAAATGGAGAGGTATACCAGCTTGATGCTTCGTCGCTGATTCAAACTAACAGAGATGTTCAGTATAAAGTGAAATCAATAGATGCGAGCCAGCAGTTTAGTTACACGTTCCCTGGATATTCAATAACGTTTATGAAGTTTGCTAGATAAGGTATTCCTACTATAAAGCCCCCGAGTACTCGGGGGCTTTTGTATAATAGCATTAGATTTTTAATCACACAGGATGCTTGTGTGGTCCTCGATTATATTATTGTTTATTTCAAACCACCATTCGCAGTCTCTGTGTACATATTTTGAACATGATCCTTTGCATGTACCTATGCATTCTATACTTTCATATTCATTTCGATGTGGATAATTTGTTTGTACATATTCACGGCTTACGTCGCATACACCTTTACATTGTTCTGAGCTTGTACATTCTTTGCCTGCGTCATCAAAGCGAAAGTCGCAATAATGCGTATATTCTGGTAAACACATACCATAGCAGATGAATTTTCCTCCCTCTTGTCTGCATTTTTGTTCATATTCATCAACTGCTTTCTGACTATTAAATTCACATTGCCAACCCGTTTCTGTTTGTTTGCACGTGGGAGAGGAGTAATTATTATATAGTAATATTCCACTTAGTATAATACCAAGTGAGGCGACTCCTATGCTAATGCCAATTGTCAGTTTTTGTTTCATAGTTTTAGTATTTTTGACTGGACACCGCTATTGCTTCAGAAATATTTTGATATCCATCATATCTGAGCAGTTCGACAAGTTTTCGATTGATTTCACTTATGACTTGTGGTCCTTCAAAAATCATTCCCGTAATAAGCTGAATTAACGATGCGCCTGCTTTGATTTTTTCATACGCATCTTCTGCCGAGGACACGCCGCCACATCCTATGATGATATATTTCCCTTTTGTTTTTTGGTATACATGGGCTATCAATTTCGTTGACATATCTTTTATAGGTTTGCCGCTAATTCCTCCAAGCGCCTGTTGTCCTGCTTCTTTCCAATATTTCTGTAATTCTGTGCTCGTCTTATCTTTGGTGAGGTTTGTACAAATAAAGCCATGAACGCGATGCTGGTCGCATATATGTATCAAATCATCTATTTCTTGAAAAGATACATCAGGAGAAAGCTTCAAAAAAATAGGTTTACTGGAGGGTATTTTTTCAATGTCGGTAAGTAGATCATTCAGATCTTGCGGGTTTGTGAAGGGTTGCCCGCCAAATGCATTAGGACAGCTGATATTTATAGTAATATAGTCTGCAAATTTCTCTAACATAGCGAATGCTTTTGCATAATCTTTGATCCCTTCTGTTTTATCAGCGGTTAATTTGCAGTTTGTCTTTGCAATACTTATGCCAATAGGAATATGGTATTTTTTTTCTTTAAGATTACCTGCAATATGCTCACATCCATTATTCTTTAATCCATAATAGACGACAAGTCCTTTGGATTTTTTTAATCGCCAAAGTCGTGGTTTGGGGTTTCCCTCACATGGCTCTCCAGTTATTGAACCTACTTCCCCGTAGCCAAATCCACAGGAAGGTAAGATGTCTATGATTTCTGCATTTTTATCAAATCCAGCTGCAAGTCCAATGGGATTTTTGAATGGTATTCCAAGAATATTTTGTTCGAGTCTTTTGTCTGAATACGAGAAAAATAAAGAGGTCGCTGATCGTGTAATTCCGTTTGATCCCAAGATGTTCCCCATACGAATCATAATATCATGTATTTTTTCCGGATCAATAAGAAAAAAGATCGGTTTAGCGATATTTTGATATAAAACTCTAGTTATAAAGTTTCTTGTTTTTATTGCAGAGTTTTTCATTTTTTGATATTTTTTATGTATTTTTTTTAGTCTGAAGAGATTATAGAACAAAATATGTATAAAAACAAGATATTTCAAAGGCTTGATTTCACTCTATTTTGGTGGTAAAATCACCTTGTGAGGGTTAGTTGCAAGTTCGTAATTTTGTAACCTGGAATTTTAGACTTTATAACTTTTAGTTCATATGTCCGGTCATTCTAAGTGGCACCCCGCACAACTCCTCACTTCGTTCGTCGTATGCGGGGCAAGAGTGGTAACCAGTTTGTAAAGATGACATTACAATATTAATCAAAAATTTATGTCCGGTCATTCTAAGTGGCACCCCGCACAACTCCTCACTTCGTTCGTCGTATGCGGGGCAAGAGTGGTAACCAGTTTGTAAAGATGACATTACAATATTAATCAAAAATTTATGTCTGGTCATTCTAAGTGGCACAATATTCAAGGAAAGAAAGGGAAAGCAGACAAAGCGCGCAGTGGTATGTTTACTAAGGCTGCGCGTATGATTACAGTTGCAGCACAGCAAGGTGGCGCAGACCCATCTATGAATTTTTCATTGCGTCTTGCCATTGAAAAAGCAAAATCAGTCAACATGCCAAAAGACAATATTGAGCGTGCGATAAAAAAAGGAACCGGTGAATTGGACGACGGTACTTCATTGCAGGAGATTTTGTACGAAGGATTCGGTCCTGGCGGTGTTGCGGTGCTTGTGGAGACTGTTACCGACAATACCAATCGTACCGTGTCTGATTTAAAAAATATTTTTAGCAAACAAGGAGGTTCGCTTGGGGGTCCTGGCAGTGTGAAATGGCAGTTTAATCGTCTGGGGGTTATTCGTTTACACAAGGAACAAGGATTAAAGATTAAGGAACAAAATAAAGATTATGAATTAGTATTGATTGAAGCTGGTGCTGACGATATTATTGTGAGTGAATATGGACTTGAGATTCATTCAGACGTTGAAAAATTTAAATCAATTCTCGATCCAGTCAAAAAAATGCTTGGTGACAGTGAGCCAGAAAGCTCTGGTATAGAATGGGTAGCAAAAGAGCCCGTTGCGCTTGGTAGTGAAGTTAGTAAAAAAGTTGAGTCGTTTGTAGACATATTAGATGAACTTGATGATGTCAGGGAAGTGTACACCAACGAAGCCTAAAAAATTATACTAATTATTCTAAATTATACTAATTGACCTAAATAAGAAACTCGTATCTGGTCATTATTTAGAATAATTAGAACAATTAGGTCAATTAGTAATTTATGAGTTCATTAAGAAAAAAAGAGCGCATATTAGGTGTTGATCCTGGCTTTGGCCGTACGGGTTTTGGTATCATCGAGGGTGATAGAAATGAATGGAAGCTCGTGTGTTATGGCTGTATCGAGACAACGGCCATAGATTCGTTCATTGATCGTATAGAACAGCTTCATACCCAGCTTACTCAAATTATCAAAAAATTTCGTCCGACACAGGCAGCAGTGGAGGATTTATTTTTTTATAAAAATGTTACCACTGCGATGAAGGTGGGGCAAGCGCGCGGTGTCATCTTGCTTACCCTTAGACAAGCTAATATCCCCGTGTTTGAATGTACTCCTCTGCAGGTAAAACAGAGTCTTACAGGATATGGTAGGGCAGAGAAGGGCCAAATACAAAAAATGGTACAGATGATACTCAAGATAAAAAAGAAAATTTCTCCAGATGACGCGGCAGACGCGCTAGCTATAGCTTTGACTGCCGGAGCCACTCTGCGCGTGCATAAAAAAGTTTCTTCATAATTGCGTTAATAGAGGGAATTTTGTATACTTGTGAGAGTTTTAAAGTTGAAAGTTATCATGTTATAAAGTTCTAGACAATACTTTGAACTTTATAACTCAGAACTTTATAACTTTCTAACTCAGAACTCATATGGTTACTATCGCAATCAATGGTTTTGGCCGCATTGGGCGTCATGTATTAAAAATCGCGTTGACAAATAAAAATGTCAAAGTCGTTGCGATTAACGATCTGACTAATACCAAAACTTTGGCACATCTTTTGAAGCATGATACGGCATATGGAAATTATGAATTGCCTGTGAGTTTTGATGAAAAAAATTTGGTTGTGAAAGGCAAAAAAATTCCAGTCTTTGCAGAGAAAGATCCATCTCTTTTGCCTTGGAAAAAATTAAAAGTAGACGTAGTGCTTGAATGCACGGGCAGATTTAGAGACAAAGAAAGTGCAGGCATGCATGTAAAAGCAGGGGCGAAAAAAGTTATTATTAGTGCACCTGCCAAGGGCAGTGATGTTCCAACCTATGTTCGCGGCATAAATTGTGGCAAAGTAGGAAAAGAAAAATCAACAGTTATCAACAACGCGTCATGTACTACCAATTGTATCGCGCCCGTGATGGCAGTTTTGAATGAAAAATTTGGTATAGAAAAAGCCATGATGAGCACAGTCCATGGTTATACCTCAGATCAAAATCTTCAAGATGGTCCGCACAAAGATTTACGTCGTGCACGGGCCGCGGCAGAAAATATTGTCCCCACATCGACTGGTGCTGCAAAAGCTGTTGGCGAGGTCATTATGACGCTTCAGGGCACCTTTGACGGCGTGGCATTTCGCGTGCCAGTCCCCACATGTTCTCTTTCAGATATGACCGTTGTATTGAAGAAAAATGTTACCAAAGAAGAAGTTAACAAGGCATTGGTTGCCGCGTCAAAAACATCTCGTTTTGAAGGAATTCTTGCAACAACAGAGGAACCTTTGGTATCTGCTGATTTTGTTGGTAATACCTATTCATCTATTGTTGATCTTGCGTTAACAAATGTTGTCGGCGGGAATTTAGTAAAAGTTGTAGCCTGGTATGATAATGAGACCGGGTATGCCAATAGGCTGATGGAGATGGCGGAGTTGTATAGCAAATAGTGATAAGTGCAATTATTTTTATTTATAAATATGCCAGAAAATCAAGAAAAAAGATTAGCCATTTTATTTAGTGAATTTTTTAAAAAAGAATTATCTGATGAGGATAGTGGGAAAATTAGAAAACGTTTGGCGTTAATTTGTGATGAACTAGGTATTGAGGATCCGGATATTAAAAGAAGATGTTTGCAAGACATATTTTATCTCGTACTTATAGATAGACTGGCAAAGCGCGATCAAACTCCGGAAACAGAGGCATTACAAGCATATATACATGGGAAGTTGGATCAGGATTATTCACATGAGTCTACTAACGTTTATTATCATATTGAACCTTGGTTATACGATCAAGGTTATCGCAGGGAGTAAAAAAGTGAATCATAATGCAGTACGTTTTAATATGAATACCAAAAGCATTTTAAAAGTAAAAAGTCTCACTGGCAAACGGATTCTTTTGCGTGTAGATTTTAATGTTACCATGAAAGGAAAAAAAGTTTTAGACGATGCACGTCTGCTTGCTTCGATTCCGACTATTGAATATTTGATAAAACAGAAAGCAAAAGTAATACTACTTAGCCATTTGGGCAGACCGGAAGGTGTTGATTCATCATTAAGCTTGGTACCTGTGGCAAAAAGATTGGAAACGTTGTTGAAGAAAAATATTAACATATTGGATATTAATATATTGAAAAAATATGTTAAAGATATTGAGAAATATTTTGAATATGCGAGCAAAGAAATCGGCAAAATGAAAAATGGACAAATATTCATGCTCGAAAATGTGCGATTTTTGTCGGGAGAAAGTAAAAATGATGAATTAGTGAGTAAGCAATTAGCAAGTTTGGGAGATGTTTTTGTCCTTGATGGTTTTGCGGTTGCACATCGGGCGAGTTCATCGGTGGTTGGTATTTCCAAATATCTTCCCACATATTCAGGATTATTATTAGAAAAAGAAATTATTGGGTTGTCACGTGTAATGAAAGAACCGAAACATCCGTTTATATTAGTGATGGGTGGTATAAAGATGGAGACAAAGTTGCCGGTTATAAAAAATTTAGTTGGAAAAGTGGATAATGTACTCATTGGCGGTGGCATAGCAAGTACTTGTTTTAAGTCTATGGGTTATGATGTTGGAGATTCATTAGTCGATAACGATTATATTGATGAAGCACGTAAAATTTCTATCCACAAAAAAATTATAAAGCCGATTGATGTTGTCGTAGGAATAAAAGATGGTAAAATATATCGTGTGGTACGCATAGAAAATAAACCGCACACAATTTGTAAAAAAGGCGAAGCTATTTTTGATGTTGGTCCAGGGACTGTCCGACTATACAGCACATATATCAAGAAAGCTGAAACACTTGTATGGAATGGCAATATGGGGTATGCAGAGCAAAAACCCTATGATATGGCAACGATTTCAATAGCACGATTGGTTGCATCTCGTTCAAAAGGAAAAGCATATGGCGTCATTGGCGGAGGAGAAACACTGCAAGCAATGTCTGCAACAGGAATGAGCGAATATGTCGATTTAATTTCAACAGGAGGCGGCGCAATGTTAGAATTTTTAAGTGGTAAAAAACTTCCAGGTGTTGCTGTCGTGGCCAAATAATATTTTGTTATAAACAACATATTATAAAATTGTTGTTGACACTTTATTTTTGTGGTATACTGTTGGAGTGTGAAGTAAAAAGTATAAGGTAGAAAGCTTAAAGTCGATTTTATACTTTCTATTTTTTACTTGCTACTTTATAAATTTTTAATTTCGTTTGTATGCCTGTCAAAAAAACAAACGGTGTCATTGGTGTACAGGAACCAGTGGCTCCTGTCTCTCCTGCCACGCCATCATCTTGTTGTGAAGACAAGAAAGATGGATGTTGCCATGGTAGAAAATCATCCTGCTGTAGCGATGTAAGTTTTGGTCGAAAACTTCTCATGACATTTGTAGGTATACTACTCGTATACCTTATTGTATTGCTTGGTGTATTGATTCGCAATTACATCAAGAAATATGATTATATCGGCCGTACAGACAGAATGGAACGTACGATTGCCGTAGAAGCACAAGGAAAAGTTGCTGCCACTCCAAATATTGCGATGGTTACGGTGGGTATGAATAACGAAGACAAAACAGTGGCTGATGCACAAAAGAAAAATACTGAAGTGATGAATAGTCTCATGGCGAAACTGACCGAGTTTGGCATTGAAAAGAAAGATATACAGACAACAAGCTATAATATCTATCCAAAATATACATGGACCGAAGAAAAAGGAGATGAAATTACAGGCTATCAAGTAGATCAGCAAGTGAGCGTCAAAATCCGCCAGCTTGATAAAGCAAGCCAGATTTTAGAAGCGGTTGGCCAAGTCGGGGCAAACAATGTGAGCGGTTTACAATTTACGATTGATGACAAAGATGTGTATCTTGCCCAGGCTCGCGAGGAAGCAATGAAAAAAATTGCTGAAAAAGCAAAATTATTATCTTCAAAATTGGGAGTACGATTGGTAGCTGTATATGCATATGATGAGTATGAAGTTACATCAGGCGGTTATGATATGTATAGTGCAAATCTCGATTTAATGGGTAGAGGCGGAGTAGAAGGAGCAACTCCAACACTTAGCGAAGGCACTTCAGATGTAATTATGAATGTGCGCGTAACGTTTGAGATGAGGTAATAATAGTTTTTATAGAAGACAGTCCTTGAATAAGGGCTGTTTTTTTTGTATAATTCGTTCATCCCGAGTCGGGTGACGAAGGATCTTTCTTAGGGAAGATATATTAAATTCAAAGTATTTAACATTTTAAAGAGGATTGTGTCAGGAAAGATTCCTCGTCACTTCGTTCCTCGTAATGACACATATGAACACATCAATCACACACATCACCGCCCGTGAAATTCTCGATTCTCGGGGCAATCCAACTGTCGAAGCAGTTGTTACTCTCGAAGATGGTTCTACTGGCAAATCAGCAGTACCATCTGGTGCGTCAACTGGCACACACGAAGCACTTGAATTGCGTGATAAAGCAAAACGATATGGAGGAAAAGGAGTTTTGAGGGCGGTAAAAAATGTTATCACATTTATTCAACCTGCTTTGAAAGGAAAGAATGCTTTGGATCAAAGAACAATTGACAATGTCATGCTTGCGCTCGATGGGACTAAAAATAAAAGTAAGCTGGGTGCAAATGCTATTCTTGCGGTATCGCTTGCCGTATCCCGAGCTGCAGCTATCTCACAAAAGATGCCATTATACGCTTATATTCGCAAGGTGTTTAGTTTGAAAGAAAAAGGATACCGTCTGCCCATAGCAACCATGAATATTTTGAATGGCGGGCGACATGCAGATACACACCTGACGTGTCAGGAATTCATGATTGTACCGGTTAACAAGCGTTTTGCTGAACGCGTACGCATGGGTTCCCAAATTTTTCATTCTCTCAAAGCAATCCTCAATGAAAAAGGATATGCTACAGGCGTAGGGGACGAAGGAGGATTTGCGCCAGATTTGTTAAACAACGAACGCGCCATTCAACTTATTGTAAAAGCAATAGAAGTATCTGGATTCAAACCGGGGAAACATGTATATATTGCGCTCGATGTCGCGGCATCTGAATTTTATCGTAGTGACAAATATTATTTTATGAGTGCGTCTCAAGCATGGAGCGCGGACAAAATGATGCGCGTGTACGAAAGTTGGATAAAAAAATATCCTATTATTTCCATTGAAGATGGATTGTCCGAAGACGATTGGGAGAATTGGCAATTACTCACCAAAAAACTTGGCAAAAAAATAACACTTGTGGGAGATGATTTGTTTGTCACCAATGTAGATCGTATCAAGCAAGGAATTGAACAAGGCGTGGCAAATGCAGTGCTTATTAAACTTAACCAAATTGGAACTCTAAGTGAAACAATTGACGCAATTTATCTCGCGCGCAAACATGGATACAAAGTTTCCGTTTCTCACCGTTCAGGTGAAACCGCAGACACATTCATTGCCGACTTGGCAGTGGCCGTGAATTCGGAATTTATAAAGACAGGATCGATGAGTCGGTCAGAGAGAGTAGAGAAGTATAATAGATTGATGGAGATTGAATTAGAAGTTGGTAGTTAACTATATACGAACTACGAAAGATTACGAAATTACGAAAAATAAAATTAACTCTGTGTAATCAGTTTCAGAGATAACAAAACACCCGCTGAAGAGTGAGTGTTTTTATATTATGCGGCTCTGCGATAGTCTACCCCTTTACTTTTTTGTTGTGCACCTCGCGCTCCTTGGTTTTCTAAGTGCTTGTCAACTATACGTGCTACTCTATCTAAACCCTCTGATGGAGCGGTGGGGTCTTCTACTCCAAGACCGAGTTTCTCGTATTCTCCGGCTTCGTCGACTACCCTAAATTTACGTTCTGGCATATTTTTAGATTATGTTAATTATCTACCTATATATGATAGCTTAATTTATATTTTATGTAAAATGTGTTTTTTAGTGTGTTTTATATTTTACTCTTTGTATAAAAAATATCAGCCACAGTGTTGCCGTAACTACAGACATGCCTGCAGAAAAATATAGACCAAGGCTAAAATACGTTATCGCAATCACATAAAGACCTAAGAATGTTGGGACTGATGTAGAATGTGTAATAGTCCCTTTTTTATTTTTAAATCCGTAATAGACCTGTGGAAAAAGAGCGAGAGAAAATACAATGCTTGCGATGGTAATGACGATGTCTTGCCAGATCATAGATAGATAATTGAGGATTAAGTAATTATTGGGGACATTATTACTCTACTCTTGTCGCAGTGCGTGTACAACAACAATTATGAGGGATACACAGATAAATACGCCTAATATCAGAACCATATCAAAAAATTAATTTATACGTAATTCCTTTATTCCACTGTGGATTCTCCCATTTTTTAAATCCAAGTTTGGTACATAAGCTTTGCATGGGAATATTTTTGAAATCAGTTTCTGTTACTACAGCAATAGCACCTTTTTCTTGCGCATGTTTTACACACCTACTCATTAATTCCTCTCCAATTCCTTGTTTTTGAAATGTTGGGTCTACGAGTATTTCACGAATGAAAAATATATTATCTTCCCACCATCCTCTATCTATAGAACAAAAACCTGCAAATTCATTATCTTGCTTTGCAAAAATATACAAACTATCTTTTAGTTTAAAATGTTTTTTAAGCGAATCCATGGTGACGTCGTCATAGGTATAACGGAAAGATTGCCTGTCATGCAGGATTTCTAGTTCGTTTTCATCTTTTATCGTGGAGTAGGTGATAGACATAATTTTTTATTAGAATAGAACGCGAATTTAACGAATCAAACTAATTTTGACGGATTCGTTTATATTCGTTAGATTAGTTCAATTCGTGTTCTATTGAAACTTTTTTAACTCATCAAAAATGGGATCATTCCAATCATTCGGTTTTAATGCAAAAATATAGGTCGCATTATTTCGGCTATAATCTAACCCCTTTTCACTTTTGACTTTTGTATAATATTTAAAACTATCTAATGTGTCAGCAGCTTTTACAATGAGCGCATCAAGCCCAATATCGATGCATCTTTGTACGAGATCTTGCTCGCGTTCTTTTGAGTTTTCTATCGTGCGGTTTTTGGTACATGCCCGCACTATCTCTGCAACATAATCTCCAAATTGTTCCCTAAGCATTTCTTCGGTAATACTAGTGAATTCTAGTGTATCGTGCAGAACTCCAGCTACTATGATATCTTCTGAATATCCATGTTCATACAAATATACCCCAACTCTAATATCGTGGGGGATTAAGGGTTTCCGGCTATTTTCGTCTGATACAGGGGCGTATTGGACGAGAAGCCGGATAGCGGTTTCAAACAGACGATCTATTGATTGGTATAATTTTTTACTATTATTCATCATCATATTTAAAAATCGCACCACGTTCTGTTAATTCGCCGGGATATATTCCCTTTGTCTTTCCGTTAAAGCCTACTCCTTTAAATTTTGAGGGAAAGACCTCAGAAATATTTGAGTCGGTGAAATCAGCATTGCGTATGTCTGCTCCTCTCAAGTCAAAATCTGTATGGAAACATGTCCCGCGGAAATTTGTCCCCTGCAGGTTGGCGTTGACAAATTTTCCACCGATGTGTGTGGTATCACTAAAGTTTGCATTTTGGAGATCTGCCTCAGTAAAATCAGCAGCAGATAGTCTGCCAATAAATCTCGAATTAACTGCTTTGCCACCAGGAATTCTAAGAAATTCAGCGTCAAATTTTAAATCAAAATTACTCAAATCTAATTTAGGCAGTGGCCTGGCGCGGTATAAACTCACGATAACAGCATCTTCCATAACAGGATCAGACTGAAGCTCTAGCAAATCATCCGGGAGCTGAAATTTGATGTCTGCTGCTGTCAGACCGAATCTCTCATGCATGTCAGTCACTTGGCTTGGCCGAAATACTCTTTCAATATTTCTGTCTAGTACATTTCGTCCTTGTGTAAGATACGAACCTCGCTTTTTGTTCCACTCATCAATTGCTGCCTCCAACTCCTGTTTGTTGAAGTGTTCCACGTCTATAGAAGCTTTTACAATTTTGTACCATGCCCTACTCAATTCAACTATCATCTCAAAATATTGTTTGTATGCTTCGATCTTCTCTATTTTTTCGAGTTCTGGATTCGGTGCGTTATCCATATAGGTTGTTTAAGTTCTTAAATAGTCTAAAGTTTTGTGTAGGTATTATAAGGATAGATACATCGATTATATCTGGTTTTCCCATTGAATTCAAGCATGGAAATTGTGGGTGATTTGATTTTTTTGTGCATTGAAACACTCATAAATATGAGGTATACTATCCATACTATGAAAAAGTTCTCCTCAACTCATTCTGTCGCAGGTCCTACACTTTTTGTTATATTAGACGGTTTTGGCTTAACAGACCCAAAAAAGAAAGGAAACGCCATAACACCGGCAACCGCGCCGAATATTTTTGGATATATGAAAAAATATCCCAATTCAACCCTCAAAACTTTTGGTGAACATGTTGGGTTATTTAAAGGCCAACAGGGGAATAGTGAGGCAGGACATATGAATATTGGAGCTGGACGAATTGTGAAACAAGATTTGGTACAGATTTCAGATGCGATTCATGATGGGACGTTTTACAAAAATGAAGCATTCAAACAGGCTATTTACCACATCAAAAAATATAACACCGCCGCACATGTGATGGGACTTTTGACCGATGGCAATAGTGCCCATGCGTATCCCGAGCACCTCTATGCCATGCTTGAATTATTTAGGCGAGAAAAAATAGAAAAAGTATATTTGCATTTGTTTACTGACGGTCGAGATTCTGGACCGCACGAAGCTTTGACATTTTTGCATAAACTTCACGGGTACATGCTCGGACATGAAAAGATTGCCACAGTCATGGGACGATTTTATGGCATGGATAGAAATAAATTATGGGATAGGACCCAGGCGGCGTATGACGCTATGGTACTGGGTAAGGGTTGCAGCGCGACAAGTGCTGAAGACGCAATCTCACAAGCATATAGCAGAGGAGAAACAGATGAATTTATTTGTACGACGGTTATTACTGATGGAAAGAAGCCTGTTGCAACTATAGATGATAATGATGCGATATTTTTTATTAATGCGCGCAGTGACAGGGCGAGACAGATTACCAAAGCATTTGTACAAAAAGATTTTCAAAAGAAAAATCCGGGCGCATTTCGTCGCACTAAATGGCCAAAGAATACGCGGTTTGTAGCCATGACAGATTTTGGTCCAGATCTAGAAGGCGTGTTTACCGTGTTTCCATCTCCTGATATTGATAACACATTACCTTTAGCACTAAAAGAAAAGTCCCAACTATATATTGCAGAGTCAGAAAAGTACGCGCATGTAACTTATTTTATCAATGGTGGATATGCTGACCCGGTAAATGGCGAGGTGCGCGTAAAGATTCCGTCAAAAGGCGTTGGACATTATGACAAAAAACCAGAAATGTCCGCACGCGAAATCACCCAGTATGTGTTGAAAGAAATGAAGAAAGAAACGTATGAGTTTTATTGTATTAATTATGCCAATCCGGACATGGTGGGACATACAGGCAATTTTGAAGCAGCCCAAAAAGCGATTGTAATAACTGATGAAAGTGTGGGCGCATTAGTGCAAGAAACCCTCAAACGCGATGGCCAGGTGCTGATTGTCGCAGATCATGGTAATGCTGAAGATATGGTGAATCTCAAAACCGGAGAGATGGACACTGAACACTCGCTTAATCCAGTACCGTGTATTCTTGTCTCAAATCATACAAAGGGAGAAAAGATGAAGAATGGTATATTGGCTGATGTTGCGCCGACTATTTTGAAGTTGATGGATGTGGAAAAGCCGGAGGAAATGACAGGGCATTCTTTGTTAGGGTAAGGTATCTAAGTATTTTTGCAAATTATACTAATTATTCTAATTATACTAATTGACCTAAATAAACCCCAATACTCAATTAGAATAATTAGAACAATTAGGTTAATTAGAATAATTTATGACGAATCATCCAAAGCCTGTTGTCTTAGCAATACTCGACGGCTGGGGTATTGCGCCCGATAGTGCTGGCAATGCAATTACGCGCGCAAAGACGCCAAACTATGATAAGTTCGTGCGTGAATACCCTGCGATGACGCTTCATGCCTCGGGCAATGAGGTTGGTTTGTCATTTGGAGAAATGGGTAATTCAGAGGTAGGTCATTTGAACATTGGAGCCGGACGCGTGTACTACCAGACATTGCCACGCATCAACAAAGCTGTCAGCGATGGAAGTTTTTTTGAAAATAAATCATTTGTAAAAGCTGCGGAACACATTCACAAACATAAATCCTCATTGCATCTCACTGGCCTTATTGGTTCTGGACATGTGCATGCAAATGAAGAGCATTGCTATGCCTTGCTCGAATTTGCCAAGAAACAAAAAATAAAAAATGTATTTTTACATATCATCCTCGATGGCCGAGACAGCGTATACAATGGTGGTATAGATGCAGTAAAGCGTCTGCAGGCCATGATGAAAAAACATAAGGTAGGTGAAATTGCCACGTTATCTGGACGCTATTATTCCCTGGACCGCGACAATAGATGGGAACGAACAGAAAAATCATATCGTGCTATGGTGCAAGGAATATCTGACACGTATGAAAAAGATCCAGTTGACGCAATAGAAAAGTCGTATGAAAAAAAAGTATATGATGAAGAATTTGTACCAATCGTGATTGGTAAAGAAGGAAAGCCTGCAACAACCATTCAATCAAAAGATGCCGTTATATTTTTTAACTTCAGGCCGGACCGGGCACGGCAACTGACTAAGGCGTTTGTACTTCCTGGATTTGAAAAATTTCAGCGTGAGTATATAAAAGATTTGTATTTTGTCACCATGACTGAATATGAAAAAGAAATCCCTGTAGATGTTGCTTATCCTCCTGTCGTCGTGCACAACTCACTTGCTGAGACCATTAGCAAAGCAGGGCTCTCTCAATATCATGTGGCCGAAGTTACCAAATATGCGCATATGACATTCTTTTTAAATGGCACGGTAGAAGATCCGTTCCCCAAAGAAGAACGTATGATTGTGCCATCTGCCAATGTTTCGTCATTCGATCAAAAACCTGACATGTCTGCTCCAGAAATTACTAAAGCAGTGGTAAAAGCAATCGAAGACGAGAAATATGATGCCATTATGTTTAATTTTGCCAACTGTGACATGGTTGGGCATACAGGCAATTTGAAGGCAACGATAAAAGGCATTGAAACCATTGACAAAGGACTTGGTAAAATTGTGGATTATGTACTTGCAAAAGACGGCGTTATGCTTATTACCGCAGACCACGGCAATGGTGAGGAAGTGATAAATCTCCAGACGGGGGAGATGGACAAAGAGCATAGCACCAATCCTGTTCCATTTATTATTATTGGTAGGGAGTATAAAGGCCAGGCAGGACCCACAGGCGACACGCCGGATGGCGATTTGAGTCTTCTTCGTCCTGTTGGCGTGCTTGCAGACGTAGCCCCTACGATGCTTAAAATTTTGGGTGTGGAACAACCACAGGAAATGACGGGAAGGGCATTGGTGTAAATTTGAAATTTGAAATTTACAATTTGAAAACAATTTTTAATATTGTAATTTTTCAATTATGGAATATGATTTGGAGGAGAGAACAAAGAAGTTTGCAAAAAATGTTCTCTACTTGTTAAAAATTATAAAAGAAAATAATTTGAATAAAAATATTCTTTCACAACTAATTAGATCCGTAACAAGCGTCGGAGCAAACTATTGTGAGGCAAATGGTTCAAGTTCAAAAAAAGACTTTAGAAATAAAATTTATATTTGCAAAAAAGAAGTGAAAGAAACGTCATATTGGATAGAAATGTTAGCTGAAGTGGAATCTAGCCAAAAAGATGAGTTAAGGAAATTATGGAAAGAATCTCACGAACTGACCTTAATTTTTGGAAAAATATCTTCAACATTGAGTAATTGATATATTTGTCATTGTTTAAAAATTTCAAATTTCAAATTGTAAATTTAAAAAACTCCTTTTTACGGGAGTTTTTTTGTTTGTTCTGTTTACTTGGCAATCTCACTTTTTATATGCGCTACAATTTCGTTTTCTACTTCTTTTAAGTTTTTTCCACTTACCTTGAACGTGGTATCGTCTTCATCTCCTTGTGCATGATATTTTTTCATAACTTCTGTCGCGTGGAATGCAGGAATAATGCGGAGCATGCCTTCGATGTGAGGTTCAGTCGGGTGTTCGTGTAAAAGCAAGATGAGTTCTGCGTCAGGCGAGGTGGTAATGAGTTCGTCAATAATTGCAGGTAGATCTTCCGTACTTGCACCGCACCGAGAAAAGTCTTCACGCGTGAGTGTGGTCCAAACCATTTTATGTTTAGGGTCATGCTCGAGGTGAGAGAGGGCCGCTCCCCACAGTTTGAATGTCGCAATTGTTTTTGTCTGGTACACTTGTTTGATAATAAATCCTCTGTCAGCACCAAGATCGACCAGTTCGCTTGCAGCTACGAGTGTTTGTGGGCGGACTTTCTTCTTTTTAAAGCTATTCGTACCCGTGATAATACCGGTCAAAAGCGCCACGGCAATCTCTTTGGTAATAAATTCCGGCTTAAGCTGTTTAAGTGTGTGGTATATAATTTCAGAGCTTGTACTTGCAGGCAGATCAATAATATTTATATGTCCAAAGTTTTCATTTGAACTTTTGTGATCAATATTAATAATCGGGGTTTGGTAAAAGAAGTCCTCGTTCCCTGTATAAAGTTTTTCAAGAGAATGTAAATCCGGGCTATCTACCGTAATAATCAAATCGTATTTGAACTCTGTTTGTGAAGTGGTGATTTGTTCTTTGGTTATATACCCTTCTTTTGGCGTGATAAAAATACGGAGTTTGTTATCTTTTATGTCATAACTAAGCTCCGAAAGCCCAGACTGTGCAATGTCGAGATTGATAATAAACTGGTGCAAATCGCCGATTTGAGATTTTACTGAAAGTGACTTGTGAAGAAAAGAAAATTTAGAAGGCAAGACAAAACCATCACAGACAACTGTAACTCGTTTTTCCATTTGCTCCAAAAATAGCTTGAGTGCCAAAGCACTACCAAGAGCATCTCCATCCCAATGTTTTTTGAACGTGATGAGGATATTCTTTTTGCTTTCTATGAGCTGTGTAATTTGTTCAATTTTATCCAATGCCATAACTTGCCAAATATCAATAACCAAGAAACAAGATACAAATAAATTCCAAATTATAATATACCTCCTCGTTTTTGGTGTTTGGAGTTTATTTGTATCTTGTATCTTGTAATTTTATCTTGAATTCCAACATGTTTGTATCCTCGTTAAGGGATAGGACAGTATACCAGGAGCTCAATTTATTGTCAACCATGCGAAATATTGTCGATTGGGGATAATGTTTTGGACTAACGAAAGACTCTTTTTTGTGGGTATTTAGGCTAAATTAAGGGTTTTTTCTTGCAAAGACATCTTTTTTCGTGTAACATGTAACGTATGACTTGTAGCTCATCTTTTGGTATGTGTTACAAGTTGTAAGATATACGTTATATGAGCAAGGAATTACCCAAAGCTTACGAACCCCAACAATACGAAGACGAAATTTATAAACGCTGGGAAGACTCTGGTTTATTTAACCCAGATGTTTGTATTGGAAAAGGCATAACTGACAAAAAATCAGATTATTTTTCCATCGTCCTACCTCCACCAAATGTAACGGGGACATTACATATAGGGCACGCGAGCATGTTGGCAATTCAAGATTTAATGATCCGCTACCACCGTATGAAAGGCGATAGGACTTTGTGGTTGCCAGGTACTGACCACGCAGCTGTTGCTACAGAATCAAAGGTAGAAAAACTTCTTATTGCAAACGAAGGTCTCAAAAAACCAAAAGAAGAATTGGGTAAAGAAAAATTTTTGGAGCGAGTAAAACAATATGCTCAAAATTCTCATGATACAATTATAAATCAAAGTAAAAAAATGGGTTCAAGTTTGGATTGGAGTCGGGAAGCTTACACGTTAGATGATAAAAGAAATTTAGCCGTACGAACTGTCTTCAAAAAAATGTATGATGACGGACTTATTTATCGCGGGTATAGAGTCGTGAATTGGTCTGTGAAAGGTCAATCAACATGTAGTGATGATGAATTGGTCCATGTAGAAAGACAGGGAAAAATATACACATTTAAATATTCAGAAGATTTTCCTATCACGATTGCCACAACACGTCCGGAAACAAAATTGGGAGATACAGCTGTCGCTGTTCATCCAGATGATACACGATACCAAAAATTTATTGGACAAACTTTTGAGGTACATAATTTTGCTGATTCAGGCGTAGATTTGAATATAAAAGTTATTGCCAATGAGCACGTGGATATGGCCTATGGTACTGGTGCGGTCGGCGTCACTCCTGCACACAGCTCTGTTGACTTTGACATGTACACGGTTCAAAAAACAAAAGGCGATGAAATAGATCTTATACAAGTAATTGGACAGGATGGCAATATGACATCATCGGCTGGGACGTATGAAGGTCTTTCAACACTCGAAGCACGAGAAAAAGTTGTAGACGCATTGAAGAAACATAATTTGTTTGTCAGTGAAGAAGATACTATTCAAAATGTCGGGACATCGGATCGTTTTGGAGATGTGGTAGAATCTATCCCGATGACGCAATGGTTTGTGAATGTTAACAAAGAATTTCAGATGGGAGAGAGTACATTAAAAAACATTAAAAAAGGACAAGCCGTTACATTGAAAAAATTAATGCAAGAAGTTGTTCATTCTGGCGAAATAAAAATAATTCCTGAACGTTTTGAAAAAATATATTTTCACTGGATAGATAATTTGCGTGATTGGTGTATCTCACGCCAGATTTGGTATGGGCATAAAATACCAGTTTATTATGAAACATCGAGCAGGAACAATGTTGATGGCAGAGTAGTTTTTAAAGATGGCGTGAATAGTTTTATACTTAATAAAAAAGAGATTGAAGATATATCAAACAAAAAATTAGGTCCTATAAGTTATCGGCGTGTTGTAAAATATGGAGATCAGGAATTTTTTAGGATTACTTATATTAGTTTTAATGCTTTGGCATATTGTATAGATAATAAATTAATTACTTTAGATCAAATAGATACCTACGCTAAAGACATCACCAATGTAGAAAATTGTAAGGATATTAAAGTATTAACTAATATTGATGAAAGGACGGGAACAGAAATTCAAGATTTAGATACATTAGATACCTGGTTTAGTTCAGGATTGTGGACATTTTCAACATTGGGTTATCCAGATTTAAATGCAGAAGATCTGAAAAATTTTCATCCAACTTCAGTCATGGAGACTGGTTATGATATTATTTTCTTTTGGGTTGCACGGATGATTCTCATGACCACATATACGCTTGGCGATATCCCATTTAAAACAGTGTATCTTCACGGCATGGTACGTGATGAACAAGGAAGGAAGATGAGTAAGAGTTTGGGAAATGTCATCGACCCGCTCGATACCATAAAAGCCTATGGAGCAGACGCTACCCGTTTGTCTTTGCTTATCGGTAACGCACCGGGGAATGACTTGAAATTGAGTGAGGAAAAGGTTGCTGGGTTTAGGAATTTCACCAATAAACTTTGGAACATCACCCGATTTATGATCGGGAAGATACAAGAAACAAATTCCAAGATACAAATAAACATCCAAGAACCAAAACCAAAAACATTAGCAGATAACTGGATTTTGGAACGTCTCGAAGTTACCAGAACAAATGTAACCGAACAAATTGAGAAATATAACTTTTCAATGGCAGGTGAACTGTTGCGTGATTTCACGTGGAATGAACTTGCTGATTGGTATTTAGAGGTTGCTAAGGTTGAGGGAGATAAATCTGAAATTTTAAATTATATTTTAAATATTATTTTGAAATTGTGGCATCCATTTATGCCGTTTGTAACTGAAACAATTTGGCAAGAAATTTATGGTGAAGAAGAAATTCTGATGGTAAGCCAATGGCCACAGAGAAATAAATGGTTGGATAATGAAATTAGCCGACAAGATTTATTTGGTTCTAACGCTTTTGGTTCAATGGCAGGAAAAGATTTTAGTTTGTTACAAAAAATTATTACGGGTATTCGTTCTGTTCGCGCAGAAAATAAAATTGAACCGGCAAAATTGTTGCGTGTTGTTATGAGCGCAGGAAATGAGAATACATTATTTGAAAATAATGTAGAAGTAATAAAAAAATTGGCACGATTAGAAGATTTGAAAATAGAAGAAAAAACAGAAAAGCCTGCAAACGCGATTGGTTTTGTCGAAAGTGGTGTGGAAGTATTTATTAGTCTCGAAGGCGTAGTTGATTTTGCGAAAGAAAAAGAACGCCTGACAAAAGAAATCGCGCAGTTGAAAGGATATGTCACAGTATTAGAAAAGAAACTTTCGAATAAAGAATTTGTAAATAACGCGCCGGCAGAGGTAGTTGAAAAAGAAAAAAATAAGCTTAAAGAGGGGAAAAGTAAATTGGAAAAGTTGGGGGGGCAATTATCGAATCTAACATAATATGGGCGAAACGTATCATTCTATTCCAGAAGTTCAGAAGCGGGAAGTGGAACCCAAAAAACTCGAGGAATTCATCCGTACTATGCGACGGATAGATATTTTGGATTATAAATATCTCAAAGGAACGCTCTTGCCTTTGTTAAGTGGGGAAGCTGCTACGTACGCTAAAGGACAAGGAGAAAGAACTTTGGATGACTATTTGTCTGACGTAAAAAGAGATGAATTCAAGCAGATGATGGAGACCTGGGCACACACGGTCGTCACGGTGACCAATTCTATTCAAGAAAGTACATTGTCAGAATTTTTTCAACATGATGTAGGAGACGTAGCTGTGGGATTGGGAAGTTTTTTACAAATTCTTAGTCTTTCTCTTGAAGAAAGTAAAGTTGATGGCGCATTTATTCGTCGTATTGAAAAAGTATGCGACTATTGGCCCCGCTTTATGGTTGCGTTTGAAGATATGGCGCTGCGTGGAATGTCTGAGCATACAATTTCGAGAGAGTTTGCAAGTACGGTTGACGTTGATACCATGCTGGATTCTTTTCGTTATTTTGAAACACATGAAATGGAGAAGATGTATAATGATTCGATAGTCTTGAAAGAAGCGCGTGATAGTGGAGTTTTTACAAAAGAAGAGTTGAATGATCCCCGGAACATACCAAAGTATCTAAATATAAAAAATAAAATTTTTATAAAAGAATACGATCCAAAAAAACTTAAGGCAGATTTAGAAGGAAAAGAGATAAAAGGGAATAATGGTGTTATAATCAATTTCACATTGAATGGACTTAGAAATTCACTGAAAGACAGAATTGAGGCGACGACGGTAACCTTAGATATATATGTTGAGGGCGACGAACTTGTTATTCAGATAAAAGATGATGGCAAGGGGATGGATCAAATTCATCTAGATCCTGCATCTAAGGAATTCATTGGAAATAAAGGGAAAACCGATAGTCTTGGTACCGGGCTTGGAATAACTAATTTTCATACACGTATACCAAGTGTTGGTGGAAGAGTCCGTGCGGTTTCTTCACGGAGAGGGACTGAAGAAATCGCGCATTTTCCGCCAGATGACACAGAATTATCATTACAAGATAATCCGATTAGACTTGATAGAGGCAACCAAGAGACGCGTACGTTATTTGAACTCCGTCTTCCACTAAAAAAGAAAAAATAATTTTTTATTTTTATATATGAGGTACCAAATTTTATCAGTTGCAGCTTTCCTATTTTTATTGGGAGCTGGCTGTGCGACGGTAAATATAAATGAAAATACAACGCCAGATTCCAAGGAAAATCCATACCAAATATTAAATTTGGATACCCCTGTTCAGTTTGCAGAAACTGTAGAACCACAAGAAGTTGTATTTTATATGGGTCAAGGATGGATGGGTGGCATGGGAGGGTATCCGGTGTTCGAGGGTCCTGGCGATATAAAACGTATAGATGATTTTGGTGTGTACGTCGAAGATGAACAAGCAAGAAAATTAATTACTGACGCGGGCGGACTTCCCGAGTGTTACATGGGAACTCCAATAATAAAAGTAGCTGCCAAAGTACATATGGTTTTTAAGACCGGACGGAATTTTTCTATTCAAGAAGCTCCAGAACAGAGTTTTTATGAACTAAACATTGATGAACTATACAATGTATTTATTCAAGCTGAACCGTGCGAAGAATAATATGCAACTTGATCCACGACAATTAACCCCACAACAAAAAGAAATGCTTTTAAAAGATGAGAATGGCAATGACATACCAGATATTATGGAGCAGGGAGTAACGTTGGATGAAATTGGAATTTCAACCGGTCTGCCACAGGATGCATCGAATCTCGAAAAAAGCAGAAAGCAGATGAAATTTTTGGGAAAATTTGTGAAAGTAAGTATGCTCAAGCGTTTGTTTACCATCCCTGAAACTCCAGAGCAAGGACAGCAGTTGGCAAGAGAAAACAACAAGGCGCTGTTTCGCATGTTTTGGCCATGGTTTGTCGTTATTGATTTTTTTGTCATGGCAATTATTTTTTATTTTGTCTTTAAAAAGTAAACCCATATGGCTATTATTACTGACCAGGAAAAAATTGATGAAGTTTTGAACAGGTCTATTGATATGATTTATCCAACAAAAGAAGCTTTCGAAGAAATGCTCAAGTCTGGCAAGCAATTGCGCATTTATTTGGGTATTGATCCAACCGCTACCTATGTGCATCTGGGTCACGCAACCAATTATATTATTTTGAAGCGTTTGCATGAGCTTGGGCACAAGATCATTGTCTTGATTGGAGATTTTACTGCCATGATAGGGGATCCAAGCGACAAAAATGCCATGAGGAAGCGGCTGACCAAAGAAGATGTACAGGAAAATTTAAAAACATTCAAAGACCAGATTGGCAAGATTTTGGATTTTAATGATACCAAAAATCCTATAGAGCTGCGTTTCAACGCAGATTGGCTTTCAAAGCTTACGTTTGAAGATTCAGTAAATTTAGCTTCGCATTTTACGGTTCAGCGCATGCTGGAGCGTGATAATTTTGAAAAGCGCATCAAAGAAAACAAGCCATTGTATGTGCACGAATTTTTTTACCCCCTTATGCAAGGGTATGATTCTGTTGCACTTAATGCTGATGTTGAAATCGGCGGCACTGATCAGACATTCAATATGCTTGCAGGTCGGACGCTTGTCAAAGCATACCAGGATAGAGAAAAAATTGTGATGACAACCACTCTGCTTGAAAATCCAGTAACGGGTGAAAAACTCATGAGCAAATCACTGGGTACGGGCATTGCTTTGAATGAAACACCAACAGATATGTTTGGTAAAACTATGGCTTTGCCTGATGAAGCTATTATTCAGTGCTTTATTGATTGTACATATTTGACCATGGATGAAATAAAACGGCTTGAAAAAGATTTGAAAAAAGGCGCCAATCCGCGTGACCTAAAGATCCGTCTCGCGCGCGAACTCGTGACCATGTATCATTCTGGGAAAGATGCACAGGAAGCAGAAAGCTATTTTGTCTCAACGTTTAGTCAGAAACAGCGGCCAACTGAAATGCCTGAATTGAAGCCCCGCGCATACGATATTATTACGGTGCTTGTGGAATCCAAAATTTGTAAGAGCAAATCAGAAGCACGCCAAGTTATTGAGCAGGGTGGAGTAAAATTAAATGATGTAAAAGTTGAAGCATTTGATACTGCTACCGCAACAGGGGATGTCGTACAAAAAGGAAGCAGATTCTTTGTAAAAATTAAATAAAATATGTGTTTTACCCCAACCGTTTCTTTGGTCACTGCTATTACTGAGTTTGTGTTTGCCGGGATTATGCCGTTTGCGTTTAGTCGGGCACGGCTCAAAAATATTTTTGCGTTTTTTTTGTTTTTGCTCGGATTTTACCAATTCACTGAATTTATGCTGTGTACCACGGGCAACGCAGAGGTGTGGGTGCGCGCGGGATATATTACATATTCACTATTGCCTGCCGTGAGTGTCCATGCAGTATGGAATTATTTTGGAACGAAAGCCTACCGGTGGCTGCTTTATGTTATACCAGCATTCTATTCAGTAATTGCGTTGTTTTCAAGCGATTTTGTTCAAGTAGGGAGCTGTCAGACCATATTTGTTTTGACAAAAGTGTTCTATAGCACCAGTTATGATACTGCGTTGACGTTGGTATATATTGCATATTATTTTTTCTTTATTGTGTTTGCGTGCTTCTTTGCACTAAAGAAATACATGCAAGAAAAAGACGTAGAAAAAAAGAAATTGTATCTTTTGTTGCCACTGGGTGTTTTACTTATGTCTGTCCCCACATTTATACTTATGGTTGTTTTCCCCAATTTAAATTTTATGTTTCCTTCGGTCTTATGTCATTTTGCCCTACTTCTTGCTATTGTAACGTTCGTTGGGGTATATTGGGAACATAAATTGGCAGAAAAGACGGGACAATCCGTGTAAATCTATTTAATTCGTTATTGGTTTATGAAGAATATAAAAAAAGAAATTGAAAAAATACTACGAAAAGTAGGTGTTACTACAGAAGTAGAATTGTCTAGTCCACCCAAGCCAGAAATGGGTGATTTGGCGTTTGGATGTTTTGGTATAGCAAAAGAATTGGGAAAAAATCCCGCAGAAATGGCGACAGAAATTGTCCAAAAGATTGAAAGATTGAAAGGTTGTAAGATCATTGACGAGGTGAAGGCATTTGGACCTTACGTTAACTTTTATTTGAATGCACAAGAACTAGCAAAAGTAGTTTTACAAGATGAAGAAGTTGGAAAAAATAATCTTGGAAACGGAAAACGCGTTATGGTAGAATTTGCGCATCCAAACACGCATAAAGCATTTCATATTGGTCATTTGAGAAATATCACGACTGGCGAAAGTGTTGTCCGTATCTTAGAAAACGCTCAATATGACGTTGTCAGGGCAAATTACCAAGGCGATGTGGGGATGCATATTGCAAAATGCTTGTATGGCATTTTGCAAACTCAAAACTCAAAACTCAAAACTCAAAATTTTGATAAACTTAAAACCATTAATGAAAAGGTAGAGTTTCTTGGTAAAGCGTATGCGGCAGGGAGCAAAGCATTTGAAGAAAGCGAAGACGCTAAAAAGGAAATAGTCGAAATTAATGAAAAAATTTATTCCCATGATTCTAGTATCAAAGAAACATATGAAACAACACGCGAATGGAGTTTGGAATATTTTGATAACATATATAAACGCGTAGGCTCGCATTTTGATCGTCTATATTTTGAGTCAGAGACATTTGCGCGTGGTGTTGAAATTGTACATAAACATCTCAAGACCGGCGTTTTCAAAGAAAGTGAGGGCGCCATTATTTTTGAAGGATCAAAACATGGATTGCATGATCGTGTCTTTATTAATAGCAAAGGATTCCCGACGTATGAAGCAAAAGATTTGGCTTTGGCAGAGCTCCAATTTAAAGAATACAAGCCAGAAGCAATTTATCACGTAGTAGCGCGAGAGCAATCAGAGTATTTTAAAGTGATGTTTAGGGCGCTTGAATCTACGCTTCCCGAAAGTAAGGGAAAAGAACACCACATGGTGTATGGGTGGGTGAGCCTCAAAGATGGAAAGATGAGTTCGCGTCTGGGGAATGTTGTGCTCGGTGAGGCGCTTATTGATGAAGTAAAAAATCATATAAAAGAAATAATGGGAGAAAGTAAAGTAAAAGATAAAGAGGAAGTAGCGGAGAAAGTAGCAATTGGGGCAATCAAGTACGCATTTTTAAAGACAGGTGTCTCAAATGACATTCAGTTTGACATGAAAGAATCAATATCGACAACAGGAGACAGCGGACCATATCTACTTTATATTGTGGCAAGGATCAAATCAATATTAAGAAAAAACCAAGATACAAGAAACAAAAAATTTAAAATTTCAAATTTAAAATCCTTAGACCCGGACTCAGGGTTTCAAATTTTTGATGTTGAAAAAAAATTACTTATGAGACTCGGGAGATTTGACGAAACCACAGAACTTGCAGCGGAGGAGTTGGATCCCTCAAAAATTGCCCAATATTTATTTTCTCTGGCACAAGATTTTAATACATTTTATCATGATTGCCCTGTATTGCAGGCAGAAGAAACTGTACGAAATTTTCGTTTGTCTTTGATACAGACCGTTGAGAAGGTAATGACTAGGGGGTTGTATTTGTTGGGGATTGAAACAGTTGAAGAGATGTAATAATAATTTGTGTGTCAATAAAATTTTTTATACAGAACAAAAATGACTGATTCGTCATCGGCGTAGTACTCGAGCAAGAAATTCTTATTTTCTATGGAATATAATTTATCTTCAGTTGAACCTTTTTTTGTAAAAAAAATTAATGAGGCTACTTTTTCTCTGTATAAGGCAAAGAATTTTTTTGAAAAAGACTGGTTGTCGCCACTATTGAAAGAACAAGTGAGAAAATGTCGTGAATCATTTTATAGGTACGGGCCTGTTCCTGAGTTTGACCGTCATGACGAGCTGGCTCTCATATACATTATAAAAGTTGAGTACGAGATACCAGATCCTGATGGAGCTATTCCCATCGAGGAGTGGCTCAGTATGAGATTTATACCATCTGGAGGAAAAGAAGAGAACATCGAAGATTTATTTATTACCCGAATTGACGGCGAGAGGGCTTCTGGTATTGTTGAAAAATACACAAAACAAAAAATTAGAGATGTGTGGAATCATGTGATATCTATTTCGCGTCTATGTGGTATATCTCCATATACGACGAAATCATCGGTATCTGTCAAAATAGCATCTAAAAAAAAGTATGTTGCTGCATCCTTTGCGTTGATGGTCCAGGCGTGTATGCAGGAGTGCAAGAAGCATAAAACAACATATCATTTTTTTACTGCTCGTTTTAGAAGTGACATGCTGAAAAAAATAATGTATCATAAAAAAGGAGAAGAACTATTATATATTCCTTTTAAAACCGTTCAAGAAACCCTTGATCTGCCTAAAGAGACATGCGTTACCTTTGATAGGGGCGTGTGGGCTCACAAATGTCCAGGTTATCATCTTGATTTTCACCATATGTTGGACGTAATTGAAGATTTGATTGCAAAAGGATTGATGAGCCACGATACCATAACATATCATACAAAACTCAATAATAATTTTTCTGAGATACGTAAATCATCTAAGTCCTACGTCGAATTGGTAGAAAAATTATCACCAGCATTTGGCAACATGCTTGAGGTAGATGGTCCATTGTACAAGAGCAAACTGACTGGCGAGCAATTGCGTCAGCATATTGACGAAGCCGTCGCAGACGCGCCTACATTATTTTTGCTTCCGTTTGACTGGTGGGAGAAAGAAATTGAAGTTTTTTTAAGTAAAGTTTGTGAATAAATATATTATGCAACATCCGCGTTTGTTATATAAACCATATTGTATTGAATCATCCGAGGCTCATCGTCGGGGTGTTGTCGCATACACAGACGATGGATCGTTGCTGTTTTCTCAGGAGGAAAAAGATGTTGTGTGTATTCCCCCAAATAAGCAATATGATTTAACCCAGGCAACTATATTTGGTTTAAACGAACGTTTGACAATGTCTGCCACCTCTCCGGTGCTTGATGAAAAAGGAACGACATTGCGCGATATATTTAACGAAGAGTGGGAAAAATATTCAGACGCTTTGGGAAACTCAAATAATTTTGCTTTCGACTACGGCTCGTATGTTTATTATAAAGAACGCGGTGAGATCGTACGATTTGCTCCGCGTTTTTGGCATAAAGTCGTTGCTATCGCAAGCAGTTCAAAATTGATTGCTGATCAAGATAAAAAATTAACATGGCAAGAAATTCAAAATGTTTTTAGAAAGACAGTAATTGGTGTGGTGGGATGTAGCGTGGGAAGTAATATTGTACATACGCTCATGATGGATATGCGTCCGGACGTGATAAAAATTGCTGATAAGAGCGTGTATAAAATGGAAAACATCAATCGTGTGCGGATGGGATATGGGGATATGGTGTGTAATAATGGAGAGAAAAAAAATATTATGGATTTAGGTTTGGGAAATAAGGCCGAAACGGTTGCCAAACAGCTCTATGCCATGGATCCTTTTTTGGATGTATTTGTATATCATGAAGGACTTAATGAAGAAAATCTGAGTGAATTTTTTGATGGAGATGAAGTTGAACCAAAGCTTGATATGGTGCTAGATGAAGTAGACGACCCGCGCATCAAAATATTATTGCGTATTGAGGCTCGTAAGCGAGGAATTCCACTTCTCATGTTTACTGACATTGGATCTTCGGTACAAGTAGATATTTTGAGGTACGACATTGATAAAAAGACGCCGCTTTCGTACGGTGTCGAGGATGAGTTGCTAATTAAGGAAATGGAGTCGCTCTATGATAGAGGAATGGACCGGAAGCGTTTTTTCTCTTTTGTTGATCTGCTTATTGGAAAAGAGTATCGGCAAGGAGAACTCGCAGATATTATAGAAGAAAAGTCAGAAATACCAACAGCAACCATGATCCCGCAGCTTGGTTCGACCGCCGCAGCCACGAGTGGAATAGCGGCAGAGATTGTGGCACGCATCCGACTGGGATATTCATTTCCGCCGCGCATCATCTTCAATAAGGTAACATTTGACGTTCAAATCTCAAGATGATTATTTGTCGATGATTATATGACTTAGTGGCAGTCGAGGCGAATGAGGACGATGCATATCTTCCTCTTTTTTTATTTTTCCTGCACGGAATAGCATGAGTATTTTTCTTGTAGTTCCAAGTGTGACCGCAAACATTTTGTTGATAAGGGCAACCTCTACAACGCCTGCGTGTACGGCGAGAGCATATCCTTTTGCAGTAAGGTCAACAAATATTTTTTGGAAGCATATCCCCGTGTCAATCCAATTTTGTATGTCATCATTTTCTCCGGTTATAAAACCTATGTAAGGAGATTTTTCAAATCCGCGTTTTCCCCCAGTGGAAAAACGCAATCCGTCTTCTGCCTCAAGCGGTCGCATTCCAAGTAATGCTTCATGAAGACGTGTCGATTGTTCTTGGTCTAGGCCAAATCCCGAGCCTGGCATTCCGAGATAGCCGTCTGTATCATTGGGCACGAGCCATTCTCCAAGCTCTCTACTAAATTTTTTTGAGTTAATAACAAAATTATCCGCTTGTCCTTGGAATTCAGCGATAGATATTCTTCGTATAGTATCAGTAATGCTATGTAATTTAACCTTTGTATTTTGGCACATGTGTTCCAAGCTCTCTATGTACGATTCGGGTAATCTTTGATCCAAATCATATTCTGTCCTAATTACTTTTCGTACAAATATCGAGGTGTAGTATACCTCTTCCTCTTTGGTGGAAGCGTTGTATATGAAGTTTATATCTGCAATAGGTACTATTTTTTGTGTATCTCCTGCTTCAAGCGGTTTTACTATATCTTGATTATTTTCAAAAATAGTTACCTGTGGCTCATAGCCAAAATGCAACGCTCCAATACTCATGTTTCCTATTGCGCACCCAAGGCTGATAACTGTTTGTCTCCCGTCCTTGTCAGAGGCTGGAAGTATGTACGATCTATCAATAGAACAGTGTATTACATTTTTTTCTTCATCAATGGAAAAGCGCCATGGTTGGGTATTGTGCGCACTTGCAGCTAGGTGCCCCAACAATACAAAATGTCTCAGTCGTTCATAGGTGCTGAGCTGTGCAAATGTTTCTCGTGTGTATTGTCGTTCTTCCCATGCTGCATAATTGTCTTTTTGCATATAATCGAGTTTGTACATATGTTAAAAAAACGCTATACTATTGTGTATAGTAGCACATAGTTTTATAAATTTCTAATCATATGCAATTAGCAGGCTTGATTACCCCCGAAGTAGAATTATTTTTGGGATTCGTGGCTTTTCTTTTGAGCACCTACATTGGATATTCGGTATACACACAAAATCGTAAAAGTTGGACAAATAAATTGTTTGCGCTCATAGCATTTTTTATTGATTTGTATATTGTTGTAAATTATCTTTCGCTTCATCCATTTACACAAACACCGGATAGTCAGCTTTTTTGGATCCGTGTAGTTATGTTTACCACTTCTTTTTTTGGCCCATTGTTATTTTTGTTAGTGCATACTATCCCGGGAGAATATATTACCTTGCGTAAAAAATATTTGATTCCAATTTTGTCTCTCATGATTTTGTCGGCTTTTTGTTCTCTTACCCCAGCCGTGTTCAAAGGTATTGAATACCCAAATGGAGAACCCGTACCAGTCCCGGGACCAGGCATGTTGGTATTTTTGCTCGCTTTTCCCGGTTTGTGTCTGGCAAGCGTTGCATATCTTGTTTATCGTTTTCGGAAATCTCAAAGTATTGTAAGAAAACAGCTTAAGCTTTTTTTAGCGGGCATCCTTGTTACGTTTTCCGTAATGCCATTAGCTACGGTTATTCTTGTCGTTTTTTTCAAGACATCCGCAGGTGTGTTTATCGGTCCTCTTATTTCTGTAGTGCTTATGTCATTTATCGCATACGCAATCGTGCGTTATGGCATATTTAATACCAAGGTGTTTGCTACCAAAGTTTTGGTAATTGTGATTGTCATTATTATAATTTCAAGAATTTTCTTTGCGCCATCCTTGACGTATTTGCTTGTAGATGTCGCAGTTCTTGCCTCCATTATTGTCTTTGGGTATCTTTTGGTTAAAAGCGTTAAAGCAGAAGTTTTTCAGCGCGAAAAACTTGGTGAGTTGGCGCATTCTTTGGAAAAAGCAAATTTGAGACTCACTCAGCTTGATCAGCAAAAAACCGAATTTTTATCCATTGCTTCTCATCAATTGCGTACGCCATTGTCAATTCTTAAAGGGTACATTGAGCTTATCCAAGATAGTGCGTATGGCAAACCTAGCAAGAAGCTCCAGAGTGTATTGTTAGATATGGATGAAAGCAACGAAAGACTCGTCAAACTCGTGGATGAATTTTTGGATATCACACGCATCGAACAAGGAAGGACAAAATTTGTTTTCAAAAATTATAAAATCAATGAACTTATTTCTGGTGTGGTAAAAGAATTGCATCAACGGGCAGAGGACAGGGGCATTTCAATAGCATGGAAAAAAAATTCGGAAATTGCGGATGTATGTATGGATGAAGAAAAAGTCCGCCATGTTATTTTCAATTATATTGATAATGCTATCAAATACAGCAATAAGGGATCAATAAAGGTTTCTGTTGAGCGGGAAGATGGAGGAATAACCGTGCGTGTAAAAGATAATGGTTTTGGCTTTAACTCTGTTGACCAGGCTAATTTTTTTCAAAAATTTTATCGCGGAGAAAATGTAAAAGGGACGAACGTAAATGGCACCGGACTTGGTATTTACGTATGCCGGAAATTTATCGAAGCACATAATGGCCATGTATGGGCTCACAGCGAGGGGTTGGACAAGGGAAGCGAATTCGGTTTCTGGATTCCAGACCAACCGGATAAGAAAAATTAATCCATGATTTAGCGAATATTTTTATTCTTGTTTTTTTCTCCAGAATTTGTTAAAATGATTAAACCTATTTAGAACATCTAATCTTAACCAAACACCTATGTTCAAACCAGTACAAGATGATTCATTTTCAGCGCAAACCACTTACAGCCAGCCTGATGACGTTGAGACAGTTGTTGGTCCTTCAGTAGTTGTGGAAGGAGATTTTTCATCAGAGGGAAATATTTTGGTCAAAGGTACGGTCTCAGGAAATGTACAAACGGGGAAATTACTGACAGTTGAACAGGGCGCAAAGATTTTGGCAAATGTACGCGCGGGAAGTGCGGTAGTTTCTGGAGAAGTAAAAGGCAATGTGCGCGTCGATGAACAGCTTGAGCTTACTCCAACCGCAAAAGTGTTAGGTGATGTTGGTTGCAAAGTTCTTGTGGTATCTCCAGGTGCATTGTTGCATGGAAAGGTTTCCATGAAAGGTGTAGATATTGAAGACATAAAGTCTGACAAAAAACGCTCTTTGCTTCGTTCAAAATTTAAAGGAGAGACCGAAGACAGCACATCTTCCGAGGTGGCATAATGTTTGCATAGTATCTCTGTATGTATGTCTACCTCTATGACAATTTTTTAAAGCACAAGCGATACACAACTGTACTTCAGGAGGTGGAGACGAAGTTGACAGATTATGGTATTGCTGGTAAGATTATCCGGCTTCAGCATTATGCAAGCGCGGAAATTTTGGTTGAAGATGAAATACGCCGTGGTGCAAAAACTGTTGTAATAGTTGGCAATGACACGACCTTTGGCCACGTGCTTTCTCGGGCAGCCACAAGCAAAGTAACCTATGGTTTTCTGCCGATAGGCTCAGAAAATAGCATAGCCCAAGTGCTTGGGGTCCCTGTGGGAGTTGAAGCATGTGATGCATTGGCACGCAGAAGAAAATTATTGCTCGATGTTGGGTGGGTAAACAACCGTTATTTTATTTCTCAGCTTCATATTCCACCAAGCAATATTGATATCGAGTATGATGAACGATTTGTGGTTTCAAGTAAAAGTGGACAGATGGAATTAGTAGTATGTAATTTAAAGCCGTTTGTATGGAGCGGTAAGGGTAGAGAATATGTCGTTCACCCGCAAGATGGCAAGCTCGAAGCATTTATCCGACCAGTCGTTAAAAAAGGTATTTTCCGAAAAGAAATTTTTGAAGAACCAAGCATTTTTCCATTTGAAGAAATGGTTGTGAGTAGTAAAATTCCGTTTCCTGTGGAGACTGATGGAAAAATTTCAAAAGAAGTTAAAATTAAAATTAAATTGGCAAAGAGTAGAATTGAGATGATTGTAGGAAAAGGACGTAAATTTTAGTAATGTACGAAATACGAAAACTGCGAAAGGTACGAAAAATATATTTCGAATATTTCGTAGTCTTCGTATTTCGTACCTATATGCCCAGGTGGCGAAATGGTATACGCACTACCTTGAGGTGGTAGCGCTGAAAGGCATGGAGGTTCAACTCCTCTCCTGGGCACGAGAAGAAAACTAACAGGGATTTTTTCACGATTTTCACGAATGGTAAATAATTCCCCCCACGGTTTTTGTGGCCAATTCTGGCCATTTTTTAATTCCCCCCACGTTATTGTCTTGTTGG
>Ga0172379_10000418_pt1 | contig 108147 bp, 125 predicted proteins | sample GrowelOW334metaG_FD_119756 | JGI IMG/M metagenome (GOLD analysis project Ga0172379, IMG submission 119756) | Groundwater microbial communities from an aquifer near a municipal landfill in Southern Ontario, Canada - Groundwater well OW334 metaG | ecosystem: Environmental > Aquatic > Deep...
ACTGATGTAACGACCTAACTTGAAGAAGACCACGTTCGCTTCGGCACCTTCCCCTTTCGGCATCTCGGCAACAACATCGGCATCGGTGTATTGCTTCCGGCCGGTAGCGTCGAGAGCTTCTTGGGGTGTGCGAGTGCGGTTCACAATCGCGTGACGAACGATTTGGTTTTTGAAAACCACTTCCATTTCATCACGAAGAAATCGTTCGACACCTTCCATTCCGCCAAGCTTATTCACGATCGCCTCCATTGTGCCCCAATCCATTTTCGAGTATTTCATAGTGCCTCCTTTTCAACTGCTAGTTGAATTTATCCGCCCCTGATAGAGTCGGATGCTAGGCAGTCGTATCAAAGATCTAACTGTGTACAGTATACACGAACGTGGTTATTTGTCAAGTGAGCCTTACGAGAGCTAGAATACAAGCATGATCCGACAGATTAGGGGGAAGGTGCTAGAAGTAGGAGTGGCGAGCGCGGTTATTGAGATCGCGGGGCTCGGCGTCGAAGTGCGGATGAACGCGCCTGAAGCGCTCCTGGCGGGGAGCGAAGCGTGCCTCGCCACTCATCTCGCTATTAAAAAAGACGGGATTGATCTCTACGGCTTCGCCGATGTGGCTGATCGCGACTTCTTCGAACTCATCCTCTCGGTCTCGGGGGTAGGGCCCAAGACTGCGCTCTCGATCTTGCGCCGTGCGCCGCGCGAGGCGCTCGAGGGTGCGATAAGCAAGCGCGACTTGAACTACTTGACCAAGGTCGTCGGGCTCGGCAAGAAGAGCGCCGAGAAGATGCTCGTCGAGCTCTGCGAGAAGGTCGGGGCGCGCGCGCATGACTCTGCCGACGGCGAAGTCTTCGACACGCTCGTCGCGCTCGGCTACACCGAGCGCGAGGCACGCCGAGCCCTGCAAAATATTCCCGACGATGCGGTTGGTAAAGATGTGCGATTAAAGGCGGCGCTCTCTGCCCACCCATGATGCATCTGCGACGAAAACTCCTCTCGCCGTACCACTATGCGCTCGCCGCATTCGCGCTCGCGCGCTACGGCTTCCCTGCAAAAAAACTAGCCGTCATCGGGGTGACGGGAACAAAGGGTAAATCTTCAGTCGCCGAGATGCTCCACTCTATCCTTACTGAGGCGGGACACAAGACAGCGCTCGCCGGCACGATCCGCTTCGCGATCGGCGAGGAGTCACGACCGAACCTCTTTAAGATGACTCTGCCCGGACGCGGTTTTATCCAGAAGTTTCTTGCCGAGGCGGTCGCGAAGGGGTGCACGCACGCAATCGTTGAGATCACGAGTGAAGCCGCGCTCCAGTATCGACATCTCGGCCTTACTCTTGACGCGCTCATTTTTACCAATCTTCAAAAAGAACATGTCGAATCGCATGGCGGGGTAGAAAAGTACCTGCATGCGAAATTGAAGATCGGCGAAGCCCTCGCATGCTCACCCAAACGCCCGCGCATCATGGTCGCGAATGCTGATGACCCCCAAGGAGGGCGCTTTCTTGCTCTCGCTGTTGAAAAAAGAGTCCCCTTCTCTCTCGCTGATGCAAGAGATGCAGATATAAGCGAACAGGGTGTCTCGTTTTTTTATAACGGCACTCATTTCTCGATGCCGCAGCCAGGGAGCTTTAGCGTGATGAACGCCCTCGCGTCGATAAAGACCGCCGAGGCTCTCGGGGTGCCGCTCGAGACGAGTGCCCGGGCGCTTGCCGACCTTGCACACATCGGCGGGAGGGTTGAGCGCATCGAAGTTGGGCAGGATTTCACTGCAATCGTTGATTATGCGCACACGCCCGACTCGCTCAGGGCACTCTACAACGCCTTCCCTAATCATCGAAAGATCTGTGTCTTAGGGAATACCGGCGGCGGGCGCGACACCTGGAAGCGCCCGGAGATGGGTCGCATCGCTGATGAAGCGTGTGAGAGAGTTATCCTCACCAATGAGGATCCGTATGACGAAGACCCGCGCGAGATTGTCGAGGCGATGGCGGCGGGCATGGCCCGCCCGCCCGAGATTATTATGGATAGACGCGAAGCAATACGTGCCGCCCTTCGACTCGCTTCGCTCGCTCAGGACAAGCGCAATGTTGCCGTCCTGATTTCCGGCAAAGGCACCGACCCCTTCATCATGGGGCCGCACGGCACAAAGACCCCTTGGAGCGATGCTAAGGTCGTCCGCGAAGAACTCGAGCGACTTCTCAAAGAAGTTTGATACTATGCTCGTATGAGCGACATGCACGACGCGTGGTTTTTTATAGGAATATTCGTTTTCATCTTCATCATTTGGATCGCGATCGGCGGCCCGACGCGCCCGATCGCATTCACGAGTCCGAGGCTCCCTGCGCCGGGAGCGCTTGGCGGCGGGACGTTTCTGCAGCTCCCGCGAGCCCCTTTTGATATTGGCACCACGAAGGTGTCTCTCCCCAGCTCATCGGGCGGCACAAACACAGCGGGCAGAACGGTGAAGCCGCTTCCTTCCTTTTTGGGCGGCTCGTTCGGAGAACCGTCGCCCTATCGCGGCATGGCCACGCTGCGGCGCAATGTGTCAGGTGCCGGCGCATCAAACCCGGTGAACGAGTCCGTCGAAATAACCGTGGCGCAAAATGCCGGCGTACCGGTCAATCTCTCGGGATGGCGGCTCGTGAGCGACGCAACCAGCAAGACCGCCACAATCCCCAAGGGGACCGAGATCCCGACCTCGGGTACGATAAACGAGTCAGAGGATATTGTGCTCACGCCGGGCATCCGGGCGATCGTCATCTCCGGATCATCTCCTATCGGCGCCTCCTTCCGTGAGAACAAGTGCATCGGCTACTTCAGCACATTCCAAAAATTCTCCCCCTCCCTGCCCCAAAACTGCCCGATGCCGCAAAACGAGCTCGCCACCTTTTATGAGGCAGGTTATCTGCGCGACGCCTCCTGCCTCGATGCAGTAAAAAAAATATCGCGGTGCCAAGTCATGCTCACGCCGCCGACCACCGTCTCAAATGCATGCCAAAACTTCATGGTCAAATACCTGAACTACAACGGCTGCGTAACCGCCCATAAAAATGACACGGACTTCCTTGGCACCACGTGGCGCATCTATCTCGGCCGCACCAGCGCGCTCTGGCGCCCTACGCACGAGATCGTGAAGCTGCTCGACACAAACAGCAAGACGGTGGATGCATTCGGGTACTAGAAAGACGAGGTGGTAGGTGTTAGGTTGTAGAAGGTAGTAAATACCATCTGCGCCCCTAGCTCAATTGGTAGAGCAACTGCCTTTTAAGCAGTAGGTTCCGGGATCGTGACCCGGGGGGCGCACAAATTAAATCAGATCGAGAGTGCGAAGTGCTCCAAAGAAAGCGAGAGATCCAGGCCGCCGCGGCGGGAGGTTTGAAGCAGAGAGATAAGTGCAAGCGAGAGCTGGCGCGATTCTTGCGGGCTCCACGATCTACTGCCCTTTTCCATCAAATCACGCGCCTTCCAGTGGAGGAGACCGTGAAGCATCTCGGGCGCGTCACCCAAACGGAGCGCTTTGTTGATCTCGAGCCAAAGCTTCTCGCTATTTCGCGCGGCAAGCGCGTTGACTAGATTGCTGTTGAATCCGCGAACCGCTTCTCTCGCGGCTGTTTTGTTGAATTCGTATGCTACCTTCGCTTTCGTAGCGATCTTCTTCGCTTTTGCGGCCGCGAGCCCTGGCGCGAGGATGAGGATCGCATTGTCTGATGCTGTGAGTGCATCAAGATGATCTTCAAGAAAAGCATTTGATGGACACTCCGTGTCCATCACAGAAGAAAACGGGTCATCGATAAGGATGAGGAGCCGCTTCACGAAAAGGCCGCCTGAGAGCGCCGCATCCTCAAGAGCGGCGCCAATGAGCTCTTCGCGCGCGAGGCGCACATAGGCAAGATTGGGTTCTTTTTTCCTTGCGGCTGCGACCCAAGCAAATGCCTTCGCACGGGTTTTTTCGAGATCGGTTCCGTAAAAGAGATAGATCATACCTTATGCATCGAGCCCCAATCGGGGCCGGATTTCGCATCCGCGATAATCGGCACACCATTCGTCTCTGCGGGCGATACGACTGACTCCAGTATTTCTTTGATCTTCGCGCCAAGCGCTTCACTTCGTTCAGTGCGAATCTCATACACCAACTCGTCGTGCACCTGGAGCAATAAGTATGCGTCTTCTTGCGCGTGTTCCTTTTCAATCAAGTCATCCACCTGTACCATCGCGAGCTTCACGATATCCGCTTCTGTCCCCTGGATCGGCGCATTGATTGCCATCCGTTCGGCCTGCGCACGCACATACGGAAGGGATGATTTCATCTCAGGGAACTGCCGGCGGCGGCCGAACAAGGTCTCAGTGTAGCCATGTTTGCGCGCGAAGCCCTTCGTGCTTTCAAGATATTCGGCGAGCGTTTTGAACGTCGTGAAATATTCCTCAAGGAATTGATGCGCCTCCGCGGTCGTCGAGCCGAGCTGGGCACGGAGCGCGTTGACGCCCATGCCGTAGAGGATGCCGAAGTTGATCACCTTCGCCCGCCGCCGCATCTCGCCATCAACGGCTTCTGGTGCGACATGGAACACCTGCGCCGCGACTTCGGTGTGGACATCACGCCCGATGCGGAATATTTCGCAGAGTTTCTCGTCGCCCGAGAGGATCGCAGCGAGCCGCAGCTCGATCTGCGAGTAGTCGATAGAGACGAGCGAGAATCCCTCTGATGCGACAAAGGCATGGCGAATCGCTTGTCCGCGCTCCGAGCGCATAGGGATATTTTGGAGATTCGGATTCTGGCTCGCCATGCGGCCGGTCGTCGTGCCGGTCTGGATAAACTCGGCATGCAGACGGCTCTCTGCGTCGAGCATGGGCGGCAGATTCTCGATATAGGTTGAAAGGAGTTTCTTCAGCTCGCGATACTCGAGAATATCGCTCACGATCGGGTGCAGATCACGGATTTTCTCGAGCTCGCTCTCGCGCGTTGAGCGCGCGCCGCCCGCCGTCTTCTTCTGTCGCTCGGGAGTGAGTTGCAGCTCGTCAAAAAGTACCTCGCCGAGCTGCTTGGGCGAGCTAACATTAAACTCGCGCCCGGCGGCGTGGTAGATGCGCTTCTCGATCTGTGTGATCTCTGCGGTGTATTTCTTCGCGAGGCCTGCAAGCATCGTCCGGTCAATAAGGACGCCTCGCTGCTCCATCTTGTCGATGACCGGGATAAGCGGCTTCTCGATTTTTTCATACACCTCGCGCACCCGTCCGAGTTCAGCTAGCTGTTGCTCTAAGACAGTAAACGCCGCGTCGAACGTCCGCTCTTTGGCGAAAGCGAGAATATCGTCGAACGATGGATTCGTGAAGTCTGATGAGATGAGCCAGAGCATGACACCGGCCTCAGCGAGGCGCCCCGGCGCAATTTCTGAAGGCTTTGGCGCGGCGCCCTCACTATCACCATCCGTCATATGCGGATTCAAAAATTCATCAAATTGCGCCGGGGCGCCGAGCATCTTGCGCGCACGCTCTTTCAGGGACCTAAAACCAAATGCATCAAACATTGCGAGTACTTTAGTTGTTTCTACATTTTCGCGCCACAAATGTTCAGGAAGTGCAAATGCGATCGGTGCGTCCAATCGTATGGTCGCAAGTGATTTAGAAAAACGCGCGTCTTCTTCGCCCTCTTTCAGAAGTGCGAGAGCACGAGGTTTTACGCCTTTCTTTATAAATGCAGCATCGCCTTTTTCCAGTTTCGCGTAGATATCTTCAATCGTGCCGAAATCCGCGACGAGCTCGGTCGCGGTTTTCTCGCCAATACCTTTTACTCCTTTTATATTATCAGAGGGATCGCCGCGGAGCCCTTTCCAATCGGGAATAAGGGCAGGTGCAAACCCAAAACGCGCCTTAACCGCCTTCTCGTCATAGAGAATCGTGTCGTTGATGCCCTTCTTCAGCGTATACACTTGGACGCGCTTGCCCTGAACTAGTTGAAGGGTGTCCATGTCGCCCGAGGCGATGATGACCTCGACCCCTTTTTCTCCTTTTAGTTCATGCGCGATAGTACCGAGCAGATCGTCGGCTTCAAACCCCTCTTTTTCATACATCGGTATTGAGAACGCCTCGAACACTTTCCGTGATTCTTTGAGCTGCTCAACAAGGGCGTCATCCGTGGGCCCTCGCGTGCCCTTATAGCCGTCATATGCCTCGTGGCGGATGGTCGGCTTCGGCAGATCGTAGCAGGCGGCGATATAGTCAGGCTTCAGATCGGTGATTATCTTGAGCAACATCGAAACAAGCCCGTACAAAGCGCCGGTCGGCGCGCCGGTGGGACCGGTAAACTCCGGCAGCGCGTGATAGGCGCGATGGATAATTGCGTGCGTGTCGAGAAGCACAATACGTTTCTTCTCTGAAACCTTTTTAGCCATATGTAATCATGCGCGAATCATCAGGCAATATTGAAAGAGAGAGCCGCACGGTAGGGGTTGGGAGCGCATCTAAAACTTTTTCCGGCCACTCGAGCAGAATAAGATTGCCGGCATCCTGCATCAACTCATCAAAGCCGAGCGGTGCGAGATCGCTCCCCACCTCAAGCCGATAGGCGTCAATATGCACAAGTCTTTTAAATATGGGTTTCGTAGACCCGTATTTTGGCGAGAGCTGATAGATTTTTTCAAGAACAAAAGTTGGGCTAGTGATAGTCTCCTCGACGCCGAGCACCCGCGCGACTGCCTTAGTGAACGCAGTCTTCCCCGCCCCCAGATCGCCCGAGAGAGTCACGAGAGTCGCACCACCCTCCTGTGGCGAAAGCTCCGCAACAAAACATGCTGCCTCTACCTCAAGCTCTGTAAGCGTTTTAATCATCTTCTCCATTACCAGAGATTGTACCGCCGAAAACGAAAATGCGCCCGGCTCATACAGAGACTCGGGCGCACCCTTTACTCGTCACTAATCCTCCCCACGACCACGACCACGGCGACCATCGTCAAAGGAGTCCCCTCCTCCGCGATTACGCCGGCCGTCGTCACGACCCCTTTGATTATCGAAGAAGTCGTCGTTGTGCCGACCACGCCTCTGGTGTTCGAAGCGCCGTCGGTCGTCAAACCGTGGCGCTACAAACGTCCGTTGTGGAGCCTGTATAAATACCGGACCCGAACGGTGACCAAAACCCCGCGGATGGTTGTGGTAGCATCCCATTATTGGGATGACCAAAAAAAACACACTAACGATAAAAAGAACTTTTGCTCCTTTTTTCATACCGCACCTCCCTTGTTTTTGTCTTATTCCTCGCTTCAGTATACACGAACACAATACTTTGTCAAGCTCTCTATAAATAAGCCTACCTCTCGTAGTATGATGTCTGTATGAATTTGCCATTTGACACCGAGAAGGAGAAGCGGAAGCTCTCTGAAGTGCGCGAACGAGAAGAAGAGGATGTTGCCCATATTCTCTCTGAGAAGTACGGCATGGCCTATGCCGACCTCTCTTTAAAAGAGATCGACAACGACGCGCTTCGCACCATCCCCGAAGCAGACGCGCGTGCGGCCGAGATGGCGGCGTTTGCGCGTGCGGCCGAAGAGCTGTCGCTCGCGGTACATAATCCAAATAACCCAGCCTATAAGAAAATCCGGGATGAGCTCATCAAACGCGGATTTTCCCTACAGGAGTTTCTTGTCTCCGAAAAAAGTTTAGAAAAAGCGTTTGCCCGGTACGCCGACCTCACCTTCTCAACTGAATCAAAGGCCGGTGGCTTCACTGTCGGCCATGACGCAGTCGCCAAACTCACCCGAGAAGGAGGGGCGCGCGCCGCACTCCAAAAAGAGCTTGACGCTGCCGCTGCCCTAAAGTCGCTCGATCGCGTCTCGCGCCTATTAGAAATCCTGCTTGCAGGAGCTTTCGCGCTCCGCTCCTCCGACATCCACTTTGAGTCGGGAGAGGAGAAAACACGATTGCGGCTGCGCATCGACGGTGTCCTGATTGATACCTATTTCTTCGATCCGGCAACGTACCATCAGCTCAATTCGCGCATCAAGCTTCTCTCGGGTGTGAAGCTAAACGTCACGAATCGGGCACAAGATGGCCGCTTCAGCGTTGCACTCCAAAAGGCGACCCCGACGTCTGAAGTCGGGGTCCCGACCGCAAGCGTCGGGATAGAAATGCGCGTCTCTTTCATCCCCGGGAACTTTGGAGAGTCTATTGTGCTGCGCATCCTTAATCCTGAAGCGACCAAAGTTTCGTACAAAGAGCTCGGCATCCAGCCCAAACTCCTCGCGCGCCTCGAGACGGAGATCCGGCGCCCCAACGGCATGCTACTTACCACCGGCCCTACCGGGAGCGGCAAGACGACGACGCTCTACTCATTCCTCCGCGAGATCCACACGCCCGATATAAAGATCATCACCATCGAAGATCCGGTCGAATATCACCTTAAGGGTATCGTACAGACACAAGTCGAGGGGACGAAATACACATTTGCCGAGGGGCTCAAATCTATCGTTCGCCAAGATCCGGACATCATCATGGTCGGCGAGATCCGCGACGGCGAGACCGCCGATATCGCGATACAGGCGGCACTCACGGGCCACTTCGTCTTCTCAACCCTCCACACCAACAATGCCGCCGGTACCTTCCCCCGGCTGGCCGACCTTGGTGCGGATCCAAAATCCTTCGGCTCAGCGGTAACCGTCTCGATGGCGCAGCGCCTCTTGCGTAAGCTTGATCCGGAAAAGAAAAAAGAACGCTCGCTCACTGATGAGGAGAAAGCGATGATTACAAAGGTGTTTGAGCCGCTCGCCGACAAGTCGCTCATCCCTGAAAAAATAGAGACCGTATGGGATCCGGCACCCGCCAGCGATGAAGAGACCGGTTACCACGGCCGCATCGGCCTCTATGAGGCGATCTTTATGGACGACGAGCTCGCGTCGTTCCTGCGCGACAATCCGCCTGAAAACGAGATCGCCAAGCTCACCGCCAAGCAAGGCTACCTCACGATGGCGCAAGATGGCATCCTCAAAGCTCTCGCCGGCGTCACCTCCCTCACTGAAGTCGCCGACACCGTCGACCTTCCGAGATAGCGATCTTTGTTGTGCATACTCAGTATGCACATGAGCGCGACTATCCGCGTGTACCTTAATTTACGCTATAGCGTAAATTAAGGTACACGCGATCATGTATAAAAAAGAAATCGCCCAACTCTGTTGGGCGATTTCTACTCTCGTTCCCGTCCCTATGTAAGCATATAGACGGTCGTTCGGCGCAGAACGATATGAGATTACTCACATCGTTCTGACCTCTCTTCCCGTCCATAATCCTCAAGGCAAAACCCGCAGTAACGCGGGGAAGACATAACACCTGAGGAGATTCCCAGCGCCACGACCGAAGTTGTGGACCAGAAAGTCCTTGGGGAAACGCCCAAAGCCGTCAAGCCTTGCCTAGAGGAGTATGAACAGGAGCAACGAACTGTGCTAGAATGTTAGCATCACAGTATTTTTATGTCAACCCCCCCCAAAGCCCCTCCCTCGACTTCTTCATCGCTTGATGCGGTGCTTCGCCCCGGCCATTGGGACGAATATGTCGGCCAAAAACAGGTCAAAGCGAACGTGCGCATTTCGATTGATGCGGCGAAGAAGCGCGGCGGCATGCCGGAACACTTCCTCTTCTACGGCCCGCCAGGCGTCGGCAAGACGACCCTCGCGCACCTCGTCGCCGCGACGCTCGAATCACCACTAAAGAGCACGTCGGGAGTCGCTATCGAGCGCGCTGGAGATCTCGCGGCAATATTGACCAACCTTGAGCCGCACACAGTGTTGTTTATAGATGAAATCCATCGGCTTTCGAGAAAAATAGAAGAGCTCCTCTATCCTGCTCTTGAGTCGGGACATCTTGATATCGTGCTGGGAAAAGGCCCCTCGGCACGCACGGTCGAGCTCGCGCTCCCTCCCTTCACACTCGTCGGCGCTACCACGCGCGTCGCCGAGCTCTCAGGGCCGCTGCGCTCGCGCTTCGGCGGCGGCGTCTATCAGCTCGACTTCTATAATGATGAAGATTTACGCGATATTATCCGCCGTTCTGCCCGCCTGCTCGAGCTCAGGGCGCCCGATGAGGTGATCGAGCGCATCGCGGCGCGAAGCCGCGCGACGCCGCGCGTCGCGAATGCACTTCTAAAGCGTGTCCGCGACTTCTCTGAAGTCCACGAACGCAAGCTCTCTGGGTCTCTTTGCGACGAGGCATGCGAACTCTTCGGCATTGATGCGTTCGGCCTCACCAAAGATGATCGCCGCTACCTTGATACCCTTCTCCAGGGATTCCGCGGCGGCCCAGCGGGTGTTCGAGCGCTTGCCGCAGCTATACATGAAGAACCCGACACTCTCGAGAACGTCTATGAGCCCTATCTGCTCCGCCTCGGCTTTATCGAACGCTCCTCGCGCGGCCGCATCCTCACCCCCAAAGGCCGCGCTTATTTGAATGGTGAAAAACTTGATGCTATTTTTTGACCATGTCCGGACATAGCAAATGGTCGCAGATTAAAAGACAGAAGGCGACGACCGACGCGGCAAAGAGCCGCATCTTCGCACGCTATGCGCGCCTCATCACTATGGAGTCTAAGAAGGCAGGCGGCGTCCTCTCGGCACCCGGCCTTGCCGTCGCCATCTCGCGCGCCAAGGCCGCGAATATGCCCAAAGACAATATCGAGCGCGCGGTCGCGAAGGGCACGTCAAAAGATTCGGGGAATCTCGAGCGTGTGGTATACGAAGCATACGGCCCTGGCGGGGCGGCACTGATGGTTGACGCCCTCACTGATAATAAAAATCGCACGACTCAAGAGATCAAACACCTCCTCTCGAAACAAGGTACTGAGATTGCCGCGCCGGGTGCCGCGAGCTGGGCATTCACTAAAGCAGGCGACGTGTACACCCCGAATGAGCCTTTGATTGAGGTGGGTGAAGTTGAGGGGAAACAGCTTGGCGATATGTTAGAAGCGCTTGATGAACATGGGGATGTGCAACAAGTGTTCACGAACGCGCGCGGCTATGAGAATATTGGCGATTGATCCGGGCTACGACCGACTCGGTATCGCCGTCATCGAGGGCGACCCTTCTCGGCCCACACTCATCTGGAGTGATTGCGTACTTCCCGATAAAGGTCCGCACGAACAACGTCTCGCACAAGTGTCGAGAGCGATCACTAGGGCAATTCTCGACTACACACCTGATATACTCGCGATCGAGACTCTTTTTTTTAGTATCAACAAGAAAACAGCGCTTGGCGTCGCCGAGGCGCGTGGCGCGATCCTTGCTGCTGCCGGCAACGCCTCTTTACCGGTCTGCGAATGCTCGCCACAACAAGTGAAGCTTGCGGTTACCGGCAATGGCGGTGCAGACAAGGCGGCTCTGGCAAACATGGTTCCCCAACTCCTCACACTCCCTAAAAAGAAGCGGTTTGACGATGAGTTGGACGCGATAGCGATTGGCATCACCGCACTTGCCCTCAACCCTTTGAAACACTAATCCACACCCCACGCCAGAGACACTTGCATGAATAGTATTTTTTGTTACATATATACACCATATGATGGACGAAGATGAAGAGATTCGCGACGGATTCATTCCTGATGAGCTGGAGGAGTTCGTGAGCGAAGAAGAGGAAGAAAATTATTAAAAACGTGTTAGAATAGCAGTATGTCTCCTCATCGCACACAGCGGCATACTGTTATAACTTCTCTCCTTGTCCTTTTTGGGCTTGGACTTATTTTTGCCGGCGGTATTCTTGTATTAGTAGCGATCACTCCTGTGCCCGATATTAGTTCCTTTGCGAGCCGACAGATCAACCAGTCGACAAAAATATACGATCGTACTGGGCAGGTTCTCTTATACGATTATAATCGGGACGCGAAGCGAGAGATTGTTCCGCTCGTATCCATGTCTCCTCATGTCATACAATCGACCATAGCGATCGAGGATTCGAGTTTTTATACACATGGCGGCATCCGCCTCACCTCTATCGTTCGCGCGATGATTGCTGATGTTCTTGGGGGTTCGCTTTCCCAAGGAGGTTCAACCATCACCCAGCAGGTGGTGAAGAATACGCTCCTCACAAATAAAAAAAGTGTGGTGCGTAAAATACATGAGTGGGCGCTCGCACTTCGACTCGAACAAGCCTACTCAAAGGACCAGATACTCGAGACCTATCTTAACAATATCCCCTTCGGGGGTACGCTCTATGGCGTCGAGGCGGCATCAGAGGCTTATTTCGGGATACCTGCAAAGGATCTTTCTGTTGCGAAGTCGGCATATCTCTCAGCTATGATACAGGCTCCTTCATTTTATTCGCCGTATGGGGCGAATCGCGCAAAACTCGATATGCGCAAAAATCTTGTGCTTGACCGCATGCGCGCACTCGGCTTCTTAGATGACGCCGCATATGCGTCCGCAAAAACAGAAGAGGTTTTGTTTGCCCCTGCGGGCCAGAACGCAATCATCGCGCCGCATTTCGTTTTTTATATCCTCAACCAGCTCGAAGAAAAATATGGGAAGAATGCTTTGATTGGGGGGTTAAAGGTGACCACCACGCTTGATGCTGATCTCGAGACAAAAGCAGAATCAATAGTGAACAGCTACGCGCTTAAAAACCAGAAGGATTTTAACGCATCAAATGCCACTTTGGTCGCGATCGACCCCCCGACGGGGCAAATTCTCGCGATGGTGGGCTCGCGCGACTTCTTTGACACGACTATCGACGGGCAATATAATGCCGCGCTTGCCCTACGGCAACCAGGTTCGACCATGAAGCCGTTTATCTATTCGCTCGCCTTGATGCGCGGCTATACGCGCAACACGGTCGTCTTTGATACACCGACGCAATTCTCAACAGCTTGCAGACCCTTTGATGTCACGAACAACACACCACCCTGCTACGCTCCTGAAGACTACGATGGCGCCTTTCGCGGCCCAATGACCTTTGAGACAGCACTCGCCCAATCGATCAACATACCCGCTATTAAGGTTCTTTACTTGGTTGGCATACAAAACGCCATACATTTTGCAAAATCATTCGGGCTCACCACCCTCGGCGACCCGAGCCAATACGGCCTCACGCTCGTGCTCGGCGGTGGCGAAGTGAGGCTTCTCGACCTCACAGGCGCCTATGCCGCCTTCGCGAATGATGGAGTACAGAACACGCCCACAGGCATCCTCGAGGTGAATGATGCACAAGGGAATGTGCTTGAGCGCTATACCGCATCACCAGTCGTTGTAGCACCTACAAATATCGCGCGTGATATTTCAGCCATGCTTTCTAACGCCCAGGCGCGCCTACCAGAATATCCACTGAATTCTCCTCTCTCCTTCTCTGGCTATGACGTAGCGGTTAAGACAGGTACGACCGATGACACCCGTGACGCATGGGTGATCGGCTACACCCCCTCTATCGCCATCGGCGTCTGGACGGGTAATAATGACAACTCGAAGATGGTCAAATCTGTCGCTGGATTTATCGCGGCACCGATGTGGCATGAGGTGATGGCGTATGCGCTTTCAAAATATCCCCAGACATATTTTGGTGAACCAAGCCCGCTCTATGCCTCAGTACCGCCGATGTTGCAGGGGAATTGGCGTATACCTGATGCACAAGGAAATATCGTCCCGCACAGCCTCTTATATTGGACCGATAAACAAAATCCACAAGGAGCGCCTCCTTCAAATCCTGCACAAGACCCTCAATTCGCGTATTGGGAGTATGGTGTATCTGCTTGGTACAACTCCCACCCCAACCTCTTCTCTGGAGGCGTCATGCTCCCTGTCCCGCTTTCTAATAACACTACTGTCGCTCAATAATCTTCTACTAACTAAGAAGGGAGTTTTACTTTATGATCCTATTGATTCATTGGGGAGACAAGATAGAGGAGTGAGGTATCCCCTACCCCTTTTATAATCAGCGGGCGGCCGATGCCTGCAGCAGTGAGTGAGAGGCTCTCAGTGGTAGTAAGTGAGAGTGCTGCTAAAAGATAGCGATAATTAAAAGAAAGATCGAGTGCGCTCCCCGCTATGCGAGCAGAAAGCGTCTCTGACGCTTCGCCTACATCAGTATTCTTCGCGAATAAAGAGAGTGTATTCTTTTTTGGATCAAAACTTAAGCGCACTTTCTGAAAAGAGTCTGAAAAGATGGTTGTTTGTTTTAACGCATGTTCAAAATCTTTTCTCAACACTATTGCCTCAACAATTGATTCTTTCGGGATTATCTGACGATAATCAGGATATACCGAATTCGTAAGCCGAGATACCAACATACCACTCGTGCTCACAAACGCGCATTGATGTTCATCAAACGACATTATAATGTCGTCATCTGGTAGCGCTTGTGCTATATCAAGGGCATTTTTTGCAGGAATGAGGAATTTCCCTTGTGTTCCTTTGTTTATAAGAGGTATTTTTTTCTCTGCAAGCCGAAATGAGTCTGTCGCAACCGCAGTTAAGATACCCCCTTCTATTGAGATATAGATACTCGCAAGTTCTGGGCGAACAGTTGAGGATGAAGCACAAGGCGCAAGAGAAGAAAATAGAGCGCGCAGAAGAACTCCCGGGAGGACAATCCTATTTTTGGGGTTCTCGGGAAATGGGATTGAAGGAAAATCCTCATACAGAACAGTCCGTATAGAACTTTTCCCCATGCCGCTTGTGAGCGATACGATATCTCCAGTGTGTTCTAGAGTAATAGTTCCTCCTGGAGTGAGTGTGTGTGCTATTTGTTGTAGTATCGTTGAGGGTAGGGCTACCACGCCGTGAGTTTTGCATTCTCCTTCAATTTTTAAATCTATTCCCGTTTCAAGATTTGTTGCACGCATCTTTATCCCATCATCCCCAGCAATAATAAGGATGGTAGAGAGTGCAGGGAGTGTCGTACTCTTACGTTCTGCGAATCGAGCAACAGTAGAGACTGCTTCAGAGAATATTTTTTTATCTATTGAAATATACATACGATGCTTATTAGGGCTGTTGATAAGTGGATAAATGAAAATAATGAGGCGCTTCTTGCATAAAAACCATATCCACTCCTGCGATTCCTGTTAATAAACGTAATGATATCTTCATACAAGAAGGGTACGGATATTTTGAATCTCAGTTGCGAGATCACTATCCACAACAATTTCACGCTTTACCTTCTCACAAGAGTGGATAACAGTCGTATGATCTCTCCCTCCTAATTTTGTGCCGATAGCGGGATACGAGATATTAAAATCTTCCCTCAAGAGGTACATAATAACTTGCCGCGGGCGCACCACTTCCCTCCTACGAGTCTTTTCGTAGATACTTTCTTCATCAATACCATAGAATTCTGCCACTTTATCAACGACGTTTTTTACCGATATGCTTTTTTGAGGTCGGGTGAATGAGCGGAGTGACTGCCGCACTTCAGCTATATCAGGCGCACACCCCTTCACCTGCGCGTGGCACACAATGCTATTTATCATTCCCTCCAGTTCACGTATTGATCCAGAAAGAGAGGTTGCGACATACTCGACCACTTCATCCGAGAGTATAAAACCATGTAGAGCAGCCTTTTTTCGTATAATAGCCATGCGCGATTCCGAATCAGGTTCGCTAATATCAACAGCCATACCACTTGATAAACGGCTCTTTAAGCGCTCAGCAATATCAGGGATAGCTACAGGAGCGCGGTCGGAGGAAAAAATAATTTGTTTATTTGTGTCGTGGAGGGTATTAAAAAGGTGGAAAAGCTCCTCTTGCGTCTTATCCTTCTTAGAGAGGAATTGTACATCGTCCATGATCAAAAGATCGTATTGACGATATTTATCTTTAAAGCGATTTGCGGTTCCCGCTTGTAAGGAATCGCTGTAATCAACAGCGAATTTTTCTGAGGTGAGATAAAAGACTTTTCGCCCCTGATACAATTTTTTAAACTGGTTGCCTATCGCTTGGATAAGGTGGGTCTTCCCTCTCCCGGTATCACCATAGATAAAAAGAGGGTTATAGGTAATACCAGGGCGTCCTAGAGCCGCTTGTGCCGCGGTATACGCGAGTGTATTAAATGAGCCGATGACAAACGTATCAAATGTGTACCTCGGGTTCAAATTGTCACTTTTGTTGATATAAAAATCATCCAAAGGGAGCTCAAGCGCGCCGCTGGTGTTCTTAACCTCCTTCTGCACCTTTCGCCGGTCATCTTTTAAAATAAGGTATTCTATGTTCCTAAACTCGTACGAAACATCCCTCAGTATCTTTAAGAGTAATGTGTGGAATTTTTTTAAGTACCAATCTTTGAAAAACTGGCTTGGCACCCCGATATAGACAACACCATCTTCATCCACTTTTGCGATAAAACTGGTACAAAACCATGTGTTGAAATTTGCTGGTGATATAGAAAGCTCAACCTGCGTTAGCACATATTCCCAAAGTTCCTGGAGATTCCCTTTATTCATAATCGTATAGTCTGAGTATACTCTTGCCTCCAAAAGTAAGAAACAGTAGTTTTTTGGGGAGAACCTGTTATTATCATGTGTATAACCTAATCTTCATAGTATGCCGAAACAAACGTACCAACCCAAAAAGCGGAAGCGCGCAAAAACTCACGGATTCCTCTCGAGAGCAGAAACGAGCTCTGGCCGTAAGATCGTACAAAAGCGACGTCGCGCCGGACGTACGCGTTTAACGGCTTAGATACTGTGTTTCCGCGCAAAGAACGGTTTCCGCGCGCGCTCTTCCCCACCGCTTTAAAGACTGGCCGGCGACTCTCGTCAGCACATCTGACGATCCTCGTCCCAAGAGAAGGAAAGGGATATGCGGTGGTGGTGTCAAAAAAAGTGGCTCGTCTTTCAGTCAAGAGGAATCAAATAAGGCGCCGAATCCTCGCAGCGCTCCGCCGGGCACCCCTAGACGGAAAGACCCTCCCTCCGGCGCTTATTGTTTTTCCCCGTTCTTCTGTGAGTAGTGTAAGCTATAAAGATATTAAGGTAGAACTTATGCAACTTATTCCGTGATATCAGCTTTTTTCCACACCGTCTTCTATAATCCGATCTACAATGCGCTCGTTGCGCTCGTTGCGCTCGTGCCTGGCTCTGATGTGGGTATTGCTGTCGTGTTGCTCACGATCGGTATTCGGCTTATCCTCCTCCCCTTCTCCCTCTCGGCGGCGCGTACCCAGCGCGCGATGAAGGCTTTAGAGCCAAAAATCAAGGAATTGAAGGATAAACATAAGGGCGATAAAGAAAAAGAGGCGCTTGAGACTCTCGCACTCTATCGCGAATCGCGTGTGAACCCATTTGCGAGCATTTTGACGGTTTTTATCCAGATACCGGTCCTTCTCGCGCTCTATTGGGTGTTCTATTATGAGCCGTTTTCAACGATTAATACGGCTCTGTTGTACCCGTTTACCCCCACCCCCGGCACCGCGTCACTTGAATTCCTCGGGCTCATCTCAGTCGCAGGTAAGAGCATTACGCTCGCGGTGCTCGCGGGGCTGACCCAATTCCTCCAAGCACACATGGCGCTCAGAGGGACCATGAGCCCAGCGCACAGCAGTGCACAAGGGGATTTCCAGAAGATTATGGGCATGCAGCTCAAATATGTCTTCCCCTTCCTTATTGGCATTATTTCATATACAACTTCTGGAGCTGTGGCGCTTTATTTCATTACCACCAACCTCGCGGGCTCGCTCCAAGAATGGCACGTCCGGCGCAAACTCGACGCCGAAGCCCTACATACATAGGGCTGCCCTATGTATGTAGGAGCAGTCTTTCTTCTGAGACATCTCAATATCAAGGCGAAACCTTGATATTGAGGTATCCCCTATTTGTGCGGTCGTCGCATTTAGGGGTTAAACTGAATGTACCTTCATTTACGCTATAGCGTGAAATATGGTACACACTCATCGTTCCAATCTGTGCATACCCAGTATGCACAACTTAAACCTTACACCTTACCGCTTACGCCTAGAGCGAGTAGCTCCAGAGGGAGTCGTCGTTTTTGTTTAGAAACACGAGTGTTGTGGCATCTGGGTCGATCGCGAGCGCAGTGGCGTCGAGAGAATCCCCGGTTTCTTCTGGGAAATCGAGCACCAGCTGCGCATAGCGGCCCTCGACTTCGATCTTCCAAATCCGATCAGAGAACTGCACAGCTCCCTGGTACCAATCATCCGGATACACAGAGTCAGTAGGAGGGTCGAGCGGGATACCGCAGTATACTGAAGAGTCGTCAGCGGCCCACACGCATTTATCGACGATCGTAGTGACCGGGAGTGATGTGATGTCGCCCGTCTCGGTGTCAACAAGATCTAATTGCAGAGCGTTATCGAGGACGTAGCTCACCAGCGCCCACTTCCCTGAGGGGCTCGCGAGGGCGACGAGACCGTTGAGCGGTCCGGCGATTCGGGAAAAGCGCCCAGCGTCATCGACAAGAAAGGCAGCCCCAGGGAGTGTGGCGGCTGGCTTGGTATACGCGAGATAGCGCGATTTGCCAGCAAATGAAACACGCAGCGCAGAGAGCGGGGTGCTAAACAGCTCTGCCGTACGCACATCGTTTGTGGTACTAAGTGTCGCAACAGAACCAGTGACACCCGAGACGAGTGTGAGCACGCCCGCCGAAGAAACAGCGAGAGCAGAAATATTTTGCGGCAAAAAGAATCCTTCTGGTGGCGCCTCGGAGCGCGCCGGGAGTGCGTAGGTATTGATCGTAGAGAAATCTTCGCCGGAGAGGTACCGGACGAATGCCGTTTTTGCATCGGGGACCCACGCGGCAGATTGGATACCCGGGATCGTTTGATTATTCGTTCGGGTGACGGCTCCTGTGCGTGTGCTATAGGAGAAAACGTTTCCGCTCTGCCGTTCAATATAGTGCACCAGCGTCTCGGGAGAGGAACTTGCGTTTATCGCAGGGGCATTCACCACGGCCTCGCCCGGCACTACCGGTCCCACGCTTATCTTCACGAGCCGCGCGGATATGGGGGTCGGTTCGCCCGCGGGTGTCGTGGTGCCGGAGTCTGCAGGAAATATACCCTGCCCCGCTAGAGGGAGGTTTACGTTTGGCGCGACGGTGAGGCTCGCTTTGGGGGTGAAGAAATAGAAATAGACGAACGCACCTACTCCTATCAGGAGTATCAGAATCGCGGCGATGATCAAGATGCGTCGCATAGCATTATGGCGTAGGTACGTTGCACCCAACCACGAGGCTTAAACTACCCGGACACGTAAGGGTATTCGTTTTTGGGTCGACGCTCGTGACTTGGGCGGTTTTCCCGTCTGGGCTTAGGCATTTAGGTTGCTGGGGCCTCCCAGGGATAGCAGAGCAGCTTTTTATGGTGTTCTTGCAATCAGGATCATTGGTGCAGAACATCAGTCGCAGGCTGGGGTCGGTAGATACTATTGAGTTTAATCCTCCTGCAAGTGGCGGAGGTGTGGGTGCTATTGGCACTCTTGTTGATGTTGATGATTTGGTATCGAGTGCCGGAAGGTTCAACGAGAGATTTAGGATGTTCGGATTGATAATGGAGAAGACGATTGCCGGCGAGAGGACGAGGATAAGGCCGTATATGGCGTTGTAGATTTTCCCCTTATCATCAGTGATGGTACTGACCGCGTCTTTATGGAAGTAAGCGATATCGAGTCCGGACCATATGATCTGGATGATTGCGAGTATCGCGGCAAGCCCGATGAGATATTTATAGAGATTATTGAAGAAGGTGGCGAGCGAAGTTGAATTCACCACACTCGTCACACTAGCATCAGTAAGTCCGGGGATGGGCGCGAGTGCGACGAAGCTGACACATTTGTTTTCCGCACAAGAAAGCCCCGAAACACAGTCGTTATCGCTCGTACAAGCACTTCCATTCTGACCGGTACCCGCAGCGAGCACATACGGCGCAAGCCCAAAGAAAAGAGACAAGATTGCTGCAAAGAGGACTGTTTTTCTCATAGGCCAAAGAAGCTAAAGCCGCTCGATGAAGCGCCAAATATGAGAGAGAGCGCGGCGGTCGCTTGCGCAGATTCTCCAGCCGAGGCGACGAGCGAGAGTGAGGCGCTCCCCTGCCCGCTTCCTGTGGGTCGGAGCGTTATAGAGGTCCCGGTTTGCGCCTCAGACCCGTTCAAGAACCATTGGAGAAGCGGCGCGCCGCCGGTGATCGGCAGAGAGAACGGTGCGGCATAGAGCGTATCCTCCGCGCCGTTGATGGTGTAGTTACCAGAGAGTGCGTGCCCGAAGCGAATACCAAGCAGCGGATCATTCTCATACACGCGCAGCGAGGGCTCGCTTGGGGTGAGTGAGATCGTTGTGCCACCGACGAGGCTCCCGTCTGAGCTCGCGACTGAGACTGAGACCGATCGTGAACGATATTGCAGCGGCGATGCAACGATGATGGTCTCCTTCCCGATGCCTGAGGCTCGCGCGACGTGTGCGCCATCGACGGTCCACGCATAAGCATATGAAGATGGATCGAGCGTCTTGCCTTTTGCATCGCTTAAGCGGGCCATCGCTACAACGCGCACATCTCCCTCAACCGGCACCAGGGGCTTCCCTAGGTAGAGCGGGGGCGCCGAAGCAATCGGCTCGGCGATGAGCACAACGTCTTGGGGTTGGATAGAAATCGTCTGGCTATGGTTTGCTCCATTCGAAATTATCGTTACCACTGCACGCGTGACACTTCCTGTCCTGCCGAGCGGGAGAGCAGTCGGCTGGACGTTCCCGCGATACAGCTCTTTGCCCGCAACCGAGACGATCATGGTCGCGCTTGCGAGGTCAATTGTAGGAGAGACGACTGAGAGCACCGCCTGGCTGTGAGGAGCTGGATATTGAGGGCTTAGTGAAATAGAAAAAGTTCCTGCAGTGCCGAGGGTTTGCGCCAAAACGGCGAGGGGCAGTAAGAGGATGAGGACAAGAGCGGTGAAGAGAAAAGAACGCATGTCTCTAGTATACCCCAGCGTTCGGCATCGTTTGTTGAGTTTGTTCATATTTTTTCAACACCTTTTTGTCGTTCTCTATCTGCGTTTTGTAGATGCCCCAAACCATAACAAGCACGCTTGCGCCGAGGCCCCCAAGCGACCAGAGGATGGAGAACGGATTGTCTTTAAACGCACGCCCGTTCGCCGCGAAGATAAAAAAGGTCACCGTGAGCCAACCGGCAAACCCGACCGCCATCGCCATAATGGTGCCGAAGGCGATAAGCGCAGGTGCGCCGAGGTACCCGCCAGCGACGGCGCCAGCTCCACACACCAGCCCCCCTACGGTTGTTCCAACGACACCACTGACTTTTGTCGTGCAATACAAGGCGGCTGCTGCCGGCCCGAAGAACCAAAAAAAGAGAAAAAAATAGCGCAGTGCGTCAAAGAGGGCGGCGGCAGCGAGGATCCATGATGCCCCCTTCCAGGTCATTATCTTGGGCGGCTTGCTATTTCTTTTCTGTAGCATACCGCGCTTTCTCTTCTTTTATCGCGAGAAGTTGCGAGGGATCAGAGGTGATGATCTGGTCCTCGGTATAACTGGCGACCACCTTAATCGCGACGTGCTTGAGGCCCGCGAAGAAGAGTCCCTCGCCCACGCCGGCCTCGAGGAGGAGATATTTCTCTTCGTCGGTGAGATTGAAAGTCTGTTGCAGCACCTCGATGGTTGTCGGGGACTGTTTTAACAAGAGTTGCAGAGAAGAGTTGGTGAGAATGGGCCGTCCATAAGGGCTCTTCAAGAAGTCCTCGACGTCTTGGGTGATCGTGCAGACGCCCAGGTAATATTTGCGCCCGCGTTTTGCGACTGAATAGAGGAATGACGCCGTATCCTCGCTCTTCATCATCCACCACGCTTCATCGATGATAAGCAGCCGCTTCTTCAGCTCGTGGCGCACGGCGTTCCAGATGTAATGGGTGATGATGTACATCGCCACTGGCTTGAGCTCATCCTCCATGTCACGCACCGAGAACACTTCAAATTGCTGCGTGAGATCGATGTTGGTTGGTTGGTTTAAGAATCCCGCCCACGAGCCGCGGGTATATTTAGAGAGCCGTTCGACCAGGGACTCGCTTCCCTCCATGCCCGAGAGCACTTGTTCGAAGTCAGAAAGGAGCGGCGACTCCGCCCCGGTGAAGTCGGCATCGCCGGTGATGTCCTTGAGCGCGTAGGTCTCGCTGATGGCGCGGTCAACGATAGCGTCTTCGGCGGGCGAGAGGCCGCCCAACATGATGCGGAAAAGTCCGACCAGCGAGATAATGTTAGAGCGCAGGATGTCCTTCGGGTCCTCGTCCTCTTTGACCGGCGGGAGGTCAAACGGGTTGATGTGGTGCTCGGAGGAGAGGGATATATGGAAGACGCGCCCGCCGGTCGCCTCGGCGAGCTGGTCGTATTCGCGCTCGGGGTCGATGACGATGATATCCGTCCCGAACATGAGCGAACGCAGGATCTCGAGTTTTGTGCAGTAGCTTTTACCGGAACCTGACTTCGCGAAAATAACCGAGTTGTAGTTCTCAAGCGAGAACCGGTCGAAGAGGATGAGTGAGGAATTGTGCCGATTGATGCCGTAAAGAATGCCGCGGTCGCTCGTGAGGTCGAACGACACGAAGGGGAAGATGGAAGAGAGCGGCGATGAGTTCAGTTTCGAATTGACCAAGAGTTCGTCGGTGCCGATCGGTAGGCACGAGCGGAATCCTTGCTCTTGTTGGAACAATGCGGGCTTTGTGTAGACCAGTTTAGCGTCAAGGATGCCACGGATGTCGCCCTCGGTCTTGTCTATCTCTTCCTTCGAGTTGCCGTAGAGCGCGAGGTACAACCCGACGTCGAACAGCTTTTCTTGGGCTTGTTGGAGATTGTTGCGCAGGCTCTCAAGGTCTTGATACGCTGTGTCCAAGAGTGGGTCGCGCACGAGCCCTTTTGACTCGCGTTCGTTGATCTGGCTCTGGACCTCGGCGACTTTTTTCTGGAAATCGCGCAATGCCCGTTCGGTCTCGACGGGGTGTATGAACAAAGAGACATCAAGTACCTTATCGAGATTGATGACGGGCGAGAACCAGCTGTCGGCAAGAAAGCGCGGGTAGGAAATGGTATAGAAGGCGCGGACGAACTTCTCTCCCAGCTCGATTTCGCGTGACCCTATCTTGAGGGCGGTTGGAGCGATGGTGTCGACGAGGTCGAGCGATCCTTGGGCGTAAATATCCTTGGGCAACACCGGCAGTACCGCGGGTGTCTCCTCCTTCTTCCGGCTGATAAAATCAAGTAGAGCCATGGTGAAATATTTAAATATGTAAAAATTTAAATTTCATGCGAGGCGGATCGGATTCTCGAGTTCTCCCGGGTTAAATGAGCGATAGAGAAGCTCAATGACTTCTTCAGTGCCGAGCGAGACCGCCCGCACCCCGGTACCCGCAAGGCCGCCGGCGACAAGCGAGAGCCTTTGGGAGAGTTGCGCGCGATTTTCTTCAAAGGAGGTTTGGGCAGCGGCACTTTTTGTCGAAGCGCTCTCGTTGCGTAAGAAGCCGATCGTATGTGCAGCGGAGACATGCGGGGCGTACGGGACGACGACATAAAATGACTTCGTCATGATGTTTGCCTGATCGGCAAAAGAACGGATGAACTCGATATATTCGCGCAATTGGATCCGCATGAGTTCGGTCTTCTGGGCAGCCTCTTTTGCTTCAAGGAGATTTAGATAAGGGCGGAGATCCATCTTGCGGGAGTTGATGACGATTTGAATCGAGAAATCGAGCGTGTTGAGGAAATTCTGGAAGCCAAGCGTGATCGCGTGCTGTTCTTCAGCCGACTTAAGCCCGAAGTTGATGGAGGAGCAGATGAGGATCCCGCGATAGCCGCCGTCCTTAAGGGTGATGATCCCATCCCTGATTTCTTTGATCGGGACAAACTGTTGTGTAGCTCCTGCTGGTTTCTCCGCCATACTACTTTTGTGCCTCATCCGAGGGCGCGTCTTTGGCGGATACGTCCAACGACCATGCAAGTTCCGAAAGCTTTCCCTGCGTGAGTTTTCTGCCAAGGGTGCGCCCCGCGGCGGGCGGCGTCGCCGCACTCGCCACCGCATTCTTCTCAGCTTCTTGTTGCCCCTGATGCTTCCAAAGGAGAAGCTTTGCGCCCGTATAATAATGCAACCCAGCCTCAAGAACCTCGATAAACGGCTTGCCATTTATCTTATAAAACGCGAGAGCTGCAGCGAGTGCGACCACGGGTATCGAGAGGAGGATCGCGAGGAGAATCGGCAGATAGGCGAAAAAGATGACGCAGAGCCCGCCGGCGCCGGCGATATAGATAAATTGTTTCAGGGTCAAAGGCCCTACGATCTTGTCTTCGACCTCAATGAACTGCGGCACTTGGTATTCCATCTCCCATAGTATACATTACCCGCCGATGAGGAATCCGAAGATCCACACGACGAGGCTGAAGAATGGCCCAGCGAAGACAGATGAGAAGACGAGCAAAAAGAGGATGAGCGAAAATATGCCTGCGCCGCGAATCTGGTGCTCAAAACGAGCAAGACCCGATGAGAGACGCCACGGGAGCAGGGAGCGCAGCACCGTGAAGCCGTCGAGCGGTGGGAACGGGACGAGGTTGAACAAGCCGAGGAAGAGATTGATGAACGCGATAGTTGCGGCGAGCGAGAGCGCCGTAGCGTCAAAGCCAATCGTCGAACCAAAACGCACAATGAGCCCGAAAACGACCGCGAGGAGGATGTTCGTCGCGCTGCCAGCCACCGCGACGAGTCCATCGCCCCATCGCTGATTTTTGAGATTGTAGGGATTGTAGGGTACCGGTTTCGCCCAGCCGAAGAGGATGGGAGAGCCGCTCAAGACCAGAAGTGTGGGGAGGATAACCGAGCCTATAAGATCGATATGTGGGAGCGGGTTCAAGGTGAGGCGACCGGCGAGACGCGCGGTCGGGTCGCCAAGCGAGTTGGCGGCGTAGCCGTGCGCCACTTCGTGGGCGATGACCGAAAAGATGAGGATAACGAGGATAAGAACCGTGTTTGCTTCTGCCATATTCTAATGGTATCATGCCCGAACTATGGCACGCAGCTGCGAGATCACCGGTAAAAGCACGCAAATCGGCGGGCGGTACAGCAACCGCGTTCGTGCGACGCAGTTCAACCCCACCGGCAAGGTTCGCCGCAAGGCGAACCTCCAGAAGCGCCGCATCTACGTCCCCGAACTCAAGAAGACGGTCATCGTGGACGTCTCGGTCAAGGGCCTCAAGACTATTAAAAAGAATGGCGCCTTCGCCGCGCTCAAGAAAGCCGGGGCTATTAAATAGCTCCATTGTTTGAAAATATTTGGAAAAACGCCCGCAAGGGCGTTTTTTTATTGGTGAGTTCACGAAGTGTTCATGAAGGGGGTGATACTTTTATCGGCATGACGTACACACCAAAAACGTTCAACCTCTCTGCCCTATCGGGGATCTCGGATAAGCAGATTAAAGTGCATCTCGCGCTGTATGAGGGCTACGTGAAGCAGGTGAACGAGCTCATCGACACGCCGAATGCTCCCCGATTTGCTTTTGAGTTTAATGGTATGCGTCTGCACGAATATTATTTTGAGCAACTTGAGGGACGTCAGACGTCCCTCACTTCCGGAAGCGCACTTGAGGGGATTGAGGCGAAAGTCAAAGAAACTGCGGGGACACGCGGCCCTGGGTGGGTGGTTGTGTACTTCGATCCGGTCACGCAGGCATTTCATACCGCTTTTGTGCATGACCATGAGATCGGTCAGTTCGCGGGGCTGCCGATTATTCTCGTGCTCGATATGTGGGAGCACGCCTATATGGTGGACTATCTGCCAGCGGAGAAGAAGAATTATATTGACGCCTTCTTCGCCAATGTTAATTGGGGCGTGATTGAGAGGCGTTTTGACTCCGCCAGTCGTCGGAGCGAGAAGATGAGTGCCGCATAAGCAGCGACGACGAACAGGAACGGGAAACGTTCGATCATAAATGCAGAAAAAGGTAGTGCGGAGCTCTTTTCTGCGACAAAGATGAAATAACGCATAAGGACGAACACAGGAGCCCCCGCTATGGTGGCGATAATCGGGACGAGCGGTCCTATCGTCATCCCGACGACGCCAGCGATTGCCGCCGAAGCCATAGCGATTGGTACCAGAGGATTAACGAGAAGGTTCGCCGGCAGGGCGACGAGCGAGAAGAGCCCGATGTTGTAGAGGAGGAGCGGCAGCACTGAAATTTGTGCTGCGAGCGTTGTCGCTACCGCGTTTTTCAAAAAGCCATGTTTGGACTTCGTAACTTCATCTGATGAGTGATTTACGAAGTCCCAGAGTCTCTCAATGATCGGCGAGAGCCAGATGATGCCGGCCGTCGCGGCGACGGAGAGGCCGAAGCCGGGGTCAAAAACGAGATAGAGAGGATTCCAAAGGAGCATGAGCAGGATCGCGAAGAGCAGCGCACGGCTGGCGTAATAAGAGCGGCCGGTCGCGCGCGCATAGAGCGCGATCACCGCCATAATCGCGGCGCGCACGGCAGTCGCCGAGATGCCGGCGACTCCGACAAAGAGGAGGAGCGCCGCCCCGCCGGCGAAGAATTGGAGCCGCCGCGGCAGCCGGAGAAGCGCGAAGAAAATCATCACCCACTCGGCCACGATCATGACGTTGTATCCCGAGAGCACGATGATCTGCACGAGCCCCGAGCGCGTGAAGGCGTCGGTGAGCGTAGTGCCGAGTCCCGCCTTCCCTCCTATGACGATGCCGCCCGCCAGCGCACTGTCTGGCTTGGGCAATGCGCGATTGAGCCCGTCTAAAAAGGCGTGCTTCACACGCGTGAGCGCTGCGGGGATTGAATACCACGGCGCTGCCTCCTCGGTGTGTATCGATCCAAATTGGATGAGGAATCGGATGTTCCGAGCCTGCAGATATTTATCATAGCGGAAGGTGCGGCCGCCATCGGTCTCAAATGCTTCCGGCAGGGAGAGCGTCCCATACACCCGCACCCGATCGCCGACCTTCACGTCGGCCGAGAGCGGCATCACTGCTAACATGCCGGTCACATCTTCTCCATTCCGTATCTCCAATGCGATGCGCTGATTCTTCTCGCGCACATCGGGATCGCCGACCACAACTCCGGTGTAAGACACTCGGTGTTTGACATCACGCATGAACGCGTCAGGCGCGGGCGTGTCCACGATCGCTGCACGCAGCATCCCGAACGCGATGAACAAACAAAAAGCCGCGCCGAGTGTGTACGCTCGGCGCGGCTTCAAAAAACTCGCGGCACCAAAGATCGCCGCGATGATAAGTATAAAAATAATCGGAGACCAACCAAAAATAAAAAGCGAGCGGAGAAATACCCCACTCGCGAATCCCATGACAATTGCAATTAGGATTTCCATGCTGCTCAAGCAACGAGGCTAACCTTTTTAAGAAATGCCGGGAGGAACAGTTTGTGTCCGAAAAAGATATCGTCGGGCGGGGTTTCGAGATCAAACCATCGCCACTCCGCGAACGCTTCAGGTTCTGTTACTCTCGGCTCCCCTTCCCACTTCTTCGCCAAAAAATTGATGTGGATATAGTGGGAATCCTTTTCCGGTTCGGGCTCGTTGATGAGCTGGATGAATTCAAGATCCTCCTCCTTTACCTTGATGCCCGTTTCTTCTTCAAGTTCTCGAGCGGCTCCGCCGGTTAATGATTCGCCGAACTCGAACTTCCCGCCGGGTAGACACCATCCGCTCGTCTTGCCGATGCGGTTGCCCCACAAGAGCTTTCCGTTTTCGATAACAAAAACATTCACACCTATTCGCACTATGTGTTCGTTCATGTCGCTCATGATACCCTCCTCTATGATGAATTAACTAATCCGTGGCTGAATATAGAAGTTAATAGTCGCAAAGTCAAACTTGATCTAAAAACACCCCACTCGCGAATTCAGAAACGATGGAGACAAGAACGTGCATTGTTTCTTGGATCTCAATTATTTGGGCGTAGCATCAATCGAAAAGTGGAGGTATTTCCTAAAAAGCTTTCGAAGATCTTCATTTTGACTCGCTATCCATTCCTCAAGATCTGCAGCCTCTTGTGCGAGCCCCGCTAGTATTTTCTCATCCGCCACTCCTCTTTTGAACTTATCATGAAGTTGCTTTAGCCGAACACATTTATCGATGACTTTCTGCCTATATTCAGAAACTTCTTTACCAAATAAAAATTCAGCATCCGCTGTATTCCATATGAGTTTAGAGAGTTCGTCGCTCTTGATATCAGCCAGTAGTGAAAAGCTGGTGAAAAACGATCTGAATCCTTCGAATACCTTATAACGTCGGTCGAATAAATCTAAGCGCAATTTATCTTTGTTTATATAAAACCCAGCCTCGTTTATTCGATAATTCTGCCAAGCGATACAGGCCAAAAGTATCGCAATGATAATTTGTATATCCATGATTTAAATCATACGTCGCGATCCATTGCCTCATTCGCGAGAGCATCGGCGTCGGAGTTCTGCTCGCGCGGGACGTGCGTAAACGAGACTTTGCCGAATGGCGCCATGGCGCCCTTGAGGCGCGCGCACTGCTCTTTGAGCGTCTCGTTCTTAACCTTATATTCGCCACGCATCTGCTTGACCACCAGCTCGCTGTCCATCTTTACTACTACCTCTGTACTCCCCTGCTTTGAAGCCGGAACAAGTTTTTCTAGTTCGCCAAAAGCGAGAATCACCGCTTCATACTCCGCGAAGTTGTTGGTGCGGATACCGAGAAACCGCGAGACATTCGCGACCGAGTTGCCCAGCTCGTCGCGGATCATCGCGCCCGCGCCCGCAGGCCCCGGGTTCCCGCGCGATCCGCCGTCGGCATGGATAGTGAAATGCATACGAGCACTATAACGTATCAGCGATTGTGGAGCGAGGTGACTCCTCACGGAGGGAGGTGTCTCCTCGCTCTGAGCGTGGAACATAAGGAGTCACCTTCCTCCGCTTCGCTCCGTAAGGAAACACCTTATGTCACTTTGATATCCAAAAGTCGCAGGCGGACGGGAGCGCCGCGGCTGAACGTATCTCGCTCGAGGTGTACCAGTAGGCTCGCGCGACTAGGTGACCCAAGTTTCTCTACTGTGCGTGCGAGCGCGCCTTTTACAAAAAAAGTTACGGCATCAATACTCTCGTTTGAGTCAGGAGCATCTATCTTCAATTTCAAATGTTCGTGCGCCTTCCCGAAGCGTGAAATCTCCCGTACCGAGACATCACGCAACAAGAACACCGGCTTCGGGTTCTGCTGGCCGAAGGGAGAGAGTTGTTCGATCTTTTTTAAAAATGATTCAGTCGCCTCTTCGGGTGTGATCACTGCGTCAGCGTGCATCTCGAGTGTGTCGACCGGTTCTGTCTCTGCAGCGATGCGTGCGAGGGTGTTCACGAGATTGTCCTCGAGAAAGAAGATCGCGTCATCTCGCACGGTGAAACCGCCCGCTGCCGCATGGCCACCGTATTGTGTGAAGGTCTCTTCAGTCGCGCGCATGAGTTCAAGCGCGTGGACGCTGCCACCGCTTCGCACCGACCCCTTGATGCTCCCATTCCCTTCTCTCCCCCAGAGAAACACCGGACGCTCATATTCGTCGGCGATGCCACCGGCGACAAGCCCTAAGAGCGCGGGGCGCCACTGCGGGTCTCCGAGCGCGATTACGCTCCGCATCTCGCCGCGCTCTTTGATCCGCGCGTGCACTGCGCGCGTGAGCGCGCCCGCCTCCGCCTTCCGGCTTCGATTCGCTTTTTCTAATTTGTTCGCGAGCAACTCAGCTTCATTTTCATCGTTGGTGGTGAAGAGGCGGAGCGCGTCGCGCGCGTCGCCCATGCGGCTTGCGGCGTTGACACGCGGGGCGATCATAAAGCCGATGTCGTCTTCGGTGATTGTGCGTTGGTTCACGCGGATCACGCGGCACAATTTCTGCAGGCCGAGGCGCGGCGACTTGCGAAGCACCATGAGGCCGTAGGTTGCGAGTACGCGGTTCTCACCGACGAGCGGGACCATATCTGCGATGGTCGCGAGCCCCACCATATCAAGAAGCCACTTCTCCCACCCCAGCGGAACTTTTTCTCGGAGCATCGGTTCTGCAGCGAGTGTCGCGCAAACCAATTTCCACGCGACGCCCGCGCCGCAAAGCTCGTGGAATGGATATGACTCGTCGGCGCGCGCGTTCGGATTGACGATAGCGAATGCATCGGGTAATTCTTCGCCGGGCATATGGTGATCGGTGACGATAACTTCCATCCCCAATTCTTTTGCACGCGCGATCGGCTCGGCATCGGTGATGCCGGAGTCCACGGTGACGACCAGTTTCACTTCGCTCTTTGCGAGAGCTTCAATGCCGCCGACATTCATCCCGAATCCTTCATCGTGCCGATGCGGAATATAATTTTCAAAATTCGCCCCGACTTTTTTTAAGAAGTCATGCAAGATTACGGCACCTGGGATACCATCGCAGTCATAGTCGCTCCATATCGCAATTTTTTCTCCCGAGAGAATCGCAGCAGCAAGTCGCCGTGCTGCCTTCTCCATACCAAGCATCAAGAGCGGATCATGCAAATGTAAATCATATGAGGGATTCAAGAAAATCTCGGCATCTTCTTTGGTCGTGACTCCGCGGCGCGCGAGGAGCGCGGCGGTGAGGTCGTCATAGGCGGCGAGCTCTTCGCGCACCGGATCAGCCAAAGGCTCATGGAGTGGAAACATAAAGACCTATTGTATACTGCCCTGATGGAAGATTGTATTTTTTGCAAAATCGCCTCAGGAGAGATCCCCTCGCGGAAAGTGGATCACGAAGGCAATACCGTCGTCTCATTTCTGGATATCAACCAAAAGGTGCCCGGCCATACGCTCGTTATCCCGGTCGAGCATCACCGCTGGTTTGACGAATTGCCTGATGAACTCGCAACCAAGCTTTTTCGCGCTGCGCGACTGGTCGCGCAAGAGTTGAAAGAAAGAACGAACGCTGATTACATCCAGCTTACGATCCTTGGTACCGATATTTCGCACGTACACCTGCACCTCCTCCCGCGCTTCTTTAAAGACAAACCGCCCAAGGTTTAACGCAACACCTCAATCCCCGGCAGGGTGCCGCGGGCGAGGAAGTCGAGCATCGCGCCGCCGCCGGTCGAGACAAACGAAAATTGCGAGAGAAGTCCGAGACTCTCGATCGCGGCGATGGTGTCTCCCCCGCCGATGATCGAATGAGCTCTTGAGGCGGCGACTGCGCGCGCGAAGGCGATCGTTGCGGCAGTAAATCCTTCTTCATATTTTCCCAACGGCCCGTTCCAGAGGATCGTCTTTGCGTGTGTCGCGAGATCGGCGAGAAGCGCCGAGGTGCCCGAGCCGGCGTCAAGAATCACGTCATCTTTTATGACCGAATCAATCGGCAGCACGAGTTTCGGACTGGCAAGAATTTTTTTGATCGCGTTGGGATCAGCACTTGAGAAAATCGACTTCCCCACGTCTCGCCCCGATGCCTTTAAAAAGTCGTTTGCGAGTGCCCCACCGACACATACATGATCGTATATTTCAAGAAGAGCGGTGAGCACCGGCTCCTTCGTACTAAACTTCGATCCGCCGATAACCGCGAGCGCAGGATGTCTGGGCGTGCGTGCCTGCGAGAGTTCCCGCACCTCCTCTTCAAGAAGCATACCCGCATACGAAGGCAGAAGTTTTGGGATGCCGACGATCGAAGCATGCGCGCGATGACAGGTGTCAAATGAATCTTCGACAAAGATGTCGGCAAGCGCAGCAAGCTCGCGCGCGAACGCAGGATCATTTTCTTGTTCGCCCTTGTTGCGGCGCAGATTTTCAAGAACGAGAATGTGGCCGGGAGCGAGTCCGCGGATCGCGGCGCGGACTCGCTCACCGACAGTCTCCGGGTAAAAGGAAACACCCGGGAGCAGTTTCCCCAAAACGTCGGCAGCAGGGCGGAGAGTCTCAGTCCCCTTCTCTCCTGTGTGGCTGATAAGAATGACCCGTGCGCCACGCTCGGCGAGAAATCGAATAGTTGGCAAAGCTTGTTGCAAACGATATGCACTCGCCACTTCCCCGTTCTTGATGGGAACATTCAGCGCAGCGCGTACGAGTATCGGGATATTCTCGAAGAGCCGTATGTCGCGGACGCTTCGCATGCTACACGAGCTGCTTCACGAGCAGCGTGAATGTGTGCGGGTCGATTGACGCATGCCCGATTAGAAGGCCGTCGATACCACAGCTTGCTGCCAGATCACGCACGTTGCTCGGCTCAACCGACCCGCCATAGAGAACGAACGATTGGCGAGAACTTGTTCCGGGGAGCAGTTCTGCCAGTACCTTGCGGATGTAAAGCACCATCTCGGCGAGGTCGTTCGGTCCGATGGCAGCCGATGCGGTCTTACCGATCGCCCACAATGGTTCGTAGGCTATGATGACCCTTGGCTTTTCCCGGGGAGTGAGCGACCCGATCGCGGCGGTGATCTGTTCGCGCACGATCGCGAGATAGCGGCCCTCGCTGTCGCGCTCACGCTCCCCGACACAAAGGATGGGAGTGATCCCGTGGGCGATTGTGTGGGATATTTTCTCAGCGATGATCGCGTCGGTATCGCCTGCGGCGCGGCGTTCAGAATGGCCGATAAGTGTGTAGGTTGCGCCCGCCGCCGCATACGTTTGCGCCGTTACTTCACCCGTATGCGCGCCGCCTGTGATGCGGGATACGTCTTGTGCCGCAAAAGCAACTCGAGACTTATTCCGAAGCGCGAGCGCTCCCAAGAACGGTGCAGGTGGCGCAAGCACGATGTCGCATCCGGTAGTACGCGCGAGTTTTTTACCGACCGCAAAAAGCTTCTTTGCTTTTGCAAGATCTTCTACATAGGCCTTCCAGTTCGCGACAATAAGCATGTACCTAATGATAGCAGGTCGTACGCTCACTCGGGCTAATCCGAAATAGAGTAGGTGCGTGGCACCACTGCCCACGACCCCCCTGGTCCGCTCGAGAACGCTTGGTTCTGGAGACCGCTCATGTAGGTAATGACCGCATTATTACTGAGCGAAAGTCCGTATGCGGTAATCTGATTCGCTCCGGCATTATTTGCGACAGTAATGGTGCCACGCGATGCATAGAGAATGATACTGTCGACGTTATTGCTCAATGTGATAGCTGTCGAGCCAGTACGCGTACTGATAATCATAGGGTAGCTCCCCGCGGTACCGTTACCTGAGGCGTCCATATTGTTCGCGAGCGTGACGATACCCTTCGTCGCTTCGCTACCCGGGGCGTCGGCGATAAGGATGGCGCCCCCATTGCCGGTAATCGGAGAGACAGTAAGCTTCGCATTATTCCCGAACGTTATATTGCCTCTCACCCACACGATGCCGCTTAATAGCAGTGTGCCGTTTACGACAAGATCTCCTTGTATCTCTGCGGGACCAAATGTCTGAGAACCGTTCAAGGTGTAGTTTCCATTTATGACAGTTCCGGCGGCGGCGATTGCCTCCCAGGCATTAATTTGCGTATCTGAAATAGGCATCGCTTCTGAGGTGGAATCGGTGCTTCCCGGATGTTGTGTTCCGGCCACCGAACAATTCGAGATGGTCTGGTAATAGGCGTCCCCGCCGACGGTGCAGTTCGAGAGAGAGTGTGCGCGTGCCGTCCCTTGCACGGTGATGCCGCTGATTGTTGTGGTGCTACCGGCGGCGACTGCGTCTCCTGTGATAACGCCGCTCCCGCTGATGGGGCCGTCCGTATAGAGATTGCCTTCTATGCGAGCGTTATTGCTCATGATGAGGCCACCCGCGCCGACTTGTGCGCCATAGCGGAAAGAGACTACGGTGGTATTTATATTGGCGAGGACCGTTACAGTTTTAGTCGCGCGAGAGTTTTCTGCATCCGGAACGAAGCCGGTGGCCGTAATCTGTTTGGTATTGGTATTTACGTTTGATACGACGACCGTGTAGGTTCCCGCGCCAAGCGGCGTATCCGCCTCTCCCGTATAATTCGCGCTGAGGTTCAATTGGGATATCGCCGCATCGATTCCTGCTTCTGCGAGTGAGAGTGCCTGCACATTTTCTACATTATAACGCGTGCTTCGCGCCGAGCTCGTTACAAAGTTGAGGTATGCCGTGGCGATGGTGAATAAGATGCCGAGGAAGACGAGCGATAAGAGGAGTATGTATCCTCGGTGGAGTGTTGGAGTTGGGTGGCGCATACGTTTGGTTAGTGATTGCGCAGTCGCAGCTGCTCTTGCCGATGGTCAGAGAGCGGATGCTGCTTCACCTGCGCTTGCGTTTGCAGATCAATAGTGACCGTGTCTACTTGGGTAAAATCGGCGGCGTCATAACTGAATGTTAGCGCGCTCACGGTGGAACTGAGTAGTTTTGTACCAGAAACCCGTCGGCTCAAGGTGTTTGCTTCAAGAAGCCGGTAAGCATCGGGGCCCTCAGTATAGAACGTCGCGTAATCATACGTGTTTGCAATGACCATGCCGGAACTATCGATAGAAGGGATCTCGATGACGAGCGTCGTCGATGATGAGGTGTGTGTCGAACTCGAGAAGGTGTGCGTTTGGAGCACGGCGTCGGCGGGAAGCACGAGCGACCCTGCTTCTCGCATGAGCATATCCGCCGAGCCGGATGATTGCGCGATGGCTTGCTGATACGACACTGATTCGTTGAAGCTGTAGACCAAAAAACCGAGAGTGAGCAGCATAACGACACTGAGAGCAACGACGATAACCGTTTCAACGAGGGAAAATCCACGAATCATGGGAGTCCGCCAGTCTGAGTGATAAGTGTCGAGAGCGAGACCGTACTTGATGCGGCAGAACCCGGGTCTTGCCACACGATGCTCACGACCACTTGTTTTGTTTTGTCATTGAAAGGGCTCACGGTACGCGTCGTGGTCGCCAGGGGGATCGTGCTCAAGAGCTCATTTGAAAATGAGCCGCTGGGCGGGAGCGCGTCATAGCCGCCCTCGCGTAAGACCTCAATCTCGTTACGGGCGATAGACAATGCGATGCCCTGGCTCTTCGAAATCCTCGCTAGCACGCTGCTCTGCAGTACAGACTGCAACAAGAAGAGGATGACACCCACGATAAAGATTGAGATGACGACTTCGATGAGCGAGAACCCACGTTTCAGTTGTAAGCACGAAGCACGAAGCACGAAATTCGAAACAAATTTAAAATTTAAAATTTGGAATTTAGGATTTGTTTCGTGCTTCGGATTTCGGATTTCGGATTTCTGCTTCATATCGCCGATGAAAGCTGGTAAATCGGCGCAATCATCGCGACGGCGAAGATGCCGACGAAGATGCCGATGAGGATCATAAGGATGGGCTCAATGATAGTCGAGAGGTCTTTTGTCTTCTGAGCCACGTCTTCTTCGTAAAACTCTGCGACCTGCTTCAGCATCTCGGCGACCTTGCCGGTCTCCTCGCCCACGTTGAGCATGTCGCTCATAAGGATCGGATACAGTCTCGTGTGCTCGGAGAACGCCAGAGAGAGCGGTTCTCCCTTTTTGACATGGACCTCTGCCTCCGCGACCACTGTCGCGAATGGTTCCGTGTGCACGACCTCTCGAGTGATAGAGAGGGCGCCGAGTACCGGCACGCCCGCCGAGAGGAGCGAGGAGAGCGTGCGCGAGGCGCGCGCTGTGTACGTCTCGCGCACAAGTTCGCCGATGACCGGCAGGTGGAGCGCTGTCGCAGTCACGAGCCTGCTCCCACTTCTGGATCGGACAAAGACGACGGCACCCGCGACGAGTGCGATGAGGGTTCCCACAGCGAGAGAAACATGAGACACCATGAAGTTCGAGAGGGCGACGATAACACGCGTCGCGAGCGGCACCTCTACTCCAAGCGCCGTGAAGGTGCTGGTCAGAGTCGGTACGACATAGATGAGCATGAGGATGCCGACGATGACCACAGCGGTGATGACGATTATCGGATAGATCATCGCGCCTTTTATCTTCCGCACCAACTCTTCAGAGCGTTCCATTTGGAGTGCGACGACCGAGAGGGATTCGGCCAGAGATCCGGACTCTTCTCCTGCGCGCGCCATCGCGGCGAACAACTCGGGGAACACTCTCGGATACAGCGCCAAGGCCTCGTGGAATGACGAGCCCTTCTTAACGGACTCAGAGAGTCCTGCGGCGATTGCCTTCAAATGTTTGTTGCTGGATTGCCGCTCGATAACCGACAGGGCTCGAGAGATCGAGAGGCCGGCGGAGAGCATCGCGGATAGATTTTTAGCGGTGCGGATTATCTCGATGCGCTTCACGCCGGTCCCGATCGATATGTTGAAGCGAGAAAACACGTCAAGAACGCGTCCGCTCTGCTCCTCGATCGAGGCGACAAACCCGCCCTCGTTCCTCACCAGGTCGTATACCTCAAAGCGCGAGGGTGCTTCGACGATGCGTGTCTCATCGGGTACCCCATCCTTCCGTATCGTAACGCGGAATTTCATATCATTCGGTTACGGCGCGGAGGACTTCTTCGAGGCTGGTGATGCCACGCGCGGCCTTATAGAGGCCGTCCTGAAGCATTGTGAGCATCCCCTCTTTCTTCGCCTGGGCCTCCAGCGCATCGCTCGTGCTCGCATGGAGCATGATCTCGCGGATGGCAGGCGAGACGGCCATAACCTCATGGATGCCGATGCGGCTCTTATATCCGCTCTCGCATTCGCTTGAGGGCAGCGGCCGATAAAAACGGAGGTCGTCGAGGCGGGATTCTCTCGTAATCAATTTTTCGTCTTGCAGGGCTTTGAACGCGACGGCGAAGTCGGCATCGCTTGCGATCTTCGCGCGCATTGCTGCGTCAAGCGCATATTCTTCCTTGCCCTCGACGAGCTTCCTTACCAGCCGCTGCCCGATGATGACGCGAACCGTTGAGGCCAAGAGGAACGGTTCGACGCCCATGTCGATAAGGCGCGGGATCGCGCCAGCGGCGCTGTTGGTGTGGATGGTAGAGAGCACCAAGTGGCCGGTGAGGGCGGCATTGATCGCGAGCGAGGCGGTCTCGCCATCGCGGATCTCGCCGACCATGATGATGTCCGGGTCTTGACGCACGAGCGAGCGCAACCCGTTGGCAAAGGTAAATCCGATTTGGGGGTTCACCTGCGTCTGGTTGACGCGCTTCATCTGGTATTCGATCGGATCCTCGATCGTTGAGATGTTCACGTCCGGCTGGTTCAAGATGTCGAGCATTGTGTAGAGCGTGGTCGTCTTCCCTGACCCGGTCGGCCCCGAGATGAGGATAATACCGGTTGTCTGTTTGAGAGCGTTGTGGATGCGCTCCATGTTCTCGCCATGCAGGCCGAGCACCTCGAGCGTAAAGCCTTCGCCCGTCTCGCGCAGGAGGCGCATCACGGTCTTCTCGCCGAAGAACGTTGGGAGGATAGACACGCGGAACGAGACGCGATCAGCCTCGGTCTCCATCTTGAACCGGCCGTCCTGTGGGAGGCGCTTCTCGTCTAATTTCAGGTTTGAGAGTACCTTGATGCGCGCGACGATGCCTGCCGCTGTTGCCTTCGGTAGAGTCATCGCGTCGTGGAGGATGCCGTCGATGCGATAGCGGACGAGCACTTCAGCCTCCATAGGCTCAATATGGATGTCAGAAGCGCCTTGCACGATTGCATGCCGCAGGAGCGTGTCCACGATGCGCACGATCGGCAGATCCTCGGCCATCTTCTTCAAGTCCTCGTTTGAGAGATCCTTGTTGCCCTCTGCGATGACGCTAATTTTTCCCGCCTCAGCCGATATGATGTCGCCGAACTCGTCCTTGAGCGATTTCTGGTATTGCAGGAGCGTGTACTTAATGCTCTCGGTGTCGGTGAGCCGCGGCAATATCTTGAGGCCCGTCTTCTTGCGCACCGAATCAATGGAGGCGAGATCTTCAACATCGAGCATCGCCACCTCAAGAGAGTCATCGGTCTTCTTAAACGCGATAATGTTGTGCGTGCGCGCGATCGGCTCCGGGATAAGCGCGAGAGCGTCAATGGGGACGCGATGCTCCTTCAGATTTACGAACGGGATGCCGAGTACATAGGCCTGGATGCGCCGCAATGCATCCTCGGTAATCGAGCCGCGCGAGACGAGAATGTCGCCGAGCGGTTGTTCCTTTACCCGCGCCTCTTCTACGGCGTCATCAATCTCCTTCTTGGCGACAAGGCCGGAGTCAATAATGAACTCTTTCAGCTCACCATCCGAAACGTGCATATAGATAAAGTATAGCGCGCCGTTGCCTCGGCAATGCGCGCAGTACACATATAATAATAGATAGACGCGGTAATTTTGAAAAAAAGATACTGAGGTGTACGATGGCGGTGGATCGTACAAATTCATCGAGTCAACAAGAGAAAGGAGGCTGGCATGATAAAGGTAGCGGAGATTCCCGTCGCAAGGGTTCCGGTATTCAACGTCCGGGACAAGTTTCGGGAGGGTGAGGAGGTTGACGGTGTAAGGATTGCGCGAATCGGACCCATCTTTAAACTACGCTTCCTGGGCAAACAGGAGAGGAGGATTGCCCCGAGCAGGTTGTGGGTGCAGATGCTGCTCGCCGAAGAATCGTCAAGCGTCTCTATTGTCGAAAGACTGGGCAATGTGGAAACACCGATGGCTCAGTCTTGGGAGGCATTGGCGCTGCAAGGAAAAGGTCAACGAGGGTATCTTCGTGTTGATCTTCCCACCGTCACTTTTTCTTTCGACACAAAGGGGGACCTTTGTTCCTGGTATGTCCGGTGGCTTCCAGAAGCGAAGGGGTGGTATGTTGGGGCCACACCCATCGATAGCCCAAATTCTTTGTGGGAAAGGGGAGCTCAAGTCTTGTCGCGCCCTCCTTCTTTCCAAATGTTGCTTAACAACTGATCCCCGAACCCTCCGTCCCCGTGCCACCTCGGCACCGGAACGGAGGGTTTTGTCTTTTTTACAGGCTATCCACAACTTGTCGCTATAGCGACAAGTCTTGGATACCTACCTCGCATGAGCTTGACAAAATAGCCGAGTCGTGTATACTGGTGGTAGTTAGGTCTTTGACAGGTTCAACTACCGTTTGCCGTAGCAGAAAGTGGCTTATTTACTAGCTTTTAGGCCAAAAATAAGCAATTGTCTGCTATGGCAAACCCGCCAAGCCCCCACAATCTCGGGCAGAGGGATACTTTCGGCAATCAGCCGAGAAGGAGAGCACAATGAAATACGGAGAATTGAATTTAGGTCAAATCGAGGCAATCGTGAACAAACTGGGCGGCATGGAAGGCGTTCAGCGCTTTCTCGCTGGTAATTCCGAAGTAGTTGAGAAGAATCTCGCCATTTCTGAAGTATTCCGCCTCACGGTCGACTACGGCAAATCGTTTGAGCAGATGATTGCCGCAGGTGACTATGACTGGAAGAACGACGACATCACCGCGAAGCGATTCCCTATCGAGGGAGAAGGCATTGCCGAATTCGAGGCACGCTATTTCCACTCCAACCGCAATATTTCCTCGGAAGACGCGGTGAAGGAGATCGAGTCGGCAGATGCGGAAAATCCGTGGATGCCCGCCAAGATCGAACACGTGCTTTCGCACGGGGCTACATTCCCCGAAGAACAGCGCAAGTTCCCGATCATCGGCCTTGGCTCGGTCGCGGGGGTCGTTGGCAGCCGCAGCGTGCCGTGCCTCTTCGGGGACGGTTCCGAGCGGCGCCTCGACCTGGGTTGGTGGCGCAGCGGCTGCGGCGTCTGGGGTTCGCGCTTTCGGTCCCTCGCCGTTCGCAAGGTCTCTGTACCTTAGGCTTCGGAAATTGTCCCTTGGACCCTTGGATCCTTTGAACCTTTTAACTAAAACCCTCGCACTTCACGGTGCGGGGGTTTTCTCATACACTAATGAACGACAAACGAAAAATCCGCGGTTACGGCTTCGGGTAGTTTGTCCGCAAGCCCGAGGGTGAGAATTCAAATGGTTACGGCTGTCTGGAGAGTGTCTTCGGGTCCGTCTCAAAAAACAGAGACAGTTGGTGAGAGGCGCTGGCGACACATAAGGTCGCAAATACGATTCAACCCGGAGAATATTCAATGGGTGGTGGTACGGATGGCGCTTCTCACAAAGCTTGCCATACATAGGGCTGCCCTATGTAGTGGGACAAGTCTTGGATACCCTATGTCCAGGGCTTTTTTGTTGACACACATGGCTCGTTTGGTATACTTGCCGGTATCAGAAATGCCCCATAGGGGCTTTCTTTTTAACAAAGTGCGAACATACATATTCCATATGATTGACCTAAAAACCATCAATGCAGTGCTCGGAGAGTTCGAGGATCGGGGCATCAGCCGCGAGACGATGATCGAGGCTATCGAGAGCGCTATGGCGACCGCCTACAAGCGCGAATACGGCAAGCGCGGGCAGGTCGTGCGCGCCAAGCTCGACCTCAACACGGGCACGATGCAGTTTGAACAGGTGAAGACGGTGGTGGACGACACCACGGTGCGCTTCCCTGCCCCCGATGAAGAGCTTCTCGATGAACACACACATACGCACTCATTTCATAGTGAAGAAGAACAGGTGGCTGAGGGCGAGTTGCCTCGCTTTGACTCTGAGAAGCATATCCTCCTTGCCGACGCGAAGCTGATCAAGCGCGGCACCATGGTTGGTGAAGAGATCATCTTCCCTCTTGAGCCGCAGGACGACTTCGGCCGCATCGCGGCGCAAACCGCCAAGCAGGTGGTGATCCAAAAGGTGCGCGAGGCAGAGAAGCTCTCGATGATGGAGGAGTTTAGCGAGAAGAAGGGCCAGATCGTGAGCGGCATCGTGCAGCGCATGGAGCGCGGCGCGATCTTTGTCGATCTCGGCCGTACGACCGGCATCATCCCCTACGAGGAGCAGATCCCCGGCGAGCGGTACCGCATGGGCGAGCGCATTCGCGCCTACCTCTATGCGGTGGATGAAGGCTTCCGTGGCGTCTACTTGCGCCTCTCTCGTGCGCATCCGAAGTTCGTCGTGAAGCTCTTTGAGCTCGAGGCGCCCGAGCTCGCAAGTGGCGCGATTGAGGTCAGGGCGCTCGCGCGGGAGCCCGGCAGCCGTACCAAAATCGCCCTTGCTTCGCGCGAAGCGCATGTGGATCCTGTCGGCTCTCTTGTCGGTCAGCGAGGTGTGCGCGTCTCGACCGTGATGAGCGAGCTCGGCGGTGAGCGCATCGACATCATCGAGTGGAACGACGACCCGAAGGAGTTTGTGAAGGAAGCGCTCTCTCCCGCGACACCGCTTGAGGTGGTGCTTGATGAGGCGGATCATCGCGCGACCGTGACGGTCGCTGAAGATGAACAATCGCTCGCGATCGGCCGTGGCGGCCAGAACGTCCGCCTCGCGGCGAAGCTCACCGGTTGGAACATCGACATCATCTCTGCCGGCGGTAATGAGATCGCAGAGTCGGACGGCGACTCGGTCGTTGTCGCGACTGACGGCGACTCAGTTCTCGTTGAGGCTGGCACCGAGAACCCTGCAGAGACGATGGGTGTGATGCCAACCGAGAGCTTCACGGCTGTTGTCGAGAACGATCCGGAAACGTCTGAACTCCCTGCGGAGGAAGAGCTCGCGACACTCCCTGCAAGCGACGAGACGGTCGCTGACGCAGAAGAAGATCGCGATCCAGCAAAAGACGAATAAAATACTGGTAAGGTATACTACACGCATATGAACTTACTGCATGATGTAAACGCGGGCACGAAGGAGTGCATGAACGTTATTGTTGAAATCAACAAGGGTTCGAAGAATAAATATGAAATAGATAAAGAGACCGGCCTTATCGCGCTTGATCGGGTTGCGCACACCTCCCAAGACTTCCCCTTTGACTACGGCTTTGTCCCGCAGACACTCTGGGACGATGGTGATGCACTCGATGTCATCATGCTCACTACCTATCCGCTCTTGTCCGGCATCTTAGTCCGGGTGCGTCCAGTCGCACTGATGAAAATGATCGATAGTGGCGACTGTGATGATAAGGTCATCGCTGTTCCTTGTGACGATCCGCGCTGGAAGGGGGTGCAAGATTTGAAGGATATTAACCCCCACACGCTGAAGGAAATAGAACATTTCTACTCGACGTACAAAAAATTGCAAGACAAAGAGGTTAGCGTAACCGGTTTTGAAGAAAAGTCCGCAGCCGAGGCCGCGTTCGAGAAGGGCCGCACGATGTATCGCGAAAAGAAGTAACTATGGAAAACGAACCGACTATCCCTCCCGCACCGCCGCCCGCCATTCCCGCAGCAGTCCCCTCGCGAAAGGCGCAGTCCTGGGGCGCATTCATCTCGATTATCGTCATCGTGCTCATGATCATCATCGGCGCGTTCTATGCGTGGGGACAGCGAATTTCGGAGAGTAATTTACCAATTGAATCAACTATTCCATAACTATGAACCTTATTCCGATGGTCGTTGAGAAGAGCCAGTTCGGCGAGCGTGCCTATGACATCTACTCGCGCCTGCTCAAAGACCGTATCGTCTTCTTGGGCGGGCCGATTGATGACGACACGGCGAATCTCGTCATCGCCCAGCTCCTCTTCCTTGAGGCGGAGGACCCAAAGAAGGACATTCTGCTCTACATCAATTCACCCGGTGGCTCGGTCACCGCGACCTTGGCGATGGTCGACACGATGAACCACGTGAAGCCGGCCGTCTCGACGGTCTGTGTGGGCATGGCGGCGTCGGGCGGAGCGATCCTTCTCTCTGCAGGTGAGAAGGGTAAGCGCTACGCGCTCCCGAACTCTGAGATCATGATCCACCAGCCCCACGGCGGCGCTGAGGGCCAGGCGACCGATATCGAGATCACCGCGAAGCAGATCTTAAAGCTCCGCGAACGCCTCAACAAGATGCTCGCCAAGAACACCGACCAACCGCTCGAGAAGATCGAGAAGGATGTCGAGCGCGACTTCTTCATGACCGCTGATGAAGCCAAAAAATACGGCATTATCGATCAGGTGTATAAATAGTGGACAAGTCAGACTTGTCCAAACAAAAACCCGCCCTCAGGCGGGGTTTTGTGTTTCGTGATAGAGTTCGCCCATACTGATTCGCTGATTGACTGATACGAAAGTTGCGCTGTTTTGACTCTTTACTTTTAACTACTGGGCGCTTATGTCACTTAAAATCATATTGATTATGCTGGCGCTCTCGGGCGTCGGCGGTATCGCACTCGGCTATGTGCTGCGCGTCTTGATCGGGCTTGCTCAGCGCGGCTCGGTTGAGCTCGATATCAAACAAAAGTTGCTTCACGCCAAGGAGCAGGCCGCGAAGATATTGGCTGAAGCGGAATATCGAAGCGACGTCATCGAGACGGAGCGCCTCGCGCCGATCGAAGAGCGCGAGGAAAAACTTATTTCTAGAGAAGAACGCCTTGCGACGCGGGAAGAGTTTCTTGATTCGCGGCAGCGCGATCTTGATGAAAAAGAAGATGAAGTGCGCGCCCGCGAACAAGAGGCGGCACGCGCGCGGAGTGAGGCGGAGCATCTCACGGCCGCACGCACCAAAGAGCTCGCGAAGGTGGCGAACCTCTCTGAGGGTAAGGCGCGCGAAGAACTTTTTTCTGAAATCGAGCGCGCGTATGAAGAGGCGATTCTCTTGCGCCTGCAGAAGCTTGAAGCGCACGGCCGCGAGCGGCTCGAGGACAAGGCGCGCGCTATCCTCACCTCCGCCATTCATCGTTTGGGGAGTGCGGTGAACGCCGAGGTCATGTCGCTCTCGATCGCCCTCCCCTCTGAAGAGATGAAGGGCAAGATTATCGGTAAGGAGGGGCGCAATATCAAGGCCTTTGAGCGTGCGACCGGCGTTGACGTCCTTATCGACGATGTACCCGACCGGATAACGATCTCCTCCTTCGACCCGCTGCGCCGGCATATCGCCAAGATTGCGCTCGAGAAACTGATTGTCGACGGGCGTATCCAGCCCGTGAAGATAGAAGAGACTGTTGAGAAGTCTCGCATCGAAGTCGCGGACATCACGCGGCAGAAGGGCGAGGCGGCGGCGTATGAGGCCGGCGTTATCGGGCTTGACCCGAAGCTCACAGCGCTTCTCGGGCGGCTCTATTTCCGCTCCAGCTACGGTCAGAACATGCTCCAACACTCTATCGAGGCGGCACACATCGCCGGTATGCTCGCCGAGGAGCTCGGCATCGACCCGACCGTTGCTCGCACCGGCGCTCTCCTCCACGACATCGGCAAGGCAGTTGATCACGAGGTCCAAGGTACGCACGTCGAGATCGGCCGCCGCATCCTCGAGAAATTTAACGTGGACAAGCGCGTGATCCAGGCGATGCAGTCGCATCACGATGAGCACCCCTATGAGACGCCCGAAGCGGTCGTCGTCCAGGTTGCGGATGCGATTTCAGGGAGTCGTCCGGGTGCGCGCAGGGACACCGTTGACCGCTATCTCGAGCGTCTGGGCGACCTCGAGCGCCTCGCGGGCACTTTTGAGGGTGTCGAAAAGGTCTATGCCATCGCGGCGGGCCGCGAGATACGCATCTTTGTGAACCCGGGCAAGGTCTCTGACCTGGCGATGCACAAGCTCGCACGCGATATCGCGACACGCATCCAGGCAGAGCTGAAGTATCCGGGCGAGATTAAGGTAAATATAATTAGAGAGAACAGAGTAGTTGAATTCGCTCGTTGACAAACTATACAGAGTGTCCTAGCATATCGGCTGGGTAGATACTGGTCTTTGTAAGACAAGAATCGCAACGCCGGAGCGAATCCGGCACAAAAAAGAAAGGATGGCTCCGATGAAAAAAACATTGGCTCCGCAAAAAAGTATTGTTACCGTTCGTGATCCAAAAGGCCTCAAGTTCATCTCAGTTGTTGAGGCCGCGTACAACAAGGCTGGATTGTCAGAGGAAGAGGCTCAGCGTATCAACGAAGCCCCTGGGCTCTCCGAGCTCGTTCACAACTTCATCGCCGAGAATCGTCTCACTGACAAATTCAAGGACGAAGAGGTGAAGTCCAACTACGGCTATCTCTCCGGTTACAAACCGAAGAGCATCACCGAGCAGACCAACATCCTGCGCCAACTCTTCCCTGGTATCGGCTTCGCTGATGAAAAAATCGCGCAAGGTGAGCCCCCGCAACACGCCGAAGGATGGTTCGCTATCCCGAAGTGGCAGACGATGGCGCCGACGTATGGTGAAGCTGTGCAAAGGGTTCTGGACATGATCAAAAAAACCCGAGGTGGTAAGTTCATAAACTTCCGCGAGGGTCAGCTCGGTCCCGAACGTTTGCGCCAAATGACCAAAACAGCGTCATTGTTCAAGAAGCTCTGTGATGAGCAGAAGAATCACGACATTCTCGTCGTGGCGGCGCAGTTCGGCATCCGCCATCGCGGCCGTTCCGTTCGCCGCGCTCGCGAGGTCTTCTCGGCCAATGAGTGTGGGCTTGGCGCATTCGCGAATGGCATCATGCTTCTGACTCATCCGGAACGTCTTCAGTATTACGACGATCTCTGGATTGACTGTGCAGGAGACGAATTTGACGATCCGGGCGCCGATGTCCGCTTCGTTCATGCACCGTTCTTCAGGTTCCACGACGACGAGGTCGAGTTCGGCACGGACTTTGTCGGCGATGCGAGCGGCGGCTATGGGTCTTCCTCGGCGTTCGTTCCGCAGGAGTGATGCTTGAATCTCGAATGCTCGGGTCTTTTGAGTTCTTTACTTTTGATTCTTGTATTCGAAATTTTCGGGGTCGCCTATCTACTAGGCGACCCCGATTTTCGTTATTTCGCGCTATCCACGCGAGGTTGGCAAGCCCTATTGCGCAATGTGGCGCATTTCCTATACTTTCCTCGTGCCCGCCCTTAGACACCAAGAGTGCATGGACGAACAGATTTGGTGCGATTCAAGGCGCGGGTGATTCGGCGACGGAGACGTACTCCGTTGTACGGCGGAGGAGCCGAATGGGCCCCGCAACGCAGAAGCGCTCCGAATCTGTTCGTCCCGTTATAAGCTCATCACCTCTTTATGAACAAAGCAGACATTGTCGACAAGGTGCATGGCGTTCTCGGCTCGACCAAGGCCGATGCAGAGCGCGCCGTCGAGACTATGATCGATTCTATCGTTTCCGCCCTTAAGGCCGGCGACGAGGTGTCAGTCGCGGGTCTCGGCATCTTCGCGACGAAGGCCAGGCCCGCGCGCGAGGGCCGCAATCCGCGCACCGGCGAGACTATCCACATCGCGGCTTCTCGCACGGCGAAATTCCGCCCCGCAAAGGCGCTCAAGGACGCGGTCAAGTAGTATGGAAGGCGACTAGAGCAGATATTTCTTTTTCTTTAGTTTGTCCGGAAAATACGACCCTTGGTCGTATTTTTCGTATCCCTCGCCATACTCCAGCTCCTTCATTAGTTTGGTGACCGGATTGCGGAGCTTCTTTGGGATCGGGAGATTACCGAAGGCGCGCACGTCTGCTTGCGCAGAGCGGAGTGCGTCATACGCCGAGCGATCTTTCTTCGCGCTCGCGAGATACGCGACGCCATGAGCGAGGTTGATAGCACATTCGGGGTAGCCGATCGTCTCGCAGGCGCTGAAGACGGCATTAGCGACCACGAGCGCAGTGGGCTGGGCGAGGCCGATATCTTCTGAAGCGAATATCACCATCCTCCGGGCGATAAAGAGCGGATCTTCGCCCGCCTCGACCATCCGCGCGAGATAATAGAGCGCTGCGTCGGCTTGCGAAGCACGCATGCTTTTAATAAAGGCAGAGATAGTGTCATAGTGCTCATCGCCCTTTTTGTCGTAGCGCAGGTGCGGCGATTCAAGCGCTTTACTTAACGTTTCTACCGTTACTGCCCCATAGAGGCTCTGTGCCCCCTCGAGCATCCCCAAGGCCCTGCGTGCATCGCCGCCCGCGTAGCCCAGGAGCCACTCGAACGCATCTTTGTTTACCTTGATCTTGGTTCGCTTAACGATAGCGCGGAGCGCCTCTTCAGAGAGCGGTTCGAGGACGAACACGCGCATCCGCGAGAGCAAGGGCGCGATAACCTCAAACGACGGATTCTCGGTCGTCGCACCGATCAGCGTCAGCTCCCCGCTCTCGACATGGGGCAGAAGGAAGTCTTGTTGGGCCTTATTAAAGCGGTGAATTTCATCCAAGAAAAGCACGACCGGCCGTATCTTCAATTGTTCACGACCGTTAGATTTTGGGTATATGATTTTGCGGATGTCGTCCTTGCCTGCCGAGACTGCTGAGAGTTCGAAGAGCTCCGCATCCAGCGCCCGCGCATAGATGCGTGCGATGGTCGTCTTACCCGTCCCGGGCGGGCCCCAGAGGATAAAGGAGAAGAGATGCTTCTTCTCGACAGCAACCCGCAAGGGCTTCCCTTCGCCAACAAGGTGTTCTTGTCCGACCACATCATCCAATTTTTGTGGCCGTATTTTTGCAGCTAGAGGTTTACCCTGAGCGCTGTCGAAGGGTTCCATGTGCGGGACGGGAGAATCGAACTCCCGCTAAGAGATTGGAAATCTCCTGTTCTGCCACTAAACTAGTCCCGCCTCAGAAACGAGAATAGCAGAAAATGCGATTATGCGTTAGCGTTATCGTATGCGCTTCACGCCCTATCTCGGCATCGTCGTCGGCCTTATGCTGGGGGTGTTGTTTGGCACGTTCTTGGGCGGCACAAGCGTTGTTGTACCCGACGCATCGTCAACCTTCTCTCTACTCACTCCCCTCCCTGAACCAACTACTTCGACCACCTCGACAAGCTCGGGGCAAGCAAGCTCGCCGCAGGCGACTGAAACTGTCGTCCCGCCCGCGCCATCAACACCTGCGCCAGCCCCTATTGTCTCGTTACCGCCGCCAAAGAGCGTATCGCTCGATGTCTCTGCATCTGTATTGCGAGCGGCGCTGGTGAACATCATCTGCCAGGCTCCTGCCGGCAGCAAACTACGCTCCATGAGCGGCAGTGGCGTTATCGTTGACCCGAAGGGCGTTATCCTCACTAATGCGCATATTGCACAATACTTCCTTCTCAAAGATCGCGGCGTCTCCTGCAGTATTCGCTCGGGGAGTCCTGCTGTGGATCGCTACGATGCCAAGCTCGCCTACATTTCGCCCCTCTGGTTGCGTAAAAATCCAGAAGTGCTGACCAAGACAGCGCCGAGCGGGAACGGCGAATATGATTTTGCATTTCTCGCAATCTCTCAGAGTGCGACATCTGAACCGCTTCCCGCCGTGTTTCCCTTTGTGCCGCTTGCGACGGTGCCGCCTTTCCCTGGTGCACCGGTCGTTATTGCTTCATATGGCGCGCAGTTCCTCGCGCCAGGACAGATAGCTTCTGGTCTCTCCCCTACAATCGTTTTCGGCTCGGTAAAGGACGTGCTCACCTTCAAGTCGAACACGATCGATGTGCTCGCGCTTGGCGGCTCGGCTGCCGCACAAGAAGGATCCTCTGGTGGCGGCCTCGTTGACCCATCAGGCGATCTGGTGGGGACCATTACGACCAGCACCATCACCGGCACCACCGATACGCGCTCGTTAAACGCGATTACCGCCTCCTATATCCGTGCCGAATATGCGAGCGAGACGGGAGAGGCGCTCGACCTCCTCCTCGCCAAACCTGTTGCAGATGCTATCAGTGATTTTGCATCCCAGATCCCCGCGCTTGAAGCGATCATTACTGCCCACCTGCCATAAAACGGATAATCCTGCTAAGATACAAGAAACGGGGCGTAAGCGGAGCTTGCGCCCACGTTATTCCGGAGAGAATGCTATAAGGATACTTACAGCATTCTTCCTCCATAACGGGGCGTAGTATACCGGTAGTACGCTTGCTTTGGGAGCAAATAGACCGAGTTCGATTCTCGGCGCCCCGACTAACTTAGACGATTTGCGGCAGGTAGGAGACGCGGGCCATGCCGTCACGGCGGCGCAGCCACACGAGGCATCCGTCCACCTGCCCCTCCCCTCCCCACTTTTTCTCAAGGACATACCACTCCCCCGTTCGCGCGACCTTACGCACCTTCGCTGCATGCAAGTTGAGCGAAGGATCATACTCATCTTTTCCATCTTCCTGACGTGGGAAATTATCGGTGAGCACTGTCTTAACTTCAACAAAATGGAGCGTATCTTCTTTTTCTGCAATCACATCGAGCTCACCGGTTTTTTTAGAAATGTTGCGGTCGCGGATGGTGAATCCGTGCCGCCGGAGGTACTCGCAGGCGACACTCTCCCCCAAGCTCCCCACCTCCTTACGGGTCTTAGAGGATAAATCCACGGCTTTTAGAAATATGGCTCATTTGCTCATTATTTCACGGACTCTCCAAAAAGTCTCCCGTCCTTTATCCCCAGTGTGAACACCTTTATACACAGTTGCAAAGTCGTTTTGAAATCACATTTTTAGCCGTTTTGCTTTGTACGGGTATCGAAATGCCGATACCTACACCTCGTTCGACGCAAAATGCACACAAGAAGACCCATGTGCTCTTTTGACCTCACTCGGTGCGGGTAGGGAGAATCGAACTCCCATCTTCTGATTGGCAACCAGGCGTTCTACCATTGAACCATACCCGCAACTGGCTTATATACTCTCATAGTATGCCTTATTCATCAATTCCCCGGGCAGGAGCCTCAACCACTCCAACATTTTCACCTTGAAATAAGTGCTTGAGATGCAGATCATACACACGCCATAGGCTATCCGTCGCGTCTTATGGCGCCCCTGCATAGTACTACTTTTTGTGAAGCTCTTTAGATCGAGACCCGATTCTCGAGCCCAGTATTCCCTGCAATCCTTCTCGTTAAGATCTGGATAGACAAGCACTTGCGCCTTTATCTTGTCTTCTGGAATCCCGCAGACACGTTTAAGAAAGAACACGTACAAACGGATCAAATTTGGGTCGGTGTTGGTTAGCTTAACTGCCTGTTTTGTCAGCTTATCCCCCTCTCCCCAGTAGAGCATCAAGCCAGCGATAAAAAGCGGATTGTACTTCAATTCTTCGAAATCTCTTTTTGCTTCCTCTCGCGCCTCTGTGTACACATTTTCCAAATGATGGCCGCGTACCTTGTTTAGTTCGATGATTCTCGTTGTGTGTTGCTTTTGCATCTCCGAGGCGAGATGCTTTTTAATTTGTTTCGACCAATCGACCTTGCTAAACCAATCAGAAAGAGTAGAAACTGGAATTTTAAGTGCATCACGAATTTCCGTATAGCTCTTACCGCTTCGGCGCAGATCAAAAGCAATTTCCTTATCTTTTCGCATCCTATAATTATATACGACGGGAGTTCGGTTATTTTTTAAACGCTTAAAAACTGTGGAAAACTTTTGTGCGCCCGGTAGGACTCGAACCTACAACCCCTTGCTTCGAAGGCAAGTGCTCTATCCGTTGAGCTACGGGCGCAAAATGTCTATCTGCATACTACGTTACTGTGCTACGATTTGGAAATGCTACGGCGCATCCCCTCTGAAGTCACCACCGTCTCGACGAAGCTACGTGAGGCGGGCTTCGAGTCCTATCTAGTGGGCGGATGCGTCCGCGACCTTATCATGGACCGGGAGCCCAAGGATTGGGACATCACTACCAACGCGGCGCCAGAGCAGATCCAAGGCCTATTTCCTGATTCTTTTTATGAAAACGACTTTGGCACAGTCGGCGTGAAAACAAATTCAGAGGATCCGCGCCTCGCCATAGTGGAGATAACTCCGTATCGCACCGAATCAGGATATTCTGACAAGCGCCGGCCCGATAAGGTAGAGTTCGGCACTTCTCTCCTTGAAGATCTTGCCCGACGCGACTTCACCATAAACGCAATCGCACTCGATGATTCTCAAGGACACATTGTTGATCCGTACGAAGGACAAAAGGACATAAAGGACAAGATGCTGCGTGCCGTCGGGACGCCTTCAGAACGTTTTAACGAAGATGCTCTGCGCATGTTGCGTGCAGTTCGATTGGTCGCTGAACTCGATTTTGGCATAGACGGCAACACCGCGATGGCAATAAGCGAAAATAGCAAGCATCTAAGCCATGTTTCATGTGAAAGGATCCGGGACGAACTCGTGAGAATCCTCATGTCGAGCCAGCCCATGAATGCGCTTATTCTCGCAGAAAAGCTCGGCATCCTTGAGTTTGTCGCTCCAGAACTCGCCAAAGCTATTGGTGTTGAGCAGAATCAGGCGCACAGTTACGATGTCTTTGAACATCTGATGAGGACAGTCCAGCATGCCGCAGACAAAGACCTCAGTCTTGAGGTACGCCTCGCTGCCCTGCTCCACGACATAGCAAAGACGGAGACGCGTCGCCGTTCAGATGAAAAGGGCGATTGGAGCTTCCATGGCCACGAGGTGGTTGGTTCACGTGTAACAAAGAGGATTCTCGAGAATTTGCGCTTTCCACGCGAAACAATTGATAAAGTCCTCAAACTCGTCCGTTGGCACATGTTCTTCTCTGACCCAGAACAAATTACCCTCTCTGCAGTGCGCCGCATGATAACGAACGTCGGTAAAGAAAATATATGGGATTTACTCAACCTCCGGATGTGCGATCGGATCGGCACCGGTCGGCCTAAAGAACAGCCCTTTCGGCTCCGTAAGTACACGGCGATGGTCGAACAGGCGCTCCGTGACCCTATATCGGTAGTTATGCTTAAGACCGACGGGAACCGAATTATGGAGAAGTTCCACGCGAAACCAGGACCCAACATAGGCTATGTATTGAATGCTCTTCTTGAGGACGTGCTTGAGGATCCTGATCTAAATAATGAGGAATACCTTGATAGAAAGACTGAAGAGCTCCTAAAAATGCCTGAAGAAGATCTCAGAAATCTTGGGGAATCAGGGAAGAAACGGAAAGAGGCGGAAGAAAGCAAGGAAATAGGCGAAATAATGGGGAAGTACCACGTCTCCTGAATAAGTTATGTGTGAAATATGTTCCGCGCGAAACAAAAAACCGCCTAACCCAAAAATGGTGGCCAGAAGCAAAAAGTGAGAAAGGGGCGTTGATGGTGCTTCCAGCCGAGAGGGGGGTCGGCGGCTTTTTATAGTGCTACCCGTATGTTCCATATGGAACGTCATGTCCTGTTGGCTTGTAGAGCGGATCGCCGCTAGCGCAGACAGACACCGCAAGAAATACGGAAAGCGAAAGATCAATCAAAGAACTACCAACAGGAGACGGGACCTCACCGAAGTAACGAGCCATCTCCTCCTTAGTGAAGAGTAGCGGGTGTAAAGGACAGTGTAAAGGACACCACTGTGGATAACATGTCCTTTATCTGGCACTACCTGGTAGTACTGGGCTTATGAGAGCGTTATTGAGATAGGGCAGTGGTCGGAGCCATAAATGTCGGAGTGGATCTCGGCTCTCTTGATTTGCTTCATAAGCTCGCTCGCAACAAAAAAATAATCCAAGCGCCAGCCGACATTCCGGTCGCGCGCCCGACTCTTCAAATCCCAATAAGAATAGGCCTCTTTCGTTTGCGGATGGAAATGGCGGAAGGAGTCAACGTATCCCGCATCTATTACCTCATCAATCCACGCGCGTTCTTGGGGGAGAAAGCCAGTATTCTCCTCATTTTCTTTCGGCCGTGCCAAGTCTATTTCTTCATGGGCGGTGTTCACATCGCCGCAGAATATGACCGGCTTCTGCTTTCGTAATTTTTTGGCAAAGGCGAGAAAAGCGTCATAAAATCGCATCTTATAATCAAGACGCTCGGGGCCCATCCCGCCGTTCGGGAAGTAAGCGTTCAGGAGCCAGAAATCCTCATATTCTGCGCCGACAAGGCGTCCTTCTTGGTCGAATTCTTGTATCCCCATGCCATACATCACCTGCAAAGGCTCGATTTTGGAGTAGAGCGCCACGCCGCTGTAACCCTTCTTGACCTGCGAAGAGGAGAAGAAAGATGAGAAGCCCGCCACCTCGCGCAGCCCATCTGGCAGCTGCTCCGGGCTCGCTTTGGTCTCTTGGAGGCAGAAAATGTCGGGCTTTGTGCCTCTCAAAAACTCCTCCCAGTAGCCATTCTTTGAGAGCGAGCGGAGCCCGTTCACGTTCCACGAGACGATCTTCATGTAATCTTAGTATACCGCGTGGTGATATGATGAATACATGACATTTATTATTTTAGGGAAACCATTGCTGTTTTGGTTTGGGCTCCTGGCGATCGTGAGTCTCATCTTTCAGTTCTATTTAGGATACAAGATAACGCACGGCCGCTCTGATTGGTTCAAATACCACAAGCTAAACGCGGGCATTCTCGGGCTTCTTGTTGGCGTGCATGTACTATTCGGTCTCTCGCTCTATCTTTTTCCTCCCGCTCCTTCTTCTTTGGTGCCGCAAGGCACGGCGTCAGTGTCTATCGGTAGCTACGCCTTTGATCCAGAGACGATAACTATCAAGAGGGGAGAGAGCGTGGTGTGGATTAATAACGATCCAATTTCGCACCAAATCTCGGGCGGGAGCATGAGTAGCCCCTTGTTTGGTAAGGGCGAGACATATACGTATGCCTTCGATACCGCCGGAACGTTCGAATATACCTGCAACATCCACCCATTCATGAAAGGGACGGTCGTAGTGAAATAGTTTTTACGAGCCGCTACGGGAGTGATACTTCTTATGTATTTCACGCAGGTGCGCGTCGGTGATGTGCGTGTAGATCTGGGTGGTGTTGATCGAGGCGTGGCCGAGGAGCTGTTGCACTGAGCGGATATCGGCGCCGTTGTTGAGGAGGTCGGTCGCGAAGACGTGGCGGAGGACATGCGGCGTCATCTTCTTGGTGATGCCAGCCTTCATCGCATACTTCTTGATGATGCGTTCGACCGAGCGGGGCGTGAGGCGCGAGGGGATATTCTTCCCGACAGGGATGTTCACAAAAAGCGCCTCTGCCATATCCTTGCGTGCTTTGAGATACACTGCGACGGCGCTCTTGGCAGCGGGGGAGAGGAAAACAACACGGACTTTCTCGCCCTTGCCGCGCACCGAGAACGAGTCTTGGGAGAGATCGAGGTCGTTATCGAGTGAACAGAGCTCAGAGACGCGGAGCCCGGTCGAGAAAAAGAGCTCTAAGATAGCTTTGTCGCGTACCTCGCAAAGCTCGGTGCCGTCGGTCGCTTCGAGAAGGCGCTTCAGCTCGGTGGGGGAGATAAGATCGAGCTCGCGCTCGGGGAGCTTGGCGAGCTCGATCTTCTCGGGCGAGATGGCACTGATGTCGCGCTTCCTTAAGAACTTCAAGAATGCGCGGAGGGCGATCATATAGTAGTTCTGGGTGCGACGCTTCATGGAGCCGCTGCCTGTGCCGGATTGGCGATTGAGCCAGAGGCGAAATTCGCGAATATTCTGCTCGGTGATGTCGCTGACGCTCTTTATCCCTATTTGGACGAAATAACGGGTGAGGTAGTGATCATAATTCTCAATAGTCTTTACCGCGCGCCCGCGCTCGATCTCAATATATTCAAGAAATTGCCGCTTTGCCGCTTCTGCTTCCATAGACATATGATAACACTACGTCGCACAATATGTGATTACGCAAAACTTGCACATTTAGGCAAGGCGTGGTAAGGTGACGGGACATGCTTACCACGAAGAAAAAGACGGCGGTTATAAGCGGTATTGCCCGCCACGACACCGACACCGGCTCACCGGATGTGCAGGTCGCGCTCCTCTCGAAGCAGATTGATGAGCTCGCCAAGCACTTGAAGAAGAATCCGAAGGATATCCACTCGCGCCGCGGCCTCTTGCAGATGGTCGCCAACCGCCGGTCGCATCTCCGCTATCTTGAGGCCAACGACAAGCGCCGCTACAATGCGGTGATCAAAAAGCTCGGTTTGAAGAAATAAGTTTTTCTAAGTGGTATCATACGGATAGCTCCGCCAGCTGGCGGAGGGACACGTTTTATTATTTTATTTACATAAGCATTTATTTATATGGCAGTTATCAAACATCCGGCTCAGCGTGTGGGCGTATTCATCGACACGCAAAATCTCTATCACAGTGCCAAACATCTCTACAAGGCGCGCGTCAACTTCGGTAAGATTCTCGAAGAGGCCGTCGGTGGTCGTATCCTTGTGCGCGCGATCGCCTATGTGATCTCGACCGAGAGCGGCGAAGAAAAGAACTTCTTTGAAGCGCTCACCAAGATGGGCATCGAGACCAAAGTGAAGGATCTCCAGATCTTCGCCGACGGCGCTAAGAAGGCCGACTGGGACGTTGGTTTGGCTATCGACGCGGTCAAGCTCGCCCCCAAGCTCGACACGGTCATCCTTGTTACGGGCGACGGTGATTTCGTCCCTTTGATCCAATATCTTGATATGAATGAAGGGTGCCAGGTTGAGGTTATCTCTTTCGGCAAATCTTCTTCAAGCAAGTTAAAAGAGGCGGCGCACGCCTTCACCGATATGTGCGACGACCCAAAGAAATTCACCATCTCCTCGCGCGGATAACGCACATTACGCTGTGCGGATGCGTTACTATAGAGAGTGAATGGACACTGAGGAAACCAAACTGAAAAAATATATCCGCACATTCGCGGGCGATATTGAGGCGGTGCAGAAGGGTAGTACACCCGATCTCGTCCCTCTTGCCGAGTCGAGACCACCCTCGCTAGAAACTCCACCGCTTCCGCCACCTCCACCACCCACAACGTCGGAGCCATCTCTTGTGCCGACACCAATCCCCGTATCGAATGTGGGACACGTGTCGATTTCTCCTTTATCTATCCCGATAGCGAAGGTTGAACCGCCTTCGTCGAAGCCTGACGTGTCTCCGCTTGAGACCTATGCGGGCGATTTTGCCGATCGGATGGAGAGCACGAACGCCTCGTCGGCGACCGTACTCGCCGCTGAACAAGATGCGGCGCCAAAAGTTCCCCAGCCTGTACAAAAATCTTCCCACGGCATTCTCTATGTTTGTGCGGGGATCGCGCTTCTTGTCGTCGGCGGATGGGGCATGTATGCCGCGTATACGCGCGATCTAGACATCGCTCCGTCCGCTCTGCTTGAGCCAGATGTCTCGCCAATATTCGTTGACGAGCGAGAGCGGATTTCAGGTACGGGTTCCGTGCTTCTGCGCGCAATCGAACAGTCGGCAAGCCGCCCGCTTGCTCCTGGTGCCGTTCGGCTCCTCTCTCTTGCCGACACAGTCGACACCAGCATCTTCTCTGCGCTCCAGTTCCCGGCGCCCGATAAGCTCCTGCGCAATGTCGATGATGCAGGAAGCATAGCTGGGGTGTTAGATATCGGTGACAAACAAAATCCGTTTTTTATACTTGCCGTCGTTTCGTATGGCGAAACTTTTTCTGGCATGCTCTCGTGGGAGCCAGTGATGCCGCGCGATCTCGCACAACTATTTCCTTTGTACTCTGTGGCATCAACGACAGCGACGACGACTACGGCCGGATTCCGGGATGAGGCCGTCCAGAATCATGATATACGCGTCTATCGCGATGCGACCGGCCGAAGCATTATCGCCTATGGCTACCGCGACCAGAGGACACTCGTCATCGCGCGCGACCCGGCGGCATGGGGCGAGATAGCAGACCGACTTGCCTCCTCACGAACACGCTGACAACTATCTGCTATCATCCAAACCATGCAAACAACTTATTTCAAAGCAAAACTTGAAGCGGAGAAGACGAAGTTAGAATCAGAGATGGGAAGCGTCGGACGCAAGAATACGGCGGTTCCGAACGATTGGGAGCCGGTACCCTCCGAGATTGGCACCGAGGCGGATCTTATCGATCAGGCCGATGTCATCGTGAGTCATGAAGGCAATGCCGCTATCCTCGCCGATCTCGAGGCGCGCTATGACACGGTTCTCGCCGCTCTTTCGAGAATTGAGGGACATACCTATGGAATGTGCGAAGTGTGCGGCGGGATGATAGAAGATGTACGTCTTGAGGCTGATCCCGCTGCCGAGACCTGCATCGCGCACGTATCCTAGCAATGCCCGCTCCTTCACCCAAAGCTTCGAAGGGCACCGTGCCCCCTCTTCAGAAAAAGAAGATACCGAAGCTCGGGTACGCAAAGACGCTTGCTGCGCAGCCGGTCGGGTCGGGTGCAGAAATGGTCGTCGTCGAGGCCGATCTCACGCGCGGTCTGCACAACTTCTCGGTAGTCGGCCTCGCTGACAAGGCGGTTGAAGAGGCTCGCGATAGGGTGAGCGCCGCGATCCGCCATTCCGGCTACAAGCCGCCCAAGCAACAGAACAAGCGTATCGTCCTCTCGCTCTCGCCGGCCGATTTGAAAAAAGAGGGTTCGCATTATGATCTCGCACTCGCGCTTGCGTATCTTATTGCCGCGGGCGATTTAAAACCGCTCATCGAAGATATGCTCTTTATTGGTGAACTCGCTCTCGATGGGGGAGTGCGAGCGGTGCGCGGTGTGCTCCCACAAGTGTTAGTGGCAAAGCGCAAAGGGGTCAAAACTATTTTTGTACCGACAGGAAACGCGCGCGAGGCGCTTCTTGCTGAGGACGTCGCGATTTATGCACCAGCAACACTCTCAGAGCTTCTCGAGCACTTGAATGGAGAAAAGAAGTTACCGCGCCTCACGCGCGATCGACAGGTGCCAGCTCCGCCGCCCGCCCTCGACCTCGCTGATGTGAAGGGGCAGGAGAGTGCTAAACGCGCGCTTGAGATAGCCGCCGCCGGTCGTCACAATATCGTCTTTTACGGTCCGCCTGGGACGGGTAAAACAATGCTTGCCCGCGCGCTCGCGGGCATCCTCCCGCCTCTCTCTGACGACGACATGCTTGAGGTAACGGCGATCCACTCAACGGCAGGGTTGCTTGCTGACGGTGAAGCAGTGCATTGGCCGCCGTTTCGCGCGCCTCACCACTCGATATCGCACGTCGCGATCGTGGGCGGCGGCACCTTCCCGAAGGCGGGCGAGGTGACGCTCGCACACAAGGGCGTCCTTTTCTTAGACGAATTCCCCGAGTTCGATTCGCGCACGCTCGAGGCGCTCCGGCAACCGCTCGAGGACCGTATCGTTACGGTCTCGCGCGCCCGGGCGACCATCACCTTCCCGGCCGACTGCATGATTGTCGCGGCGATGAATCCGGCGAACACGCTCTCTGAAGATTCTCGCGCCACCTTTCGCGCGGCGGTGAAGCAGGCGCGCCGCATCAGCCGGCCCATCGTTGACCGCTTGGATCTCTGGATCGAGGTGCCGCTCGTCCCGCACGACACTCTCGCGAAACTTTCAACCGGCGAATCATCTGCAAAAGTGCGTGAACGCGTAGTCGCCGCCCGCACGCGGGCTGAAAAAAGGACAGGCAAACAGGGTATGACGAACGCGGCACTCTCGGGCCGCCAGCTCGACGAGAAAAGCGGTTTTAGCGTCGTGGCGAAAGAGGCACTGACGAACGCCGCCGCACGCCTGCATCTCTCGCCGCGCAGCTATCACCGCACGATGCGCGTTGCGCGCACGATCGCCGACCTTGCCGGCGCCGACACGGTTACCCCCGCCTTTGTTCACGAAGCGCTCCAGTATCGCCCCCGTGGCCTCTTCGGGTTTGAATGAAATCTAGACGTTTAAATCTTTGAATATCACTGAGGAGAGCAGACTCTGCCGACGGTGCAGGTGCGCAGCGGATTCGTCGCACCGCGCACTTCGAAGTGGAGGTGGGTGCCGGTCGATCGGCCGGTCGATCCGACATAGCCGATGACCTGTCCTTGTACCACAGATTGCCCGACGCTCACCGAATTTTTGTTGTTGTGGGAATAGAGCGTTTGCGTTCCGTTGGAGTGCTGGATCACGATGTAGTTCCCATATCCGCCGTTCCAACCGCCACCTCCGCGTACGACAATGACGGTGCCGTTTGCTGCCGCATATATCGGCGTGCCGCGCGGTGCGCCAAGATCGATACCATTCCACCCGTGGATACCTTGAGTGAGAATGGCGCCCGGCAGAGGATTGATGAAGAAGCCCGGCAAGAACTTCCCGCTCCCTCCTTGATACGAGGGGGTGAACGAATCACGGCCGATCGAAGTTTTTCCGGCGGGGACAGTGGCGGAAAGCTCTCCGCCCGGGATGATGATCGTCGAGCCGATAGCGAGGGGCTTCCCGGAGTCAAGGCCGTTAAAGGTCGCGATCTCGTCAGCGTCAGCGCCATATTTTTTTGCGAGCGACTTCAAGGTATCGCCCTTTACTACCGTGCGCTCGACGCCGGAGACCGGTAGGATAATGAGCGTATCGCCCGAATGCACGTCGCGTGCGCTCTTGAGGTTATTTGCCCATAAAACGGTATTCATCGAAACGCCGAACATGTCCGCGATGTCAGAGAGCGTATCGCCCGGGCGTACGACATATACTGAGATGCGGTCAGACGGTGCCGCGCCTGCGACATCGGCGATCGTGCCGGACGGGCCAGTATAGGCGAGGAGGGCGACGTCTCCGCTCGTTTGGAGATGGTCGCTTAGTCCCTTGTTCGGGTTCGGATCAAGGTTTGTTGCGGCCTTCAGGTAGTAGGGCGGAGCCGACGAATCAGGGGTATGTGCTGCCGATGTAGCGCCGGCCGATTGTGAAAACGGCCAGAACGCGTCAACGTGGCTCGGTATACTCAGTATGGCGGACGCGATAATCGCGATCCCCGGTATAAAAATCTGTTGGTAGGATTTGATAGGTAAACAAGGGGAAACGGTGGATCAGCGCATACAAAAATGGCTTACATACAAGATATAAGCCATTTCTTTCATACAACCTTAATCAGCGATACCACGAGTATAGCCGAAGAGGGGTGGGAGTCAACCGCCTCTCCGGATGCCTGTGGAGAGTGATTTATAAGGTATACCCAGCACTCACGGTGAGAAATTTTACCGTTATCCTTTGTGTGAGGGTGAGTGCTCGGGTATATTTGGGTAGTGAAATACCTTGAAGGATTAAACGAAGCGCAAAAACGCGCGGTGCTCGAGACAAGCGGCCCTATTTCAGTCTTAGCTGGCGCCGGGAGCGGCAAGACGCGCGTCTTGACGACGCGGATCTATCATCTTATCCGCGAAGGAGTGCCCGCGGAGCAGATTCTCGCGGTCACGTTTACCAACAAGGCGGCCCGCGAGATGCGTGCTCGTGTGCGCGCGATGTTGGGAGAGGGAGGGGTGGTTCCTTTCATTGCGACCTTCCACGGTCTTGGGCGCGAGCTTCTTGAGAGTTATGGGAGCACTATCGGCATCTCACGTTTTTTCAACATCTATGATCGTGCTGATTCAGAAAAAGTGATTGCAGCGGCGCTGAAGAGCCTTGATGTCGAGACGAAAGAGCTCTCACCGCGCGCAGTGATGGCGCGTATCTCGCGCCAGAAGGGTGAGGGCATGCGCGCGCCAGAGTTTTATGAGAAGCAGAGCCGCGGCAGTTTTGGTGCGCGCATCGTTGCCGAAGTGTGGCTGCGGTATGAGAAGGCTCTCAAAGAAGAGAAATCACTTGATTTTGATGATCTCATTGCGCTCCCGGTGCGATTGCTCGAGGAGCATGCCGACATCCGGGCGCTCGCGCAGGCGCGCTGGAACTATATCCATATTGACGAATACCAGGATACGAACAGTTTGCAGGAGCAGTTAGCAGGAATCCTCGCGGAGAAACACCAGAATCTCTTTGTCGTGGGAGATGGCGACCAAGCGATCTACGGGTGGCGCGGTGCGAAGATGGAAAATATCTTGAACTTCGAGAAGAAATATCCCCAGGCGCAGACGATTATCCTTGAGCGCAATTATCGCTCGACGAAGAATCTGGTGGACGCGGCAAATGCGGTCATCGAGAAGAATAAGAACCGTAAGGAAAAACGTTCAACGACCGAACAAGCGGCAGGCGAACCGATTATCGTGCATATGTCGGTAAACGCTGAAGATGAGGCACGCTGGATCGCGCGACGAGTACAGCACTTGATGTCAGAAGGGCAGAAACCTGAAGATATGGCGATACTCTTCCGCACGAACTTCCAATCGCGCGCGCTCGAAGAAGGGTTGCTGAACGCTGGTGTGCCGTACCGGCTGCTCGGTACGCACTTCTTCGCGCGCAAGGAGGTGAAGGACGCGCTCAGCTGGATGCGGCTCGCGCTCGACCCTTCGCGTGAGGCGGACAAGATGCGCGCGGCCTCTTCGCCACCGCGCGGCATCGGCAAGGTAACGCTCGGCAAGCTCGTCGAGGGACAGCGCGCCCTATTGCGCGCAGGCGAGCTTGGTAAAGTCGAACAGTTTGAACGCGTTATAACAGAGCTCGCGAATGCCGTGGAGACACTCGTGCCTTCTGAATTCGTAAAATTAGTGATCGAGAAGAGCGGTATGCGCCGGGCCCTTCTTGACGAGGGGAGCGAAGAAGATCGGGAGCGATTTGAGAATATTGAGGAGCTCGCCTCGGTCGCCGTGCGGCATGACGGCGCAGTAGGGAAGGAGGGTATTGCAGCGTTTCTCGCTGAAGCGGTACTGGCGGGCGACCAAGACGAGATGGATCGCCCCCAAAGCCCACAAGGAGTCACCTTGATGACCGTTCATGCGGCGAAAGGGCTCGAGTTCGACACGGTCTTTGTGAGCGGGATGGAGGAGGGGCTCTTCCCGCACCAAGGTATGGGTGACAGTAATCGCGACGATGAAGAGGAGCGCCGGCTCTTCTATGTCGCGATGACGCGCGCCAAGGTGCGCCTCATTCTCACTCTCGCGCATATCCGCAAGATCTACGGGAGTGACACGTATGCGGCCCCTTCTTCCTTCCTTGCCGACATCGATCCGGCACTGATGGTCTATGACGAGACGGACGGAGAGAATGTTATCGACATGTGCGCCTAATGTCTTACGGCAACACGAATGTCGCCGTGCGAATTTTTTCTCTACGTTCGCCTCCTCTCGTCGCTTTGTAAATCTCCGCCGAGATTGTCTTTGTTGAAGCGTCGAACGAAACAGTGAAATTTCCGCCGCCAAGGCCCGCGCTTTCCTGATAGGTTTCTACGCTCGAGAGCTTCGAGTTCGGGACGCTTTTGATCGAAGATTTTCCGACTTCGTAATAAAATATCTCGTTGAGATTGGTCGAGATGGCATACGTGTCTGATTCAATATATCCGTCATCTAACCTCAAATTAGCGCCCTCTCCGATCTTTCTCCAGTTTTCTCTGTCTACCAAGAGGAAAGTGGTTCCCTTTGGGGTACCGCAACCGATAAGCGCTCTGAACGGATCGTAATATTTCAGCACACAACTAGAGATCGGCTGAGTAAGAAGTCCGATCGTGTCGTTTCCGAGCGTGTCGTAATACGCGCCCACGAGCTTTTTCTCCTCGGAGGAGAGATTCTCATAGAAGGCCTTTTCGCCAAGCAGGATCTCGCTTTGGGTTGCTGGACTGTATCCGGAATTTTTCCGTGTCTCCTGCGCATACATCCATACCCCGATACCGACGAGAACGACAACAACAAACATAAGTACAAATACAGAGACAGAACTTTTTCTGGAATTTTCCATGTCAGAAGTGTACTCCTGGAATATTAATTCTCAATGAGATCATTGCATCTTAATCCGCAGGTGATACACTTTTGATATATGGCTACAACAAAGGAACGGATTTTGGTGACCCTTACGCCCGAGATGTCTCGGGAATTAAAGGCACGTGCTAAACGTGAAAAAAGTCCTCGAGCAACAATTGCAACACGTCTGCTTCGAGATGCGATAGAAGATATTTCTGACGAAGAAGACCGTTACCTCTCAGTAGTCGGTGACCGGATACTTGCAACAACGAAACGTTGGTATTCGCACGAAGAAGTTTGGGGGAAGAATTGTGGGAAATAAAACCCATGTACCAAATCCAATACTCGGGTCATGTACGATCTGTAGAAATTCCTAAGCTGGATCCTGCGATAAGGATGGTCATCCTGCAGGCAATTGAACTCAAGCTCATGACCGCACCTGAAGTGTTTGGAAAACCTCTTCGACATACGCTACGTTTGTTGCGAGCGCTTCGTGTTGGTGATTGGCGGGTAGTCTATCAGCTCTCGGGCGAGGTTGTGTACGTGGTGACCATCCGACACCGCAGACAAGGCTATGACGATCTTTCATAAAACAAAGAAATCACTCGGGCAGAATTTTTTGATGCATACGCGCATCGCAGAGCGAATTGCTGATGCGGCCAAGCTCGCATCGGATGCGACTGTGCTCGAGATCGGTCCGGGGACGGGGATGCTCACGCGAGAACTTTTGAAAAAAGCGAAAAAAGTAATCGCAGTTGAGGCCGACCAAGAACTTTTTGAAAAACTACAGGCTGATTTTGCAAGTGAAATCGCCTCTGGTCAGCTCGAGCTCATCTACGGCGACATCCGCAACGTGTACCTTAATTTACGCTATAGCGTAAAAGATGGTACATCTGAAAAGTATGAAATAGTGGCGAATATTCCGTATTATCTGACCGGGGAGATTTTCAGAATGTTCCTCACGGCCGAGCATCAGCCAAGCTCGATGACGCTCTTGGTGCAGAAAGAGGTTGCGGAGAGAATAGCGCGGAGCAACCCCGACGCGAAGCGGTCGGGGCCCCGACCAAAGCGTCGGGGGAAAGAATCAATTCTCTCGCTCTCGGTTAAGGCGTTTGGGATGCCAAAGTATGAATTCACGGTCCCGCGCGGCGCCTTCATGCCCGCACCCAAGGTAGATTCTGCAGTGCTCGCTATCCGCGACATCTCGCGCAAGAATTTTGCCTCGCACGCCCAAGAGGAACAATTTTTCAAACTTTTGCACGCCGGATTCGCTCATAAGCGCAAATTTGTCCGCAAAAATCTCTTGGAGGCTTCGCTTCCGCAAGGCGAGATCCCAGAGAAGGCTCGTGCCGAGGATGTACCGCTTGAAACATGGCTTGCTTTGAGCAAGGTCGAGGGGCTCGCAACTCTGTAGACAACCGCTTCTTTCCAGTAAGGAGACTGCTATACTTTAAAGCGATACTATGGGGAGGATTCTCGAACATTGGCGTATACCTGCCGCGGTGCTTTTTTCGGCGATGCTGATTGTGGGCGCATACCTGTTTGCGCGCGGTATCGGGTCGCCTTCTACCGCAGAGGCTTCAGCCGAATCGGCGCTCCTAAAGGCGATCGCGACGAAGGATTCAGATGCCGACGGTCTCCCTGATTGGGAGGAGGCGCTGTATGGCTCTGATCCGCGCACTATTGATTCTTTCAACCTCGGAATGACTGATGGCGAAGCAGTTGCGAGAGGTCTGGTTGTGCCAAAGGCTATTGCTAATATAAAAGTCGCGACCTCAACCGCGTCAGGTGCGTTTATTGCGGACGATTCGCTTCCGCCCGCTCCCGCAGAAGGAACTATCACCGCCGCATTCGCAAAAAATTTCTTCACGCTCTACCTTGCTGCAAAGCAGGCAAACGGCGGCGCGGATCTCTCTGAAGCGGAGATAACCGATATTTCTGATCGGGCGCTGAGTTCGCTCTCGTCGTCGGTCACCGCCACGCCCGATTTCAAGTCAACGAGTGACCTCAAAATTTCAGGATCTGGCGCGGATGCCCTACGGGCCTTTGCGGTGAGCGCAGAGGCGATCCTTCTGAAGAACACCAGCAGCGCGACGACTAGCGAGATCAATTATCTTCGGTACGCGGTTGAAGGCGATGATGCAGTAGCGCTGTCACACATCATCTCGATAGCGAAGGCATACCGGAACTCTGCAGCCGGGCTCTCGGTGCTCTCGGTGCCTGCCGAGCTTGCGGCAGACGATCTCGCACTCATCAATGCGATGGCGCGGGTGAGCGAGATAACGACCGACTTCGCGCGCGTGGAGACCGACCCGATGGCAACCATGCTCGCACTCCAGCAGTATCCGCAGGCGGTGCTCGCACTTGGTACTGCCTTTATCAACATCGGCAGGATATACGCGACCGCCAGCATCACCTTGCCCGCCGGTTCGCCGGGTGCCTCTTTCGCCAATCTCATGGTAGATGTTGCGAACCAGCAGGCCGTTGCTAAAAAGCCATGAAATCGCGCCCTCTCGCCACCACGTTCGCGATATTCCTCGCCCTTACGCTCCTAGCTCCTTCTGTTTTCCTCATAGCACCGCAGAGAGCGCGAGCACAATGGACGGTAAACGTGAATTCCGATATATCCATCCCCAGTATCAAAACAATGGTGGAGAGCACTATCAGCGCCATTAAAAATAGCATTACGGCCGTTGCAACAGTGACGAGTGCGGCCGCGAATACGGCGATGCAGATCAATGACTATGTACTCCAACCGCTCGCGTTCGCGGTGTCGGGAGATTTGTTGAGAGCTATAACTTCAGGTGTTATCGCGTTTGTTATCGGTAAGGCAAACAGTACTGGCTTGCCGCAGTTTATCACCGACCTGCAAGCCTCTATGCAGACGGTGGGCGATTCGCAGGCGCTGGCATTCTTCACCCAATGGGAGAGGAATTCAAAATCGCCCTTTGCTTCATCAATTGCTTCGTCACTTCGCGCAAACTATCTCCAGAATACGAGCATGGCGGGATTCTGGGCCGCCAACATGGACACGCTCTCGAGATCGTCAAAAGACGCGAATAGGTTCCTCGCGGGCGACTGGTCGCAAGGAGGCGCGGGAGCCTGGTTCGCGCTCACGACCCAAGACCAAAACAATCCCTATGCTCTTTATAGGAGAGCACAAGGCCAGCTTGGTTCGCTCGTAAGCAGTGCCCAAACGACTCGCACCACCGAGCTTAATTGGGGGCAGGGAATGATGTCGTGGTGCGGGGGCGACACAGGTGCCTCTAATGTCTCTTTGTTGGCGAAGGGTGTCAGTTCGGGAGATCCTTGCACCAACGCTGACGGCACGCCGGGCACGATTAGAACCCCTGGTTCGGTCATCTTGGCATCGCTCAACAAGGCGCTTGGGGCCGATCAGGATCAGGTGGCTCGCTTAGGTAATGTTGGCCCGGAGATCAACGGCATATTGAGGAATATCGCGACAGTGGCACAAACAGTCCAGTTTGGATCGCAATTACTCGGTGGTTCCGGATCGGGGGGTCTCTTTGGTGTCGGACAATCTTCTGGGGCGAATCAGACCTCCCGACTCGCTCAGTATCAGAGCGCGTCAGGAAGTATGGGCGTCACCGGATCCCAAGTCATCCAAAACTCGTCAACGTATCTGCCTTCTAGTGCCGATATGTCGAGCCGGCTCGCAGAATATCAGACATCGTGGGATACGATCAGGGTCGCGACGAGTGCAGCATCAGACGGTGTTATCGCACTCGCGGGGTACTGCACTGATCAGGCGAAAGCCGCGCAAGACCTTATGGAAGGGAGGTACGCAGGTGACCCTTATGCGATAGAGATTCTCGACCAATTCATCACGACGGCGAGCAGTACGCGGGTAAGTGCGCATGTGGCTCTCTCAAGCCAAGTCGCATCGGCGTTTGATCAAATAGCCAAGGCAGATGCGATTAGGGCGGCTGCGGCCGCTATGGTGGAGCGCGTGAAAGATGAAGCGAATAACACGAATACCAATCCGGATGCATACACTGCCGATGTACAGGCGCTCCAAACAATGGCACCAACCGCCGGAGACGCCGGCAACGCGTTACAAGATGCTCAAGCCTTCGGGTCAGCAGCAGCGAATCCTGCAGGGTCGCTTACTGTGTCGGGCGGCTCACTGATCGACCGGATGAACCTCATTACGCAAAATGCCCTTGCGCTTAAGAGTGCGTGCGATCTACCATCGGGGACTGCTTTACTTGCTCCGCCTACTAATTTCGACTAGCATGCCGCGCGCGCTCATCACCTCGTTTGCCATCCTGACGCTCGCGCTCGGCTCTATGGGCGCGTACGCCCCTGTTGTGAATGCCGCTCCCGCAGCGCAGGCCGATGCCAAAACGGTCGATGGCACAAATAAGCCGAAAGTAGAAACACCACAACAACAACAGGACGATGCCTACAACAGTGTCATGATCAAAATCATGGGTCTTTTCGCGTGGCTCCTGGGCGTCGCGGTGATTACGCTCGATTATGCGGTGTACTACACCGTCGTGAAGATGGGCTCCTATATAAACAGTCTCTCCGCCATCGGCGTCGCCTGGCGGATCCTGCGCGACCTGGGCAATATCGCGCTCATATTCGGCTTCCTCGCGATCGGCATCAACACCATTCTCGGAGAAAATTATTACGGCTGGGGCCAGAAGCTGCTCCCGAAATTGCTCATAGTCGCGGTGTTTATCAACTTCTCGCTCTTTATATCCGAGGCGGTGATCGACACAGGGAATCTCTTTGCGACGCAATTTTACACGCAGATCAACGGTGGGGTATTACCGACGGCGGATTCTTTGTCCGGGAAGACTCTCCAGAATATCCAAAATGAAGGCATCTCGAACAAGATAATGGCCCAGTTGGGAATGCAGAATATTTATAGCGATGCACTCGTCAATAAAGCTGTGTTTCAAGGTCCGAATCCATGGTTCATCGGCTTCATGGGCATTTTGCTTTTCATCGTTGCGGCGTTCGTGATGTTCTCGCTCGCGTTCATTCTCATCGCACGTTTTGTCGCGCTCGTGTTTGTCATCATCCTCTCTCCCCTCGGTCTCGCCGGTCTCGCGATACCCAATCTCTCGGGTGTAGCAAGTCAATGGTGGGATACGCTCGTGAAGCAAACCATCACTGCGCCCGTCTTGCTCCTCATGCTCTATATCGCGCTCGCGGTTATCACTGACGTGCAGTTCCTCACCGGTCTTGGGGTGGAGGGTGCCAGCGCCGGAGCGGCGACGGGGTTCATTAATGGTGCCAATCTGGCCGGCTTCGCCGGTTTCATCCTCTCCTTCTTGGTGGCGATGGGGCTCCTGCTCGTGGTGACGATATATGCGAAAAAACTATCCGCCTTCGGCGCTGGCTGGGCGACAAAGGCCGCCGGTACTGTCGTGGGTGGGGCGGTCGGCTACGGTCTCGTCGGCGGCGCGTCGCTCGTTGGTCGTGGAACGTTTGGCCTTGCTGGTCGTGCACTCAACAACAAGGGCGTTCAGGCGCGTGCCGCAGGCGGCGGATTCGGCGGTGCCCTAGCGAAGGGGTTTGCATTCACCGGTCGGAAACTTGAAAATCGAACCTATGACCTGCGCAATGTGAAGACCGTCGGCAGGGTGGGCGGCGCGATCTCGGGTGCGCTCAGCTCTGGCCAGCTCGGCGGGTCCGGATTCGAAGCGGTCGGCGGCGGGATGGGGAAGGGTGCCACGGTTACTGCCAAGCAGGCGGTTGACAAGACGATCGAAGGGTACAAGTACATCAAGCCGTTCTCGGGTGACTGGTGGCGCGACCAGCAGAAAGAATATGAAAAATCGGCTGCTGAACGAGATCGCAAGAAAGTCGTGGCGGATTCGAGCAGTCCGGAATTCGTAAAAACCATCAAGAAGATGTCTGCCGATGAGCTCTCTGAACTCAAGGGCATTCGAGGAGCTTTGGACAAGTATGTTACTGCTCTTTCTCCAGCAAAATATTCTGAGTTGCAGAAGAGCGATAAGTTATTAAAGAGCGAAAAGGGGAATCTGAAAACTGCTTGGAACGAGCGTTTCAGCTCGACAAACGCGGCGTCAACACTTAGTACGTTCACTCCAGAAGAGATCGCTTCACTCGATGCAGATATTCTCAAGAGACCGGAGGTTGCTTCGAACCTTGGAGTACGCGAAATGGAAGCCATTCGTAACAAAAAGACACTCGATATGGATCAGCGCCGTGCGGTCCACGCAACTATTCAGGCTCAGGCGGCAAGTGATCCCGCGTATAAAGCCACAATCGATGCCTACTTTGCTGATCCTAAGAACAACATAGGCAGCAAGAGAAAAGAATATTGGGACGTATAATTGAATTATGAAAGACCTTACTCCAGAAGAAGCAGGGCGGTGGATGACGGCAGTGCCGCTCTTGGTACAAGAAGCGGTTACGAGCCCCTCGACCCAGCAGGTTCTTGAACAGATAGGCAGGCAGTATGCGCTGCATGTTGATGTGCTTGATACTCTCGTGAAGCTTACGAGCTACATGCTCCTTGGCTATGTGGGGCCGGAAGAATTTTTGCAAGAAATGCGCGCGGCGCGCGTCGCAGATCAGCAGGCGCGGCAGATCATCGGCGACATAAACCAGAAGATATTTATGCCGCTTCGCCTGAAAATGATGCAAGCGACCGTAGCGCCAGCTTCGCCGAAGCCAGTGATCCCTCAGCCGCGGCCGGTGCAGACGAGTGTTCCGATGCCAAAGTATGCTCCGCCGGTAGCCCAGAGGCCGATGATTGCCGCCGCGCCCGCAAATGATGAGAAGCTGCTTGAAGATCACGAGGAGCCTCATATTGATATTAAAAAAGAGGTGCCGGCTAATCTTCCCGGAGTCATCCACATCGAACCTCAAAAGCCGGTTGCCCCAATTCCTGAACGGCCCTACTCTATCGATCCCTATCGCGAGCCGATTGATAGAAAATAGCCTCGACGGCGGGGGCCAAGGCCCCAACCGCAAGACTCGGAGTTGCATTTCCGCGTGCCCTTATATATAGTGCTTATATCCCGCGTTCGCGGGCTTTCTAAATGGCTACCATCAATCAACTCTCGAAGAGAGGCCGTAAGAACAAAGCGTCAAAGACGAGCGTGCTTGCGCTCGCCCGTGGCTTTAACGCGCTCAAGAACCGCCCGACCTACTACCCCTCGCCCTTCAAGCGCGGCGTCTGCACCAAGGTGACCACCAAGACCCCGAGGAAGCCGAACTCAGCCATCCGCAAGATTGCTCGAGTGAAGCTCACCAACGGCATGGAGGTTACCGCCTATATCCCCGGTATGGGACACAACCTCCAAGAGCACTCGGTCGTGATGCTCCGTGGCGGTCGCGTGAAGGACATCGGCGTGCAGTACACAATCGTGCGTGGCAAGCTTGACGCAAGCGGCGTCGACAAGCGCCGCCGCGGCCGCTCGCGCTATGGCGCGAAGCGTCCGAAGGCGTAACATTTCAATATTTAAACTTTTAAACATTTAAATTTTCCCTATGCGCCGACCCCTTAAACATAAAAGAACGTGGCGTCCCGACCTCAAATACGGTTCGGAGACACTCTCCCGCTTTATTAATGCCGTCATGTGGAATGGTAAGAAGGACACGGCGCGTACGATTGTGTATGACGCCTTGGCGGTTATAGAGAAGGATGGTGCAAGTCCGCTCGAGACTTTTGAGTCAGCGTTGCGCAACGTATCGCCCTTGATGGAGGTGCGTTCGCGTCGCGTCGGCGGTGCGAACTATCAGGTGCCGCGCGAGGTCCCGCAGGCGCGCCGTCTCGCGCTCTCATTCCGTTGGCTCATCAACGCCGCCCGCGCTAAGAAGGGTAAGCCGATGGCGGAGAAGCTTGCGACCGAGCTCCTCTTGGCCGCCAAGAACGAGGGTGATGCAATCAAGAAGAAGGACGAGATGCATCGCATGGCAGAAGCCAACAAGGCCTTTGCTCACTTCGCGTGGTAAACTTTGAAGACAAAGTTTCCTCCCTGCGCTCGCTCGGAAAAATGAAATAAGAATTTCATTTTCTCCTCGCTCGCTTGGTAGTAAGCAGAATTATTATTTCAGTAATTATTTTTATGAATCGCGACTATCCTCTAGAAAAAGTCCGTAACTTCGGCATCATCGCTCACATTGATGCGGGGAAGACGACCGTCTCCGAGCGCATACTTTTTTATACCGGCAGCCAGCACAAGATCGGTGAGGTGCACGAGGGCGAGACCACGACCGACTGGATGGAGCAGGAGCGCGAGCGCGGCATCACGATTACCTCTGCCGCCATAACCTGTTTCTGGACGAAAACGAGCGAGAAGGACAAAAAAGATACCGCGAAGAAGCACCGTTTCAATATTATCGACACTCCCGGACACATCGACTTTACCGCCGAGGTGCAGCGCTCCATGCGTGTCTTGGACGGCGCTATCGTCGTTTTCGACGGCGTGTCGGGTGTCGAGCCGCAGTCAGAGACTAACTGGCGCTATGCCGACGACGCGAGTGTGCCGCGCCTCTGTTTCATCAACAAGCTCGATCGCACGGGTGCATCCTTTGAACGCTCCTACGCGAGCATTCTCGACCGGCTCTCGCCCAAGGCTATCCGCATGCAGATCCCGATCGGCGAAGAGGGTCAGCACGAGGGCTCGGTCGATCTCTTGACCATGAAGGCGTACACCTTCACCGGGAACATGGGCGAAGAGGTGATCGAGGGCGAGATCCCCGAAAATTTGCTCGAAGACGCGAAGAAGTATCGCGCTGAGCTTATCGAGCGCATCGTCGAGCAGGATGACGCGGCTATGGGTGCGTATCTGGACGGCAAAGAGCCGTCGCTTGAGGAGCTGAAGGCTATTCTCCGCAAAGCAGTCATCAACAACGATATTTTCCCTGTTTTCACCGGTTCTGCGCTCAAAAATAAAGGTGTCCAGCTCGTGCTCGACGCAGTGGTGGACTACCTCCCGTCCCCTCTGGATCTTAAGCCCGTTACCGGTATTAACCCGAAGACAGGGGAGCCAGTCGAGCGCCACGCCTCTGACGATGAGCCGTTCTGCGCGCTCGCCTTCAAGCTCCAGACTGACCCGTTTGTCGGGGCGTTGACCTTCTTCCGCGTCTATTCTGGTACGCTCGCGGCTGGTTCGTATGTCTACAACTCAACCACGGGGACGAAAGAGCGCGTGGGCCGCATTGTGCGCCTGCAGGCTGATAAGCGCGAAGAGGTCGCGCAGGTTTTTACCGGTGAAATCGCCGCCGCGGTGGGCTTGAAAGATACCAAGACCTCGCACACGCTCTGCGATGAGGCGAATCCGATCATTCTTGAGCAGATCAAGTTCCCGGAGCCGGTGGTGTCACTTCGCATCGAGCCGAAGACGAAAGCCGACCAGGAGAAGATGGGTATCGCGCTCCGCAAACTCTCTGATGAGGATCCGACCTTCCGCATAAAGACTGATGAAGAGACTGGCGAGACTATCATCTCCGGCATGGGCGAGCTGCACTTGGAAATTCTCGTCGAACGCATGCGGCGTGAATTCAATGTCGTTGCTGATGTGGGTAAGCCGCAAGTGGCATATCGCGAAACGATTCTTGGCTCAGCCGAGGCTGAGGGCAAATATATCAAGCAGACGGGTGGTCGCGGCCAATATGGTCATGTGAAGATCAAGATGAAGAAGATGGAGCCGATCGAGGAGGGGGCGAAGATTTCAAAAAATATCACTCGCGAAGACCACTTCGAGTTCATCAACAACATCAAGGGCGGTGTCGTCCCGCAAGAGTACATCCCGGCAGTGGAGAAGGGATTGCGCGAGGCAATGTCGAGAGGCTTCCTCGCGGGCTTCCCAATGGTGGATATCTCGGTGGATCTCTACGATGGCTCCTACCACGATGTGGACTCTTCAGAAATCGCCTTCAAGATCGCGGCGTCAATGGCCTTCCAAGAGGCCGCGGGCAAAGCGAAGGCAGTTATTCTCGAGCCGATTATGCGCGTGGATGTCATTGTCCCTGAACAGTTTATGGGCGACATCACCGGCAATCTCTCAGGTAAACGCGGTCAAATAGAAGGGATGGAGGAGCGCGGCATGAACAAAGTCGTGCATGCGAAAGTGCCGCTCTCCGAGATGTTCGGCTACACCACGACGCTTCGCTCCATGACCGAAGGTCGCGGGAGCATGACGATGGAATTTGATCACTATGATACGGTCCCGAACAACGTCGCGGCGGATATTATTGCGTCTCGCAAATAGCTAAGACGCATAGATTGCGAGTCAGACTCGCAACCTCACAAAAAACCGCGAGGCGACGCCTCGTGGTTTTTCCGTGTGTAATGGTGTGTTATGCTCCGGTCCAGAGTGCGTCAATGTTATTTCCTACAAGACCTTCATTAACGAAAGGAGAAGACTAGTGAAAGTGTTCAGACATCTCATGTATTGGATATGTTGCGGTACGACGAGGAGGCTCGTTACGACGACTGTTATCGGGACGATAATTGGCCTCGCGTTGGTGGCGCGTTCTTTATCGTTTGGACATTAGTCGGAAAGAACGCAGTCGGAAAGAATGGATGAAAAAAACTTGTCATTTTGCCCGCGACGGCGTCGCGGGCACTCTTTTTCAGCGAAGAGATAAGGTTACTTGGTGTGACGTGCATACCCGGTATGCACAAGGTTGAACCTTGTTGGGGGATGCGCTTTTATCCCCGCCGCAAGTTGCATTTATGAAGTGTTTTGCGTATAGTGCCTATAACGCATCTTGGCGTCGCTCTTTGGCTTGTCTGCTTCTGTGAGTCGGCACGCCCTAGAGTTTGTTCCGACTCCGTCGGATATAATTCGTGATTTACTGCAAGCAAAGCGAGGTAAAATAGAATGTCTTCATTATCTTTTCCGAGCGAGCGCAGTAGAAAGAAGTAATCTTCTTATTAGATAATTAACCGATATATGGCAGCAGAATTTAATCGCAGCAAGCCGCACATGAACGTCGGCACCATTGGCCACGTTGACCACGGCAAGACCACCCTCACTGCAGGTATCCTGCATGTTCTCTCGATGCTTACGGGCGAGGGCTACAGCGCCCGCGTTGAGGGCGTTGACAAGATCGACAGCGCACCAGAGGAGAAGGCGCGCGGTATCACCATCGCGCTTCACCACTCGGAGTACGAGACGCCGAACCGTCACTACGCGCACATCGATGCGCCGGGACACGCCGACTACATCAAGAACATGATCACGGGCGCCGCCCAGATGGATGGCGCAGTCCTCGTGGTCGCCGCGACTGACGGCGTGATGCCGCAGACGCGCGAGCACATCCTCCTTGCGAAGCAGGTGGGCCTCAAGAAGCTCATCGTCTTCCTCAACAAGGTTGACATGGTTGCAGAGGCAGATCTCGTCGACCTCGTCGAAGAGGAGGTTCGCGAGCTTCTCACGAAGCAGAACTATGACGGCGCGAATACGCCGATTATCCGCGGATCGGGCCTCAAGGCGCTTGATGCAAAGGATGTGAGCGATGAATGGGCAGCAAAGATCAAGGAGCTCGTCGACACGATGGACACCTACTTTGACCAGCCAGAACGCGAGATCACCAAGCCGTTCCTTATGCCGATCGAGGACATCTTCTCGATTGAAGGTCGCGGCACCGTGGTGACCGGCCGTATCGAGCGCGGCGTCGTCAAAGTCGGTGAAGAAGTCGAGATTGTCGGTATCAAGGCGACGGCGAAGACGACCGTTACCGGTATCGAAATGTTCAACAAGCAACTCCAACAGGGTGAAGCGGGTGATAACGCCGGCATTCTCTTGCGCGGCATCAAAAAGGAGGATGTGCATCGCGGCCAGGTGCTGTCGAAGACCGGCTCGGTCACGCCGCACACTGACTTCGAAGCCGAGGTCTACATCTTGGGCAAGGATGAAGGCGGCCGCCACACGCCGTTCTTCTCTGGCTACAAGCCGCAGTTCTACATCCGCACTACTGACGTGACGGGTGAAGTTACTCTCGCCGAGGGTAAGGAGATGGTCATGCCAGGCGACACCGTCACCTTCAAGGTGAAGCTCGTCGCGCCGGTTGCGCTTGAAGAACAGCAGCACTTCGCTATTCGCGAGGGCGGTAAGACGGTCGGCGCTGGCGTCGTGACGAAGATCACGGCGTAATCGATCCTTCTAAATCGATATCCATTATGGCAACAGCGGCAGCAGCAAAACCAAAAGTAGCGAAGAGCGCCCCAAAGCGTGTCGCCAAAAAAGCCGCATCACCAGCGCCTGTGGAGCACAAGCTTCGCATCCGCGTGCGCGCCTACGAGCACAAGATCCTCGATCTCTCGGTGAAGCAGATCATGGACACCGCCGCGCGCTTTGATGCTGTTGTCGTCGGCCCTGTGCCGCTCCCGACTGAGATCAAGCGTTGGACGGTTAATCGCTCAACCTTCGTGCACAAGGATGCGCGCGAACAGTTCGAAATGCGCATCCACAAGCGCCTCATCGACATCATGAACCCGTCGTCAAAGGTGGTTGAGGCCCTCACGAACCTCAATCTCCCATCCGGAGTCACCATAGACGTCAAGATGGTGTAGCGCGCTTCCAAAAACACCGCCAAGATAAAAACACGCAACCGCCCGGGAGGGCGGTTGCGTGTTTTTAGGCTTTCGTGTAGAGTGCTTCTAACGCTAAGTACCCCGAATTCGCTCGGGAGACCTATGGCAGAACGCGCGATGCGTCTGTCATCGCGCGTTTTGCTTTAAAAAATGAAATTTATTCTTGCGAAAAAGGAAGCAATGACCCGTATATTCGGGGAGGATGGCCGCGCCCGCGCGGGGACTATTCTCGTTGCCAACCCCATCACCGTTACGGCCGTGAAGACCAAAGAGGGTAAGGACGGCTACTCTGCTGTTCAGGTCGGCATGGGGGTGCGCAAGATCAAGAACATCAGCAAGGCGGTCTTGGGCCACACTAAGGGCAAGGGCTATGAAGCAATCCGCGAGTTCCCGGTAGTTTTTGGCGGTTCGGCGGTCGAGAGCGATGCGACCGAGGTTGGCAGCACGATTGACGCTTCCACGTTTGCGGTTGGCGATGTAGTGAGCGTTTCGGGCCTCACGAAGGGTAAGGGCTTCCAGGGCGGGGTGAAGCGCCATGGCTTCCACGGCGGTCCGCGCACGCACGGCCAGAAGCACTCTGAGCGCGAGCCGGGCTCCATCGGCGGCTCGGGCGGTCGCGCGGGCGGTCGTGTCGCCAAGGGTATCCGCATGGCCGGCCGCATGGGTCAGGATCGCGTTCGGGTCGAGAACTTGAAGATCCTCGCGGTCGATGTGAAGGCAGGCAAGATCATTGTCTCCGGCGCGGTGCCGGGTGCGCGCGGTACGCTGCTTGAGATCGTGTCTGTTCCTGCTAAGAAGCACGGTGCCTAATTTGAATACTATGTCTACCGCAAACAAGATCGCGAAGAAAACGAAAGAGATGCCAGCTGAGCTGCCGATTTTCTCGATGGAGGGCAAGCAGGTTGGGACCATCGCGCTCCCGGAGGGTATCTTTGGTATGTCGTGGCGCAATGATCTAGTGCACCAAGTGACGACCGCGATGCAGGCCAATGCGCGCCAGAATCGCGCGAATACTAAGGATCGCGCTGAGGTCTCGGGCGGCGGCAAGAAGCCGTGGAAGCAGAAGGGTACCGGCCAGGCTCGCCATGGTTCAAGTCGTTCGCCAATCTGGCGTCACGGCGGTGTCACCTTTGGCCCGCGCTCTGAGCGCGATTACAGTGAGAAGATAAACCACAAGATGCGCATCGGGGCTCTGGTCTCGGTCCTCTCTAAGAAGGCGAAGGACGGTGAGATTATTCTCGTTGACCGCTTCGACTTTGCCGCACCGAAAACGGCTCTAGCAAAAGGCGCGCTCGCCGCTCTTGCAGCCGGCTCCGGTGCGAAATTCCTCGCAACAAAGAAGAAAAATGCCGCATTGCTCGCACTCGCCTCGTATGATACGAACGCGATCAAGAGCTTCAGTAATATCGGTAGCGTGCTCACCGAGGAGGCGCGCAACTTGAACCCGCTTAACGTGATGACGCACAAGTATCTCGTTATCGAGAAGCCGGAAGAGGCGTTCGCTGCGCTCGTCGTGCGAGCCAAGTCCGCATAATATATTTCATATGGCACTATTCGGCGACAAGAAGAAAGAAGTGAAGGCTAAAAAGGAGAAGACCGTACGCGTGCATCGTGCGCGCGTGACGAAGCTCTCTGACGGTGTCGCACATGACATCGTGCGCGCGCCGTGGTTCTCAGAGAAGGCGCTTATCATGACCGGCAAGGGCGTCTACACCTTCATGGTGCCGAAGCGAGCAACCAAGGCCGAGATCGCCAGCGCTATCAAAGAGATCTACAAGGTCGAGCCGCGTACGGTACGTGTCGTGAATCTGCCAGGGAAGCGTAAGGCGATGCGCACGAAGCGCGGGGTCGGCCAGCGCCCTGCGCGCCGCAAGGCATATGTCTACTTGAATACGGGCGACACCATTCAATTTTCCTAATCTTTTATGAAAACCTACAAGCCAACCACCAAGAGTCGCCGCTTCATGACCAATTTGCCGTACCGAGAGCTTCTCTCGGGCGATGCGCCGCACAAGCCCCTGATGAAAAAAAGCAGCAGCAAGGGTGGCCGAAACGGCTTTGGACGTATCACAACGCGTCATCAGGGTGGCGGACACAAGCGCTGTTTCCGCGACGTGGATTTTTCCTACAACAAGAAAAATATTCCCGCTAAAATTGAGACCGTTGAGTATGATCCGTTCCGCAGCGCTTTTATCGGGCTTGCGCTCTATCGCGATGGCGAGCGCCGCTATGTCATCTTGCCGAAGGAGATGAAAGTGGGTTCTACCTTTATCGTTGGTGAGACGGCACCGCTCACCATCGGCAATCGCACGCCGCTCGGGAAGATTCCCGTGGGTACGTTTGTCTATAATATCGAGCTCTCTCCTGCGGCGGGCGCCATTCTCGCGCGCGGCGCGGGAGTCTTTGCCGAAGTGGTCGCGCATGACGCCGGCTACGCGCAGGTGAAGCTCCCCTCGACCGAGATCCGTAAGATCTCTGACCTCTGCTGGGCATCTATTGGCGCGGTGGGGAATGAAGAATACAATCTCGTCTCGATCGGCAAGGCGGGCCGCTCTCGCTGGCTCGGTATCCGCCCGACCGTGCGCGGCACCGCGATGAACCCGGTTGATCACCCGCACGGCGGTGGCGAGGGCAAGCAGGGCAGGGGCTTGAAGCGCGCCAAGAGCATGTGGGGCAAGCCGACGGGTAAGGGTCAGAAGACCCGCACCCCGAAGAAGTACTCAAACGTCTTCATCGTCTCCCGCCGCAAAGTCGGCAAGAAGCGTAAGGGTTAATTTGACCATGAAGAATTCTTCCTGTATCTTGGGGATATCCCGCTGCGCGGGCTTTTCATTGCTTTAATATGTCACGATCACTTAAAAAGGGACCTTTCATAGACTTCAAACTCTTGAAGAAGGTTCAGGATGCAAAACCGTCAACGGCGGGAGTGATTAAGACGTGGGCGCGCCGCAGCCAAGTGAGCCCTGAGATGATCGGCTTCACCTTTGGTGTCCATAACGGCAAGAGCCATGTCGAGGTACTTGTCTCCGAGGAGATGGTGGGGCATCGTCTCGGCGAGTTCTCGCCTACCAAGAAGTTCATCCGCCACGGTGGCAAGATGCAGAAGGAGATGGAGGCCAAGAAGGCTGAGTCTGAGATAGCCGCTGCGAAGGCTGCGAAGGCTCCCGCAGCAGCCGCGAAGAAGAAATAATATATGTCACAAGCAACGCTCAAAACGCATAACCAAACACCGCGCAAAGTGCGCTTGGTGACCGAGCTTGTGAAGGGTAAGAAGATCTCGGTCGCGCTCGCCGCGCTTCAGTTCCTCCCCAAGCGCGCCGCAGAGCCGGTCGCGAAGCTTCTCAAGAGTGCTGTTGCGTCTGCAAAGGAACAGGGCAAGAACCCTGATGACCTCACGGTAAAAAATATCATCGTCGAGAGTGCCGGCATGACGAAGCGTTATATGCCGCGCGCCTTCGGCCGCGCTGCGCCGATACGCCGCCGCCGGAGCCGTGTGATAGTAACGCTCGCATAAACCTATGACCCACACCGTACATCCTTACGCACACCGCCTCGGCATTATTCGAGATTGGAAGAGCCGCTGGTTCGCCGGCGACAAGAAGAGCTTCCGCGAGAATGTTAAGGTCGATGAGACCATTCGCCGCTTCCTCGCGAAGCGCTTGCGTGGTACCTATACCGGTGGCATCGAGATCGAGCGCTCGGCGAGCGGTCTTCGCGTCATCCTCTCGACTGCGCGTCCAGGACTCGTGATCGGGCGTTCGGGCGAAAATGCGACAAAGCTGCGGAAGGAGCTCGAAGAGGTGGTACGATCTGCTGCGCCCGGAGATCGGCGTACGCTCAAGCTCGACATCGTCGAGATGCGCCAGCCAGAAACCGACGCCGCAGTCGTCGCCTACATGGTTGCTGAGGGACTCGAGAAGCGGATGCCCTTCCGCCGCGTGATGAAGCAAACGGTTGAGAAGGTTATCGCGGCACGCGAGGTCGAGGGCGTCCGCATCACTCTCTCGGGCCGCCTCGGGGGCGCCGAGATGAGCCGCAAGGAGGAGGCGAAGAAGGGACGTATCCCACTTCAGACATTTCGTGCCGATATAGATTTTGCCTATGAAGAGGCGCACCTGCCCTACGGCGTGATCGGTATCAAGACCTGGATCTATCGCGGGAACGTCTATCAGGACAAGAAGACGCCGGTGCGGATGCCTGTGCAAACGAACGCGTAATATTTTTGTATGCTGTTTCCTAAAAAAGTTAAGCACCGCAAGTGGCAGACGCAGCGCAAGAGCCTGAAGCGCCTCTCGCGCCCTGATACGCGCGGCACCACCGTCGTATTCGGCTCCATTGCGCTCAAGGCACTCTCGAGTGCACGTATGACGAGCAATCAGATAGAGGCGGCGCGCAAGGTGCTCACCCGTGCCACAGCGAAGACCGGCAAGCTCTGGATACGCATCTTCCCTGATCGTCCGGTGACGCAGAAGCCGGCAGAGGTGGGCATGGGCAGCGGCAAAGGCGATCCGAAGCACTACGTCTTTGAGGTGCGTCCGGGCCGCGTACTCTTCGAATATGATGGCGTACCCGAAGCTATTGCACGCGAGCATATGCGCAAGGCGGGCATGAAGCTGCCGGTTAAGACCACTATCGTCCTCTCCCATTAAATTTGCTTTTCTTCCATTTGTATGACAAAAAAAGAATCTATGACAACCAAGACTGACCAGGAGCTTATCGGGCTCCTCGCTGACACGCGCGCTACGCTTCGCACCGAGCGCTTCTCGGCTGCTGGCGCTCGCGCGAAGGAGTCAAACGCCCCGCGGAAGCTTCGTGCGGTGATCGCGCGTATCCTGACCGAGCAGAGCCGACGTTTTTCAGAGTCGGCTTCCCGACCGGAAGCGTCGGGACATGTTCGCAATGCTTCGGCTATTGTCGAGGAGTCACCTCGGCTCGCGACCGCATAAACATATATGAAAAAAGACACCTCGAATCCTCAATCGTTTGTCGGCGTCGTCGTAAAGACGGCGATGAAGGATACTGCCGTTGTACGCGTGGACCGCTTCGAGAAGAATGCAAAGTTGAAGAAGTATTTTGTGCGCTCCAAGAAGTTTCTCGCGCATGATGCGGGCAACACCGCGCAGGTGGGGGACAAGGTGACCATTGTTGCGGCTCGCCCCATTTCAAAATTGAAACGTTTCAAGATTTCAAAAATCGAGAAGTCAGCAGACCGAGGAGTCACCTCGGCGGATATAGACCGAGGAGACACCTTGAAGCAAGGAGTCACCTCGCACAAATAATATGTTACAGCCACAATCCATCGTCATGATTGCAGATAACTCCGGCGGCAAGGTCGCACGGGTGTTCAAGGTGCTCGGTGGTTCACACCGCCGCTATGCGCGCATCGGCGATACAGTCGTCGTCTCGGTGCAGACAGCGGAGCCGCGCAAAGCGGTGAAGAAGAAGGATATCTTCCGCGCAGTGGTCGTGCGCCAGACCAAACCATTCCAGCGCAAGGACGGGTCATCTATCCGCTTCGACGAGAATGCGGTCGTCCTCATCGAGAAGCAGGGTAAGGAGATGGGTCCGAAGGGGAACCGCATCTTTGGCCCGGTGCCGCGCGAGCTCTCGGAGCGCGGGTGGCATTCGATTGTGTCTCTGGCACCAGAAGCCGTCTAACTCTCTCTATATGCACGTAAAAAAAGGAGACATGGTGAAAGTTATCGCGGGCAAGGACAAGGGCAAGTCCGGCGCTATTGTGCGCGCATTGCCTCGTGAGAATAAGGTCGTCATCGACGGTGTTGCACTCTATAAGCGCCACCTGAAGGGCGCAGCAGGGAAGGTGGGCCGCATCATCGAACGCCCACGCCCGATCGATGCATCGAACGTGAAGCTCGCCGAGTCTGCAAAAACGAAGAAGAAAGAAAGACTCATTGCCGTAAAATAATATGACCACTACTACCACCTCCGTCACCAAACAGAGACAGCAGACAGCCTACCTCGCGCTCGCGGAGACCTTCGGCTATACCAGCCCGATGCAGGGCCCGCGTATCCAGAAGGTTATCGTCTCGTCGGGCGTCGGTAAGAAGCGCGACAAGAAGCAGTTGGAATTTATTGCTGACCGTCTCGCGAAGATCACGGGGCAGAAGCCTGCTGCACGTGCCGCGAAGGCCTCAGTCGCCGCTTTCAAGGTACGCGAAGGCGACACCGTCGGCCTCCAAGTCACCCTGCGGGGGACGCGGATGTATGACTTCATCGACAAACTCATCCACATCGCGCTTCCCCGCACGCGCGACTTCCGTGGCCTCTCGCCGAAGGCGATTGATGATATGGGGAATATGACCATCGGCCTCAAGGATCACACCATCTTCCCTGAGACTTCAGATGAAGATCTCAAAGACGTATTTGGCTTCGCGGTGACGGTCGTGACCAATGCCAAGTCAAAGCCCGAGGCTGAGACCTTCTTCCGCCATCTCGGTTTCCCGCTCATTGTGACCGGCGACAAGAAATAAAAAAACCCGCTCGTGAGAGCGGGTTTTTCAGAGTGCTGTCAGGATACCGGAGGGATGGCTTTCACCGTCTTTCCCGCCCGTCCGAAAAGGATATAGCGTGTATGGGGTGGAATGGTTTTCAGGAACAGGCTCGCCGCCGGAGAGCTCTTTTTCATGAGAGCTTCCAGAAGCGTTATCACCTCCACCGAACAACCACCTCGCGGGAGCGGACACCCTGCTACTGTGATGCCGACCAAGCTCTCTCTGAGCTCTTTCGGCCACTCCGGAACCCTAGGGACTGTTTGTACTGTGATCTCCATCTGCACACCTCCTTCCTGTTTTATTTTTTACTCCCGACAATTTGCTTCCAAGCAGACTATACCAGATTCAGGGGCAAAAGTGTCACTAACGCGTTGACTTAGTACACATAAAACAATCTGACCCAATCATACTGCTATAGCAGAAAATTGGGTTAATTAGGATCGGAGAATTGGGGAAGGGGATTATCTCGGGGGAAGGTTAAAGTGTTTGCGGATATTCGCATCGTTCTCTATTTCTTCCACGATCGCATAGAGCACGTCCTTGCCGATATGAAGGTCGGCTTTCAAGAGTGCGACAAACTCCTCGCAATCATAGGGATAAATCCACGCACTGTCCTGTATCCGTAAGAAGCCAACATCCCGCATCTCGAAGCGCAGGCGTTCGCGGGTCTTCTTTCGTTTCTCTGGAATGTCGAACATGACGAGGCGGTAACGCTTGTCCCATCTCCGCGGCTTCTTTTCTGAAAGATTTAGTTTCTCCCGGCCAAGCTCCAACGACTTTTCACCCTTGTCAGTTAATCGGACGTATTTCTTTCCATCTTGCTCGACGAACTCGATTTCTCCCTTCTGCTTTAATCGGGCGAGCACACCCTTGCTTTTGTATTTGAGGCGAGAAAGGGCATCAGTTTTGCCGAATAGTTGAAATATGTTTGGCGCGACGGCCGCGACGGCAAGCATTCCCGCGACACCAACGGTGACAAGAATCGCGTTTTGCAGATTGCGCTTCTGCCTTTTCCTTTTCGCCCCTCTTTCGACGAGTCCCATCCCTACAATCATACCAAAGTAATTGACCCAATAATACTGCTATAGCAGAAAATGGGGATACTTTCTGCAAAGGGGAGGGTGCTTTTATCGGGCGAGTTTTGACTGGTCTCCTGGACTGTTTGACGGCGCAAGTCCTATTTGCTACAGTACACCTAGCTCTTCGGAGCCATTATTTTTGCATGGCTAAAAAGTCCCAACTCGCACGGCTCGTCAAGAAGACGAAACTCGTCGCCAAGTACGCGGTTAAGCGTGCTGCTTTGAAATTGGCCGGCGATTCGACAGGTCTCCAGAAGCTCCCGCGCAACTCCTCGCCGGTCCGGCTCAAGAACCGTTGTGCTATTACCGGCCGCTCCCGCGGCTACATGCGCGCGTTCGGCGTATCGCGCATCGAGTTCCGCGAGCTTGCTCGCGACGGCAAGATCCCGGGCGTTAAGAAGGCATCTTGGTAATCATATGGTAACTGACCGCGTCGGAGATTTTATAATTCGTCTGCAGAATGCTGCCATGGTCGGCAAGCGTGATGTCGTGGCGCCCTATTCGGCGCATCTCGCGGCCATCGCGAAGAAGCTCAAAGAGCTCGGCTTCATCGCGACGATCTCAGCAGAGGGCGATGTCACGACGAAGGGCGGCAAGATGCTCGCCATGACCCTTGCCTACAACGAGCGTGGCGAGGCCAAACTCCGCGGCGTGAAGCGCATCTCTAAGCCGGGCCGTCGGCTCTATGCTCCTTTTACCGCGGCGCATCGGGTGAAGGGCGGCACGGGCGCGCGTATCCTCTCTTCTTCGTCTGGAATTGTTTCAGATGCGGAGGCGCGCAAGATGCGGGTCGGCGGCGAAGAGCTTTTTGAAATCTGGTAGTCCGTAATTATTTTAGTATGTCCCGCCTCGCAAAGAAGCCCATAACCGTAGGAAAGACCGATGTCTCGGTCGCCGGCGGTACGTTGACCGTCAAGGGTGCCAAAGGCACGTTGACCAAGCGTGTTCATCCTTCAGTCGGCATCGAAGTCGGAGCCGAGGGCGTCATGGTGACTCCGAAGGATCGTTCCAAGCTCGCCAAGGCGCTCACGGGCACCTTTGCTTCACACATCAAGAATATGGTACAGGGCGTCGAGACGCCGTATATGATAAAGCTGATCCTCGAAGGTGTCGGCTATCGCGTCGAAGTCAAAGGGAAGGAGGTCGTCCTCACGGTCGGCTTCTCGCACCAGGTCATGCTCACGATACCGGAGGATGTCACTGCGGTGGTCGAGAAGAACGCCATCAAGCTCGAGAGCATCAACAAAGAGTCGGTCGGGCAGTTCGCGGCAAATATCCGCCGCGTGAAGCCGCCGGAGCCGTATCTAGGCAAGGGCATCCGTTATGATGGAGAAATCATCCGTCGCAAGCAGGGCAAGAAAGCTACATAAAACATGAACCACAAACCAACAACGACCAGTGAGCTTCGCAAGCGCCGCCACACGCGCGTGCGCGCGATGATCAAGGGTAGTGCGGCACGCCCGCGTCTCGCGGTGTTCCGCAGCAACCGCTTCGTCTCGGCGCAGCTCATCAATGATGAAGCGGGGAGAACGATTGCTGCTGCACATGGCCGCGACTTCAAAGGTGCACAATCACTGCAGGCGAAGGCGGTCGGCGAGGCGATCGCGAAGGCAGCGAAGGCGGCAGGCATAGCAACTATCGTTTTCGATCGTGCTGGCTATCGGTATGGCGGGCAGGTGAAGGCGCTTGCGGACGCCGCACGCGAGGGCGGACTCACTTTTTAAATAGATATGGACACCATAGAACAAGAAATCACAGAGGAGGTGGCAGGCGTACCGGAGGTCGCAGAGGTTGAAGCGGTGGCGGTCGAAGAGGTCGCACCGGTCGAGGTCGTGGCAGTCGCCGCTCCTGTTCAGCGTGGTGGCGGTCGTGGCGCGATCCGCGGGCGCGCTCCGCGCGCAGGCTCTCCACGCGGTCGCGCACCGCGCGAGCGCGGCGAGTTCGAACAGGTCACCATAGATGTACGGCGCGTGGCACGCGTCATGGCTGGAGGGCGGCGATTCAACTTCTCGCTCGTGGTCGTCATTGGCGACAAAAAGGGCCGCGTCGGTGTCGGGCTCGGGAAGGGCGTTGATACCGCACTTGCTATCGACAAGGCGACGCGTGACGCAAAGAAACACCTCATCACCGTCCTTCGCACCAAGTCTGGTTCGATTCCGCACCAGGTAGATGCCAAGTATGCGTCCTCTACTGTTGAGATCATCCCTTCACAGGGTCGCGGGCTTGTGGCCGGCACCGCTGTTCGTACGGTACTCGACATGGCAGGGGTGACCGATGTCGTGACGAAGATTCACACGCGTTCTAAGAACAAGCTCACCATCGCGCGTGCGACGGTTGAGGCTTTGAAGAAGCTTCGCTCAGTATAATTTTTTCGTATGCAACTCAACACCATCGCTCCGCACACCAAAAATAAGAAACCCGAGCCGGTCGGGCGCGGAGGCAAGCGCGGCAAGACCAGTGGCCACGGGCACAAAGGGCAGAGCGCACGCGCCGGGCACAAGATCCGCCCGGAGGCGCGCGACATGATCAAGAAGCTGCCAAAGCTCCGCGGCCAGGGGAAGAATCGTTCGCGGACAGTCCGGACGAATCGGATCGCTATTGCCGCAGTGAATCTCGCGGCGCTTGAAGCGGCGTATAACGCGGGCGAGACGGTGTCGCCCGCGTCGCTCGTGGCGAAAGGGCTCGTGCGTCGGGCAAAGGGGCGCGCACCCATCGTGAAGATCCTCGGCGCAGGTCCGCTCACCAAGGCGTTTGTCGTCAATCGATGTGACATTTCGGTCGTCGCGCGCGCCGCGCTCCTCGCAGCCGGCGGCACCTTTCACGGTGAGTAGCAGCCGAACCAACCATGCTTAATTCCTTTATTCGCAAGATCAAGCTCGCTTTGGGCGATTCTGAAATTCGCCGGCGCATCATCTTTCTTATAGGCGCGCTTGCACTCTTCCGTCTCCTGGCCTCGATACCCATACCGGGTGTTGACCGCGTTGCGCTCGCGTCCTTCTTCGCGAGCAATCAATTTCTGGGCCTCCTAAATATATTCTCGGGAGGTGGACTCTCCCAACTCTCGATCGTGATGCTTGGCGTTGGCCCGTATATCACCGCCTCAATCATCATGCAGCTCGGTACTATAATCTTCCCTCAAGTGAAGCAGGCATATTTTGAAGAGGGCGAGGCGGGGCGCGCGAAATTTATCGGGTGGAGCCGCCTTTTTACTATCCCTATCGCTATTTTGCAGGGTATCAGCTTCCTCTTCCTGCTTGAGAACCAGGGTGTTATTTCTCATCTTAGCTCGGTAGCACTGGTCGCGAACATAGCACTTATCGCAGCGGGATCTTTGCTCCTCATGTGGCTCGGCGAGCTTGTCACCGAGTTTGGTATCGGCAACGGCGTGTCGCTCATCATTCTCGCCGGCATCCTTGCTGGGGTACCTTCGAGTATTTCAAACGCGATTTTTGCATCTACGGCAGCAAATATTCCCGCGTATCTCGCATTTCTCGCTCTCGCCATCGCAATGATCTATGCGGTCGTGGTGGTGTCTGATGCTGAACGTTCTATACCGATCGCCTATGCCCGCGCCGTGCGCGGTGCAGCTCTATCGCAGGGCGCGGCGACGTATCTCCCGATCCGTCTCCTGCAAGCGGGCGTTATCCCGATTATCTTCGCACTCTCGTTGCTGCTTTTACCGCAGATGGCGCTTTCGGCGCTTAGTGCGCTGAAGATCTCCTTCGCTGCGGGCGCGTCGCTTTGGTATACGGCGTTCCTCTCTAATTCATGGCAGTATGGGGCAGTCTACTTCGTTCTTGTTGTGCTGTTTACCTACTTCTACACCGCAGTCACCTTCGAGCCGCATCGCGTTGCAGAGAATCTCCAGAAGACGGGTGCGTTCGTCCCGGGTGTTCGCCCTGGCCGCGAGACCGAAGAATACATCGGCAATATCGTGAATCGCGTGACGCTCCCTGGCGCCTGCTTCCTCGGTCTCCTCGCAGTCGCACCTTCGGTCATTCAGGGGATCACCGGCATCACGACGCTTGTCCTCGGCGGTACAGCACTCCTTATCGCCGTCCAGGTCGCGCTCGACTTGGCCCAAAAGATCGACGCCCAAGTCTCCCTCCGCGAATATTGACCTATTGCGTTTTATAGAAAGGGTGATATACTGAGGTTCAGAGTTTAAGAGTACAAAATAATATAAAAAAAAGGGGGTAAGATGAAAGTACTGGTTGTAGACGATTTTGCCGCGATGCGAGAAACCGTTGAAGAATATCTCAAGGGGTTAGGAGTCGAGGTGATAGTTTGCGGGAGTGGCGAGAAGGCCGTCCCGTACCTCGACAAGGTGGGTGTGCTCATTACCGATCTGGAGATGCCAGGCGGAATGGGAGGTGACGAGTTGGCAAGAGTCGCCAAGGGGAAAAACCCCGATATGCCGGTCCTCATCATGACCGGTAGGGTCGGACTGGTCCCGAAGGACCATCTGGCTGATGCGGTGTTTGAAAAGCCCTTCCAACTCCATGCACTCGGATCCTGGTTGGGGTTAACCTAGTATCTCCGGGTTTTGCGCGTACAAGTTGCGTCGCAAGACTCGGAGATTTTTTATTGCGAAAGTGGCGGTTCGGGATTAAAGTAACCGGATGGACACACGAACTATTTTTTTTGCTGGTAAGCCGGGGAGCGGGAAGGGCGATCAGGCGCGGATGCTCTCGGAGGTGACGGGATGGAAGGTCACGACATCGGGGGCGCAGTTTCGCGCGTTGTCTGCCGAAGACACGCCGGTCGGGCGCAAGATAAAATCAGTCAATGACGCAGGACTTCTCCAGCCGCATTGGCTCGCAGAGTACATCTTTTTGAAAAATCTTTTTTCGCTTGCCAGTAATGAAAATGCGATATTTGACGGATCGGCGCGTACCTTACCCGAAGCGGAGCTTATCGTCAAAGCGCTTGCGTGGCTTGACCGGCCTTTCTCTGTTATTTATTTGAAAGTGTCTGATGGAGAGCTGAAGCATCGCATTGCGTTGCGTAAAGAGATTGAAGGGCGTGCCGATGACGATGTCGTAGACGAGCGGTTGAAGGAATATCGCGAATATACCGAACCGGCCATTGAGATGTTCCGTGCCAAGGGCCTGTTGATCGAGATAGACGGCGAGCGCACGCGCGAAGAGATCGCTGAGGATGTCCGCAAAGCACTTTCTCTTTAATGATAATCAAAAACGAAAAAGAACGTGCAGACCTCGTTGAAGCAGGGGGGCGCCTTGCGCGTATTATGGCGACGCTGAGAGAAAACGTGCGCCCAGGCGTGACGGCAGAAGAGCTCGATGATCTCGCCGAGCAGCTCATCCGCGACAGTGGTGACACGCCCGCTTTCTTGGGCTACACTCCCGAGGGTGCGCATCGGCCATATCCGGCGGCACTCTGCGTCTCGATCAATGACGAGATCGTGCACGGTATTCCGAACGAATCTGAAAAAGTCTTGAGAGAGGGCGATATCGTCGGCCTTGATTTCGGCTTGATCCACGAAGGCGTAGTCGTCGATGCAGCTATCACGGTGCCGGTCGGGAATGTGGATAAGGAGTCAATGAAATTGCTGCGGGCGACCGAAGCCGCACTCGCTGCGGGCATTACCGCTGCGAAGCCTGGGAATCGCATGGGTGATATTTCTGCCGCTATCCAAAAAGAAATCGAGGGAGCCGGGTTCTCGGTGGTGAAGTCGCTTGGCGGGCACGGGGTGGGGAATAAAGTGCACGAGGAGCCCTTCATCTCAAACTTTGGAAGGCCTGGTACGGGCAGTGTGCTCAAAGAGGGCATAGTGCTCGCGCTCGAGCCGATCTCCGCAGCGGGGAGGGCGGCAGTCATTCTCTCTCCTGATGGCTACACCTATCGCACCAAAGACGGCTCCCGCTCCGCCCACTTCGAACACACCATCTTGATTGAAAAGGATAAAGCGCGTATTATAACGGCATAACCGATTTTAGGATTTACGAAGTTCGAACATGCAAGTAGGAATGTATGGACTTCGTAAATCCATATTTTTTTAAATATGACCCACCCAAAAGAAGAGAAGACCCTTATCATCTTGAAGCCTGATGCAGTGCACCGCGGACTTATGGGAGAAGTCATTGGCCGTCTCGAGCGTAAGGGTCTCAAGATCATCGGCATGAAGATGATCCAGCTCGAAGACGCGATACTTGAGGCGCACTATGTGCATATCAAGGACAAGCCATTTTTTAGCGGCATCAAGGACTACATGAAGTCGGCTCCTGTGGTGGTTATGGCGCTCTCGGGGATTAATGCCGTTGACGCAACGCGTCTTATCGTCGGGCCAACAAAGGGCTATGAAGCCGCAGCCGGCACTATCCGCGGCGATCTCTCGCTCTCTATGCAATCGAACATCGTTCATGCGTCAGACAGCGTCGAGACAGGAATGGCGGAAGTAGAACGTTTCTTCAAAGATGACGAGCTTTTTGCGTACACGCGCAATGACTTCAACTTTATCAACGCTGAAGAAGTTTTCTAACCCTGTCTGAACAGTTCTTAATCAAAGCTTTATTGACAGCGGGTGTATAATAGACCCGGAGCCGTTCCTTTTTTACGCAACTTGCCGATTCATTGGGAGTTTAGCGTTCGCCCGTTTTGGTTGAGTGCTTCGGCGTTCCGAGAAGCGTGCGATAGAACACCCACCTGGCAAGATAAAGTTGCTCTTGGGAACAGCTCCGCGAAAAAACCGCTCTGTGAAGAGCGGTTTTTTCGCGGTATAGTGATAGAAATGAGAATTTCATTTTATGGCGGCGCAGGGAAAGTTACCGGCTCTAATTTTTTAGTTGAAGGAGAGGCGGGGAAGATTCTCGTTGATTGCGGTATCGAGCAGGGAGCTGACGTGGCGGTTGAAGGAGTGTATGGTCCTTTCCCTTATGACCCGAAGGCGATTGACGCCTTGGTAGTGACGCATGCACACCTCGACCACATCGGCAGGATCCCGAAGTTGGTGAAGGACGGCTTCCGCGGAAAGATTTATATGACGCCGCCGACGCGCGATCTCGCCGTACTTATCCTGCTCGACTCGGCGCATATCCTCGCTGAAGAGGCGAGGCGGCTCGGCAGAGCGCCGCTCTATGAGGAGACGGATGTCGAGACGGCATTCGCGCTTGTCGAGACGCTCGACTACCACAAGGAGAAGGAAGTCGCACCCGGACTTTCGATTTTTTTGCGCACCACCGGCCATGTCTTGGGCTCGGCGAGCGTGCGAATCACCGATACCGAGGGAACCACTCTTGTCCTCACGGGCGATATTGGCAATTCACCCTCGCCCTTACTTCCCGATTGGGAGCCGGTTACTGACGCAGATGTACTTGTTATGGAGAGCACTTATGGCGACCGAGTGCATCCGGAGCGACAGCGACGTACCGAGATCTTGGCCGAAACACTGAAGAAGGCGATAGCGCGCGGCGGTGCCATCCTTATCCCCGCCTTCTCACTCGAGCGCACCCAGCTCATGCTCTACGAGCTCTCAAACTTTTTTGATGCGGGCAAGCTGCCAAGGGTACCTGTGTTTCTCGACTCACCACTCGCGATAAAGGTGACGGCGGTATACGAGAAGTGGGGTCCTTCCTACTTTAAGCCCGAGACCGAAGATGAGATCAAGAGAGAAGGGAGCATCTTCAATTTCCCCTTCTTGAAGAAGACGCTCGCGCGTGAAGACTCAGAGGCGATAGGGCAGACGCCAAACCCGAAGATCATCATTGCCGGGGCGGGGATGAGCCATGGCGGCCGCATCGGCCGCTGGGAGGCACGTTATCTGCCCGATCCCTCCACTACGCTCCTTGTGGTCGGCTACCAGGCTCCAGGGAGCCCTGGGCGGCGTATAGCGGAGGGTGCGCCCACGGTGCGGCTCGGAGGCCATGAGGTAAGAATAAGGGCCAAGGTGGAGCTCCTAGAGGGCTGGTCGGCACACGCCGATCGCGATGATCTCTTAAAATTTGCAGAAGCCGCACTTGCCGAAAAAAGGCCGAAGGCTATCTTCACAGCTCTCGGCGAGCCCGTTGCCGAGCGCTTCCTCGCCCAGCGCATCCACGACTACCTCGGCGCTCGCGCGATCGTCCCCGAGATGGGGCAGACGTGGGAGATAACTAAAGACTCAGTGAAGAACGTTTAGAAAAAAGAAAAGCGGGCCAACTAGTAGAAATACATAGGACTGCCCTATGTAGCGACTGCCCTATGTAGCGATGTAGTGAAAGAAGTGAAAAACCGCCCTTTCGGGCGGTTTTTGTTTTGTTAGATAACCTGTTTACTGATGCGCTCGAAGATCTCGGGGCGGTCGGCGGCGAATTCGGCGAGGACTTTGCGGTCGAGTGTGAAGCCGTTCTTCTTCAGCTTCGCGATGAAGGTGGAGTAGGACTTGTGGCCCGCTTCGCGAACAGCGGCATTGAGCCGGACGATCCAGAGCTGGCGGAAGTCAGTCTTTTTGTCTTTGCGGTGAGCGAAGGAATATTTGCCTGCGCGCATCAAGGCCTCGTGCGCGTAACGCTCTTTTTTCGAGCGGAGGCCGCGGAAGCCCTTGGCCCGTTCGAGTACATTTTTGCGGCGCTTTTGTGCCTGAACACCTCCTTTGATTCTTGTCATATGAAATAGGTTATAGGTTGTAGGTAATAGGGAGTAGTGAATTCAACTACTTCGCGCCAGAGCCGGGGAGAAAGCGGCGGCGAGTGCGTGCGGAGAGCGTAATCGCGACGGAGCCTCTCTTGGCACGGCGCTCAGAGCCGCTTTGCTTCGCATTGAAATGGTCTTGACCCGGCTTGCGCGCCATAAGCTTGCCCGTGCGGGTCACGCGGATTCTTTTAGAATATGATTTGTTAGTTTTCATGGTGTTTGCGTTGAATTCTCTTTATCCCGAGCAGGGTCGAGGGATTTTTCTCTCTTTTGTTGAGCAACCATATCGCGTTCGATAACGCCCGCGAAGCCCTTTGGGCTTTTCGTAATCGGCTCAGCAACCTTGTAGGCATAGGGGATGTAGGTAAGGAATTTCTCAAGACGATTCTTAAGAAATGCTTCATCCATGCCCTTATAACGGCCTTTCAAGAAGAGCTCGGCACGGACGCGATGCCCTTCGGCAAGCCACTCGGCGGCCTTTTTCGCCTTCAGCATCATATCGTTCTCCCCGGTGCCCACCTTAATCTGGACATCCTTGGTCTCCGATACTTTGACCTTCGCCTTGGCTACCTTCTCCTTTTTGCTACGCTCGTACTCAAATTTACCATAATCCATGATCTTCGCAACCGGTGGGACGGCCGAGGGTGAGATCTCGATCAGGTCCCTTCCTGCGGTCTTGGCAGCCGCGAGCGCATCGGCGAGCGAGAGCACGCCGAGGTTTTCACCCTCCGCGCCAATAACGCGCAACTCGGGTGCGCGTATCTCGTTATTGATCCGGAGTCGTTCAGTAGCCACTGGAAGTAAGGTGACTATAGCATGAAAAAGGCCAGCGACACAAATTAGTTTGAAAGCTGATTCGGATCAGAGAGGACTATCTCGGCCTTGCCTTGGTAGGAGGAGATCTTGCCGGTGAGAGTAATGGTCGTGCCGTTATAGCGCGAGAGGTTGCCGAACTGCTTCGCATCATCGGCGAAGATGACGCCCGAGAATGGGCAGGTCTTGTAGCTCTTACAGAAGTCGAGAAAGACGGTCCCGGAGGCCGAGGTGTAAGCGCTCACGAGCGTGCCGCGCACGGAGGCGAGTGAGCCGACATGATTCGGTGCCTCGGTATAGTTGATGAGTCCAATAGAAACACTCGCGGCCGCTCCCGCGGCCGCGCTGTTACCCTTATAGGCATCCAGAAGTCGCTTCAAGATATTTTCATACGCTTGCCGGAGCGTCTTGTCGGTGCCGATCTCTAATATCTCGTCGTTTATGGTCGTCGCGGATTTGGTCCAGTTGTAGCTGCCGAATGCATACGCTTGTTCTGTCACGAGAAGTTTGATGTGCATGATGCCGTTCCCGGTCGCATGTTTCTCGACTACGACGGGGATGCCGGCCGCAAGCAGTTTCGCGGTGATGGGGGCGCCATAGCTATTGCTGCTCTGTTCCGAGTCCATAATCCCTCGTACGTCAACGCCACGCTTTTTCGCTTCTACAAGAGCGTCGGCGATGCTGGGGAGGGTAAAGGTATAGATCGCAAAATACACATGATCCTTCGCGGCGTTGATGAGCGCGGTGATCTCCTGGTCATTCTGTTTTTGGTCAAGGCTATAGACCACGCGGACGGAGTCTGCAGGAGGCGCCGAGACCATTTGCGCCGGGATAGAGACGTTTGCCGCTTGTGCCCCCGCTTGGCTGCTCCCGATCGTGTACCCGGCGCTGCCGGCCGCGAGCGCGAGTATCAGTGCCACCACACCGCGCAGTGCCTTTGTTCTCATACCGTCAACTCGCATCTCTTCGCGCGATAGGCGAGGAGGTTGTGCCGACCGACAAAGAAGAGGGTGAGCAAGAAGGTAATCGCGATGCTCCAGCGCAGAGGGCCGAGCCATCGTGATGTGGTGCTGCCGAACCAATAAGAAACGCAGAAAAGGAATGTTATCCAGATAAGGGTCGCAGCAATTGTCGTACCGATGAACGTAGAGAATGGCGAACGGAAGAAGCCGCTCGCCGCGTAGGTGGTAAACCGTGATCCTGGTATGAAGCGGGCAGAAAAGACTGTCAGTATGAAGCGAGTCTCGAGCCAGACGCGCAGGGGTGCCGCGAGATCGTGGTCGACATAGCGCGCGAGCCGTCGATGGGTTCTTGCCAACCGGCCGAGGGAGTAGAAGCCGAGATCGCCGCACAGCACGCCGGCGTAGAGAGAAAGAAGCGCAATAGGAATCGGGATGACACCATCAGCGGCAAGCAGGCCGACGATAAGCGTCGTCGCGTCCTCAAGAAAGAAAGTGCCAATGACAATCGCGAGCGACAGCAGAAGTGCACTGCCGATCGCATCAGTAATAAAATAAGAGAGGAAAGGGATCATGCGACGGTCTTATTCTAGCAAACTTCCTTTGCCGAGGAATGGGCAGAGCACGAGAAGCGTAGTACTATAGGGCGCTATGCCATTTGAGATACTCGATGCATCAGATGAAGAGGTCGTTTGTCGAGCGCTTCTCGATAAAGAAGCGTTTGCGGTCCTTATAAGCCGTTACGAGGCGAAGCTCCTGCGCTATCTCGAACGGCTCGGTGTTGGCGTGCGCGAAGATAGGGAGGATGTGTTGCAGAATGTATTCGTCAAGGCGTATAAGAATCTCAATGGTTTCGACGTGACGCTCTCGTTTTCTTCATGGGTGTATCGCATCGCGCACAATGAAGCAATGAGTTTCTTCCGTGCGAGGCGCGCCCGGCCCCAAGTTATCCTAACTGAGGCAAGTGCAATTCTGCTGACGGAATTGAAAGATGATGGCGCAGATACATCGCTCGTCGCGGAGGCCCGCATTTCCCGTGAGGAGCTCGCGAGAGCTTTCAAAAAGCTTCCTCAAGTGTATCAGGATGTGCTCACGCTGCGTTTCTTCGAAGACCGTTCATATACCGAGATGTCTGATATTCTTGAAATGCCGGTAGGGACGATTTCTACGCTCCTCCATCGCGCTAAACGTGCACTGCGCGCTGCTTTACCCGCCACCTTTTTATCATGATGCAACACGATATGCCACCACAAGACAGTGATCTCGCCAAGCGAGTGATCGGATGTATTACGAGCAAACGCCTTACCCCGCGCCCGCGCTGGGTATTCACGTTCAAGAATTATTTTTTCTGGATACTTGGCGCGCTCGCCATAACGCTTGGCGCATTCGCGTTCTCGGCGATGCTCTTTCAGATCACTTTTGTCGACTGGAGCCTTTCATCCGTAACGCACGCAAGTTTTTTTGCTTTTTTTCTTGCGGCAGCACCCTTTCTCTGGGTAAGTGCGCTCGCACTTTTTATCATCGTCGGTCAGGTGAATATCCGCCGAACGAGTCACGGCTATCGCTACCCAATCATCGCCATGACGCTCGGTTCGATGTTTTTGTCGGTTGCATTCGGTGGTGGTTTCTATATGGCCGGCCTGGGTGGCGACCTTGACGAAGCAATCGGAGACCATCCTCCGCTCTATCGTTCCATCGTCGCTCAGGAGCGTTCCTGGTGGCTCGCGCCAGAGAAGGGGCTCTTGACCGGACACGTGGTAGAAGTTGCTTCAGGCACGAGCTCCTTCGTGCTTCGCGACCTCTCCGGTCAATCATGGGAGATTGACGGAAACAATCTATCCGACCAAGTTCTTTCTGCTGTTACGAGTGGCGAAGAGGTGCGCATCGTTGGCCTTCCTGCGCCAACAAGCGTGTCGACAATGACGAGCGCATCGGTCCGGGTGCCCACGGCCGCCACGACGACAATAACAACCTTTCACGCCTGCTTTGTGCTCTCTCGCGAGAGGGATAGGGAGAAGGTGTCTTCTCCAGAGTCGTACGATGAGTCGTGCGAGAATATTCGTCCCTATCGGCACCTACGCGATCTTGGAAAGAAAAACAAAAAAGATGAAGAAGAAAAAAAAGATGCAGAGAATAGTGAAGATGACGAAGATGATGGAGAAGAAGATGAAGAGGGTGGTGAAGATGATGGAAATGACGATTAATTCGTTATACACAGGAATCTCGGAACGAAGATCCGGCGTACCCGCGAAGGAGTATGCTACGGGAGTGGCACTTTAGTACATAACAACCTCCTATGTCGAAAATACCCACGATTACACTCGGCGTTATTTTAGTACTCCTTGGACTTTTTGGGTTTACTTCAAACTCTCTTATTGGCGAGAACGCGTTGTTTGCTGCCAATAGTGCATCAAACTGGCTCCACCTCATCATTGGCGCTGTCATGGCCGCCGTCGGATTCTATAGCAGGGACTAGATTGCGGGAGGCCGGCAAAACGCGTATCCTATACAGTATGAAACGCGCGGGCGTGGCACTCATACTACTCTTTGCCTTTTTTGGGCTCTCCAATTCGCTCTATCTAACCCAGAGCGAAGCGAATAATGCGCCGCTCCTCTGTACGGTCGATACGCTCTCGGGCTGCAATATCGTCGCAGCGAGCCAGTACTCGCGCCTCTTCGGTGTTTCGATTGCCGAGTACGGCATCGTATTCTACGCGTTCATTTTTTTTGTTGCAGCTCTCGAGCTTGTTGTGTTCAATCGATTGTTGCGTCGGGTGCTCCAAGGAGCTTCGTTCGTCGGCGTGCTCGTGTCAGCCTATCTCACGTTTCTTGAAATATTCGTCATACAAGCGCTTTGCATCTATTGCCTCGCTTCAGCATTCATCGCACTCCTGATTCTCATTTTCGCGAGTCTGATAGAGCCGGTGGGAAAACGTGCATGATGCATATGAATCACTCGCTTCTTATACTATGCGCCGTTCTTTTTCTGTCTGCGGGTGTCGGTTTGCCGGCAAGTGAGGCTCTTGCTGCGGACGCACCCGCGTCATTTTCGGTAGCGCGTTCGCTTCTTGTCTCGAGTTCTTCGCCTGGAAACGTGTATCTCGGCGGGGCGTCAGTTGTGGTCACTGCCCCGGTGAAAGGCGATCTTTTGGCAGTCGGAGGAGGGGTCGTTATCGCTTCGCCAGTAACGGGCGACGGGCTCATTTTGGCGGGGTCGGCGAGTTCACGCGCTCCAGTGGCAGGTGATCTTCGAGCTGTCGGCGGGAGCATTTCTGTTGAAAAGCCGATAGCAGGCGACCTGGTCGCTCTCGGTCTGTCGGTGTATGACTCCGGCCGTACCGAGGGAAGCGTTTTTATCGTCGCGCTCAATGCTTCTTTGGCAAACGGTGCCGCGGGTCCCGTAATCGTGTATGGCAACAACGTCTCGCTCTCTGGCGACTTCGCAGGTGATGTCTCTGTCGTCGCGGGCAGTCGTCTGACGCTTGCGGCCAGCACCACCATTGCCGGCAGGCTTTCTTATGAGGCTCCCGAGATGGCGGATCTGCCCGCGTCTGCAAAAGTTATCGGCGGTGTCGAGTATAAGAATATTTCTTATCTGCCGAATGCCGAGGCATCACGCGTGCTCTCATTCGTAAGCGTCGGACTCTTTTTGCTTGTACGTATTCTTGGGGCGCTTATTCTCGCCGGCCTTCTTACCGGGCTTTTCCCGGGGCTTGTGCACGCGCTTGTCGAACGTGTCTCTACCGACAGCCCGAGAAATATGCTGCTTACGCTTTTGTTGGGTTTTGCGATAGTGGTCGCGACGCCGATTCTTTTTGCGGTACTCATGCTCACCTTTGTGGGCATTGGCATCGCGCTCCTTGTGCTTATCTCATATCTCCTCCTCGTGTTTCTTGCACTCATATACGCTGGCATCCTGCTCGGCGGCGTGTTCGCACGCCGGTATATGCGGCGGGAGACGGCACTTTGGCACGACGGCGTGCTCGGCATGTTAGCACTCTCGGCCATCTCACTTATACCAGGGGTCGGTCTTCTCGCGGTCCTTTCTCTTACTTTCTTTTCTGCCGGTGCGCTGCTGACCATCTTCTTCAATTTCGCTTTTTCTGGCAGTGACTAATTTTTGAGACACCATGAGCCGTGTCGAGCAGGAAGGCCGAGCGAGGAAGATGGTGAACTATCTAAAAAAAACATATCCAAAGCCGCGGAGCGAGTTACGATACCAGACGCCGTTTCAATTTGTCGCCGCGGTCATCCTGTCGGCACAATGTACGGATAAAAAGGTGAACGAGTTGACCGCGACGCTTTTTAAAAAATACAAAACAGCAGATGATTTCGCTCGGGCCAAGCCAGAAGTTTTCGTCAAAGAGATTTCCTCCATTCCGTTTTTCAGGAATAAAGCGAAGGCGATTATCGGCGCAGCAAGGGGAGTACAGGAGAAGTTTGGTGGCGCGGTTCCGAAGACCGAGGCCGAGCTCGTCACGCTCCCGGGCGTCGGCTACAAGACCGCGCACGTGATTCTTGGCGAGCTCTACGATACCTGGGAAGGTATCGCCACCGATACGCACGTGAAGCGCTTCGCGAAGAAGTTCGATCTCACGGCCAACACTGATCTAAAAAAAATCTCAAAAGATCTCGAAACGCTTATACCGAAAAAAGACTGGAAGTATGTAAATAATGGCTTGGTGCTCTACGGCCGCTACATTTGCTCGGCACGCCCGCATGATTGCGTCAATCATCCCTTGACCAAGATTTGGCCGCCCGCAGCAACACGATGGCCCAAGACAAAATAAAAAATTTCAGGCAAATCGTGTGGCGCCACTACCGCGCCCACGGCCGACACGATCTCCCGTGGCGCCAGACCCATGATGTATACAAAATCCTCGTTTCAGAAGTGATGCTCCAACAGACCCAGGTTGAGCGCGTCATACCGTTTTATAAAAAATTCATCAAACGATTTCCGACCACGAAGAAGCTCGCAGCCGCGCCGCTCTCTGAAGTCCTAAAAAATTGGCAAGGTCTCGGCTACAACCGCCGTGCCAAGATGTTGCATCAGGCGGCAACAAGGTTGAACCTTGTAAAAAATATGGAGGAGTTACCGGGTGTCGGCTCATATACCGCTAATGCCATCAGAGCGTTCGCATTCAATCGAGATGTCACTGTGATAGAAACAAACATTCGCACGGCTGTTATCCATACTTTTTTTCCAAAAAAGAAGAAAGTTTCTGACAAAGAAATTGAAAAAATTCTGGTACAGGCATTGCCGAAGGGTAGGGCGAGAGAGTGGTATAGCGCGCTGATGGATTATGGCGCGCATCTGAAGCAGTCAGGCATCTCGCATAACGCGCGCAGTAAAACCTACACGAAGCAGTCAAAGTTCGCTGGCTCCCTTCGCGAAGCTCGCGGCGCAATCCTCCGCACCCTCGCTTCGCAAGGTGACTCCTCTCCGCAAGGTGACTCCTCGCCGCGAGGTGTCTCCTTGCGTATTTTGCAACCCTCGCCGCGAGGTGTCTCCTTGCGGAATTTGCTGAACCTCCTCGGACCCTCTCGCCGCCCTCAGCTCCGAGCGGCTCTCGCGGGGCTACAGAAAGAAGGGTTAATTCAGAAGAAAGGAAACCATTTCTCGCTTCCAGATTAGTATCCCCAAAATACTGCGACCGCGAAAAATAGGGGATAGTGGACACAATGAAAAAAGAGTGGTAGGGTAGCGCCAGCCTAATGTTCTTTACAACGCGAATCTCATAGGGAGAAAGGGCAAGCGCCGCACTATCGCGGACCCATTTCAGTCGCCCTGTCAGGCAGGGCTAACGAAAGGAGAAAACATGAGCAAAGATTGGACAGGAGTACCCGCCGGCGTCTTAAATGCCGCCACACAGCGGTTTTGGGTCAGCCTTGGCGTTCATGCCGGGATGGTTGCAACGAGGATCACCATAGACCCTTCGTATCTCGAGGGACTCGCGACATTTGCCGTTCAATCAGTGGCGAATACCGAGAAGAAAATTCTCCAACCTGTTTACACTTTGGTTACCCATGCCGTCGCGGAATTCATCGCCAAAGACAAGTTTCGCGAAGGTGAGACAACTGACGGCGTTTCCATCACCCGGCTCGGCAACAACTTCGAAAAGAACTTTCTCGGTAAAATCGAGAAGAATGTCGGAGCCGCCAAGTTGAAGAGCCACAACTTACTCACCGCGGCGCGGGATCTGTCTAAAGACGGCGAGTCCGGAATCATCCCGGAACTCGGGGGCAAGCATGAGATAGCCCTCACACACTTCTTTCAACTGCTTGAATACAAACAGCAGGAGAAAGACTTCACTTGGGTTGTCGCGTACATTGTCGATAAGGATGGTGTGCTCTGGACCGTGAGCGCGGGCTGGGGCGCCGGCGGTGACGGCTGGCTCGTCAACGCCTATTCGGTTGTACACTCGGACAGGTGGGATGCCGACCGTCAGGTCGTCTCCCGCTGATTCTCAGATCCTTGAACCCTTTAGAACCTCAGACTCTCTGAAATTTTGTCACTTTGTTGGCATTGTGACAGAGAGTCTTTTGTTTTTGTAGACATCGGGTTTGTAGACACCGGGTGTCTACATCCCAATTAACACGGGTATCACCATCGGAGCCTTCCGCCGCATCCAACTCCGCGCGGCTCTCGCCACGCTGCAATCTGAGGGATTGATCGAGCGAGATGGAGCAGATTACATACTGCCCAGTTGACGAACGTTTAGAAGGTGTACAATAAAAACATGGATGAACCGAGTGGCGCATCGTCGAATATAGCATTTGAGGGTGAGAGTCTTCAGCAACCCGAGCAACCTTTTCAGGCGGAAGTGCCCAAGATTGTTCAATGGACTATGCGACACTCGGGCGGATTGATAAAAAACGAAGAGCAAGCCAATTATGTTCTCCTTGGCTTTGCGGCACTGGCAATCCTCGTCTCTTTATTTTTGGTTTTTGGCGGAAACGGAAAGCAACCCGGAGGATCTGTTGACCCTGAGACTGGAAGAAAAGTAATTCCGGGTCAAATTCCAGGTACTATATAAAGTCGTATGTTTAGGAACACCAACAAGGGATTTACGTTAATTGAGCTTCTGGTTGTTATCTCGATTATAGGGCTCCTCTCATCGGTCGTTTTGGCGAGCCTTAATTCTGCCCGAATAAAAGCGAGAGATGCGAGAAGGAAATTAGACTTGAAACAATTGGCAGTAGCACTCGATTTGAATTATGACAAACACGGTGCGTATACTCAGTCCGAAGCCATGTGTAGCGATACGAGTTATGGAGGGTTGGGTGCTTGTGGAGCAGCCGGCGGCACGGGAGATTGGGACGCGAACAGCGACTTAAGAGATCTGGTCACCGATGGTTTTATGGGCGTCTTGCCAAAAGATCCGACGAACAATTCGACATATAACTATACCTACGAACCATGGAATGCAGACCAACTATATGTTGGTGCTCGCGCAGGGCAGCACTATGACCTCTGCGCCACACTTGAGGCGGGAGGCAGTTTTTGTATCAGTAAGAGATAAATAAGCTACTGAACTTACATCCCAATCAGCACGGGGATCACCATCGGGGCTTTGTTGGTGCGCTGGAAGAGGTAGCCCGCCATGACGTCAGTCAGATTATTTTTTACATAATCCAAATCAATCGGATTCATATTGCGGGTTGAGTCCTCAATGGTTTTTTTGATAAGGATGCGTGCTTCGTTCAGCAAGTTTTGCGACTCGCGCAGGTAGATGAAGCCACGGCTGATGATGTCCGGGCTCTTGCGCAGCTTGCCGGTCTTCAAGTTGACGCTCGCGATGATGACGAACATGCCGTCTTTGGCGAGCGACTGGCGGTCGCGGATCACGACCTCTTGGATGTCGCCGATCGTGAAGCCGTCTACCACCATCGGTGCTGAAGGCACCTTCTGCTTGTGGATATTCATGCGCTCGCCATCCTCGATATCGATGACAAAGCCGTTATCCGGCACTACGATGTTCTCCTTGGGGAAGCCCGACTGCTCGACGGCTTTCGCGTGGCAACGGAGCATCGAGTGATAGCCGTAGCAGGGCATAAAGAACTTCGGGTGCACTTGCTGATTGACCCACACGAGTTCGCCGGCGTTGCCGTGGCCGGTCGAGTGGACATCCGAGGAGCGGTAGTGGATCAGCGTGACGCCGTGGCGATAGAGATTGTCCTTCAACTTCTGCACCGCGATCTCGTTGCCCGGGATGACCGAAGAAGAGAGAACGATCGTGTCGCGCTCCGAGAGCGTGATGTATTTGTGCTGCTTGGTCGCGATGCGCATGAGGGCGGCGAATTCTTCGCCTTGCGCGCCGGTCGAGAGGATCACGATCTTGTCGGGCGGATAATTGCTGATATCCTGCGCAGGAATAAGCGTTTCTTTTTTAATCTTCAAGAGGCCGGTCTTCTCGGCGATCTCGAGGTTGGTCTTGATCGAGCGGCCTTCAGTCACGACCTTCTTCCCCATCTTCTCTGCGATCTCGATGATGCGGATCATGCGCTCGAACTGCGAAGCGAAGGTGCCGATGATGAGTCGGCCGGAGACGGTCTTCACGATGTCCTCAAGGGTCTGGATGACGCGCTTCTCGGGGATTGAGAATCCGTCCTTCTCGGCGTTGGTCGAGTCGGCGATGAAGAAGATGTTTTTATCTTTACCAAGCGTGCCCCAAATCTTCGTTTCGCGTTCAGAAGGGATCCCGTCATCGTGCTCAAGCTTCAAGTCGCCGGTAACAATGACGTTCCCTTGCGGTGTCTCCACGGACACGCCCATCGAATCAGGTATGGAGTGCGTAACAGGGAAGAACTTCACCCGCGTCGAGCCGATCGTCACGGTCTGGCCGGCCTCAACGATAACCATCTCGGATTTTGGCACATCCGGATATTCTTCTTGGCGCTTCTGGATCATGATCGACGTGAGATTCTGGGTGTAGATCGGCGGCGTGCCAAATCGCGGCAGGATGAAAGGGATCCCGCCGATGTGGTCAAGGTGGCCGTGCGTGATGATGACGCCCTTTACCCGCGAAGCGTTCTTTTCGAGATATTTCGTATTCGGGAGGATGTAGTCCACACCAGGAGACACGTCTTCAGAGACGAACTGGAAGCCTGCGTCAAAGACAAGGATGTCGCCGGTCGCGCCTACTTCGACAGCAAACATGTTACGGCCGACTTCCTCGACACCGCCAAACGGGATGATGCGGACGGTCGTCGGGCCTGCTGGCTCGGGGAAATATTCGGCGCTTCTTTCGTGCCGGGTGGGGTTCGCTGACGGGCGGCGCAAGATGCGCTGGATACGGCGCGAAGCGCCTCCGGGGCGTGGCGTACCGCGCCCGGCCGGAGGGCGATTCCCTCGATCACGATCAAAGGGTCGCCTCGGACGAGCAGGGAGTGGTCGCCTTTCGCGGTTCGGGATTGATCTCGGACTTGGTGCTGGAGCTGGTGCTGCATTCATATAGAAGTTAATTATTATTGTTATGTACTAAAAACGGCCACACCGCATCGGTCAGGCGATACCACGAATGGGCGGTCGCGAAGCGATCGGCAGGGATTATGATCTGGGGAAGTTCAACTCCCGAAATATCGGCTGGTACCGTGTACATAAAGTCTGGCGCATAGATAAACGCGGCTGGATAATCCGCGGCAATGATGTCCTCGATCTTTTGGAGATCGGCCGCGCGTTTCCCTTGATCGGTAGAACCTCGCACTTCTTCGAGGAGGGCATCAACGGTTTTGTTCGCATAGAGTGCGATGTTGAGGCCGGGATCGTTGCGCTCCTGTGAGTCCCAGAACGCATAGAGATCTTGGTCGCGGCCGATAACCATACCGTACAGGAGCGCCTCGTATTTTCGCGGGCGAATGACATTCTGCGAAAGGTCGCCTGGCTCATAGAGCTCGACGGTGACCGGGATGCCGAGCTTCTCCCACTCAGTCTTCACAGCACTCGCCACACTTTTCAATTCCGGGACATTCGACGTGCGAATACTTATCATATCGAGTGTTTGTTTCGCGGATGCATTCTTCCATATACGGGCAGAGTTGTCGTATATCCACCCTGCCGCGGTAAGCACCTTGGCGGCTACGTCCGTGGGGAGGCCGTCTGACTGGGGGAGCGGCGCTTGCCGTATGCCTCCGCCTGGCGGGACGGGTCCCATGATTGCCGTGCCATAGCCGCTCAACACCTCGTCAATAATCGCCTGCCGGTCTATGGCGAATGAGAGTGCCTTGCGCACTTCTGCGCGGGCATACACTTGTTTCTCGCTCGGATTCCAGAACACGCCGAAGATGCGTGCATACGGTGCGGTGATCGTTCGGGATGCCTGTTTGTCGGTAGAAAGACCATAGGCACTCTCAATAGAACCGTTCGCGAGGGCGTTCACCAGATCCTCAGAGCGCGAATAAAAATTGAAGCTGATGCGATCAAGATATGGCCGACCGGACACATACTGAGGATTCGCAGCAAGAGTCACGCTCTCGATGAGGCCGGATGCGCCGCGCGAAACATCCGCAACCTTGAATGGTCCCGCTCCCACCGGCTTGGTCTGGAGATCAGAGAAGGGGAACTGCTCGTCCGATATTTTTTCCCAGAGGTGGGCCGGGAGGATGCCGAGCGTGGTGAGTCCGAGGAACGGCGCATAGGCCTTTGGGAGTGTGAAGCGTACGGTGCTCTGGTCGATCGCGATAACACTGACGCCGGACCAGTTCGCGTACTCGGGGCTCTTAATCACGGGATTTTTTGCCTTTTCTATCGTGAACACAACATCCTTTGCTGTTATGCGCGTCCCGTCTGAGAACTCCACATCCGGGCGCAGGATAAATGTATAGACCTTGCCATCAGCAGATAGGGTGTAGCTCTCTGCGAGCACCGGTACAAGCTCTCCGGAGCCAGAGAGACCCATGAGTCCCGCATAGGTGAGTTGGGAGAGGTCGCGATCGGCATCGCTAATGGCGAGGAGTGGGTTTATAAAACGAGGGCTCCCGACGGCTCCTTCGACGAGGGTGCCTCCATATGCCGGTATCTGCTCAAGCAGTGACTGTTGGAGCACATAGAGGCTGACGAGAGACATGGCGCCAATGAAAGCCGCACAGGCATGAAAAAGAAAACGGTCTCCCGACGAAAGGGCTCGAACGCGTTCGTGTAAGCTATCGATCCAGGGAATGTTCCAAGAACGCGCGAGCCGTTCCTTCCACTCGCTCATGATCCCGCCAGAAGAAAGTTCGCTATTGCTGCAAGCACCAGCAAGATCGCGATACCGGCGGTCGCGTTGAATAGAAATTTTTCGGCGCCTCTGCGCTTGTAAAAGGTCGACGCGAAATTATCGCCTCCGAAGGCTCCACCCAAGGTCGCACCGCGCTGCTGGAGCACGATGCCAACGATGAGGAGGGTTGCGAGGATGATTTCTGCGTACGGTAGTGCCGATACGAATGCCTCCATCTGTACCCACTAAGATAGCACAGATGGGGAAGTGATTGCAAGTTGTGTATAAAAAGAAAAACTCCGTGAAGGAACCGGAGTTCCTCCACGGAGTGTTTAGTGCCCGGAGCCTATTTTCACTGGCTCGCCGGTGATCTTCACTGGCTCGCCGGTTACTTTGAACTTTTTCGGCGCGACCCACTTACCGGGGAGCGCGTAGTAGTCCTCGGTCCCTTGTTCTTTTGTCAGGATGTACTCTACATCCTGACTCTTCGGTAAGATGGTCTCCTCCAAGGCCATTCTTTGGATCCGCTTCATCTCAGGTCCCGGATCCGGGTCGATGATCTTGCTCGGAGCCTCACTTTTTGCCGTGCAAGAAAAGAACAGGAAAAAACAAAACGCAAAAAATATTTTCGCTTTCATTTGCCATCCTCCTCAATTTGATATATGCCAAATAACATCTAAATACCATCTTATCATACAACCAAATATTTGTCAAGCATTGCTATGAAGGGGGAGTTTCTCTATACTCCTTCAGCACAGGGCACTTTATTCATTTATATAGAACGACATGGTAAAAAAGCTTTCACTAAAGCCGTTGGGAGACCGTATCATCGTCTTGCCGTCTGAAAAGGAGGGCGAGAAAAAGCTTGCTTCGGGCATCATCCTCCCCGAAGCGGCCAATAAAGAGAAGCTTATCAAGGGCGAAGTTGTCGCGGTTGGCCCGGGGCGCCGCACTGACACGGGTGAGCGCATTCCGGTCGAGGTAAGGCCGGGCGACACCGTATTTTTTAAAAAGCCTTGGGATGAGCCGTTTAAGATCAATGACGTCGAGCATTATGTGCTTTCTGAGTCCGACATCATCGCTGTCTCGAATTAACTACCCCTTACAACCTAATCCCTATAACCTATCTCTATGGCAAAACAAATCCTCTTTTCTGAAGACGCGCGCAAAGCGATTATGCGAGGCATCACGCAGGCCGCTCGTGCGGTAAAGGTGACCCTGGGACCAAAGGGGCGCAATGTCGTCATCGAGAAGTCATATGGCGGCCCGCGCATCACCAACGACGGCGTCTCTATCGCAAAAGAAATTTCCTTGAAGGACAAGTTCGAGAACATGGGCGCGGAGATCGTGAAGGAGGTAGCAAGCAAGACGAACGACACCGCCGGCGATGGCACTACTACCTCGGTGGTGCTTCTTGAGGCGCTGGTCGAAGACGGCCTCGCGCGGGTAATGAAGGGGGCGAATGCGATGAGTATCCGGCGCGGTATGGAGAAGGCGCGCGATGCCGCGCTCGTCGAGATCAAGAAGATGGCGCGGCCGGTCAGCGGCAAAGCGGAGGTGAAGCAGGTCGCTTCTGTATCGGCAGAGTCAGAGGTGCTTGGCAGCATTATCGCCGAGGCGGTCGAGAAGGTCGGGAGCTCGGGCGTCGTTACCGTCGAAGAGAGCCAGGGCATGGAGCTCTCGTATGAGGTCGTCGAAGGCCTCCAGATGGATAAAGGCTATGTTTCGGCGTATATGATCACGAATCCGGAGCGCATGGAGGCCGAGATGAAGGATGCGCTTATCCTCACCACTGACAAAAAGATCGGTAACGTACAAGAGATATTGCCTATCTTGGAGAAAATCGCGCAATCGGGGAAGAAGGAGCTGGTTATTATCGCCGATGATGTCGAGGGCGATGCACTCACCACCTTCGTGCTGAACAAGCTGCGCGGCACCTTCAGCGTGCTCGCGATCAAGGCGCCGGGCTACGGCGACAGGAAGAAGGAAATGCTCGCCGACATCGCGACGGTGGTTGGCGGCCAGGTCATCTCTGACGAGGTTGGTTTGAAATTTGAGGACATGACGCTCTCTCAGCTCGGCAAAGCAGCACGGGTCGTGGCGACGAAAGATTCGACCACTATCGTGGGCGGGAAGGGGAAGAAGGCGGACATTGCCGCGCGGATCGCGCAGCTTACGAGCCAAGCGGAGAATACCGAGTCGAAGTTCGACAAGGAGAAATTAGAAGAGCGTATCGCGAAGCTCTCGGGCGGTGTCGCCGTCATATCGGTCGGTGCAGCGACCGAGACCGAAATGAAATATTTGAAGGACAAGATTGATGATGCGGTGAAAGCGACCAAGGCCTCTATCGAGGAGGGTATCGTCGCGGGCGGTGGCACGGCGCTCGCAAAGATCGCCAAGAAGCTCGCGGCACAGGACCATAAGATGGGTGCAGACGAAAGGGCGGGCTTCGATATCGTCGTGCATGCGCTCGAGACGCCGCTCGCGCAGATCGCGATAAACGCCGGCAAAGATGATGCGGCGGTTATCGTCTCAAAGGTGCAGTCGGGCAAGGCGAACGCCGGCTATGACGCGCTCGTCGACGAGATCGTCGACGATATGCTCGCTGCGGGCATCGTTGACCCGGCCAAGATGCCGCGCATGGCGCTCGAGAACGCTATCTCTGCCGCGGCGCTCCTGCTCACCACCGAGGCGGCTATCGCCGAGATCCCCGAGCCGAAGAAGGATATGCCGCAGGGCGGGGGAATGGGGATGGACTACTAAACTTAGGACATCATAATGTCCAATTCAGGGCGTTTCGTTGAAGGATAAAACGCTCCAGCCGCGGGTGCGGGAGAGGAGTCTCCAGGGGCGGAATTCACAAATCGTGATACCCGCGTTGTCTGAATAGTTAAAGAACGCCAGTTTCGCGAAGTCGGCGGCATGGAGCCGTTCGCGGTAGAGCAGATAGGAGAGCAGCATCTTAAGGAATACGTGATGGGTTACCACGCATGTCTTGCGCGCGCCCTGGCGCGCGAGGAGCGCGAGACACTTCCGCGCCCGTTTCTTCAAGTCCACAAAATTCTCTTCGTCAGAGAAGCGGTAGTCGTCGGCATGATAGGCGAGATCTATGTGGTCGATGATGCGGCGCACCTCGGGATCGTCTTTGTGTTTCCCGATAACTTCGGTCGGGTTCCGTCGTTCGCCAAAAAGATCGGAATATATGATGGGCACGTTGAGATGTCCGTTGATGACCAGTGCGGTCTCTCTCGCGCGCGGGAGACTGCTCGCGATGATGCGCGTGATAGGGAAACGTTTGAGAGAGCGGCCGGCCTGTTCTGCCTGAAGCCGCCCCATCTCGGAGAGGCCGCCTTCTCCTCCTTGGCGAATGTGTGCAGCATTCAGGAGCGTCTCGCCATGACGGACGAAATAAAATCGTCGCGGCCGCATCAGAACCGCGACACCGAGGGCGATGCATAGAGCGATGATGAGAGAAGAAGACGGCATGCTCTGTTACCTGCAGTATACACAGGTCGCCTCCCGCACGTCTTAAAAAGAGTCATACTGTACGAGAGCGGACTAACCACCCCCGCTTTAATAATCTTTTACCCACATGAAAGCACTATATGCTATCGCGTTCGTTCTGGTGATTATCGGCGGGCTCAACTGGGGCCTTGTCGCGCTCGGCGTCTACATGGGCGGCAACTGGAACATCGTAAACCTTATCCTCGGCTCATGGCCGGCAGTCGAGAATCTCGTCTACCTCTTGGTCGGCGTCTCTGCGCTCCTCCTCATCTTCGATAGGAAGGGGTGCTGCGTGAACGGCGCTTCATAGTTTTTGTTTTTTCCGAAAATCGCCCGCACAGAGTGCGGGCGATTTTCGTTGGCGGAGAGGGAAGGATTCGGTCAGGAATAATTCCTTCGCCGTCGCTCAGGAATTTTCACGACCCTGGCTCGGCATCGCGGCGTGCTCGCCGCGATATGCCTGCGCCTTTCGAATCCCTCACGCAAGCCGCGCAGGCGGCTTGCTCTCCTCCACAAAATCTCGCGGACTCGTTTTTGCGGTGATGTATTAGCCTTTGCGCGAACCCACTTCGCACGCGCGGAGCGCGTGGTGACTTGAAACTGCCTCGTACGCTCCGATTGCGTGGGGAAGCGAACCAATACGCCTCGGACACGCTCG